>Ga0105048_10005582_pt1 | contig 20303 bp, 18 predicted proteins | sample MAT05_FD_78382 | JGI IMG/M metagenome (GOLD analysis project Ga0105048, IMG submission 78382) | Freshwater microbial communities from Lake Fryxell liftoff mats and glacier meltwater in Antarctica - MAT-05 | ecosystem: Environmental > Aquatic > Freshwater > Ice > Liftoff microbial mat | place...
CTCCACGAGCTCGGATCCCACCGGTACGACCACTACGCGTGGTCGTGGGCTGACGGCCACGCGGTCCGACCCCGCGGCGGCGAGCAGCCCGAGGTGCGATGCGCGCAGCCGCGTGTGAGCAGGAACGATCACTGTGCCCTTGGCCAGAACGCCACCGGCCTGAACGATGTTGGCGCCAAGCGGTGGCGCCTGGTGCACTGCCACCCGTGCGACCCCGCCGTCGGTCCACTCGGCCGGAACGATGCACTCGGTGCCGACGGGGATCACCGCTCCTGCCGTGATGCGGGTGCCGAAACCCGGCTGCACCGTCACCTCCGGCGGTTCACCGGGAACCACATCGGCCACCACCGGCAAAACAACGGGTGCTCCCGCGGAAGCGAAGGCAACATCGGAGTGCCGCACGCAATAGCCGTCGATGGCCGCCACCGCATGACCCGGCACGTCAACCACCGCCACGACGTCGAAGGCGGCGGAACACCCGCTGGCCTCGAGCAGCGGCACCTCCAGGGGTTCGAGCGGCGCCACCGACTCGATCAGAGCTGCGACGAAGACATCGAACGGCGCGCTCACGGGGTGGCCGTTCGAAGCTCGCGCAGGAAGCTGTCGAGCCAAGAGCGGAACGGTGGGCCGAGATCCTCACGCTTGAGCGCGAGTTGCACCACCGCCTTGAGGTACTCGAGCCGGTCGCCGGTGTCGTATCGACGTCCCTCGAACACCACGCCGCTCATCCCGCCCCCCGCACCATCGAAACCGCGCTCGGCGAGCGTTTGCAATGCGTCGGTGAGCTGGATCTCGCCGCCACGTCCTGGGGGTGTGTGCCGCAATACATCGAACACGACCGGATCGAGGACGTAACGACCCACGATGACCAGATTGCTGGGTGCTTCGTCGACAGACGGCTTCTCGACAAGACCCTGGATGCTCACCACATCGGCCTCGTCTGTGGTGCTCACCGCGGCGCATCCGTACTTGGAGACATCCTCGCGCGGCACGCGCATCAGCGCCACCACGCTCCCGCCTCGCTGGCTGCGCACCTGCAGCATCCGCTGCAAGAGCGGGTCTTCGGCATCGATCAGATCATCGCCGAGCAGCACGGCGAACGGTTCGTCTCCCACCGCGTCGGCGGCGCAAAGGACGGCATGGCCCAAACCTCGCGGCTCGTCCTGCAGCACCGTCGACACGTTGGCCACGTTGGTCGGGTGCTGCACGAGCGCGAGCTTGATGGCATCACCCGAAGCGGCAAGGGCAGCCTCCAACGGCACGTTGGGCGCGAAGTGAGCCGCGATCGAGGGCTTGTTCTCGTTCGTGATGATGATGACGTCGGAAATGCCGGCGGCCGCCGCTTCTTCGACCACGTACTGGAGCGCCGGCGCATCAACGACGGGGAGCAGTTCCTTGGGCACCGCCTTGGTGGCCGGGAGGAAACGCGTGCCCAAACCGGCCGCGGGGATCACCGCGGCGCGCACTCCAGGAATGCTCATGCGGCCGACCCTACCGAGAGGCGCACCACAGGCAGCTGCGGTGCACGGCGGCTAGGTTCGGTACATGGCCCCCGAGCACGACGACGCCATTGGTGCGAGCAAGCACGCCCTTCGCGCCGAGCTGCGTCAGCGCCGACGCGAGCATGCTGCTGCACTGGCCGACGACGACGCCACCGCCGAGCGGACCCAGGCCGTTGCCGACCGGCTCGCGTGGTGGGCCATGGTGCGGGGGGCTGGAGTGGCTGCTGCTTACGCGTCGTACGGCGACGAGCCCAGCACCTCTGCTCTGCTGGAGGCGCTTCGCGCATCGAGCCTGCGCGTACTGCTCCCGATCATGGGCGCCGGGGGCGCGTTGGAATGGAGCCCCTACAACGGCATCGAGGATCTGCAACCAAACGATCGCGGTGTCCCCGAACCGCACGGGCCGCGCTACGCCGCCCGTGCACTGGAGGGGGTCGACCTCATCATCGTTCCGGCCCTGGCGGTCGACGCCGACGGATATCGGTTGGGGCAGGGCGCCGGCTACTACGACCGTGCGCTGCCGCGACTTCGCCCGGACGTGCCAATCATCGCATTGCTGCACGACGGTGAAGTCCTTCCAGCTGGCGCGATCCCCCATGACGCCCACGATGTTCCCGTGACCCATGTGTGCACACCGACCGGCGGACTTACCGCCGTGGGCACGCATCGCGAGCAGTAACGCAGCAGAACGAAGCCGTCACGAACCGAGGGTGAACCCCAGAGCGGCTGCACCCACGCAGAACACGACCGAGGCAACGACGTAGACGAAAGCAATTCGGCGTCGCTCGGCCAGAGTTTCCTCAACGACGCGGTAGGCGAACCCGCTGTAGGTGGTGAGTGCGCCGCACCCCCCGGCGCCCACCAGCAGTAGCACGTCGGTGCTCACCGCTCCCCTCGCGTGAGCGGCAACGACGATGCCGAGAACGAATGAGCCCACCACGTTGACCGCGAAGGTGGGCCACGGAAACGAGGTCCAGCGCTCGCGGCCGAACGCGGTCTCGGTGACGTGTCGAAGAACAGCTCCCACGGCAGCGCCCAGCGCCACCAGCAGCACGGCACTCATGCGTCACCGCCCCGCATCGATCGCACGACCGCGCCGCGTGCCAACGACACCGCGCCGAGGCCAACGATCAGCGTGGCGAGCAGATAGATCAGCGCCATCACTGCCCGATCTGCGGCCAGCAGGTCGCGCAGTTCAAGTGCGAACGTGGAATAGGTGGTGAAGCCGCCCAACAAGCCGGTCACCAGAAGCGGACGCAACCACGGTGGTGCGGTCGCCCGCTCGACCAGCCAGACCACCAGCGCGCCGATCACCAGGCACCCGAGGATGTTGGTGACGAACGTGGCCCAGGGAAACCCGTCACCGCCCCACGGGATCGCCTGGGCGATGCTGTAGCGCCCAAGGGCACCGACCGCGCCGCCCAAGGCCACCACGCCCAGGATCAGGGGAGATCGAGGCCCAGGCACGACCCGAACCCTAGGGCGCGATTTGAGTCCCCCTCGCGCGTGAGGCATCATTGGCACTCCCCCGATGTGAGTGCCAACGCGGGACGGGCCGATCGCGCCCACCGATCCGAGCAGGAGCTGATGTGCCCACGTACGAGTACGCGTGCAACGACTGCGGCCACGACTTCGAGACGGTCCAGTCCTTCAGCGACGACGCGTTGACCCAGTGCCCCGAGTGCGGCGGCAACCTTCGCAAGGTGTTCTCGGCGGTCGGCGTCGTCTTCAAGGGGTCGGGCTTCTACCGCAACGACAGCCGCGGCAAGTCGGCCAGCGCCACTCCGGCCGCCGCTGGCGCCGGCGACACCAGCTCGGGCTCGGGCGAGTCCGGATCCGGCTCGAGCTCCGGTGCATCGGATTCCTCGTCGAGTTCCTCGGATTCCTCGTCGAGTTCGTCGAGCACCCCGACTCCGGCCGCCGCAACTCCGACAGCATCCAGTTCGAGCGGATCCAGTTCCAGCAGCAGTTCGTAGGCGTGTCGCTCCGCGCCATCGACGCACCTCGCCCCGACCAGTCGGCTGTGCGGTCGGCACTAAGACCGACGTGCCTACCGTGCACCGATGCCACGCATACGCTCTGCCGCCCCACCGGCCCACCGCAGTAGCGGGCGCCCGCCGACCCCGGTCAACAGAATCCTCGGGGACGCCCGGCTCCAGACGTTGACCGGACTGCTCAGCGGTCATCGGAACCCGCGCGCTCGCCGCATCGTCGCCGCAACGCTCGCCGGCCTCGCTGTGCTGACGCTCGGCACCGGACTGCGCAGCAATGAGACGGCCTCCGCCTCGATCCTCGTGGCGTCCCGCGCTATCGGGCCCGGCCAGGTGATCGGCGCCGACGACCTCACCACCGGGCGTTGGGGCGCCACCGCACCCATCGGGCTGATGACCGACCTTGCGTCGGTGGTGGGCCGACGCAGCGCCGTCCCGATCGCCAAAGGCATGGCCATCGCCAGCAACGCCCTGGTCGGGCCATCGTTGCTCAGCGAGCCCGGACTCGTGCTAGCTCCGGTCCGGCTCTTCGATCCGGGCGCTGGTGACCTTCTGGTGGCCGGCGACCGCATCGACCTCTTGGCAGCCGCGACCGGCATCGGTGGGCTGGACGCTGAAGCCGATCCGCGACCCGCCGACGTGGTGGCTGCCGATGTGCGGGTGGTGGCCACACCCGCACGCGAGTCCGCAGGCAGCAGTTCGGCCTTCCTGGGATCCGAGGCTCGCGCATCTGCCGGCGGCACCGTGCTCCTGGCGGTGGATCGAGCGACTGCCACACGCATCGCGGCGGCGGCAGCGATCGCGCGACTCTCGATCGTGGTGCGGTCTCGATGACGACTCAGCATCGGGCCGTGCACCGCACGGCCCCTATCCACTAGCGTCCGAACCGATCCGGGCGACCGGTTCGTCACCGGACGGAGAACAACATGCTCAAGGGATTTCGCGACTTCATCCTTCGAGGCAACGTCGTCGACCTCGCAGTCGCCGTTGTCATCGGTGTCGCCTTTGCCGCTGTTGTCTCAGCCCTGCTCAATGGCTTGATCACTCCGCTGATCGCAGCGATCTTTAGTCAGCCCAACGTGAACAGCGTGGGCACCTTCACCATCAACGGTGCAGCGTTCAGCATCGGTCTCGTTCTCACAGCGATCATCAACTTCGTGATCGTGGCCGGAGCGATCTACTTCATCGTCGTGCTTCCGCTGAACAAGATCATGGCGAGGCGCAAGAGCACGGACGAAGAGGCAGCCGAGGAGATTGCTGAAGAGATCGCGTTGCTGCGTGAGATCCGCGACTCCCTCAAGAGCCGCGAAGCCTGACCACCATCTACGAGCAGGTTCAGCCGTGATGCGGAGGAACGTCGCGCAGGAAGCGCTCGACGTCATCGGGGTCGGCATCCTCAGATCGCCAGTCGTCGGAGCCCGAATCGGCGGGGTCGTTCTCATCCGAGGTGGTCTCGGGGAACAACGGATCAGGCAGCACAGCAGCATTGTCTCACCGTCGGACGAGGAACAGGAGCGTGCATGGCCATCACCGGCCTGAGCCACGTGGGGCTCTCGACACCCGAGATGCCCCGCGCCCTCGCGTTCTACCGAGACACCCTCGGCTTCGCCGAGGTCATCTCCTACTCCTGGCCGATCGGGGTCGAGGCGGCCGATGCCGGGCTCGGCGTCGTCGACTCGTCGGCCGATCTCACCGTTCTGAACGCCGGAAACACCTATCTCGAGGTGCTTCAGTTCACCAACCCGGTGCCTCGTCGTTTGGATGATCCGCCGACGCTTCATCGACAAGGAATCACCCACATCGGGCTTGAGGTGCACCACCTTGACGAGGCCGCCGAGCACATGCTGACCGGAGGCGCTCGCGTGCTGGATCCCTCGCACGATGCCTCGTCCGCCCGCAGTCGCCTGCTACGCGATCCCGACGGCAACATCCTCGAACTTCGCGTCACCTCATCGGGCGACAGCCTCGACTACGACGAGCTCAGCGTTCATGTTCCCGACCTCGCCACCATCAGCGAGGCTGCGGCGCCTGTAACGCGACCTGGTCCGACGCGTGAGCACGTGCGAGGTATCGGTCACGTCGGCGTCACGACCCTGGGTGCCGATCCGCTGCGCGACTTCTATCGCGAGGCCGGGATTCCGTCCGGAACCGACGTAACGTGGGACCTGGGAGCGGCCGAGCCGATCGATGCCACCCGCGCCATCTCGTCAGCCGGGCGAGCAGTTGTGATGCCGCTCGGCAACGCCTACTTGGAACTCTTGGAATACCACGATGTGCCGGTGATGGAACGCCCTAGCGATGCGCGGATCATCGACTACGGCTTCAACCACCTATGTTTCGACATCCACGACATCCAGAGCACTCACAGCCATCTGAGCACCGTCGGAATGACCTGCTTTGCACCGTGGGTGCTGATGCCGGGCGGCAACGCAGCGATGGGCTACGCACTGGATCCGGGCGGCAACGCCATCGAACTCCTAGAGCACCGCACCATGGCATCGACCATGTGGCCCGGACACCTCAGCATCTGACCCACCACGATCCGCTCAGACCAGCAGACCAGCTTCTTGGCGAATCTGCGGCAGCCTGCTGTTGTCGACAAGGAGTGCGCGCAGCACGAAGTCGGCGCCCTTCTCGGCGTCGAACTCGACGTTGTCGCTCGGCATCATCGTCTTGATGCGGTGATGGGCGTTGAAGGTTCCGACGACCATCAGCCGCAGGAAGTCAGGGTCCTCCTGAACGAACTCGCCCGACTCGACGCCGTCGGTGACCATCTGGACCATGTAGCGCGAGATCTCATCGACTCGACCGATCCACGTCGAACCTTCGGGTGAATTGAGGAACTCGTACTCCACCAGCCCGACCAGGCGGTATGGCGAGGTGACCACATGGGTCATAGCCCACTGGGCGAAGGCGTAGAGCCGCACCGAGGCCGGCTCGTCCATGGTGGCGATGCGTCGAATCTGAGCCAGCGCCGTACCCACCGCGTACTCCAGAAGCGCATCGGCGATGGCTGCCTTGCTGGGGAAGTGATGGAAGAGGGACGGCTGACGGATCCCCACCGCCGAGGCGATGTCGCGGGTCGAAGTTCCCGCGTAACCGCGCTGGGCGAACAACGTGGAGGCCTCCCGCAGTATGCGCTCGCGCGTCGAGTCCTTGCGGACGGCGATGGGCGGGGTGTCCATGAAGGTCATAAACTGACCCTACCCACCGGTAGGGCCCCTCCCTATCACTAGGGACATAAAATCCCTATCAAATCCGACAGGTCGAGCCTTGCCAGAACGGTCTTGAGGTCCGAGGCATCAGCCGAGCGGGGCAGCCGTTCGCAAGGCCACCCGCTCGAGCGGCACCGAGCCATCCCAGCGCACGACCAAGCCATTGCGCGCGATCAATCCGGCCAGAACCCGGTGCGGGCGGGCCGAGAGCGGAAGTACCTGCAGTGGATCGAGTGTGGCAGCAGCAAAGGCTGCTGAGCCCTTGGCCGCGCCCTCGCCGAGCACCGGCAGCGACAATTGGAGCGGGTAGTTGCTGGTGCCCTCGGCCACCGGCCAGCCACCCCCGAGACCACCGGTGATGGCCCACTGCCGGGTCACGTCGGCCGCAAGAGCCACCCGTGGTGCCAACGTCACGACGGCGGCCTGGAAGCCGCCGGAGGCCAACGCCGCCAGATACCTGGTGGTCGACACCGGGTTGACGCGGGCATCGATTCCCGCAGCCTTCACCTGCTGCGCGATGACCTGGGCCTGTGCCAGACCCTCGGTATCGCTGGCACGGACGAGCACTGTGAGCGTGCGGGCATCCTCGTCGAGCAACGACGTCGCCGTAGCGGCGAGCGCCGGATCGGGTGGGTCCACGGCACGAGTGATTGAGCCTGGCCAGGTGGGCGGCACCAGGCCGGCGTTCGCGGCCACCGAGCCGGGGTCAGCGGCTACCACCGTCGCGAGGCTGAGCGAGGATTGCACGGCGATCCGAAGATTGGCATCACGCGTGGGCGGTCGGTTTCGAAACACCAACGCCCTCACCGCGCCAGGCGCGCTCGATGCCACCACCAACGGCTCGGTGGTCGTTGTCGTGGCTGAAGCCGCGGGAGAGTTCGCCACCGGCGTCGTTGGCGCTATGGACGTCGTGGTGGCACTCCCGGGCACAGCGCGCGGATCGATCACGACGTCACCACCGCCGGCAACGAACGATTCAGCCGTTTCGTTGGCGTCGAGTTGCACCACGCTGATCCGGTCGGCGCCCACCCTGTCGCGGGCAACGTAGGACGCATTGCGACTCAGCACCAGCTCGGTCGCTCGCCTCGTCAAAGGAGCAGCCGAATAGGGCCCACAGGCCACCGGGGCCTTGTAGTACTCAACGCGCTCAAGCCCGGCGTAGTTCTCTTTGATGCAGCCGAACTCTGGAGCGGCGAGGACGGTGCGGTCGAGCAGCGCGTTGGGGGCGCGCAACTTCACCACGAGCGTTTGCGCATCGGTGGCCGTAGCCGAGACGAAGAACGTGCCCTTGGCATCGGCGCCGAAGCGTCCGGTGAGCGTTGGCTGCTTGGCGGCTTCAGATAGTGCGAACGCCATGTCGCGCGCGGTGAGACGTGAACCGTCAGCAAACGCGAGCGATGGGGGCATCGTCACCGTCCATGAGGTGGCGGTGGAATCAGGAGTCGCCGTGGTGGCAAGACCCGGCTCGGGGGCCGCGCCGTCGTTTGCAGGGCGCAGCAGCGTGGCCATCACCAAGGGCCCGAGGGTGCGCACGGTGGAATCGGGAGCGGTCACCGGATCCCACCCGGCTGTGGGAAGCGCATCGGTGACGGCAACCGAGAGTTCACCGCCAGCAGGAACGGTGGTGGCAAGGGTGGGCTCAGGGGTTGAGGTCGTCGTGGCCCCGGTGGCGCAACCGGCCACGAGCGCTCCAGCGGCGATCAGGCCGACGACACCGGTGAACGCCCTCATGCACCCGGCTCCTCATCGAGCATCGAGTTCAGGAGTCTGAGCGATGGCCCGACCGAGAGACCACCGTCGACGACGATCGTCTGACCGGTGATCATGCGGCAGTCATCGCTGGCCAGGAAGTGCGCGACGGCAGCGACTTCAGCCGGTTCGCAGGCCCGCGGGAAGGCGCCTGCACGACCGATCCATGTCTTCTCACGCCGGAGTGCTTCATCGTCCCCTTCGTACATTGCTGTGGCCACTGCCGAGGGCGCCACCGCGTTGACGCGGATACCGCGATCTCCGAGCTCCAACGCAGCGGTTCTGGTTACTTCGCCCAACGCCGCCTTGCTCGCCGCGTAGGCCCCGAGCAGCGGAGCGCCGATCACGGCCGAGAGCGACGAGATGTTGATGATCGATCCCCCATTGATCATGGCGGGAACCACGCACCGGATCCCGTGCACCGCGCCGAGCGTGTTGACGCGAAATGCACGGAGGTAAGCAGCATCGGAATCCTGGGTCATGCTCTTGTCGCTCACCGCAACGCCCGCGTTGTTGACCAGGATGTCGACGCGGCCGTACTGCGCGACCGTCGCCGTCACAACCCTGGCAACCTGGTCCTCCCGCGAAACGTCGCACGCGATGAAGGAGCCGCGCAGTTGTTCGGCGCGCGGCGAGGCATCGATCACATCGATCATCACCATGTGGGCACCCGCGGCGGCAAAGCGCACGGAGATGGCATCACCGATGCCGGACGCGGCCCCGGTGACAACGGCAACACGGCCTTCGAGATCGAACATGGGGCTCCCCACCGCTGCCGCACCGCCTTGGTTGCGACCTGCAGGCTACGCGGCGGCCGACTAGCGTCGTGACCACCATCAACGATCCCAAGGACGGCACCTCACGATGTCCGATTCCGCACACGCCTCGAGTCCCGACGCCATGCCCTACCACCCGGCAGGAGCGGCGGGAAGGTTCTTGATTGGTGGCGACCTACCGGTGAACCGACTCGGATTCGGTGCCATGCGTCTGGCTGGTGGGCAGTGGTCGTGGGGACCTCCGGCCGATGAGAACGCAGCCCGCTACGTGCTGCAGCGCGCTGTCGATCTCGGCGTCACGTTCATCGACACCGCCGATGCTTACGGGCCCAACGTGGTCGAAGACCTGATCCGCACCACTCTCGCGCCCTACCCCGACGACCTCGTGGTGGCGACCAAGGGCGGCCAGACCCGGAGTGGATGGGACAAGTGGGAACCCGTTGGCCGCCCCGAGTACCTGCGTCAGTGCGTGGCGATGTCGCTCCAACGGCTCGGCGTCGAGCGCATCGACCTCTACCAACTGCACCGCATCGACGAGCAGGTTCCCCTCGAAGATCAGATCGGCGCCCTCGCTGAGATGCAGCAGGCCGGATGGATCCGCCACATCGGCCTGTCGGAGGTGGGCGTCGACGAGATCACTGCCGCACAGGCCGTCGCACCGATCACCAGCGTGCAGAACCTCTACAACCTCGGCAACCGCATGCATGAGCCCGTTCTTGAGCATTGCGAGCAGAACGGCATCGCCTTCATCCCGTGGTTCCCCATGGCGATGGGACGCCTTGCCAAGGAGAACTCGCCGCTGGCCGGGGTGGCAGCATCGCGCGGGGCAACGCCGGCCCAGGTGGCGCTCGCGTGGTTGCTTCGGCGAAGCCCGGTGATGATTCCGATCCCCGGCACCTCATCGGTCCGTCACCTCGAGCAGAACATCGCTGCGGCCGAACTCGATCTCAGCGATCAGGAGTTCGCCGACATCGCGGCGATGGTGCCCGACCAGCACGTGGCTTCAAGGTCGTAGGCCACCCGGCTCGGCCGTCAAGGAGTGGCAGGACCGCCGGCCTCGGCCGCACCGGGCACCAGCGAGGCCAGAGCCGACGGGCTGAACATCTCAGACACCGGGCTCCCTGTGCGGTCGGCCTCGTGAACGGCCAGCAGGACGACGCCGAGCGCAAGCGCCGGAACCAGTAGAGCGACGTCGCGGACGCGCAGCCCTCGACCTCGTTCGCGCGAGCGAACGTCAGTGACAGGGGTAGAACTCACCAGAGCTCCCGGGGGAAGGGGGAAGGTTGTCGAACCGTAGGGCGATCCGGCGCGACCGCCCGGCTACGACACGCGAGCCCACGGCTCCTAGGCACGGGGATACCCTCGCCCTCTCATGACTTCCTTGGTGTTTGACGGCGACGCAGCGGACTTCGGCCAGGCGGTGGGCCTCTTCGCGCAGAAGGTGCACGACCAGGACTCACCCCCTGATCGCGCCGCCTGGGGGCAAGCGGGGGCACTCGGGCTCACCGCCCTTGAGGTACCCGCAGAATTCGGCGGGCAGCCCGGCAGTAACTACCGGATGACTGCCGCTGCCGTTAACGCCCTCGCCACCTGCTCGCACGGGTTGTCCTCTTCCTTCACCATCTCGTTCGACATTGCTACGCCCTACCTCGTCGGCTTCGGCACCGACGAGGTGCGGCAGCGTTGGTTGCCCGAACTGGCTGCCGGCCGCGCCATCGCGGCCCTCGCCCTCACCGAACCTGGTGCCGGTTCGGATCTCGCTGCTCTCACCACCCGCGCCGAGGCAGTCGGGGGCGGGTGGTCGATCACGGGCAGCAAGACCTTCATCACGAACGGTTCGATCGCCGACGTGATCGTCGTCGCCGCGCGCACGTCGCCGCAGGACCGCGCTCGCGGGATCAGTCTCTTCGCCATCGACGGCAGCGCCCCCGGATTGCAGAGACACCGCCTCAGCACCATCGGTCAACCAGATTGCGACACCGGCGAGCTGTTCTTCGACGGCGTGGTGGTACCTGACTCGTCGCTGCTCGGCACCCTTGACGAAGGATTCGCACTGCTGATGCAGCGACTTCCTCAGGAGCGGCTCACCTCGTCGATAGCGAACCTGGCCCAGACCGATGTGGCCTTCGACCTCACGCTTCATCACGTCCAAGAACGCCACGCCTTCGGGCGCCCCATCGGATCCTTGCAGCACAACGCCTTCAGGCTGGCCGAGCTCGAAGCTCAACGCAGCGCGGTAGCAGCCTTCGTGACGCACTGCATCGACCAGGCCGCGGCACTCACCCTCACCACCGCGACAGCGGCGAGGGCCAAACTGCTCTCGGCCCGGCTGGAGAACGATGTGCTCGATCTCGCGATGCAACTGCACGGTGGGTCAGCCTTCCTTGAGGGAACACCAATCAACCGGCGGTGGATCGATGGCCGGGTCACGCGCGTATGGGCCGGCGCCGACGAGGTCATGCTGCACCTGATCAGCAAGGATCTGGGGCTCTAGTCGTGGGGCACGACACCGTCATCGTGGCCGCAGCGCGCACACCGATCACGAGGGCCTCACGCGGCGCCTTCGCCCAGACGCGTGCCGAGGATCTGCTCATGGCGGCCATCGAGGGAACTCTCAATCGCGTCGAGGGCCTCGATCGCACAGGTATCGATGATCTGATCACCGGAAGCTGGATGCAGTCGCACGACCAGGGCGGCAACGTGGCTAGGCGCACCGCAGTGCTGCTCGGCCTTGACACACTGCCGGGGGTGTCGGTCAACCGCGCCTGCGCCTCGTCTCTGCAAGCGATCCGCATGGCCCACCACGCCATCGCCATGGGCGAGGCCGACGCGATCATCGCCTCCGGCGTCGAGTCGATCTCGCGCTATGAGGATCCAAGATCGGCCGGGTCAACGCCGGCCACCGACCGTCACCCGGCGTTCACCGAGGCCGGCAACGCCTCACGCGAGGCGGTGGCCACCAACCCGCCGTGGCGGGACCCACGCACGCAGGGCCGGCTTCCCGATATCCACCTCGCAATGGGGCACACGGCTGAGAACGTGGCGACGTACCGTGGCATCACACGGGAGGAGCAGGACGACTTCGCTCTGCGGTCGCAGCGCCTTGCCGAAGAGGCGGTGGCCGAAGGCTTCTATTCACGCGAGATCGTTCCCGTCCTGGTCGGTGATGACCTCATCGATGCCGACGAGTCGCCGCGTCCCGGCACCACCGCGGAAGCCCTTGCTGCACTGCGACCGGTTTTCCGCGCCCACGGCACGGTAACCGCGGGCAATTGCTGCCCCCTGAACGACGGCGCCGCGGCGCTTGTGCTGATGAGCTCGCACCGGGCGGCGCAGATCGGCGCAGCCCCTATGGCCCGCGTCGTCTCAACCGGACTCTCAGCCCTGTCGCCGGAGATCATGGGACTGGGCCCCGTGGAATCAACGCGACGCGCGCTCGATCTCGCCGGCATGTCGATCGACGACATCGATCTGGTCGAGATGAACGAAGCCTTCGCCGCCCAGGTGCTGCCCTGTCTGCACGACCTCCGCATCGACCTCGACCGGGTGAACGTGCACGGTGGAGCGATTGCGCTCGGTCACCCCTTCGGCATGGGGGGCGCTCGCCTGACCACGACATTGCTCAACGGCATGGCGGCGCGCGATGCCAGCACCGGCCTGGTCACACTCTGCGCTGCCGGAGGGCAAGGCATGAGCCTGATTCTCGAACGGGTTTAGTTCAACGCGCTTCTTCGGACGCCTGGCTGTTGACCAGAGCCAGCACGGCATCGATGACGTCACCGGCGGTGATCTCGGTCAGCGGTTCCCACAGGGCGGGCCCGTAGGGCAGATCGGGCTGCGCCAGGCGGACCGGCGGCTGCAGCAACGGGACCCCAGACTCGGCCACCCGTGCCAGAACCTCGGCCCCGAAGCCGGACGTGCGCGGCGAATCGTGCACCACGAGTAGGCGCCCTGACCGCCTCAGCGATTCCAGGACAGCGTCCCGGTCCCACGGAATCAGGCTGCGCAGATCGATCACATCCAGCACAGTCCCCCGACCCTGCAGATGATCGGCCGCCTCCTGCACCAGCGCAGCGGCCGGGCCGTAGGTGACCACGGTGATCGAGGGGTCGCCGTCACCGATCTGTTGGCTTGTGGCGCGCCCAAGTTCGAGTGGACTCACGAGGCCGCCCTCAACTCGCACGTCGGGATCCAGATAGGTACGCGTGCTCTCGATGAGCACGACCGGTCCATCGATGGAGATAGCGGTCACCAGCGCACCGGCCGCGTCGTCGGCGCTGCTGGGAGCAAGCACCGTCAGTCCCGGGACGTGGGTGAACAACGATTCGATGCTCTCGTTGTGACCCTCGTACCCGGAGTGCCCACCGCCGGCCGGCATCCGCACCACCAGGGGAACGCTCAACGCCCCACCACTGCGCCACCGGTAACGCGCCGCATGGAAAGCCAGCTGGTCGAACGCGGTGAACGCGAAGCCTGCGAAGGCAATCTCTGCCACCGGTCGAAGTCCCGCCAACGCCATGCCGATTGCCGCGCCCACGATGCCGCACTCGTTCAACGACGCATCCAGCACGCGATCACCGAACTGCTCGGCCAAACCTTCAGTTGCTCCGAGCACCCCACCATCACGAACATCCTCGCCGATCACCACGATGCGCTCGTCAGCATCCATCAGAAGGCCCAGCACGGCGGCGCTGGTGGCCGCCATGGCACCGGGGCCCGGATGCGGATCGAGAGTGATCTGTGGCGTAGCGCGCACTGTGAACGGCTCGACCCACTCACTCGCCGTCCCATACGTCGGCGGAGCAAACCGGCCAAGCTCGCCCAGGGCCTCGTCGAACTCTCTCGTGACGATCGCCAGCGTCTCGGCCGAACGTTCGGCAGCAACCCGACTCAACCCTCGATGTTCGATGAGTCCTCGGAGGCGAAGCAGCGGATCGCGCTGCCTCCACTCCGACTCCTCTGCGCGTGGACGGTAGCGACGGCGCACGTCCAACGCCGAATGACCACCGAATCGGTACGACACCGACTCGACGAGCGTCGTGCCATCTCCTGAACGCGCGTGCTCAAGAGCCTCCAGGCTCGCCTTGAGCACTGCCAGCGGATCCATGCCGTCAACCAGGATGCTGCGGAGTCCATAACCGGCGCCCCGCGCTGCTACGCCCGCACCACCGGATTGGGCGGACGCAGGCGTCGACTGCGCGTACTGATTGTTCTGGCAGAACAGCACCGCCGGTGCGCGCCACAGTCCCGCGAGATTGGCGGCCGCGTGAAAATCGCCCTCGGCTGCAGCACCGTCCCCAAACACGGCAACGGTCACCGCATCCGAGCCGAGCATCGTCTGGGCGCGCGCAAAACCGACGGCATGCGGCAGGTGCGAGCCGATCGCAGTGTTGGCCGGCATCATTCGATGCTCGATGGGATCCCACGCGGCGTTGACTCCCGCGAACATGGCCAGTTCGGCCGCCACTCCGGGACCTCGGGTGAGCCGCAACCCTTGTTCGCGGTAGGCCGGGAACACCCAGTCGTGCGGAGCCAGTGCGTGGGCCAGTGCGACGATCGACTCCTGCCCCGCACACGGGTAGTACCCCTTCAGCAGTCCGTGCCGAGCGGCCCGCAGCGCGAGCCGGTCGAACTCACGCGTGCGCTCGGCATCCACCTGGAGCCCGATCAAAAGATCGTTGCTGACGTGCTCGTCGATCCACTCCTGCGCCTCATCGGAGACAGGCGACCCGTCGGTCGCTAGTAGGCGCAGCACGCCAGAAGGGTAATCGCGGCGCGGAGCGAGCGCGGACGGGCGGCCCTCTTCTAGGCTGCCGCCACCAGCATCACCCGCCTGCTTGATCGAAGGAGCACATCGCCCCATGGCGAACAATCACAGCGGCCGTACCCGTCAGCGCCACGGCGTGGCCATCGGCGAGGGTGCGATCCGCAAAATCTTCCCGGTCTTCGTCCTGCTCATGTGGGTCACGACCGGCCTCTGGATCGCCAACGACCTGTGGACCAACCTCAACTGGTTGCTCGCCGGCATGGCAGCGGTGATCTGTTCCATCGTCTTCGTGAACTTCGTGCACGTCTTCAACTTCGGCTACGCAGCGTGCCTGGTCGTCCTCAACAGCACGATCATGATGGCGAAGGGCGCCCCGCTGGGAGCGCTCATCATCGGGGGCCTGCTGGTTCTGTACGGTGTCCGACTCTTCGGCTTCGTGCTGCAGCGCTACCGCCATCCCTCTTTCGTCGGACGCAAGGCCGGCGTGAAGATGGCCCACAAGAGCCTGCCGATGCCGATCAAGGTTGCCCTGTTCATCCAGACGACGACGTTGATGACTTTTCACGCCATGACCACTTACAACATCGCCACCAAGGCCGAGCGTGACGGCACCAACGGAGTCACCATCTTTGTCATTATCGGTGCCGTCGTCCTCGCCCTTGGACTCATCATCGAGGCCATCGCCGACTCGCAGAAGCAGAAGGCGAAGCACACCGATGGCACCCGCTGGATCGATACCGGCCTCTTCGCACGAACCCGCCACCCTAATTACTTGGGCGAGATCCTCGTTCAACTCGGCGTCATCATCGCGGGGTTCGGTGCCGCCACGGTTTGGTACGGGTACGCCGCGGGATTCCTCGCACCCACCTACATCATCATCTTGATGCTCTCGGCCACCACGGGCGGCGAGAAAGCCAAGTTCGACAAGTACGGCGAAAACCCCGACTTCCAGGCCTACGCCGACCGTTCGGGTGCCCTGCTACCCGCTCTCTCGTCTCGAGGCTGACGCTCAGCTTGCCCTCGGCTCAGCGTGTCGAGCCGAGGACAGGCTGCTTGACCACCTCGGCGCCGATCCACTCGCCGAACAGGTCGATGTCGGCGCGGGTTCCCGCCACGGCCAGCTCGATGGGCAGGTACGCGTACGCGAGCGAAGCTTCGACCGTGTAGCCATAACCCGCCGACGTCACCCGACCGACGACCTTGCCCGCGATCCGCACCGGTTCGCTACCCAGCGCCACGCGGAGCGGTTCATCGAGACGCAAGCAGGCAAGCCGCCGAGAGATGCCGGCCTCCTTCTGGGCAAGCAATGCCTCGCGCCCGATGAAGCCACCGGGCTTGTCGAGCTTGACGCAAAAGCCCAATCCCGCCTCATAGGGCGTGGTCTCCGGCGTGATGTCGGTGCTCCACACCCGATAGCCCTTCTCGAGCCGCATGCTCTCGATGGCCCGGTAGCCCCCCGGCACGAGCCCGAACGGTTCACCAGCCTCCATCAGCGAACGCCACAGCGAGGCGCCGTACTCACTGCTGACGTAGAACTCCCATCCGTGCTCGCCCACAAACGTCACGCGCAACGCACGAACGGGGATGTCGCCGAGCGTGAGTTCGGCCGAGGTCATGAAGCCGAAGGCCTCGTCCGAGAGGTCGGCCGAGGTGAGCGTGCTCGCAATCTCGCGCGCACTTGGGCCCCATAGTGCGTAGGTCGCGTACTGCCCCGTCATGTCGTGGATGCGAACGTCTGCTCCGAGCTCACGCGCCCTCTTACGCAGCAGTGCCAGGTCGTGGGATCCGTAGGAGGTACCAGTCACGATCCAGAAGGTCGCCTCCGCCACACGCGTGACGGTGAAGTCGGCTTCGATCCCGCCCCTGTGGTTCAGCACCTGGGTGTACGTCACGTCACCGATACCGCGCGCCACCTGGTTGTCGCAGATCTGTTCCAGGTACGAAGGCGCACCTGGTCCGCTCACCTCGATCTTCGCGAACGAGGATTCGTCGAACAGCCCGGCCCGCTCCCGCGTAGCTCGGTGCTCGGCTCCGACGGCCGGTGACCAGTGATGGCCCGGCCACCCCACCGGACGCAGCGCCTCATCACCCGCGGCCGCGTTCGCCTCGTAGTGGTTGACCCGCTCCCAACCGGACTTCTCTCCGAACGATGCTCCGTGCGCGGCATGCCACGCATAGGCCGGCGACATGCGAAGGGGACGAGCCGACTCACGCTCATGCAGGGGGTACTTGATGTCGTAGTACGTGCTGTAGTTCTCAAGCGTCCGCTTGAGAGTGAACGACGGCGAGCGGTACTGCCCACCAAAGCGTCGGATGTCCATGTGCCACAGATCCATCCCGGGATCACCGTCGAGCACCCAGGCCGCCATCACCTGCCCGATGCCACCGGCACCGGCGATGCCATGCGCGCAGAAGCCGGCGGCGACGAAGAATCCATCCACCTCGGTCTCCCCGAGGCAGAACTCGTTGTCAGGCGTGAATGCCTCGGGTCCGTTGATCACCTTGCGGAGTTCTGCATCGGCCATCACCGGCACGCGGATCTGGGAGTTCTCGGTGATCTCTTCGAAGCGCGTCCAGTCCTCTGGAAGGAGCCGCCCGTTGAAGTCGGCCGGGATGTCATCGACGTGAGTCATGTCAGCGGTCCACGGCGCCGGGTTGCGTTCGTAACCGCCCATGACCAAGCCGGCGACATCCTGCCGGTAGTAGACGAGCAGGTCGGGATCGCGGAGCGTGGGCAGCACCACGGATGGATCCTCAAGCAGTGGTTGCGTCACCACGTACTGATGCGACATCGGCACGATGGGAATGCGTACACCGACCATGCGGGCGATCTCTGCGGCGAATATCCCGCCGCAGTTGACCACCACCTCGCATTCGACGTCACCGCGATCCGTGCTCACACCGGTGACACGGCCCTCCGTCGTCGTGATCCCCAGAACTCGCGTATGCGTGAAGAATTTCACGCCCAAGGCCCGAGCCGCATTCGCCAACGAGTAACAGAGTTGCGAGGGGTCCAGGTGTCCATCCGAGCTCAGGTACGCGCCTGCCACCACGCCTTCGGTCGACATCAACGGAAACATCGACTGGGCATCCTGCGCCGAGATCTCAACAAGCGGAAGGTCAAAGGTGCGCGCCCAGCTGATCTGGCGTCGGATCTCTTCGAGCCGCTGCGTTGATGATGCGAGCTTGATGCCGCCACTCTCGGTCCATCCCGGTGGGGTCTGCGTTCCTTGCAGCTTGCGATAGAGCTCGACCGAGTACATGTTCATCCGCGTGAGCGTTGGATCTGCACGAAGCTGTCCCACGAGACCGGCCGAGTGGAACGTCGATCCGCTGGTGAGCTCGTCACGTTCCATCACGATCACGTCGGTCTCACCACGCTCAGCCAGGTGGTAGGCGACGCTGGCCCCGCCCACGCCTCCGCCGATCACGACCACACGGGCGCGTGTGGGTAGTTCACGTGCAGCCATGCTCGCTCCTGATCGCTACAGCAGTGATTAGATTGATCGCCGGTCTAGAGCGGCGTCACGTAGGCGCCCGAGATGCCACCGTCGACGAGGAAGTTCGACGCGGTGATGAACGAGGAGTCGTCGCTGGCCAGGAACGCCACCGCTCCCGCAATCTCCGAGGGCTCAGCGAACCGGCCCAGCGGAATGTGCACCATGCGGCGCGCCGCCCGCTCAGGGTCCTTCGCGAAGAGCTCTTGCAAGAGCGGCGTGTTGACCGGTCCGGGCGAGAGCGCGTTAACTCGGATCCCTTCACGCGCGAACTGCACGCCCAATTCACGCGTCATCGCCAGTACGCCGCCCTTGGATGCGGTGTAGGAGATCTGCGAGGTAGCGGCTCCCATGGTGGCCACGAAGGACGCGGTATTGATGATCGATCCCTTGCCCTGCGCCTGCATATAGGGGATGACGGCCTTGCAGCACAGGTAGACCGACGTCAGGTTCACTTCTTGCACCCGTCGCCAGGCATCGATCCCGGTGTCGAGGATGGAATCGTCATCGGGGGGCGAGATGCCGGCGTTGTTGAAGGCGATGTCGACCGAACCAAACTCCCGTGACGCAAGGTCAAACATCCGATCCACGTCCTGCGCGGAGGTGACGTCGACCTGGACGAACAAGCCACCGATCTCGTCCGCGGCTGCGATGCCGGCTTCGGCATTCATGTCGGCGAGAACAACACGCGCACCTTCGGCGACGAATCGGCGTGCGGTGGCCAGGCCGATCCCCCCGGCCCCACCGGTGATCACGGCCACCCGGTCCTGAAGTCGCTGCACCACGTCTGTTCCTGCCTTCCGTTGCCGACGATGCTGGGAAACCTGATGGGACTAGGGGCTGGTATCGATGAACACGTTCTTGACCTCGGTGAACGCATCAAGGGCATCGGGACCGAGTTCGCGGCCAAGCCCCGATTGCTTGAAGCCGCCAAATGGCGTGCTGTAGCGCACCGACGAGTGAGAGTTCACTGAAAGGTTTCCGCTCTCGATGCCCCGAGCCACTCGCAACGCTCGGCCCAGATCGCGGGTCCAAATCGAACCGGAGAGGCCGTAGTCGGAGTCGTTGGCCAGGGCGATCGCGTCGGCCTCATCCGCGAACGGAAGCACGACGACGACAGGTCCGAAGATCTCGTCGAGCACCGCTGGCGAGTCGCGTCCCACCGGAGCCAGAACAGTCGGAGGGAACCAGAATCCCGCGCCTGCGGGGGCGGTTCCCCGGATCGCGACCGGAGCATCGTCGGGGACGAAGGCGGCTACCCGGTCGCGCTGCTGAGCCGAGATCAACGGCCCCATATCGGTGGTGTCGAGACCAGGATCACCGACGCGCACGCCCTGGATGGCCGGCTCCAGCAATTCCATGAAGCGGTCGTAGGCGCTCGCTTCCACCAGGATGCGTGAGCGCGCACAGCAGTCCTGACCTGCATTGTCGAAGACCGCGCCGGGCGCTGTTGACGCCGCCTTCTCGAGGTCGGAGTCTGCGAACACGACGTTGGCACTCTTGCCGCCGAGCTCAAGGGTGACGGCCTTCACCTGCTGCGCGCAGCCGGCCATCACACGCTTGCCCACCTCTGTTGAACCGGTGAAGACCACCTTGCGCACCAAGGGATGCGTGACGAAGCGCTCGCCCACTACAGATCCCTTGCCGGGAAGGCTGGTCAGTACGTCGGGGGGCAGGCCAGCTTCCAGCGCCAACTCACCGATCCGAATCGCCGTCAGAGGCGTGAGCTCGGCTGGCTTGAGCACCACGGTGTTTCCGGCTGCAAGGGCGGGGCCGAACCCCCACCCGGCGATCGGCATCGGAAAG
>Ga0105048_10005583_pt1 | contig 20303 bp, 16 predicted proteins | sample MAT05_FD_78382 | JGI IMG/M metagenome (GOLD analysis project Ga0105048, IMG submission 78382) | Freshwater microbial communities from Lake Fryxell liftoff mats and glacier meltwater in Antarctica - MAT-05 | ecosystem: Environmental > Aquatic > Freshwater > Ice > Liftoff microbial mat | place...
GCGTGAGATGTGTTGTGTGGCTTAAGCGGATGCAAGGCGCGGCGCGCAGCCAATGGCTCTTCCGTTGGGGTCGCAACGCAGACGCCGTTGCGACGCGCAGCCCGCCGGACGGCCTTTTGGCATCGCGCAGACTCGAAAGTAGAGCCATAGCCTTCAAAATCAATTCGAGATTGCGTAGAAATGATCGCCAAAAGGACTTCCGGCGCACTCGCGAGGAAAGTCCGACAGGCTGCTAGCCCGGATGCTTCTTGAATTCGCGCGATGATCGCGCGGACCAGAGACTAGCGAGGGCGCGTGCAATTTGTGAAATACGCGGGCTGGCATCAACTTACCGTTGCTGCTAGGCTCTTATCTGGTGTGGGGCGGTAGCTCAGCTGGGAGAGCGTCGCGTTCGCAATGCGAAGGTCGTGGGTTCGATCCCCATTCGCTCCACCATTTTCAGATTGATCTGTAGGACTTTTTCAGCGCCCCGCCGGTCGGGGCGTTGATGTTTTTGGTGTCGCGTCAGGCAGGTGTCAGAGATTTCCTGTGCGCGGCTACCATTTATTAGAAATTCTGCCGGTCAAGGCGGCGAGGTCCGTAACCGCATAGCGGCTTGTCGACGGCCGCGGCGTCGCGGCGCCAACTGCGTTTGGTGCACAACCGCCGTATCAGGTCCAGACTCGACCGATGACTTCCCTCGCCAGCCGCCGGGCTCCTCCATGCCGCCTTCTCACTGATGCGCTCGGCACTCTCGATGTCGGCCCATGCCGAGGCGCCCGCGTTCGACCGTGCGGGCATCGCCTTCGCCTCGTCGCTGCTGCCGGCTGGGTCCTTCGCCTGGGAGCAAGGGCTTGCGGACTTCGCACGCGACACCGCCCACGGCGCGCATGACACCGAATGGTCAGCTAGTTGCGCTACGGCGCCGGCTCCAACCTCGAACTGCAACTGGTCGGCTCCCTGTGGATCCGCAGTTCGGTGCGCTCCGGCGGCGTAACAACCCACGAAGCCGGAGCCAGCGACACGCGGGTCGCGCTGCAGTGGGCACCGCGCCTGGCGGCTCCAGAGTGGTCACTCGCCGTGCTTGGCGCGGTCTCGTTCGACACCGGATCCGCCGCATTCACCGATGGCGATAGGGTCTATTCGGCTGGTGGAGTCCTCGCGCGCGATCTCGGCGACGGCCGCTCGGCCGCGGCTTACGTGAATCTGGACCGCGGTGGCGGAACCAGCATCTGGACCAGCTCGCTTGCCTACGGGCTTGCTGTCTCGGAGGCCATCGGGGTTTCGTCGAAGTCGGTGACGCCGCCGGCGATGGATCGTCGACCAGCGTTGCCGGCGCTCTTCTTGTTGAGACCCGGTCGCTCCTGTCGGCGCGCTTATTCGCGCATCAAACTAAGGGCTCGTTAGGCTTAGCGCTCCACTTTTGTACAAGCACGGCGAATAGCAACCGCAGAAGCGTTCGGACAAGTCCGAACACCAGAGCAGCGGCGCCCGATGACGCCGGCATATCCAGCGCGACAAGCTGCTAGCGCAAAAAGCGCTGGAGAGTGAATACGCCGGCAATCTCAATAGTTGGAGGCGCAAATGTTCGGCTGTTTGCTTACGCGGCCGCCAGCCAGCGCGTGGCCGGTAATTCCGCCAATACTTCGACTTGGCCGGTCCAGCGCAGCAATGATAATTGGCCGCCGGCGTCTTCGCTGATGGCGGTTAGGCTTTCTACCCAGTCGCCGTCGTTGGCGTAAATAATGCCGCCGCGTGTTTCTAGCGCGGCGCGGTGGATGTGGCCGCAGATTATTCCATCTAAGCCGCGACTCGCTGCGGCGGCTACTGCGGCATCGACGTAACGTTCAATGTATTTTTCTGCCAGGGTGCTTTGGCGTTTAATGAATTCGGCCAGTGACCAATAGCGTAAGCCCAGGCGTTGGCGCAGGCGTTGATTAATGCGATTACCGGCGAGTAAATAATCATAGAGCTGGTCGCCTAACCATTCTTGCCAGCCGCCGGCTTGTACATCGGCGTCAAAATCATCGCCGTGGGTGACCAGATAGCGCCGTCCGTCGGCGGCCCGGTGAATCGCGTCGCGTCGCACGGTCATGCGCGGCAGCACCAGCCCGCATAACTCGCGCAGAGGGCGGTCGTGGTTGCCAGGGATATAGACCAATTCGGTGCCACGTCGCGCTAAATCATGCAGAGTTTCTAGAACCGCGGATTGATGACGGTCAAAACGTGCGCGACGTTGGCTAATCCACCAGAGATCGATGACGTCACCGACCAGATAAATGCGCTGGGCGCGCAAATTCGACAAAAAGTCGACCAAGGGCTCGGCGTGGCAATTAGGAGATCCTAAATGCAGATCGGAAAGAAATACGGTGCGAGCTTCAATGCACAGTTTTTTTTTCATGCCGCTGCGGCCTGTGCGATCACCACCTGCGGCTTTACTCGCGCCTCCAGGTAGCGCGCCCGTTTGCGCGCGGTAATTTTATCCAACTCGACCAAGATCAAGCCATCGACTGAATTATTGAACTGCGCGTCGACGCCGAAGGCTAAAAACTGCGCGCCACCCGGCTCGCAGAGTTCCGTGTATTGCTTGTACAAGGTGGGTACGCGCGCGCCGACTTGGGCCAAATTGCGTTTCAGCACCGCGAACGCTTGCTCGGCGTCTAAATCGGCGGGAAATTTTGCCGCTGGCTGTGGATAAGGGTGCCTAGCGTGTGCCAGTGCGGCCTGCGCTCCATAATAATGCTGGTAATAACCTACCAAGGCATCACGCGCTATTTTCGGCAGCTCGGCGCTGATAGAAACTGTACCAAACAAGAAACGCAATTCTGGGTGACGGCGTAAATACGCACCAATGCCAAACCACAGGTAATCCAGGCTGCGCGTGCCCCAGTAATCGGGAACCACAAAGCTACGGCCTAATTCGAGCCCCGCATCTAACATCGGCGCGAAGTGCGGTTGGTAATCGAATAGGCTGGCGCTGTACAGACCTGCCCAATCGCGTGCTTGCAGAATTTGTCGACTACGGCCCAAACGATAGCCGCCGACAATCCGACGCGCGGGTGCGTCCCACAGCAGCAACTGGTCGTACCAAGCATCAAAACGATCCCAATCCAGCGGCTGACCGGTGCCCTCGCCAACGGCACGGAAGGTCAGCTCACGCAAACGCGCCAGTTCGCGCAGCACTAAACTGGATTCGCCCGGACGCAATAGCAGGATGCACTTGCCGTCGGGTGTTTCTCCAAGCACCTCCAATCTGGCGATGGCCGCATGCAGAGCATCGGCGTGCGCGCTATGAGCGACGGCCTCAGCTCGCGCCGGCAGCAGATCGCGCCCTGTGCGCAGCGCGACCACTGAGCGCTGCACGCGCGCACTCAGCCTGTGTAAGCTCGCGCCATCGGTCAGCGTTGCGTCGGGCAGGTACGGCAGAGCGATGCGCACTTCGATGCGGCGCTGCCGCCCGGTAAAAATCTGCCTGGGCAACAAAGCGCTACCCAACGGCCCAGCCAGCGCCGCGCCAGCGTAGAACCCCAGACTGTTGCGCGCGCTCAAATGCACCGGAATGACCGGTGCCTTGTGGCGTGCGGCATAACGCAGAAAGCCGCTGCGCCACTGCCGATCGCGTAATCCGCGCAAACCCCAGCGGGACACTTCGCCAGCCGGGAACACAATCACCGCGGCCCCTTCGGACAACGCGGCATCAATGCGATTGAGCTGCTCAGCTGAGTTTGATCCGCCAAACACCCGCACCGGCAATAACAGCTCGGAGAGTGGTTCCACTAGGTGCAACCAGTCATTGGCAACGATGCGCACGTCGCGACGCAGGTCACCGACCAACTTCAGCATCAACAAGGCGTCGATAGCCCCGAGTGGGTGATTAGCGACGATCAAACAGGCACCACTGGCGGGGATGCGCTGGCGTTCTAGATCGTCAACCCGATAGCGGGCGTCCAAATGACGCAATACGGCTTCTACAAATTCCAGCCCAGACACCTGCGGCAGCGCCGCCACCAGTTGTTCGGCGCGATCCAGCCGAGTGTACTGATGCACCTTTTTCAACAAGGGACGCGTGATCTGGCCCAGCGTGCCAGCAAACCAATGTGGCCAGCGATCGACGATGTGCTGCTGAATGCTCTGCATCGGCGTGTCCTGTGCATGGATGGCGCGCACTTTGCGAGCCTTGCGCAACAAACCGATGACGCTGACGCGACTAACTGATGACGGCTGCGTAATTGCAGCCGTTCGCGGTACATATGGCCGTAGACTATCTACTGATAGATTGTTTATTATCCGGTGATGCACAAAGCGTCCGTCGACAACCGAACCCGTGTTTTGAACGCCGCACGCGAGCTCTTGCAGACGCGCGGCATCAACGCATTCAGTCATCGCGACTTGGCCGAGCGCGTCGGCATCAAGTCGTCCAGTGTTCATTACTATTTCCCGACCAAAGAGGACTTGGGCGTAGCGCTTATTCGATCGTACCAGCATGAGCTGACGGAGTTTTTTGAAGCCACGGCTACCTTGCCAACGGTCATTGAACGCCTGACGCGATTTTGCGGATTGTTTGAGGGGACGGCGAAAGCGGGTGGACGCCTATGCCTAGCTGGCATGTTGGCTAGCGATTTTGCGACCCTGGGCCCAAGTTTGCAGTCCGAGGTCAGGGCTTTCTTCCAGTTGGTGGAGGCATGGCTCGCCGCACAGGCTGCACTTAGCAAGCCGGAGCGCTCGCCAGCGGCCAACGCGGATTTGAGTCAACTGGCATTTTCCTTACTCGAAGGCGTTTTGCTGTCGGCGCGGGTGTTTGACGATCCTGATCGCACACGGCGCGCGGCCCGACATATTCAACAATTGTTTGGATCACCGTCTGTTTAGACGAACACCGTGGGCATTGAAGTTGCCCATGTTTTTTTATTAGGGCACCTATCTATGGATAGGTTTATATGGAGTTGAGAATGAAGATCGCAGTTTTTGGTGCAGGCAGCGTTGGCGCGCGGCTGGCCGCTTTGTTCACCGAAGCAGGGCAGGAGGTCCTGATCTGCACGCGCCACGGAGGTGCCGACGCACATACTTTTGTTGCTGGCGCCAGCGCAGCCGATGTCATCGTGCTGGCGCTTCCATACACCGCCCTCGCCGGCGTGCTGCCCCCATTGTTGCCGATCCTGGTTGGCAAACCCGTCGTTGACTGCAGCAATCCACTGAACGCGGATTGGTCGCCCATGCTGCTCGGACAAGAGAATTCGGCCGCAGAAGAACTAGCGCGCCTGCTGCCCGGCGCCGCTGTCATCAAGGCGTTCAACACCATCTTTGCCGATGTCATGCCGCGTGCGCGACATGACCGGGACGGGCAATTGATCACCGCATTCATTGCCGGTGATGTCGCTGCCGCCAAACAAGAAGTGATGAGGCTCGCTGGCCTTGCAGGGTTTGCGCAAGTCGATGCAGGCCCGCTGCGCATGGCGCGTTATCTGGAAGCGATGGCCCACCTCAACATCCAGATCGCTATGGGTCGAGGCGGCGGGACCAACGCGGCCTTTCTGTATCATCAAGTCAAAGCCTGATAGGCCTGGGACCCTTTAGTGCGAAGAAACTGGCACCGTCTGGCGATAGCGGCGAAATGCATCGCGCACGTGCTCGCGAAGTTGGTTGTCGTCCCAAGGTTTGGTTAGAAACTTAAACGCGGCGCCGCGATTCACGGCGTCGGTGACGATGTTCAAATCGGTGAAACCGGACAGGATCATGCGCACGATGTTGGGGTACAACTCCGCAGCCGTACCCAAGAATTCGGTGCCGGTCATGCCGGGCATGCGCTGGTCGCAAATAATCACTTGAACCTGATTGACTGCCAGCATATCCAGTGCTGCCTGACCACCGCTGGCGTGCAGGATTCGGTAGCCATCCGGCCTTAACATGCGGGTCAGCGCTGCCCGGATACCCGGTTCATCATCGACTATCAGCAAGGTACGCTCGTCTGCAGATGTGGGCTCAGGGATATTCAGACGTCGACGGCTGCGCAACTGCGCCTCAAATTCTTCGCTAGGCACCGCAGCGCCGAACAGAAATCCCTGCATTTCATCGCAGCCCAAGGTGCGCAGGAAATTGAACTGGCCTTGGGTTTCGATGCCCTCAGCCACCACTTTCAGCTTTAAGCCATGCGCCATGGCGATGATGGCGCCGGCGATCGCGGCGTCATTGGGGTTGCGGGTCACATCGGTGACAAAACTGCGATCAATCTTGACCGAATCGAAGGGGAATCGCTTCAAATGTGCCAGTGACGAATAACCGGTACCAAAATCGTCTAGCGCCAAGCCCACGCCGAGCTTGCGCAAGGTTTGCAGTGTGACGGCGGCGCGATCTGAATCGTTCATCACGGCACTTTCGGTCAGCTCTAGCACTAGCCATTTGGATGCCAAGCCGTGTGCAGCGAGGGCCTTGCCCACCGTTTGCACCAAATCTCCGGTTTCAAATTGCACGGAAGACAGATTGACAGCAAGCGGTACGATGCCGATCCCCGCCGCCAGCCAGCGCGCTTGTTGGGCGCACGCTTGCTCCAGCACCCAAGCACCCAGCGGAACGATCAGGCCGGTTTCTTCAGTGAGCGCGATAAAATCGGACGGCCCGACCAAACCACGCTGCGGATGTTGCCAACGAATCAGAGCTTCGGCGCCGACCAGCTCACCGCTGATCATGTCGACTCTGGGCTGGTAGTGCAGCACGAACTGTTGCTCGGCGACTGCTGTTCTTAACTGCAATTCCAACGCGTAACGCTGCGCAATCTGGGCGTTCAACTCATGCGAAAAATAGGTGGATCGGGCTCCGGAGTTGCGCGCCAGCTTCAGCGCCGCCTCGCCATTTCTGTACAACGCTTCTGCGCTATCGCCGTCTGCCGGATACAAGGCGATGCCGATACGTGCTGCTACTTTGATCTCACGCCCGGCGATGCTGAGCGGTAACTCCAGCGCTTGGTGAATGGAGTCACGCAGCGAGGTGGGTATAGAGGCATGGTCGCTCGGGATTGCCGCCGCGTAGGTATCCGCGCTGATCCGGCCCAATGCAACTGGTTCTACCAAAACCTGCCGAAAGCGCTCGGCGACCGCGCGCAGAACTTCGTCACCGACACTGCGGCCATAATTGTCATTGATCTGCGCGAAATGCTCTAGGTCAATCACACACAAACACACGCCACTATCATCCTGTCTGGCCGCTGAAACATACTTGCCTAGGCGATTCTTGAACAGCTCAGCATTAGGCAGGCCGGTAAGCACATCGTAGTAAGCTAAATAATGGAGCTGCTGGCTCCGGTCTAGGTGTTCAATCGCAAACGCGACATCACCCGATAATTCCATCAGTAGTTTAATCTCCTCTTCTTTAAAGAAATCAATCTCGCTAGCGTAGAGCGCAAAAAAACCTACCCCCACATCCGCCACTATCAATGGGAAAACAGCCAAAGAGCGCACGCCTGCTTCAGTGTAGTGAGGTGCCAACAATACACGCGGGTCATTGCAGGAGTCATTGGAAATGACTGGGATTTTATTTTGCAGAGCGGTTATGGCCATGGAGTTTTCGCGACGGTCACCACTCAGTATTAAGGCAATTTCACTCATTAGCCGATCGTCTATGCCGACCGCAGCCGCGACTTTAATATTGTTGGCGCGCGCATCAACGATACCAATCATCGCCATTCTAAAACCACCCGCTTCTACCGAAACGCGACAGGCTTCGAAAAACAACTCGGCTTTGTCCCGCACTCGTACAATCAGGGTATTGATGCCACTGAGCATCGCATAAACGCGATTTAAATATAGAATTCGGGCTGCCGACTCTTTGCGTTCGCTGATATCCCGAAACGCTACCACCGCGCCAATAAGTTCATTCGCATTATTGCGAATAGGCGCCGTGCTGTATTCTACAAAGAATTTTGAACCATCTGCGCGCCACAGAACTTCATCCTCGATACGGCGCGCGATCCCATCGATCATCGTGAGTTGCACTGGACAAGCTGTGATTGAATACTCGGTATGATCCGCCCGAGAGTGGTGGATTGTTGAATGCTCGGGCTTGCCCGCAAGCCCATTCGCCGGGTAGCCGAGCAAGTGTTCGGCGGCGGGGTTTGCCAGTATGATGTTTCCTTCAATATCAATGCTGTAAATCCCATCTCCAACTGCTGCTAGAATCACATCATTGTGCCGGCGCAGTTCTACAAGGGCTTGTTCAGCGTGGTGATGCTCGGTGATGTCTTCGCCAATACTGGCCGTACCATTCACCCCACCATCCGCGGAGCGCAGCACAGAGTTGCTCCAACGGATCAATCGCAGTTCGCCCGTACGCGTGCAGATTTTGTTTTCGTGATGCCAAGTATCAGGCGCATTCAGCAGCAACTGCTTGAATGAGTCCTTAATTGCATCATGTGGTTGCGGCACAAAAAGATCAAACCAGCTGCGACCCAGGACTTCATCCATCCGCCACCCCGTCAATTGCAGCAGATAGTCGTTGCAAAAGTTAATACGGCCATCCAGTTCAAGCATCACAGAAAGCAATTGCACATTGCCGAGTAAATCGCTAAAGCGTCGCTCAGACTCCGATAGCTCAGCTTCGGCGCGTTTGCGTTCAGTGATATCGCGGGCAACACCAGCAATGCGGACTAAGGCGCCAGATTCATTGTGGACCGGAAATCCAACTGAGCTTATCCAGCGCAGCGCGCCATCGGGGCGAACGATGCGATATTCGATCGAAAAATCACCGGTTCTATTGCCCTGCGCAAGCTTTTCCGCCATTTGCTCTCGATCATCAATGTGAATAGAACTAATGATTAATTTCGGATCGGCGTACAACTTTGCACGGCTGAGGCCCCAGATTTCTTCAAAAGCGGGACTAGCATAGAGAATTTGATTGTTTCCAGTGTCGCGTAGATAAAATACGTCTGGAATATTGTCGGCTAATTGCCTAAAGCGCAATTCGCTTTCTGATAACGCTTGCTCGACAAGTTTATGTTCGGTGCTATTCAAATGCATGATCACCGCGCCGCTGGGTGGATTCCCAGCAACCGGCGTAACTAGCATCTGAAACCAACGTTCGGTACCTGGAGAATCGCACGGATACTCCAGGCTAAACCTGCAGCTTGCGCCAGATAAAACCGCTCGAATACCCTCGGCAACGTGTGTGGCGGTCGGCGCTTCGACGCCGGAAACTTCATCGCAAGTGGTCAAATAATTAACCCCAACGCCAATGCTCGAATAGTCACCTGCATTGGCTTGCGCAAATTGTCGCCAAGCTTCATTAACTGATTGAATCATGCCGCTTGCATCAATCAACGCAATATTAGCCGGCAGTGCATCTAGAATTGCCGCCTGTCTCGCGGATTCGTCTATGCGCGCTTCGTCCTGGGCCCGACGGAGCATCCAACTGCGACCATCATGATCAATGATCGAATCGATTTGGCCTCCAGTTAGCTCCTGCAGTCTGCGCTCACTGACATGCAGGCTTTCAATCAAGTCGGCAAGCTCGTCAGCTAACAAAGTCTGAGCAGGCGTGTTCATGGCTGTGTGGGCTCTAGCCCCAAGGCATCTAGCACAATATCAACTTGACTTAGCGTGCCAACGATCCTGCATATGGGTGCGGGGGCCAGTTTAATTAGAGTGGGCGTCATTAAAATGCCTTCGGTCAATGCGCGGATCGGCTGTTTAAAAACGTCGATCATCTCGATTTCATGACGGCCTGCCAAGTGGGTTGTGCACAGCGCGTGTAGGTTCTTAATCGCCTGCGCTGAATTGGGCCCGGTGTCGGCGACGTATAATTGAAAATAATAGCGATCAGTTATGCTCATGAACTGTTCACTCGGCATCGACCGCTGCAACATCGGCACCGCGCATTTCGCGCATTTGGGTTTTCCCATGCGCTAACTTAATTTCGCGACTGCGGGTGGTTCGGGCGAGTAACTTTTTCTCCACCTGTTTGGCAATGAGCTCGGTCTGTAGCGATTTTGCGCGGACTTCAAGCACCGCTTCTTCTGCATCTAAACTGACGCGCTTGAGTTCATCGGCGACTTCGGCGGTTTCGTTTTCGGCGCGCGTTGCCTCTTCTTTTTCCCAGCGCAAGGTACCCATTAATACTTCGCCGCCAGCAGTATAAATATCGGCCAGGGTAACGCCTGAGCTACTTAGAATAAGCTCGCGAACTTGGTTGGAGTGCGCGGTGCCGCGTGATTTAATGATCGCCATACCGCGGTTGCGTTCGCCCGCTTGAACTAGGTAATTCAGATGGATCCAAGTGTCCGCCATCGTGGATATATGCAGGGGCGTGCCCTGCTCGTGGCTATCAATTTCGTCCACCAAACTGGTGCACAGCAGGGTGATGCCATCCGCTTTTGCCCAGTCAATCAAACGCTCAGCCACGCTGTGGGCAGTTAATTCGTTACCGGCTTTGGACAGCATCGAGATTGGATCAATGACCAGACAGCGGGTTTGGTGAGCGCTGGCGAAGGCTTTGATGCGGACCAAAAGGGTCTCGGCACTACCGGACATGGTGCGCGCCGAAACCATGCGCAGCAGCCCACTCTTGATATGCGGGGCAAGCGCGATACCCACGGACGTGAGATTACGCGTGACCTCAGATCCGTCTGAGTCAAAACTGACAAACATCGTGCGCTCCCCACGTTGACAGGCGGCCTCCGCAAAGAGCCCGCTGAGCGTGGTTTTTGCGGTGCCCGGAAAGCCGGTGACCAGCACGCTGGCCGCGCGGAAATAGCCACCGCCGAGCATGGTGTCCAGGCGTTCGACGCCACTACTGACGCGCTCATTACTTACTTCAGCATCGACAGTATCCGGACTGCGCGGGCTTGCCACATCAAAGCCTTGTTCGCCAATAACAAACGGCGACTCGTCTTCGATAAAGCTGGATCCGCGGTACTTTTGCACCCGCAAGTTACGTTGAGAGATGCCACTTTCCACCCGGTGGTTGAGAATGACCGTGCAGTCCACCATGAACTGCATATAGCTCAAGGAATCTGCTGATGGTGAGCCTGAGCTTTCGGTCGCGCCTTTTGCAGTGATCAAAGCGGTAAGGCCGTGCGCCAATAACCATAAATGCAGTCGATGCAGCTCACGCCTTTTTGTCGCGTAGTCTGGAAGCAACTCCAGCAAAATATCCAGCGCATCGAAAACGATGCGTTTGGCGCCCATTTGCTGCGTGAGTGCGGCCAGAGACGCCAGCATTCCACCAAGATCAAAAGCGCCCGACTGAATAAAATCGGGTGATTGCTGAGCATCAATGAAGTAAAGATTGTCGGCAGCAAGCTCATTCAGATTCCAGCCGAAACTCTGAAAATTGCTCATGATGCGTGCCGGTGTTTCTTCAAATGCGACAAAAATTCCAGGCTCACCCAGATTTTGCAAACCGTGGACTAGAAATTGCAGCGCAAAAATGGTCTTTCCAGACCCGGAGCCGCCTTGCAAAAGGGTAGTGCGGCCACGCGGAAAACCGCCGCGTGTAATGAGGTCAAAACCAACAATTCCGGTGGGCGCTTTGCTTTTAAGATCAATGGGGGCCGCTACAGCGTGCGAAGGTGGCTGTCGGGGCGCTGGAGCACATTTCATAAGAATTCTCTTCTTTTGGTCGAACTTAGCCAAAACTGACCAACGGACTTCAAGGCGCACTTATATGGGGTCGCATTTGAGTCCGCACCTTACTCCTTAAATGCAACGCGTGCGTCACAATTTGGCGAATTAGGCGCGCCGGGGGTTACTCTGCCGCTGAACGGCGTGGCGAACTCAGACGTTGGTGAAAATAGGGCTGGGGTTAGGCGAAGGCAGTTCTGTCTTGCATCTTTACTATGGCGAAAAGCCACGGTTGCCGTGCTAGCTTTAGCTTTCCAACTAAGTTGGCTGCAGCACGCCGACCATCCGAATAATTGGTAATTAAATCAGAAGGTTAAGCGATATGCTGCTGATGATCGATAACTATGACAGCTTCACTTACAACCTGGTGCAGTACTTATCGGAGTTGGGTGAGGACGTACGCGTTTATCGAAATGACGCACTTAGCGTTGCCGACATCGCCAAGCTGGCGCCGCAGCGCATTGTCATCTCGCCGGGTCCGTGCACACCAAATGAGGCGGGCGTGTCGCTGCAGGTGATTCACGCGTTTGCCGGTCAAATTCCCATTCTGGGCGTTTGTCTGGGCCACCAGAGCATCGGTCAGGCTTTTGGCGGCGAAGTGGTGCGCGCGCGGCGTGTTATGCATGGCAAAACCTCAATGATTCAGCATGCGGGCGTCGGTGTTTTTGCCGGGCTACCCAATCCATTTGAGGCGACCCGCTACCATTCGCTGATCGTTCGCAAAGAGAGTTTGCCGGACGATCTGGAAATGACCGCTTGGACTGCCCACGACGATGGTAGCGTCGACGAGATCATGGGTTTGCGACACCGCAAATTGGCCATTGAAGGGGTGCAGTTTCATCCCGAGTCGATCTTGACGCGGGTGGGCAAGGATCTGCTGGCTAACTTTGTCGGCGTCGACAGGCGTTTGGCGGCCTAAGCGCCCGCAACGGGGGCGAGTCAAACTGAGCTGGCTGCCAAGCGACGTCATCGCGAGGCCTGCGCCGCCGTTGAATCCAGTCAGACGACAATCTGCAGCGCGTGCCGCGGCACTCCAGTGACTTTCGGGATGCCAAAGGCGCAGTCGCTGGTTTGCCGCAGTCGCTTGACGCTCACTCTTCAACTCTCACCAAACATACCGCAAGCAAATGATTTTAATGCATTTGTTTTCAGCGTTGATGCGTAGGTCACGTTGCCCTGCGGGCAACGTGACCTACGATTTTTTACTCCCGATCGGAGGGAAAGTCCCACTCAGTTTGATGCGCGAATAAGCGCGCCGGGGCGACCGGGACTCTCCATGAACCCATCACCTAACTCACTGATTCGTCGTTGCGAAGTCTTCGACGCGACAGCGGCGACGGCCGCGGCAACCTAGGGACGTTGGCGGCTGGGGGTGAAAGCCGGCAAGCTTGCGCGGCATGCCGCGCGCCGGCTGGAACGGCAGGCGGCTACGGCGCCAGACCGGGCGAATGGTTGTTCCATTCCAACGCGTTGCAACGCAGCCATGCGTGGCCAGAACCGCGCAATTTGCCCCGTAGCGCACGCACCCAAATGGTGAACCAGTCAATCTGCTGAAATGTCACAAGAATCATCGAGCTACGCCACTCGAAAGCGATCAACTGAGGTTCAATGACGTACGATATCGGTTCATGGAGAAGAGCAGCCTGTCGGAGCCCTGACCCACGTTTGGATCACTACATCACTTTGACTCGCACCCGTATGGGTGAGCCATCATTAATGCCATTCACGCCGCGCGGGAGGGGAGAGTATGAAAAGCTGGTCCAAGTATCCGGTGATCTACGAAATCAACACCTGGGTTTGGCTGGGTGATTTGAGCCGCAAATACCAACGGCAGCTCGATCTGAGCAGCGTGCCTGAACAAGAGTGGGTGGCGATTGCTGAACAAGGATTTGATGCGATCTGGTTCATGGGCGTGTGGGAGCGCAGCCCGGCGGGAATCGCCATTTCGATGCGTAATCCCGGCTTGTTGAAGGACTTTCAGCGCGCGCTGGCGGATTTTTCCGCGGCCGACAATGTCGGTTCGCCGTATTGCGTGCGGCGTTATCGCGTCGCTGAACAACTCGGTGGGCCGCAAGGTTTAGCCGTGGCGCGTGCGCAACTGGCGGCCAGCGGCATTCGTCTCATTTTGGATTTTGTGCCCAATCATGTGGCGCCGGACCATCCGTGGGTGACAGAGCATCCGGAGTACATGGTGACTGGCCATGCCGATGAAGCACAGCGCGATCCTGCTGCCTTTATTGAGGCCGACGGCCAGATATTTGCGTGTGGTCGTGATCCGTATTTTCCGGCGTGGCCGGATGTTTTGCAGGTCAACGCATTCAGTGCGGGCTTGCGCCAAGCCGCGATAGAAACGGTAGCCGACATCGCCGACCAATGTGATGGGATTCGCTGTGATATGGCGATGTTGATGCTGAATGAGGTTTTCGAGCGCACCTGGGGTGCGCGGGTTGGAGCTAAGCCCAGCGAAGATTATTGGCGGATCCTGATTCCGGCGATTAAATCGCAACGACCAGAGTTTAAGTTCATCGCTGAAGCCTATTGGGATTTGGAATGGCAATTGCAGCAGCAAGGCTTTGATTTCTGTTACGACAAAAAACTCTATGACCGCATGGAACATGGTGCTGCCGAAACCGTGCGCCAACATTTGCTGGCCGATACGGCCTATCAGCAGCGCATGGTCCGATTTATCGAAAACCATGATGAGCCGCGCGCCACGCAAGCCTTTCCGTCTTTGCAAGGCCGCGCCGCCGCGCTGGCGGTGCTGACGCTGCCCGGCGCACGTTTGCTGCATGAAGGTCAATTTCAGGGCATGCGAGTGCGCTTGCCGGTATTTTTGAGTCGGCGACCGGTAGAGCCGGTCAATTTGGATTTGCTCGCATTTTATTCGCGTTTGCTGAAACAAACCCACCGGGAGGTTTTCCGCAGCGGCGAATGGCGTTTATGCGAAAGGCGCGGCTGGCCAGATAACCAAAGTTTCCAGCAGATTCTGACGTGGAGCTGGAGTAAAGGCGATGAACGCTATCTGGTGGTGATTAATTACGCCGATCGCGCCGCACAAGCGGGCATCCACGGGCCTTGGTACGAGTTACACGGCGATCATTGTCGTTTGGACGATGTGTTATCCGGGGAAAGCTATGAGCGCAATGCCGATGAATTATTTCAGCAAGGGCTGTATGTGGACTTAAAACCGTGGCAATTCCACCTTTTTCATCTGCAATGTAAATAAATAGTCATAGCAATCTATCAGACTTGGAAAATCGAGGGTGGACTTGCGCGACCACTGGGCGAGATGCGTTGTGAGGCTTAAGCGGATGGCTGCAAGGCGCGGCGCGCAGGCAATGGCTCTTCCATTGCTTAAGCGTCGCAACTCAGCAGATGCCATCCAGACGCGCAACCCGAAGGGCCAGACGGCCTTTTGGCATAGCGCAGACTCGAAAGTAGAGCGCAAGCCTTCAAAATCAATCCGAGAATGGTTAGAGAACGATCGCCAAAAAGGACTTCCGGCGCACTCGCGAGGAAAGCCCGACAGGCTGCTAAGTTGCACTAGCACCGGGCAGTCCTCGTGTGCCTGCGGTTTACGGAGGCTTCGCAGGCTCGGGCTACGGTTCAGCACATCGCCGCCGAAACGGCAGTTCAAGTCACGCCACATCAATTTGATTCGCACCCGATGACTGGCGCTGTCGTAGCGACAGCCGTCGCATATAGATTTAGACCGTTTCTTGGCCACTTTGTTGAACGAACACTGATATTTGGCGGCTTGCCTCTGTCATTCAGGTCGTTGCCAGCGGTAGCATTCGCGACCCGCAGAAAAGCGGGTGTTGCCCATCACCGTATCCGCTGAACTTGCAAACCTCAGGCTTCGTGGATAATGGTCGGCTGCCAGTGACGCAAACCCGTCCAGGTTTGGTCCGCTGCGATCGGCATTGTTGGCAACGCGCCTGTCTAGCAATCACAGGCGGGTCGCGCAAGTTGGGATCGTGACCTTTGCCGGTTGCGCAGTATTTTCCGAAGAGACGGCGCCATCTGGGTGCGGCTTTTTCGGGCCGAAAGAACTTTAAATCAAGAGACTAGAACATGGCCAGGCAGAAAGAGCTCGCGCTGTACCGCAACATCGGGATCATTGCGCACATCGACGCGGGAAAAACCACGACCACTGAGCGCGTGCTTTATTACACGGGTCGTAAGCATCAGATCATCGACGTCCACGACACCAAGGACGGCAAGAGCAGCACCACGACGGATTACCTGGAGCAGGAAAAGAAGCGCGGCATCACGATTCAGAGCGCCGCCGTCTCGACCGAGTGGAAGGGTTATCACATCAATCTGATCGATACGCCGGGACATGTCGATTTCACCATCGAGGTGAATCGTTCCTTGCGCGTGCTTGACGGCGCGGTCGTGGTGTTTGACGGGGTGGCGGGCGTCGAGCCGCAGACCGAGACCAATTGGCGTCTGGCTGATCAGTACAACGTGCCGCGTATGTGTTACGTCAACAAGATGGACCGCATCGGTGCGAACTTCGCGCATTGCGTGAAGGGCATCAGAGAGCGTCTTGGCGCTAACGCATTGCTCTGCCAGATTCCGCTGGGCAGTCAGGATGAGTTTGTTGGCATGGTCGATTTGGTCGCAGGCGCCGCGTACGTGTGGCAGTCCAGCGACAAAGACAGCGAATGGGAAGTCGTGCCGCTTGATCAAGTTCGCGCGCGCTTCAAATTCACCGTCACCCGCGATGACGAATGGATGGACAAGTTGCCGCAATTGCGCAAGGAGTTGATCGAATCGGCGCTGGCCATGGACGATGATGCCTTCATGCATTACGTTGAAACCGGTGAGTTCGACCAGATGAAGCTGAAAGAGTGCATTCGCATTGGCGCGGTGTCTGGCAAACTGATTCCGGTGCTGTGTGGCAGTTCGTTTAAGAATAAAGGCGTGCAACAGTTGCTCGACGCCGTGGTCGACTACCTGCCGTACCCCGGTGAAAACGGCGGTATTTCGATGGTCGATCTGGACGGCAACATCATCGGCAAGCAGGAAGTGCGCGACGACGCACCGGTGCGCGCGCTGGCGTTCAAAGTGATCAACGATCAGTTTGGCACGCTGACTTTCACGCGCATTTATTCCGGCGTGATCAAGAAGGGCGACACGATGATGAACGTCACGCGTGGCAAAAAAGAGCGCGTCGGTCGTATCGTCGAAGTGCAAGCGAATACCACCAAGGACATCGACGAAGTTCGCGCGGGTGACATTTGCGCGTTCGTGTCGATGAAGGACACCGAGACGGGTGATTCGCTGACCGACCTGCAGCACCCGGTGTTGTTGGAGCGTATGCGCTTTCCTGATCCGGTGATCAGCGTGTCGGTGGAAGCCAAGACCCGCGACGATATCGACAAGATGTCGGCCGCGCTCTACAAGATGGCGAAGGCCGATCCTTCCTTGCGTCTGAACGTGGACCCGGAAACCGGCGAGACGGTATTGCGCGGCATGGGTGAGTTGCATCTGGAAATCACCATTGACCGGATGCGCTCGGAACTGGGCGTTGAGGCCAATATGGGCAAGCCCAAGGTCAGCTTCCGCGAAGCCTTTGGCAACCGGGTTGACCACATCTACACCCACAAGAAGCAGACGGGTGGTTCCGGCCAGTACGCCGAAGTGAAGATGGTGTTTGAGCCGGGTGAGCCGGGTACCGGTGTGGTGTTCGTCGATGAAGTGGTCGGTGGCCGCATCCCCCGCGAGTTCATTCCTTCCGTGGAGTTCGCCGTCAAAACGGAGTCGCGCGCCGGTCAGATTGCCGGATATGAAGTGTTGGATTTCAAGGCACGCTTGATCGACGGCAAATACCATGACGTCGACTCGTCCGCGCTGGCCTTCGAAATCGCCGGTCGCCATTGTTTCCGTGAAGCACACAGGATGAGCAAGCCCCGGCTGCTCGAACCGATGATGCGCATCGAAGTGGTGACCGAATCTGAGTTCCTAGGCGACGTGATTGGCGATATGAATCGTCGTCGTGGTCAGGTCACCGATCAGGGCACCAAGGGCATGCAGGCCTTCGTTCACGGCTTCGTGCCGCTGGCGGAAATGTTTGGCTACATCAACTATCTGCGTTCCGCCACACGCGGTCGCGGCACCTTCACGATGGAGTTCAACAACTACTCCGAAGTGCCGGCCGGTTTGGTTGACAAGCTGATGGAAAAAGAAGCGAAGTAGGGCTTTTCGCCGCTACGACGTGGACCCAAAAACGGCCGGGGAAACCCGGCCGTTTTTTGTTGGGGGAATGGCGCCTTGAGGTCTTGACAAGCGTCAAATCAGGTCGGTTGAAATTGCATTGTGCACAGCTTGGTGTTGTTTTTCTGTGGTGTTTCAGGCGTGTGAAACCGGGCCCATCGGATTTTTTTAAGACATTGATATATAAAGATTTATTAAAATCGTGCAGAGTTTGTCCAGTGCGGTCGCGGGCGCGTCAGGACGGGCTTTTTTGAGCCTGTCCACTGGCCCATCCACAGAGTTATCCACAGCTTGTGTGGACAAGCCCAAGAGTGCTTTGCTGGCAGGCACTTAGCCACTCTTGTTGAGCCGCGGAACAACAATGGCGGCTAACTGGCCAGCGCCATGCGCCAAAACATTTGCGTCCTATTGCCCGCGATCACGCGGCGATTTCGACCACCGGTTTTGGCCGCATAAAGTGCTTGATCAGCACGGCGCAGCAAATCATTAAACCTAGAAACCTCAGTTGACCGCTTCCTATCACCCGTAACGCGATGATTCTTTTGACTTTTCAGAACTTTGATCAGTTCACCAAATAGGTGAACTGGAAATTCCGTGCCGGCGCAGCACGCCCGGTTCTGGGGGGTGAGAACCGGCGGCTTGCGGCGCGCCGGTTCGAACGCACGCAAGCACAGCTTGCGAGCCGGGACACGGCTGCGTTGCAACTCGTTGGAATGACAACCATTTACCCCGGCCTGCAAGCACAGCTTGCAGTCGTTCAAGCCTGCGCGCCGCAAGCTTGCCGGCTTTCACCCTCATTGCGCCTTGCCCTGCACCACCTTTACCGCACACTCTACCCCGTCCAACTGAGGTTTCTAGGTTAATTGGCGCTGCCTGCTTTTTCCAGGAGCCGGCGTTCGAGTTCTTGCAGCTCGCGGCGCAGGTTGCGTACCTGAATCTGCGACAGGATAAGCACGCCAACTCCAAAGCTCATCATGAGCCACCCGTGGGCGCTGAAGCCAGCCATCCGCGCAATTGCGGTTGCTGAGACAGCCATCATCAGAACGCCGACGAAGACGGACACTGCATTGTTATTTTTGGGTCCACTGGAAATCTTCCTAGGTTTCGCGTCGCGCCGCACGCGCTATGCAACAGTGATCAAACATCGCTCGGCCGGTACAGTAGGCCAACAACGATCAGGATGCAGCCGGCGCCGACCTGTAGTGCAATGTGCCGCCAAAAGAGGTCTGGTTCGAGCTCGCGAAGCACTGCGCTGCCGCGGCCCAAACTGACTTCGCCGGTGATGATCCTAGAAACCTTAGTTGACCGCTTCTCAATACACATAGCACTATGTTTCTGTTGGCTTTTCAGCCCCGCCAAACGGCAGGATCGAACTCCGCGGTGGGGCCGGCTTTGCCCAGTCCGGCGTTGCAAACCAAGTGTCCAAGCGCCCACCCGCGCGATCGGACCAGATCGATAACGGCGGCGGCTGTCGCCGGGTCGGCAACATCGCCAATGCAAGGCAGTGCCTGACCGCCCGCACGGTGGCCGGCGGCGCAAACGGCAACCAGATCAGCGGCACTGCGGCCGACGACAACGACTGCTGAGTCGCGCAGCAAGCGCAGCGTGATCTTGCGACCGATCCCGCGACCGCCGCCGGTCACGATTGCAGCGCGTTGCTCTCGACGGACCTTTATGTGCGCCAGCGGACAGAGACTGCTGCCACCGAATCGCGATGCTCTGCTGAATGGCATAACGGCTTATAGGGGGGCAATTTATGAGCAGCGATACCGATACGAAAGCAGCTTACAGTTTTCACTGCGTATTGAAGGGTGTTGATTTTCTCCAGGCTTTGGGAAAGGTGGCGAATGCGCTGCACGCCGAGGGCTTTGGCATTCTCACTGATATTGACATTCAAGCGACGATGAAGGCCAAGTTGGGTGTGGATGGCCAGCCCTATCGGATTCTTGGCGCTTGCAATCCTGGGCTCGCGCATCGGGCCTTGCGCGCGGATGCCGATATCGGTTTGTTGCTGCCGTGCAACATCGTGGTGCGCGAAGAAGCGGATGGGCGCATGGTTGTCGCTTTCTTGGACCCCGTTGCGGTGATGCAAATCACCAGCGAACCGGAAGTGCATCGTGTCGCTGCCGAAGTGCTGGCGCGCCTGCAGCGCGTGTGCGCAGCGCTGCTGGACGCTTGATCTAGCCCCAGGCAATCCAGAAAAAGCGTCAGCGCACAGCGCCTACCGACCAGAGCCGGCGTTTGGTGACCTCAATGTGCGATCGCAGGTTTCTCCCCCGACCATCGATCATCGTAGTAGGGTAATTCGCTATTGCGGCGCGCGCTGCGGAGGGCAGTGACAATACTCGAACGGTCATGCGCGCTTGGCAGTCCAGTCACGGCGTTGGTTCGCCGCGGCCTGCCCATGACCCTAGAAACCTCAGTTGACCGCTTCTAAATACCCATAGCACCATGATTCTGCTGGCTTACTAGTTCAGTCTTGACAAGTCATGCGAA
>Ga0105048_10005584_pt1 | contig 20303 bp, 19 predicted proteins | sample MAT05_FD_78382 | JGI IMG/M metagenome (GOLD analysis project Ga0105048, IMG submission 78382) | Freshwater microbial communities from Lake Fryxell liftoff mats and glacier meltwater in Antarctica - MAT-05 | ecosystem: Environmental > Aquatic > Freshwater > Ice > Liftoff microbial mat | place...
ACCGATGTGGCAAAGCATCCTTTGGGAAGAGTAAACTCCAGTATCAGAGCATCACCCTCAAACTGAAATACCGGTTCACCTAGCGGAACTCGCAATGGGCGGCGCTCACCTTCAACCGACAGACCACCACCAAGATCAAAAGCGTCATGTGCAATATTTGCATCGGCAAGCACCTGCTGCTCCAACAAAAGTTGCCGGCCAGCAGGCTGTTTCATCCTACAGCCAAACATGGGGCCTGTAGCAGATATTTCAAACTGGGCCGCTCTTTCAGAATCAACAGCAATATCTTCAACCATGAAACAGGACCCATTTAAATGTTTCCAGGCCAGATCTCCCTGCCAGATTTGATCTAACTCCGCCAGCCTCAGATTAACAACTTTATCAAACAAGCTGGACTGATAAGCTGCTAAGTAGAGTTTTTTCAGACGCGGATGCACAGCAGAAAATGCTTTCTCATATTGATCCGGTTTTGAAATTAGTCGCTGAAGAATATCTCGCTCACTGCGACAATGTTTTGGCATTTGCCTAAAGGCTACTAAATATCGACCTTGCTTGTATGAGTTAATGGCTGACTTCCAGTCATCATCCATAATAGAGTGTGAAGTCCCGATCAGACTGTCTACTGCGGCCTGCCAGTCTTTTTGCAACATGGCGTATCCAATCAAGTGCGAATTGCCCTGAATACCGTAACGTTGATAACCAAACCAGTTCGGAACACCATGAGTGATTAAAACGCCCATAATTGAAGAAACTGAATTATATGAGTTAGCAAACACCCCGCGAACAACAATCCGAAATCGGTTTCCCTTCAAATGACCAATTTTTAGTTTATTGCCATGCCTGACAGCATCTAGCACTTTAACACCATTCAAGTCACGTCCTGCAACATCTTCAGCTTTGATCTTCAGCAGGGAAATCCTCTGTCGAGTTACTCCAACAGCATCCTTCATTCCGGCATAGCCGATTTCTTTTTCCGATATCTTCAGTTCCTGTGCCACGCGTCGAATAGCTTCCAAAGTTGTGATACCACGCTTTTCGATTGTCAGATAAAGGTGTTCACCTGATCCACTCGGTTCATAGGCAGGAATTTCGGTGACAACAAAATCTTCAGGAGTCTCTTTAATTACCCCGCCTACCCCAAGAATATCCGATGTCAAATACCCTTTACATATTTCTGATACGTTGATCATTAGGTTATCACTCCGGCCTGACGCAACGCTTCATATAAAACTATTCCAGCCGATGTGGACAGATTAAGACTCCTGACGGCACCGGCCGGCATTGGGATTGTTATCGCTGTATCAGGATTTGATATGATAAGCTCTTCTGGCAACCCTTTTGTCTCCTTGCCAAAAACGATATAATCCCCTGGCTTGAAATCTGCGGCCAGAAAACTTTTACCAGCTTTGGTACTCAAAAAGAAGAAACGACCCTCCAGATCAGAGTCCATCAAGTGTTTCAGGCTAGGCCAGAGACGCACATCCACACTTTTCCAGTAGTCCAGTCCGGCCCTTTTCATCTGACGGTCATCAATTGAGAATCCAAGCGGCTCAATCAGGTGCAAAACAGCACCTGTTGCAGCACAGAGTCTGGCTATATTTCCGGTATTGGGTGGAATTTCCGGTTCAACAAGAACAATATTAAAAGGTAAAATAGCTTCCACGATTATCCTTCCATTTCAATTTATAGTAATTGACAATAGCCCAGACACCTTGCAAAATCAATAAAGCAAGACAGAAGTTCACCGGATTAGCCATGGGAAGCTTGCTTTTTTGGACCTGCAGGGCTAATATTTTATTTTTATTCTTTTCATAAGAGGATTGCTATGAGAGTGATTGTAACGGATGAGGTTTCAGCAGAAGGTTTGGCACTGCTCATGCGGGAACCACGTATAAAACTTGATGTCAAACTGGGTCTAAGCAAAGATGAACTACTGCAGATCCTTCCTGAGTATGAAGTCATTATTACTCGCAGCGGAACAAATGTTGACAGGGATGTTCTGGATGCGGGCAAACATCTTAAGGTCGTAGCCAGAGCCGGGGTTGGTATTGATAATGTTGATGTTGACTACGCCAGCAGTAAAGGAATAATTGTTGTAAATGCGCCATTTGGCAATACCAATAGCGCAGCAGAACATACCATGGCACTGCTACTCTCCTTTTGCAGAAACATTCCAAACGCCAACGCAAGCCTTAAATCGGGAGAATGGAAACGGGCGCCTTTTACTGGACATGAGTTGAAAGACAAGGTTGTCGGAGTGATAGGGCTTGGTAAAGTCGGCGGCCGTGTTGCAGCACGCCTGAAGGCGTTTGAATGTGATGTCCTGGGATGCGACCCCTATGTGTCAGTCAAGCGAGCCAGTGACCTTGGAGTCAGGCTTGTTTCACACGAAGAAATATACAATCTGTGCGACATAATAACCGTTCATACTCCTCTTAATGACGAAACTCGGGACATGATTGGACAAAACGAGTTTAACCAGATGAAGGATGGCGTTATTATTGTTAATGTAGCTCGTGGAGGTATTATCAATGAGCAGGCCCTGCTTGATAACCTCAGCTCAGGCAAAGTAATTGGTGGTGCGGTGGATGTTTGGAGTAAAGAACCGCCGCAATCTGATCTTCTTAAAAACCTGATAGCCTGCAAAACACTAGTAGTAACCCCACATCTTGGTGCCAACACCTTCGAAGCCCAGGTAAATGTAGCCATTGATGTTTCAAAAGAGATCATCAGGTATCTTGATGATCAACCAATGACTAATGCAGTTAACATACCTCGGTTCGACATGACATTAATGGATCAGATGAGACCTTTTCTGAACCTGATTAATATCATGTGTGAGTTTGCTGCACAGCTCGCTGATAAAAACCTGGAGAAAGTCATTTTTGGCTATTCCGGAAACATTGCCCGTCACGACTGTACCCCCTTGACCGTAAGCGGCCTGTCATCTCTACTGAATTGCAGGGTTGATCAGGAAGTAAACATGGTCAACGCCTCACTGATTGCCGAACAAATGGGAATAATTATTGAAGAATCAAAATCAACAAGTGTCGACGCTTTTTCAAATAAAATATCACTGACTATTGAGGCACAGGGGTCGAAACGCAGTATTTCAGGTGCTCTTTTCGAAGGGGCGCCACGGATAGTTCAACTACGCAACTACTCGGTTGATTTTACTCCTGAAGAATATATGCTGCTACTTCACTATGAAGATCGACCCGGCATGATCGGCAAAATCGGAACAATCATGGGAGCGCATGACATCAATATTGCCTCCATGAATCTGGGTCGCAGTAAAAAACGTGGTGAGGCAATGGTAATACTTTCACTGGACTCGCCAATGCCAAACAATGTAGTTGAAGAAATTAAAAAAAATACTGATGCATTATTCATAAAAACGCTACATATGCGATCTTTGTCATCAACTAGAGAAACAGATAAATAAAGGCTATTAATTCAATGAATTTTCACGAAATAGATCCGGTATTTCTCCGCCTGGGACCACTGCAATTCAGATGGTATGGGCTAATGTATATTCTTACTTTCATTTTTTCCTATTTTTTTCTGCTGGCAGAGTCGCGCAGAAAAAAACTGGCACTGACAGCTGATGATATTTCTGACCTTATTTTTTTTGGGGCAACAGGGGTTATTCTCGGTGGCAGAATCGGATATATACTTTTTTATGACCTGAGCCAGTATATTGCTCAACCCCTACAGGTTTTTGCTATCTGGCAGGGTGGCATGTCATTTCACGGTGGAATGCTGGGGGTGCTTGCGGCATTCATGATTTACGCCCGTAAGAAAAAACTACCATTCCTTGTTCTGAATGACATGGTTGCACAATGTGCTCCAATCGGACTCGGCCTGGGTAGAATCGGAAATTTCATCAATGGTGAACTATACGGCAGAACAACAGATGTACCATGGGGAATTGTCTTCCCAGGTGCAGGTATGCTGGCAAGACATCCTTCACAACTTTATGAAGCTGTTCTAGAGGGCCTGTTGTTATTTTTAATTGTCAGATTTGCTGCACGAAATTCGACTGTAAATGGGGTAGCGACTTGGACAGCATGCGCTGGCTATGGCCTGTTCCGTTTCATTGTTGAATTTTTCAGACAACCGGACACTCAGATCGGTTTTCTACTAAACTTTTTTTCCATGGGACAACTACTGAGCCTGCCAATGTTTTTGATCGGATGTTTTATGCTTTTCAAAATCACCAGGCCAAGTACAAGCATTGCATTTAAAAGCAACAAGGATGTATAATTTAAAAAAACAGGGGGATTAAACAATGATCAGCAAAAACATGGCACAATCACTTAACAAGCATATGAATCTGGAACTTTTTTCGGCTCATCTTTACCTATCAATGTCTTCAGTAACAAATGAAATGGGACTTAAAGGAGCTGCAAACTGGTTCATGGTCCAATATCGTGAAGAATTGATTCATTTCATGAAATTCTACACCTATTTAGTTGACCAGGGTTACAACGTCGAATTAACAGCAAGTAAAGCTGTGCCTAACAAATACAAATCTTTACTCAATATTTTGGAAATAACTCTTGGACATGAGCAATTAATTACCAAATGCATCAATGAGTTGACAGAGCAAGCCGTTCAGGAAAAAGATCATGCTACTCAGATCTTCCTACAGTGGTTCATAACAGAACAAATTGAAGAAGAGAATAACGACAGGGATTTAATCGCCAAGCTTAAAATAGTCGGCGACAACGGACACGGCATACTGATGATCGACTCTGAAATGGCTCAACGTGTTTTTACTCCACCACCAGGCACACCAGTGGCAGTTTAATATGAAAATTAGATTCTGTGAGCATAATAAAGGTAAAGGCAAGTTATTCAGACAGCTAAAGGAAGAGTTTCCTGAACTTGATATAAAAATAAAAAGTTGCATTAAACAGTGTAGCAGCTGCCGTGAGAAGCCAACAGTTACAGTAAACAAGCAAAAAATTTCTGCCAGTGATGGTGATAAGCTTTATCTTAAAGTCATTGAGCAAATAAAAGGTGCTTAAAAGTAAAGGGGGGAATGCCACTGAAACTTTGGTGACATCTTCTCTTTACTTCCAGAAATCAGATTCTGTGATTCTTCTGTTCTTGAACAGGTTTATTCATGCGTTCTTGAACGCCTTTCCCGAATCAGAAGAACTTATGATTAAATTTTGTTACGTTTAATTTAAATTGCAAAAACAGTGCAATATTATATTTTTCAAAAGAGAAATATATATGGATTTACAACATATGTTCAATGCAATTAAAAAAAACAAAGGGTTGGCTATTTTTAGCCAACCCTTTGTTTAATGGTGCGGTGGAATGGATTTGAACCATCACGAGGTTGCCCCCGCCAGCCCCTCAAGCTGGTGCGTCTACCAATTCCGCCACCACCGCAAACTCATATTTTAAATACCAAAAATAAAAACGATCTTTTTTGTTTGGGTTCAAATCTATACCATAGCTTTCAAACCAGATCAAGCAAAAACTCTACTTTTGCGTAGGAACAGGAACTGCCGGAGCGGCTGCTGGCTTACCTTGTACAGGTGCTGGTGTCAATGGTGCCTGGCCAGTTGGAGTTGATTGCTGTGCAGGTGCTTTATCTGCTGTCACAGGAGTGCTTTTGTCCGACATAATTGAAGACGAAGAAGGCAACCCGGAAACATATGCCAATGCCAGAGAACCTAGCATGAAGATAACAGCTGCAGCGGCTGTAATCTTACTCAAAAAAGTAGTGCCGCCACCAGCTCCAAAAACAGACTGGCTGCCACTGCTGCCGAATGAAGCCCCCATCTCTGCGCCCTTACCGGACTGTAACAGAACAACTGCGATCAAAACAAGACATGCTACAATATGAATAGTTGTTAAAAAGATTGTCATTCAGATCCCCTGCTTAAGTTATAAGAATAAATTATGTACCACAGGGCCCTGGTTTTTGTAAAGGGATAAAGGCACTAAACTATCTCATTAAAGTTCTAAACCTTAAAATTAACAATTGAGGCAAATGAATCAGCCTTGAGACTGGCGCCGCCAACCAATGCACCATCAATATCTGCCTGGGACATCAGACCTGTAACATTATCAGGTTTTACACTTCCACCATAAAGTATTCGAGTGGCATCGGCTACGGTGCCACCAAAAACAATACTTAGAAGATTACGAATAAACGCATGAACCTCTTGAGCCTGGTCGTTACTTGCGGTTTTGCCGGTTCCAATTGCCCAGACCGGTTCATATGCGATCACTATCTTTTCAAATATTTTTGCATTAAAGCCACTCAAAGAGCCTCTAATCTGTTCTTCAATAACGTTAAAAGTATTACCGGCTTCACGCTCTGACAAGGTTTCACCGACACAGACAATAGCAGTAAGTCCTGCAGCAACTGCAACCAAACTTTTCTTGTTTACTGTTGTGTTAGTTTCACTAAAATACTGACGGCGCTCTGAATGACCAATTATAACATGACTGCAACCGGCATCGACGAGAAGCTTAGGTGCTACCTCACCCGTAAAAGCCCCCTCTTCTTCCCAGAAACAATCCTGGGCAGCAAGCATTACATTTGTACCCTTAACTGCATCTGCAACTCTACTAAGGGCAGTAAAGACCGGAGCTACAACAATCTCAACATTATTTGATGCTGAAACAAGCGGTTTCAATTCATTTACCATTTCAACAGCTTCACTAATTGTTTTGAACAGCTTCCAATTCCCTGCAATAACCGGTTTACGCATGTTACCCCCAGATTTATCAGGCTTTTATGTCCAATGCATTAACGCCCGGTAGAGTTTTGCCTTCCAATAACTCGAGGAAAGCCCCGCCACCGGTTGAGATATAACTGACTTTACTTTCAATACCGGCCTTGCGAACTGCAGAATCGGTATCACCACCTCCGATGATAGTTGTCGCATACGCATTTCCAACCGCTTCAGCCACGGCAAACGTACCACGCGCAAAAGCATCCATTTCGAAAACGCCCATTGGTCCGTTCCAGATAACAGTTTTAGCATCGCGAAGCGATTCTGCAAAAAGAGTTGCTGAAGCAGGACCGATATCCAGAGCCATCCATCCTTCTGGTATTTCTTGAACTGGAGTAATAAAATTAGTTGCTTTAGCATCAAATTTATCGGCAACAACACAATCAATCGGAAGATAAAATTTTACGCCGTTTTCCTTTGCATCGGCCATGATTTTAATTGCAACCGGCACAAGCTCATCCTCCACAAGTGACTTACCCACATTATATCCCATGGCTTTCAGAAAAGTGAAGGCCATGCCACCACCAATGACAACCTTATCAACCTTACTGACAAGCTTCTGAAGCACTTCGAGCTTACCGGATACTTTTGCCCCACCCAGAATCGCAACCAATGGTCGCACCGGGTTACTCATAGCCTTATCAAAATAGGTCAATTCGTTTCTCATCAGGAAACCAGCCGCGACAACAGGTATTATTTTGGTAATCGCCTCTACAGACGCATGTGCACGGTGCGAAACTGCAAACGCGTCATTTATAAAGACGTCACACCCATTAGCCAGTTTATTGGCAAAGTCGGCATCATTAGCTTCTTCACCTGGATAGAAACGAACATTTTCCAACATTACAACATCCCCGGATTGCATTGCATCTATCAGCTTATCAACGTCAGGCCCAAAACAGTCTGAGGCCTGCTGGACTTTTTTACCAAGTAATTCTGAAAGCCGCGCTGCAGCGGGTTCCATACTGTATTTCATTTTTTTTTCACCCTTGGGTCGTCCCAGATGAGAGGCCAAGACGACTTTTGCCCCCTTCTCCATGGCATACCTGATCGTCTGGACAGCACCGACTATCCTGGTATCTTCTGTTATGTTTCCCTGGTCATCCTGGGGAACATTGAAATCGACTCTGATGAAAACTTTTTTACCGCTCAAATCCTTAAGCTGGTCGATATAACTGATCGTCATATTCCTCTCCATAACACTAAAAATGTTTTTGACAAAAAAAGAGGGGGACCGGATCCCCCCTCTCTTTACTAAAAATTAAACTGTTACTTTTTGGAGGCGATTAAATTAAGCAGGCTTACTACGCGGTTTGAGAACCCAGACTCGTTATCATACCAGGAAAGCACCTTAACCATATTGTCACCGATAACTTTAGTACAAGATGCATCGACAATGGAGGAAAGTATATTACCGTTGAAATCAATAGAAACAAGCGGTTCTTCGCAAAAACCGAGAATACCTTTCAATGCTCCCTTGGAAGCCTTTTTCAGAGCAGCATTTACTTTGACAGCATCGGTTTTCTTTTTGAGTGTCACAACAAGATCCACAACCGAAACATTAGGAGTTGGAACACGTATTGCCATACCATCCAATTTGCCTTTAAGTTCCGGCAAAACCAATGAAACGGCTTTTGCGGCGCCCGTGGAAGTAGGAATCATGGACATGGCCGCAGCACGAGCCCGGCGCAAATCCTTGTGTGGAAGGTCCAGAATGCACTGATCATTTGTATAGGAATGAACTGTTGTAACCAGGCCTTTTTCGATACCAAAAACTTCGTTCAAAACCTTGGCTACAGGTGCCAAACAGTTAGTAGTACAAGAAGCATTGGAGATTATATTGTGTTTTGCAGGGTCATAGAGGTGATCATTTACACCCATAACAATAGTGATGTCTTCACCTGTTGCCGGCGCAGAAATTACAACCTTCTTGGCACCAGCTTCTAAATGCAATGCGGCCTTATCTCTTGCAGTAAAAAGTCCTGTGGATTCAAGCACAACATCAATTTTTTCATTTTTCCAGGGAAGTTCAGCTGGATTTCTAATGGCATAGATATTGATAGTCTTGCCGTTAATAATCAAGTTGTTGGCCGTATGTTCAACCTTTCCAGAAAAAATGCCATGAACAGAGTCATACTTGAACAGATGTGCCAAAGTTGCAGCATCCGTAAGATCATTAATTGCAACAACATCAATGCCTTTGTCTTTGCAAGCTGCTCGCAGAACCATCCTGCCAATTCTGCCAAAACCGTTAATAGCTACACGTAATGCCATGAACTGCCTCCTGAGTAGTGATATTATTTATCTTGTACCTGATGACAAACACAAACAAAACAATAATAGATCATATATATTAATCGTCAAGTTTATTTACATTTTTTCACTTGATAACCATAATAATTCAGTGATTCATGCGGCAACTGTTCATATTATTTTTTCCATGACTTGCTGCCAAATATTCTAGTAACTTGTCTGCATTCCAAATACATGATACATATTCAACTGATTTTTAAACTCTATTTTTGGATACCAACTTGATTAATCCTTTCCAGATCCTTCTTCTAAATTCCAGCTACAATGTCAACTAATCGCTTAAAACTATTATTCTGGCGTCTGACAAGCTTTGGGGGGGCAATCACTCTTCTTTATCTTTGTTTGACACCAGCACCACCTCAACTTCATGGACCTCTGGGATTGGACAAACTGCAACATGCTGGAGCCTTTGGTTTATTTACTTTTTTAATTTTTAAAGTATTTAGATTACAAAACATTCCACTAATAAGGTCATGCTGGTTTGCAGTTTTATCTGCTACTTTTTGGGGTGGTCTAATAGAACTATTACAAGGTTGTCTGACAATTAATCGTACTGCCGATCTACTTGATTTTTTTGCAGATGTTATAGGTTCAATTTTAGTTGTACTTTTTTTGTATTTAAAATCTAAAGCAAGGGGTTAATATTGAGAGTTTTTTTTACAGTTATTTTGTCTGTAACCTTAAGTTTACCAATATATGTATTTGGAGCAGACTCCGGTAAGGATACCATCATAAATGAACTATCCAGCGGTCTTAAGCATCTGACCGTTGAGTCCATTGACTTTGCAACTTATCCATTCCAACTTAAAAACAACAATTTACTGATAACAACTGGAGTTCTTAGTGCAACAGCACTGACATATATTTTCGACAAGGACATACAACAAAGCCTTCAAAACGGGCAGAATAGAAATATAAACAACATTACAAATATAGGTAGCCTGATTGGTGATCCATATATTCATCTCGGAATTGCCACTCTTGTCTATGGAGGTGGTATTGCTGCTGACTCTCCCAAATGGAAACAAACCGGAGAAATGATGGGTGAGGCATTGATTCTGGCTGATGCATCAACTTTCATTATCAAGGAAGCAGCAGGACGTGGCAGACCTTATGCCACTTCGTCAAAAGGAGACTTTAAACCATTCGGATTTAAAAACGATTATGACTCCTTCCCATCTATGCACACATCCAGTTCTTTTGCACTGGCTTCAGTTCTTGCAGCTACTTCTGAAAGCTATACAATGAAAACAGCCTATTACCTGACAGCAACATTTGTTGCTTTTTCAAGATTATATAAAAATAAACACTGGGCAAGTGATGTAATCTTAGGAGCAGCTTTAGGAGAACTAAGTGGAAGAGTTGTTACCTCTTATCATGCTTCAGACAATAAAATAACGTTTGCCCCCATGGCAATTCAGGGAGGGGCTGGATTGGTAATGGTGAAATCATGGTAATATTAATGAAAAAAATAAAGGTAAATGCTGTTATTTTTGACTTTGACGGAGTTATTGTTGACACTGAACCACTTCATTACAAAGCTTTTCAGCGCATACTGGAACCACTTGGACTAGGCTTTTCCTGGGAAAAATATGTAGACACCTATATGGGTTTTGATGATCGTGATGCCTTCAAAGAAGCCTTTAAATCAAGAGATCACCAACTATCACAAGCAGAACTTAACAAACTTGTTTTTGAGAAGGCCTTAGTATTTCAAAATGTTATTTTTGATGGAGTGAATGCCTACCCTGGTGTAGTGAAATTAATCACGAAACTGCACGCCAGCGGAATTCCACTTGCAATCTGCAGTGGCGCATTACTATCTGATATAGTGCCTATTTTGGAACTACTTCATATATCCAACTATTTTGATTTAATTGTAACAGCTGATGATGTACAAAAGAGCAAACCTGACCCAGAGAGCTACCAATTGACTTTTCAGAAACTGAGCAGCTTGTACGCTGACAAAAACTTAACTTTTGACGACACCATTGTCATTGAAGATACACCTGCTGGAATTAAATCGGCGAATAGAGCCGGATTAAAAGTAATTGCCGTAACAAACAGCTATCCGAGAGAAAACTTGTCTGAAGCAGTCCATACTGTTGAATCGCTGGAATCATTAATTTAATTCCTATTTTCAAGTAATCAACGATACGATTGAAAGTGATGTTTAATGACAGATCCAACTACAGTACCAACGGCAAGAACTAAACATTCATTTTCGCTTTATAATATTGCTCAAATCAGCTTCTTTTTATTTGGAATTCCTGCAAACAGCTTTGGCTCAGTTGATGTTACAAATAATTGTAACCTATATTGTGATCATTGCTATTTTTACAAACAAGATCAAACGGAACAATTAACAGAAGCACAATGGGAAGAGCACTTTAAGAGCATGAAAAACAATGGATACAATCTATTCCAATGCACCTGGGTCGGTGGTGAACCACTGCTAAGACAGCCTGTCATAGAACTCGGCAAAAAATATTTCAAATACAATACAGTAACAACTAATGGAACCATTCCGCTTCCTGACTGGAAAGACGTCAGCTGGTATATTTCAATTGACGGCAACAAGGACAGTCATGATAAAATGCGCAAGCTACCCGGACTACACGAGCGGATCAGGGAAAACATTGCAAACAGCCCAGGTCAGAAGATTACCATTGCATGCTGCATAACCAGTCAAAATTATGCAGATATTCCAGAAGTTTTAAATGAGTGGTATTTAAATCCCAATGTAAAGCACATTGTTTTCAGTTTTTTTACTCCAATTGCGGGCTTGGATGATGACCTCTGGCTTGGCGGGAAAGAAAAAGACACAACCCTGGATATTTTGATCAAAAACAAGGTTACTTATGGTGATTTCATCATAAACACAGGGCGCTCACTCAGATTCATGAAATCAGACAAGTGCCGTTCTGTTACTGACAAATGCCCTTTTGCTGAAAAATCTTTTGCTTATGCAGCAAACGGTAAACTTAAAAAACCCTGCATGCTTGGTGAAAAGGCCGACTGCACCCGTTGTGGATGCGTTGTCCCATTTTATCTTAAATCGCTGACTGATAAAAAAAGCATTTTAAAAGATTTAACAAGTATTTTTCTGAATAAACTTCGCTTTTAAAACAATTTAAAACTGCAGCATCAATTCCAAAAAGATAGAGATATTGACTTGATCAGCAATTTTATGTATTTTTTTATACTTTATCAATAGGCTAGGGTTTGTTGAATTCACTTAAAAATGCTATAACAGTTGACGTAGAAGACTGGTATCATGTCTGCGGTTTAAAAAAAAATCCAGTTGTGTCGCCTGCACAGTTCCGTGTCAGAAAAAACATTGAAGCCATCCTCGGATTGTTTTCTGAATTCAATATTAAGGCCACTTTTTTTATTCTGGGACAAGTAGCAGAAGCAAAACCTGAACTTGCACCACTTATTTCAAATGCCGGGCACGAAATAGCTTCTCATGGATATTCACATCGTTTAATCACATCACTTTCAGCAGATGAGTTTAGAAGTGAAATAAGAAAAACCGATCATATAATTAAACAGCAGACCGGCGTAAAACCGATTGGCTTTAGAGCCCCGCAATGGTCTCTTTCGCTTAAAGAAACACCATGGGCGTTTGAAATACTTGTTCAAGAAGGATATCTGTACGACTCAAGCCTTAATCCGCTTCCACTCGTTGGAGACACCAAAGGAACAAAAAATCCATTTATCATACAGACAAACAGCGGGAACCTGATGGAGTTTCCGCCCATGGTCGCATCAATTATGAAAAAAAATATTCCGATAGCTGGTGGATGGGCATTTAGACTGTTACCTTTACCATTTGTTAAAAAAACCATTAAAGCATATAATATGGATAATCAACCTGCCATTCTATTTTTGCACCCACGCGAAATAGACCCTGACGGTCCAAGACTAAAGCTTCCGATGCTGAAAAGTTTTGCAGCATACGGAACAAGACAGGATGCAACTCCACGATTGAAAGATCTTTTTAATACATTTAGTTTTACCACTATTAAAGAACTGGCTTCAGTATGAATTCCTGCATTTTGATCCCGGCCTTTAATGCTGAAAAAACTCTAAATGCAGTTGTTATAGAATGCCATACTCTTGGTTTTCCGTTAATTGTTGTAGATGACGGGTCTACTGACAATACTGTTTCTAAATTGCCAGCGCTGAAGCTAACGCTTCTAAGACACGCAACTAATCTTGGCAAGGGAAGTGCCCTGAGAACCGGATTTGAATGGGCAATGCAGCATGGATTTGACGCCGTTATAACGCTGGATGCTGACGGACAGCATGATGCTTCTGCAATTCCACTTTTGTTCAGTGCAGCAGAAAAAAGTGGGGTTGATTTAATGATTGCTTCACGTTTTACTCAATTCGAAGAAATGAGCGGTTTGCGCAAGTTCTGGAATCGCTTTGGCGTCTGGTGCATGCGTAAACGAACCGGGTTTGACATTACCGATAGCCAATCCGGTTTCCGTTTTTATTCTTCCAGGCTTTTACAGGGAGTCAAACTGAGTTGCAAGGGTTACAACCTGGAGATGGAAATACTGATAAAAGCATGGAAATGTGGTTTCAGTATTGGCTCCACTCCAATTGCTGCAAGAGTTGCTGACGGTCGCCCAACAAGTCACTATCGACCATTCAGTGATACGTGGGCAATTTGTATGACTTTTCTACGCTACATGTAATGAGGTATTTATATAAATGATTGAATCACTTAAAAGTTACACAAAAGAAAAAGTCCTTTCCTATTTACTCTCCATGGCTACAAATTCATCGGATGAAACCCTGATCCGCATGACACATCTGATGGAAATGATACCTAAAAAGGATTATTACAAAGAGCGTATTCGATGGATTCGCGGCCTTGTAAGAGATAAACACCCCAGCATGGAGTTTCCACGTAGAATTTTACGTGAACTTCACCCAAATCAACGAGATAAATGGATCAGTAACCTTGCTGTTAACCACCTTCTCAACGGCACAAACAAACGAAAGGAATGGGCCGACAAAAACGGCTTTTATCCTCCTTCGACTGTTGTCATCAGTCCAACTATGCGTTGCAACCTCAATTGTTATGGTTGTTATGCAGGTGATTACAAAAAATCTTTAGAACTTTCACTAGATGAGATTGATTCCATTCTTAATCAGATGAAGGAAATGGGTGTTTATTTTGCGGTTATTTCAGGTGGAGAACCATTCTATATGGATGGCATCTTCGAGATTTTCAAAAAACACAGTGACATGGCGTTTTTGGTTTTCACTCATGGTGGATTGATAGATGAAAAGATGGTTGAAAAACTGATCGAAGTTGGCAATGTAATGCCATCATTTTCCCTGGAAGGTTACGAGAAGGAGACTGATGAGCGTCGCGGGCCAGGTCATTTCAATAAGGTTATGCACGCCATGGATCTATTAAAAGCAAATGGATTATCTTTTTGTGGCTCTTTTACACATTCACGCAAAAACACCGATATTATCAATAATGGCGAATATATAGACATGCTTCTTACTAAGGGTGTATTTGCCTTATGGCTGTTCTCCTATGTACCGGTGGGAAGAAATCCGGACCCTGAATTGATGCCTTTGCCGGAGCAACGCGACCGCCTACGTCGTTCCGTTGATGAATACAGGGATACAAAGGGCATGTTGTTTATAGACTTCTGGAATGATGGACCGATTATTTCCGGCTGTATTGCCGGTGGTCGCAAATATTTCCACATTAATGCCAATGGTGATATTGAACCATGTGTTTTTTGTCATTTTGCAGTCGACAACATTAGAAAGACATCTATCCGTGACGCCTTGGCCTCTCCATTTTTCACTAAAATACGACAAAAACAGAGTGAGCATGATAACCTTTTGCGACCGTGCATGCTGATTGACCACCCCGAAGTTGGAAGAGAGCTTTTTGCCAGCGAAGGAGCCTACCCAACACACGATGGAGCAGATGATATCTACAAAGGCTTAGCTGACAAAATGGATGACTACTCTGAAGCGTATGCTGAAATTGCCGATGAAGTATGGGAAACTGAATTCAGTGATCACCCGATAAAAAAGAAGCGCTCAATAAAAAACTAATGTATAAAATTTTGTTAATTCAAAATAAAGCTTAAACATAAGATGACACTTTATAGCGGACTAAACCTGTTCTTTATTAAACTGTTCACTATTTTGATCCCTAGAAGATTTTTCAAACCATTTACTTTTTTTTGGGGTGGTTTCTTTTATCTGATTATGAAAAATGGTCGCAATTCTTTGCGTTCAAACCTAAATGTCATAAATGACAGATTGGGCGTTGAGAAACTGGTTTTTTCGACATTTGTAAATTACGCCCAAAATTGGTGTGATGTAATGCTGATGATGAGACTTCAGGGTAAAAAACTGCAGTCTTTGATCGGAGAACGAAGCTGCAGTAAGCCTCTGGACCAAGCACTTTCAGCCGGTAATGGTGCCATACTTGTTTCTCCTCATCTAGGCAACTGGGAGCTTGGTGGGCTTGGCCTGGCGGACCTGGGTTATAAGATCAATGTTTTGACCTTTCGGGAGCCGGATGAAAAGGTAAATGAATTACGTGAAATGGTCCGTCAAGAACGTGGCATAAATTTTATCTATGTTGATCGTCAGGACAAATCTCCACTGGCAATAATCGAAGCTATCAACGCTTTGCGAAGGAATGAAATTCTGGTGCTTCTTGGTGACCGGGATGGTTCCTCGAACACTATTTTAATAGATTTTTTTGGCCAACCAACAGATTTTCCTGTAGGTGCCGCCTATCTGGCGATTGCTAGTGGAGCACCTGTAATTCCGGTTTTTGTGCCATATGTGGATGGCAAGTATGCTACTTTAATGGAGCAGGCTATCTACATTAAGGGTGGACATGCAGAACACTCCAGAGCTATCCGAGAAGGCATGGAAAAACTAGTTAAAGTTTTTGAGCACTATATAAGTTACTATCCAGATCAATGGTACAATTTTTATGATTTTTGGGATAAAGATAAAACTTAAGTAATACTAAACTTGCTTCAATTATCTTATAAACAAGAGGTTTAAATGTCAGAAGAGTTGATTCCAACTATTAAGCAAATGATTATTGAAAGTCTTCGCATAGAAGATATGTCACCTGATGAGATTGAAACCGACACAGCATTATTTGGCGAAGGCCTTGGACTTGATTCTATTGATGCCCTGCAACTAGTTGTCGCCATGGAAAAGCAGTTTGGTGTTGTGGTACCAGATGCTGCAACCGGTTCAAAAGTATTTGCCTCTGTTCGTAGCATGGCTGAATACATCTCGGAAAACCGCAAATGAAAGTCCTTTTTATCTCCCCAGGCTGGCCCAAGGGGAGGTTGTGGGGGGAACTGGCTTTCAGATTTCCTTCACTTTCACTGGCATCCATTGCCGCAGTCACTCCACTTGAATGGGACATTGAGCTTTGTGACGACCATTCAGAAAAAATCAACTACAACACTGATGCCGATGTCATCGCAATAACTGCAATGACGCCTCAAGCACCCAGAGCGTATGAAATTGCCGACAAATTCAAACAACTTGGTAAAACGGTTGTAATGGGTGGATTTCACGCCAGTAACATGCCAGATGAGGCCCTCAATCATGTCAATGCAGTCGTTGTTGGAGAAGGTGAAATTGTCTGGCCGCAGCTGTTAAACGATTTCCGCTTTGGAACTCTGCAAAAGATCTACAAAACCGGTTCCCTGATGAGTATGGCCGATATTCCCATAGCCCGCCGAGAAATTTTTAAAGGCAAAGGATATCTGCTGACAAATACTATACAAACAACCAGAGGATGCCCTTTTGATTGCGAATTTTGCTCTGTTACCGCCTTTTATGGTCGAAACTACCGTAAACGACCTGTTGAAGTCGTACTTGCCGAATTAGCTGTTCTACGTAAATCCAACTCTTTTATTTTCTTTGTCGATGACAATATTGTAGCCGACCGTAAATATTCTCTGGAGCTGTTTAATGGAATGAAACATCTGGATTTCAAATGGCTTTCACATGCTCCGATTGATTTTGCCGGAGACTTGGAGCTGATGAAAGCAGCTGGTGAATCTGGTTGTGTAGGAATGTTTGTCGGTTTTGAATCGCTCAGCCAGGATTCCCTGACCGCCATGGGCAAAGTAACAAACCGTGCCCTATCCTTTTTGGACAACGCCAACAGATTCAGAGACAATGGCATTGGTATTCTTGGGTCATTTGTTCTCGGTTACGATGGTGACACTCCTGACATCTTCCCCAAAATCCTTCGATTTTGTGAAGATGCACGTCTTGAAGCGGCCATATTCCCGCTATTAACCCCCTACCCTGGAACAGCTGTAAGAAAAAGACTGGAAGCAGAAGGACGTATAATCAGCAATGATTGGCAAAATTACGATATGGAGCATATCAATTTTCAACCGACAGGAATGACTATTGAACAACTACAACAAGGATACGAGTGGTTGAACAGCTCCTTTTATTCTTTTTCCTCAATGTACAAGCGTATTTTTAAACTCCACCGCTCCGTCCAGGTCTTTGCCCCCATGAATATCGGTTTCCGTGCTGCAATCAGACGCAAGAGGCCTTCAGCATGAATTGTTGGATGTACCCAGGGCAGCCATTAAAATTCCAGACAAATCCACCAGAAGACCTAGATTTCAATGAAATTTCAAAGCTTTGCTTAAAACTTGCAGAATTTGATCTGCACAACTGCTCCCCCTTAACATCCGGCATGTCAACAAACGTCTGCATGCAGATCTACGGTGTGGCCATGAGCCTCTATAACACTCGCAAACTAATTCGCAGTGGCAATAAGCCTGATATTATTACCCAGCATAGTATGGGTATTTACCCTGCATTGGCTGCAAGCGGTGTTATCTTAGAAGAAGAAGCACTTGAAATAGCCTTCAGGGTTGGCAAATGCATGGAATCAATGAACAAGGAAAATCAATATTTGCTTGGTTGTGTAATCGGCCTTACAGCTGACAAGCTTTTGCCAATGCTTCCTGCAACAGGCGCATATATTGCTAATTTCAATACTTCTAAGCACTTTTTGTTAGCCGGACTAAAAACAGATATTCTAAAATTACTGAACAAGCTTTCGGTTGCCGGTGCATTCTCCATATCCCACTTTAATTGCGATGCCCCGTTGCACACACCTCTTATGGCCCAGATATCAAACGAATTAAATGCCATTTTTAACGATTATTGTTATTCTGCTCCAACAATTCCGCTTGTGTCACATAAGGGAAAATATTTAAGTACCGCTGAAGACATTCGAATTTTTCTGCACGACGAGCTATTATGTCCTGTATATTGGGAGAAGACAGTTACTTTCATAAAATCCTCTGGTTTTAATAAATTCATTGAAGTTGGTTCAGGAACCGCACTGAAAAAGTTTAACCGGTGGATAGCAAGCGAACAGGAATACCCATGAAATATCATGAAAACCCTATTACAGTTCGGTTTAACGAAATAGATTCCTACCAGGTCGCCTGGCATGGGCACTACGTGTCTTGGATGGAAGTTGGCAGAGTTGCTCTGGCCTCTAAATTCAAACTAGACCCGGTCAGCCTTTCAAAAGAAGGTTTTTTAGGCCCTGTCATATCAATTGACATTAAATACTTGAGACCAGCCAGGTTCAATGATCAATTAACAGTCAAGACTAGCCTCCTCAGAACAGAAACTGCAACACTCCAGTTTATAAGTGAAATAGCTGATCTTTCCGGCAACAAATTGGCTACTGGCATCACAACTCATGCCATGACAGATCTTGAAGGTGTACTGCAATTCCAACTCCCTCCAAGCATACTCGATCGGATTGAGAAAATGATGGAGTGGTTGGAGACGGCATGAAGCTCCTCCTTATTTCTGCAAACAGAGAGCGTGATCCATACCCGGTTTTTCCAATCGGACTGGCCTACTTGATACCGTCTCTTTCTTCTGCCGGACACCAACTATCTGTTCTTGATCTATGTTTCACTCAAAATCCCACTGAATCAGTTTCATCTGCACTGGATAGTTTTGTACCTCATGCAGTCTTAATATCACTTAGAAATCTTGATAATGTAACCTGGCCTAAAAGCCACACATATTATGAAGTTGCAACTGAAATTGTTTCACTATGCAAAGGTAAAATAACAACAATTATAGGTGGCTCCGGTTTTTCACTAATGCCTCTGGAACTTTTATCAACCATAGGTGCCGATTACGGTGTAGTTGGTGAAGGCGAAGAAATACTGCCCAGACTTCTGACCTGTATAGAATCAGGTAATGATGCTACTAAATTAAATGGTGTTCTGGTCGCAGGTCAAACTTCATTCCTGCCACCATTACATGTGACTGCCATAGGAGCACCAAACCGTTCTCTTTTTGATCTTGCACGCTATCACCGTGATGGAGGAATGGCAAATCTTCAGACTAAAAGAGGATGTCCCTTCAACTGTATCTATTGCACCTACCCTCTACTGGAAGGTCACCGAACAAGGCTTCGCCCTGTCGCTGATATTATAGGCGAAATCCGCTATTTAGTTGATGTTTATGGAATTGATTATATCTATTTCGTTGATGATATTTTTAACTTCCCAACTGACTTTGCTGAGCAACTATGCTGTGCCATGATTGACGAAAAACTCTCTGTCAACTGGACAGCATTTATCAGTCCCGGGTTTATCTCTAAACAACTGCTTCAACTAATGGCGAAAGCAGGCTGTGATGCAGTTGAATTCGGCAGTGAATCAGGTTCCGATGCCATACTTAAAAACCTGGGAAAATCATTTTCAGCTGAAATCATTCTGGACTCCTCGCAATTGTGTCTTGATTCAGGCATCGACTTTGCTCACTACATTCTATTTGGCGGTCCAGGAGAAACCAATGAAACAATTATGGAGACATTTGATCTAATGGATCGGGTTCAACCTACTGCTGTAATTGCAATGACAGGCATACGCATCTATCCAGGCACACCATTGGAAAAGATAGCTATAAATGACGGAATAATTGCTGAAGGTATATCAATGCTTGAACCGGTTTTCTATATTTCACCTCAGATAAAAAATAACTTGAGTAACTTGGTAACAATAGAGGCTTTAAAACGACGTACCTGGATTGTACCAGGCCTAGACATCAATACCAGCCCAGCAATGCTGGATGCCCTGAGGATGTTTAAAGTAAAAGGCCCTCTTTGGAAACTTATGAAACGCCTTG
>Ga0105048_10005586_pt1 | contig 20297 bp, 19 predicted proteins | sample MAT05_FD_78382 | JGI IMG/M metagenome (GOLD analysis project Ga0105048, IMG submission 78382) | Freshwater microbial communities from Lake Fryxell liftoff mats and glacier meltwater in Antarctica - MAT-05 | ecosystem: Environmental > Aquatic > Freshwater > Ice > Liftoff microbial mat | place...
GACCGACGGTGCGAACGCGGTCGCGATCGCGCCCGGCTGCATCCTCTTGTACGCCCGCAACACCCACACCGTCGCGACGCTCGTCGAGCACCACGGCTTCGTGCAGTCGATGCTGTCGGTCGTCGTGCCGCAAGAACAACGCGACGCGATCGTCCAAGAGGGCATCGCGCGCCCACGCACCGTCTTCACGTTCACCGGCAGCGAGCTGTCGCGTGCGCGGGGCGGTGGCCGCTGTCTGACGATGCCGCTCGAGCGCGAGAGCGTGACCCCATGAGCATCGCGCGGCGACACGACGGTACGCCGACGCTCGGGGGACCGATCGCCGTCGTCGCGATGGGCGGCCACGCGTTCACGCAATCGGGCGACAAGGGCACCTACGAGGATCACGAACGCAACGCGCGGCAGATCTGCCGCGAGCTCATCGTGCTCGTCGAGCGCGGCTATCGGCTGGTCATCACCCACGGCAACGGCCCGCAGGTCGGCGAGCTACTGCTGCGTCAGGAGCTCACGCGCGACGATCTGCCGCGCTGGCCGCTCGACGTGCTCGTCGCGCAGACCGAAGGCAGCCTCGGCTATCTCATGCAGCGCGCGATGCTCAACGAGCTCAACGTGCGCGGCATCCATCGCTGGGTCGTGACGATGGTGACGCAGGTCGTCGTCGACAAGAAGGATCCGGCGTTCGCGGCCCCCGCGAAGCCGGTCGGGCCGTTCATGACGCCCGAGCAGGCCGAGGTCGGCACCAACGAATACGGCTGGGTCGTGCGCGAGGAGATCGGTCGCGGCTGGCGTCGCGTCGTACCGAGCCCGGTGCCCAAGCGCATCGTGCAGGCCGAGATGGTTCGCGAGGTCGTGCGCTCGGGCAACATCGCCGTCGCCGCCGGTGGTGGTGGCATCCCGGTGACGCTCGACTCGGGCGGTAACTACGAAGGCGTCGAAGCGGTGATCGACAAGGACCTCACGTCGAGCGTGCTCGCGACCGACATCGGCGCGGACCTGCTCGTGATCCTCACTGCGGTCGACGCAGTGTACGTCGAGTGGGGCACGCCGAGTCAGCACCGCCTCGGCGCGGTGACGATGGCGGAGTGCGAGCAATTCGTGGCGAACAAGACGTTCCCCGCCGGATCGATGGGACCCAAAGTCGAGGCGATCCACGGGTTCATGCAGCGCGGCGGTCCGCGTGGGCTCATCACGAGCCCAGCGTCGTTGCGGGACGCGCTCGACGGGCGCGCCGGCACGCACTTCATCGGCCGGATCTGAGCGAGGCGCTACTGGCTGTTGGATCTGCCGGACGACTCGCGCATGCGTGTGGCCTCGGCGTGTCGACGCCACTGCGCCGCGGCACCGGGATCGCGTGCGGGCATCCTCGCGAGCATTTCGGCCGCACGAGCCGCATCGCCCACGCGCCGCTCGGCGAGCGCGTCGAAGTACACCTCGATGAGCACGCGGTCGGCCGCATCCGCGTCGCCACGTGCGGACAGCCGGGCGACCTCCGTCAGCGCACCGCCGACGCGCTCGACATCGTGACGGCGACTGCAGCGCCGGAACGGGGAAGAAATTACTCGGGCGGCGGCCCAGCGGGCCCTGCGGGCTTCTTCGCGAGGATCTCCTCCAGGTCCTCGCACTCCCAGTCGGCCTTGAGCAGCGCGCTCATCTCGGCGGTGAGATCTTTGAACGCAGTCGCGGAGCCTGCGGCAGCGACCGCCTTGCGTACCGGTCCGACGACGGCCTCGTGCATCTCCTGCTTCTCCACACCGGCGAGCCACGCTGCGAGCGGATCCGGAGCATCGCTGTCGACGTTCTCGGCAATCTCGCAGACCGTGAGCACCTGCTCCGGCACCTCGCTCATGTCCTTGTTGGTCATCTCCTGCATCGAGAGCACGCGCGTCTCGCCCTCGCCCTCGCCCGGCTTCTTGATGTCGGGCAAGTCGGCACGCTTCTCCGCGTCGACGGCCTTGCCCGTCGGTAGCGGCTCGTAGAACGGCTTGTCGCGCAGGATGACGTTGACCGGGCCCATCGCGATCGACGGGATGTACGTCACCGCGGTCAGACCCACCAAAAGGATGAGAATGAACGGGACCACCGACTTGATCACCTCGCCGAGCGGTTTCTCGAACACGCTCGACGCGACGAACAGATTGAGGCCGATCGGCGGGGTCAGATAGCCGATCTCGAGATTGACGATGAAGATGATGCCGAGGTGGATCGGATCGATGCCGAGCTTGATCGCAATCGGCGCGATGAGTGGCGCAATGATCATGATCGCGGAGATGGAGTCCATCAGCGCGCCGGCGATGAGCAGGATCGCGTTGACGATGAGCAGGAACTCGAGCGCATCGAGATCCATCTCGGTGATCATCATGACCGCGCGATCGGGGATCTTCTCTTCGACGAGGAAGTCGTTGAGCGCGAACGCGAGCGCCATGATCACGAGCAGCGAGCCCATCATCACCGCCGAATCGACGAGGATCTTCGGCAGATGCCCCCAGGTCAGCTGGCGGTGGATGAACAGCTCGACGGCGAGCGCGTAGACGACGCTGACCGCAGCGGCCTCGGTCGGCGTGAAGAGGCCCGAGTAGATCCCACCCAGGATCTGGACCGGCAGGAGGATCGCCCACAGCCCGTCCTTGAACGAACGTCCGACCTCGCGCAGCGAGAACTTCGTGCGCTCGCCCCAGCCTTTGCGACCCGCGAGCACGACGCTGTAGATCGCGAGCAGCCCACCGAGCATCAGCCCGGGGACGACGCCCGCGAGGAACAGCTCGCCGACGTCGATCGGCGCCGAGCCGCTCGCGACGATCGCGTAGACGAGCATCGGAATCGACGGCGGGATCACGATGCCGAGCGAGCCGGCGCTCGTGACGAGGCCCATGCTGAAGCGCTCTTGGTAGCCGGCCTTCACCAGCGCCGGGTACATGACCGTACCGATCGCGATCACGGTGACGGGGCTGCTGCCGCTGATCGCGGCGAAGAACACGCAGCCGCCGACGCTCGCGACCGCGAGGCCGCCGGGCATCCACCCGACCATCGACTTCGCGAAACCGACGAGTCGATTTGCGATGTCGCCCGCACTCATGATGGCGCCCGACACGACGAAGAACGGGATCGCGAGCAAGACGTTCTTCGTCGTCAAGCTCGCCATCTTCGCGGGGAACGTGTCGTAGCGGCAGATCGTCGTCGCGGTCTCGAGCGTCGCGCACGCCGCGAAGTCGTCGTAGCCGTCGCTGTACTGCCAGAAGCACAGGGCTGCCAGCACGCCGATGATCATGAACAGCGGCGATCCCATCGCGATCATCGTGCCGACCGCGAGGATGAGCACCAGCGAGCTGCCGTCCTTGCCGCCGGAGTCGTCGAGGTCGTCGACGACCTCGGGGCCGAGACCCTGCGCCGCCTCGGCGACGCCGCCGGTCGACATCAGCCCGATCGACAGGAACGTGACGATGAGCAGCGCGAACAACACGCGCGCACGCACGAGCGGAGGAAGGCGACGCCAGATCATGGCGCACCTCCTTCGTCGTCGCGCTCGGGTTTTGGCGCGTCGTCGCGCTTGTCCTCGACGAGGTCGGTGACGCGTCCGCGCGGCGTGCTGTGGCGATCCGTCACGACCTCCGATGGACGATTGGTGACGATGTCACCGGTACTCGCGACGGGACGCGGGGTGGAGATCGGCTTGGGGGGCACGTCGTCGCGGATCGCTCGCACGGCCTCCGTCGGGATGTCGCTCGGCGGTGGCGCAATCGCCTGCAACAGCGCCTGCTTGGTCGTGTCGTCGACGAGGCCGGCGAGCGGATCGTCCTCCTCTAGCTTGCCTTGGTAGGCCAGCACGCCGAGACCAAAAACACGCGCAGACATGATGCCGAACGCGAGCGGCAACGCGAGGAACGCCTGGTACTTCGCGACCGATGTGCCACCGATCAGCCCGCCTTGCCCGCTCGTCGACACGAACGTCTCGTACTCGAACAGGACGGTGCGAACCGACAGCCACGCGATCGCGAGGCAGAACACCGCCGTGCACAGCGCGGAGAACAAGCCGACGTAGCGCCGCGCGTTCGGTGGGAACAGCCGCACCACCGCCTCGACCTTGAGATGCTTGTGCTCGTACGTCGCCATGGACGCGCCGAGAAAGCCGACCCAGAGCGTCAGGATCAGCGCGAGCGGCTGCGACCAGATGAGGCCGTTGGGCAACGACCGAACCAGGAGCTGCACGAGGCCGTACGCGACGACCGTGCCAGCCACTGCAAAGCCGGCCGCGTGCGCGTGCGGTGTGCGCCCACGCGTCGCCGCGCGAACCGCTGCCCAACCGAGGCCCACGAAGAGGGCGAATCCGACCCACGGCAGCACCGTCAGCGCCGACTCGTGCCCGGGATTGCCCTCGGACATGTCGGGCCCAAGCCAGCCGATCACCTCGATGAGCGCGCCGACGGCCTTCGTCTTCTCGCCGGAGAAGGTGCGGTGCAGGACGTCGAAGAAGACGACCCACGCCATCGCGAGCAGCGCGACTGCAACGAACGCACGCTCGACACGATAGACGAGGCGATTGAGCCGACTGAGGTGCTCCACCGCGGCGAATCCTATCAGGTTCGCCGCGCCACTGGCGGACCGCTTCTCAGAGGGCGTCGGTGATCTTCTTCAACAGGGACTTGCCCTCTGCCGAAGCACGCTTGGCGAACTTGGCGTGCACGATGGCCGTGGTCGACGAGAACAGTGCCTTGTCGCCGTCGGTGAGCTTCTTGACCTTGATGCCTGCGGTCTCGAAGTTGCTCAGCAGCTGGCCCTTGATCGCGCGCACGCCTTTGCGGCCCGCCTTCGACAGCTCGAGCTGGGTGATGAACCCGTCCGAATCGGAGTCCGGCATGCCCTTTGGCGGCTTGCCATCGGCACCGACCGGCGGAGCCGGCAGCTTGCCGGTGAACAGCGCCTGGATCTCGGTCGGCAGGGTCTCGAACCACTTGCGCGAGAGCACCACGATGCCGGGCTGGTAGATGTGCTCGGTGAGCGTGAAGTGGGAGATGCCCTGGTACCACGAGGCCGCGAACGCGAAGAGCGCGGTGTTGTCGAAGCCGTCGACGACCCCGGTCTGCAGCGCCGGCAGCACCTCGGTCACCGAAACCGGCACCGGCGAGGCGCCGAATGCAGCCCACGTGTCGAGGTGCTCCTGGGCATCTTGCGATCGCATCTTCTTGCCCTTGAGATCGGCGAGCGAGTTGATCTCGAACGTCGAGCCGATCGAGCGGTAGCCGTTCTCCGAGAAGAAGAAGAGCTTGAAGCCGCGGTTCCACAGGAGCGCGTCGAGCTCGCCCCAGATCACCTCGTCGAGGATCTTGTCGGCCTTCTTCTCGCTGCTGAACATGTACGGCAGCTCGATGCCGGCGATCTCCGGTACTGCCGATGCGAGCGCGCTGACGCTGCCGCCGTAGCACTGGATCGCACCACGCTTCACCTCGTTGACGGTGTGGACCTCGTCGCCGAGCACGGCGCCGAGATACGCCTTCACCTTGAGCCGCTGGTTGCTGCCAGCCCACATCAGATCCTTGAGGCCCTTCATCTGCTTCGCCCACGGCGTGTCGTCGGGGGCGGGTGTCGCGATCTTCATCGTGAACTCGGCAGCGGCCGCGCTTGCGGATCGGCCGATGAAGAACGGCGCGATCGCAGCACCTTGGACGAAGCGACGGCGAGACGGGGACGCGGGCAGGCGAGGCATGTTGTCGAGGACTCCGTGGGCGGCGAACAATGAGTAGGACGCGGAGCGGTCCGCGAGGCCCGACTGAGACGGGCCTCCCCGTGCGATCTTCACGGGTACGAGATTGTGTGCCCGCCGCGACAACGGTTCACAAGCCCCGGATCGCACTTTGTACCAGTGCGCGGGCGTTGTGCACCGCCGTTCACGTCGTGAACGGGCGCGGACTCACGCATTGGGCGAACCGCGCCCCCACGCGAGGCCACCCGAGGCCACCCGAGGCCACCCGAGGCCGGACGAATCAGAACAGCTCTTCTTTGTCGGCGAGCAGCTCGCGGGCCTTTTGCTTCTCGACCATGATCTCCGGCTTCACCTCGGGGATCACGTCGTCGGGCGTCGCGATGACCTCGTTGAGGAGCTTCTCGAACGTGTCTTCGTCCTGCTCCTTCACGGCGAGCTCGGCCGCCCACAGCACCTTGGTGCCGATGTACGGAGAGATCTCGAGCGACTTGTTGAAGTGCACGCGCGACTTCTCGAGGTCGCCACCCGCGAACGCGGGCGCGATCGCATAGAACGCGCCGAAGTAGCGGTGCGGACCGCCGTAGTAGTAGTTCGGATCGAGCTCGAGGACGTGGTCCATCGTCGCCTTGACGTTGTCCTTCTGTCCGAGCAACACCGCGAAGCCCTTCTTCTTCGCCCACTTGCCGAGCGAGCTTGCGTACCAGTACATCGCCGGCACACCGGCCTTCGGCACGAGCTTGACCGACTCGGGGTACTTGCCACCACCGCGCATCTTCGCCTCGAACTCGGGTGAGGCGGCGACCATCGCCTTTTCGCCCCACTTCACGCCGAGGTCCATCGTGCGCAGGTACTCCTTCTCGTTGGCGCGGAGGTAGCCGTCGGCGAGAAAGTAGTTTGCCCGCGTCAGCTTCACGAGCACCTCGAGGTTCTTCGCGTCCGTGGCCGCGGCCTTCTCCCAGCTCTTGATCGCTGCACGGATCTCGTTCGCGTCGCCGCGCTTCTCCCAGTGCTTGTCGCCTTCGGCGATCGCTGCCGCGGTGTCCGTCGCGCTGCCCTTGCCGCCAGTGCCGTCGTTCTGCCACGCGGCCTTGCGACCGGCGCACCCCGGAATCGAGGCGAGCAAGCAAGCGAGAAGAAGATGCTTCGTGGTCATCGGTCAGGGCTCCTTCGCGGTGCCGGAGCGCCGCACGCGTCGAGGGAGATACACCGGGGGCGGCGGGATCGTCAAACCCCGGCGCGCTTGCGCGACCTGGATTGCGTGGGGGGGCATCGCGGGCGAGGCTCGGGCACCTTGCGGGTGGCGCTCGAGCGGTGGTTGGTGCGCGCGCGAACGCCCGTCTTCGCGACCTACGCGATCGGGGCGGCGTTCGTCGCTTACTTCGCGATGTACGCGGTTCGCAAGCCGTTCGCCGCCGCATCGTTCGCGGACGAAGAGGTGTGGGGCGTGCAACTCAAGATCGCGCTCGTGATGGGCCAGGTCCTCGGCTACGCGCTGTCGAAATTCCTGGGCATCAAGTTCGTGTCGGAGATTCGACCGAGCCGGCGTGCGATCACACTCGTGGTTTTGCTCGCAACCGCCGAGCTCGCGCTGGTCGCCTTCGCGATGCTGCCGCCGGGCGGTCAAGTCATCGCGATGTTCTGCAACGGGCTGCCGCTCGGCGCGGTCTGGGGGCTCGTCTTCGGATTCCTCGAGGGGCGGCGCATCACCGAGATCCTCGGGGCCGGCCTCTCGACCTCGTACATCCTCGCGAGCGGGGCCGTGAAATCCATCGGTCGTTCGCTCCTCGATCTCGGCGTCTCCGAGGCGTGGATGCCCGCGCTCGTCGGCATCGGATTTTTCCCGCTGTTCCTCGTCGCGGTTTGGATGCTCGCGCGATTGCCCGCGCCGTCGGCCGCGGACGAAGCCGCACGCACGCGGCGTGAGCCGATGCACGGTGCCGAGCGCACGGCGTTCGTCAGGCGCTTCTTCGTCGGCATCGTGTTGCTCACCGCTGCGCACGTCGTGCTGACCTCGTATCGCGACTTCCGCGACAACTTCGCCGCCGAGCTGTGGCACGCGCTCGGCTACGGCAACGCGCCGGAGATGTTCACGTACTCCGAGATCCCCGTTGCGCTCGCGGTCGTCGGCGGTCTCGCCGCGGTCTATCGCGTCCGCGACAATCACCGCGCGTTCTATTGGGTGCACGCGCTCATGGCCGGCGGCGCACTCTTGGTCGCCGGCGCGACGCTGGCGTTCGACACCGGCATGATCTCGGGCCCGACGTGGATGATCGCCATCGGTGTCGGCCTCTACCTCGGCTACGTCCCCTTCGGCACCGTCCTGTTCGATCGTCTGATCGCCGCGACCGGTGCCGTCGGGACCGCCGTGTTCATGATCTACGTGACCGACGCGTTCGGGTACCTGGGCGCGATCGGAGTGATGCTGTTCAAGAACTTCGCCCACGCCGACCTGTCGTGGCTCGACTTCTTCCGCCGATTTTCCTACGGCTGCGGCATCGGCTGCGCGGCTGCCTTCGCTGCCAGTGCATGGTACTTTGCCGCGCGCGGCGGCCGAGGTCGCACCGAAGGCGAGAGCAGCTCCGGATGAAGGACGAGACGAAGCGCCCCCCGACCAAATGGATCGAACGGATCGGCATAGGGCCGTGGTTCGGCGGCCGCGATCTTTCGAAGCCCGTGCATCTCGTCTTCGGTCTCGTGCTGCCGATGGCGTTGCTCGTCAACAACATGTGGCGCGTGCGCGCGTTCACGGTCGACGATGCGTACATCTCGTTCCGCTACGCCGCGAACCTCGTCGCCGGACATGGGCTCGTCTACAACCCGGGCGAGGCGATCGAGGGCTATACGAACTTCCTGTGGACGTTGCTGATCGCCCTCGGACTGCCGCTCGGCATCGACGAGCACACCAGCAGCAAGATCATGGGCGCGCTCGCGGCGATGGGCACGATGGCGGTGATGTACCGCCTGTCCGCGCGACTGCAGCCGATGGGCGGCCTGCCGTGTGTCGCGACGTGGCTGTTCGCGACGTCGTCGACCTCGGTGTGTTGGTCGGTGTTCGGGCTAGAGACTTCGCTGTTCCAGTTCTTCATCGCGACGGGCACGTTGATGATGTTCGAGGAGAACGATCGCGAGCGCGCGTTCCCGGCGTCGGGCCTCGTGTTCGCGCTTGCCGGCCTCACGCGGCCCGAGGCGCCGATGTTCCTCGGCCTGCCGATGCTGCTGCTCGGCCGGCGCTTCTTCTCGCGGCAGAACATCGTGCGCGGCCTGTTGTTCGCGCTGCCGATCGGCGTGCACATGCTGTGGCGTCACGGCTACTACGGCTCGTGGACGCCGGCGACGCTCGCGGCGAAGACGGGTGACCTCAAGGCGCAGTGGAAGAACGGCCGCGGCTACGTGCTCGCGTGGCTTCAGCACGCGGGGCCGATCATCTTCGTGATCTTCTATGGCGTCGGCCTCGGCGTCGCGCGCCGCAGTCGCGAGCTACTCACGCTCGCCGCCGTCTTCTTCGCGACCGCGACCTACGTGATCCTCGTCGGTGGCGACTGGATGTCCTACTACCGCTTCATGGCGCCGGGCGAGCCGTACTGCTTCGTGCTCATCTGCGTCGCGATCCGCTCCCTCGCGCAGAGCCGCGAGCGCGCGGCACTCGTCGCGCTGGCGCTCGCACTGCTGTGGGGCTTCGGCCACCGCTACTACGACTTCGAGGGTGCGCGGAAGAAGTTCATCAAGGAAGAGAAGCGCTTCTGGGACAGCACCGCAGGGCAAGTCGCGGAGTGGCTCGCGGTACACGGCAAGCCCGGTCGCGTCGCGCTCGGCGACATCGGCTTCGTCGGGTGGCGCACCAACTATCCGATCCTCGATCTGTTGGGGCTCGTCGATCCGGTGATCAGCCAGCTCCCCGGCGGCTACACCAAGAAGCACGGCCCCGGCTACAAGGAGCGCTTCTACGAGGTCGCGCCGGAGTGGGCGGTGCTCATCCACAACGGCCAGGACTGCAAGACGGCCTCGCTCGCGGCGGTGAAGAAGATCGTCGAGGATCCGAAATTCCGCCGCATGTACGTGCTGGAGGAGAACTTCCAGGTCAACTCCGACGGCAGCTGGTGCGTGTTCCGCCGCAAAGACTTCGACTCCTCGACGCGCGGGGAATGAACGCCATGCCACTGCCGAGTGGAATCACGTGGTTCGAGCCGACGCTGCCGCTGCACATATTCGATGCGCCCGAGCCGGGGCCGACCGCGCTCGTGCAGGCCGGCATCCACGGCGACGAGATCGCCGGCGTGCACGCGCTCGCCGAGCTGCTCGAAGAGAACCTGCGACCGACGCATGGGCGACTCATCGTCGTGCCGGTGATGAATCCGCCGGCGTATCGCGCGCGCGAGCGCAAGGCGCCGGGCGGTCTCGATCTCAACCGCTGCTTTCCGGGCGATGCGAACGGCGAGGCACGCGAGCAGCGACTCGCGCGTCGCTTCATGGACCTCGTGCTCGATGAACGACCCGCGATCGTCGTGACGCTGCACGAGAGTCACAAGCGCTACGACCCGGCGCCAACCGTGGTTGGGCCGACGTTCGGACAATCGATCGTGTACGGCGTCCTTCCCCGACCGCCGATCGTCGATCGCACCATCGCCGCAATGAATGCGGAGGCGGCCGAAGCCGAGCACTGGTCGCCGCTCTACTATCCCGTCGCGACGTCGTCGACCGAAGTGATCGTCGACGCGACGGGTTGTGTGGGCCTGTGCATCGAGACGTGGATGGGCTTCGCCCAGCGGCGGCGCATCGACATGCAGCGGCGCATCGTCGAGCTGCTGCTCGCGGACATCGGCGTTCGGCGCGTCGCTTGATATGACCGCCCGAGGGCGGTACACCAGACGAGCGCCATGGACACCGCCGTTGCTGCAGCCGCTCGTCCGCCGACCGCGCCCAGCCCGTCTCCGGGTGGGGTACCGTCGCCGCTGCGCGCGCTCGCCGACGAGATCTTCGAGCGCACGAGTCCCTACGAGGGCTTCGGGCTGAGGCACCACTGCAAGCGGCTGCATCGCTTCGCGACGGCGCTCATGCAAAAGCGTGGGCTCGAGTTCGACGTCGACCTCGCGTACCTCGTCGCGATGGTCCACGACCTCGGCATCGTCAGCGAGAAGGACGAGGGCGTGAACTACCTGCAGCGCAGTCGCGCGCTGTTCCATCGCGAGACCCAGGGCATCGCGCTGCCGCCGGTGAAGACCGACGTGCTCGACGAATGCCTCGTCTACAACCACCGTGTGATGTCGGTGCCGAACCTCAGCCCCGAGGCCGAGTGCTTCCGCAACGCGGTGATGATCGAGCACAGCCATGGGCTGCTGAGGTTCGGGCTCGATCGCGACGAGGTCCGACCGGTCTACGAGGAGTATCCGCGCGGCAACTTCAACCGCGTGCTCCTCGACTTCACGTGGCGCACGATCCGGCACGAGCCGCTCACGATCGTGCACGGCATCTTCTTCTGACCGCACGCGCGGCCCTTGGAGGTCCATGACCGAGATCGATCCGAGCAATCCCACGGGCTGGCGCACCGAGATCGAGGCGGCCGCATTCCGCCGCCTCGTCGAGCATCTGCAGTCGCGCACCGACGTGCAGAACATCGACCTGATGGACCTCGCCGGGTTCTGCCGCAACTGCCTGAGCAAGTGGTACGTCGCGGCGGCCGGCGAACGCGGCGTCGCGATCGAGCTCGAGCAGGCACGTGAGCTGGTCTACGGCATGCCGTACGACGAGTGGAAGGCGAGCTTCCAGAAGTGAAGCACGCTGCGTTCGTGGTGCGGACGCCGGGGCGCGGCACGCAGGATCTGACGCGTCGCGTGCAGGACATCGTCGCGAGCTCGGGCGTGACCACCGGGCTGTGCAACGTGTTCGTGCACCACACGAGCGCGTCGCTGATCCTGTGCGAGAACGCGGACCCGCAGGTTCGTCGTGATCTCGAGGCGTTCGCGGCGCGGCTCGTGCCCGATGGCGATCCGCTGTTCGAGCACGTCGACGAGGGCGACGACGACATGCCGGCGCACGTGCGATCGATCCTGACGCATGGCTCGTTGTCGATTCCGATCGTCGACGGCCGCTGCGATCTGGGGACGTGGCAAGGCGTGTACCTGTGGGAGCACCGCACCGCGCCGCACGAGCGCCGGGTCACGGTCTCGGTCGTGGGGGACGCGTGACGACCGACGTCGGCGCGCTTCGTCATCGGCTCTCGCGCACGATGACGCGCACGATCTCGACGTGGTCGCTGCTCGCCGAAGGCGATCGCGTGATGGTGTGCATGTCGGGCGGCAAGGACAGCTACACGCTGCTCGAGCTGCTGTGGCGCGCGCGCTCGCGGGCGCCGTTTCGCTTCGACGTCGTCGCGGTGCACCTCGATCAGGTGCAGCCCGGCTATGACGGTGTGCCGCTGCGCCTGTGGCTCGAGCGGTTCGGCGCTCCGTTCGAGATCGTGCAACGCGACACGTACACGAAGGTCGTGGAGCTCACCGAAGCCGGCAAGAGCTACTGCGGGCCGTGCTCACGGATGAGGCGCGGCATCCTCTACGACACCGCACAGCGGCTCGGCTGCAACAAGCTCGCGCTCGGCCACCATCGCGACGACGCGCTCGAGACCCTGCTGATGAACCTGTTCTACGGCGGCAAGCTGCAGGCGATGCCGGCGAAGTACACGACCGACGACGGGCGCTTCGAGGTGATACGGCCGCTGATCGAGTGCGCCGAAGCGGACATCCGCACTCACGCGGAGCTCGCCGGGTATCCGATCCTGCCGTGTAATCTCTGTGGATCGCAGGACGGTTTGCGTCGCGATGCGATGACGCAGCTCATCGACACGCTCGAGCGCGACAGCCCGAACGTGCGCGAGGTGATGCTCGCAGCGATCCGCAACGTGCGGCCGACACACCTGCTCGATCCCACCGTCGCGCGCATCGCCGCGCCGACGAGCGATGCACCGCGATCGCTGCGGATCGTGTCCGATCCTCTCTGAGGTTCGCGGCGCGCGACGACTGCATGAAAAATGGGTGCGGGTCGGTCCAGCATGCATCTATCATGCGAGAAATGCGTGTATATCGCGTCCAATCCATGATTGGCGTTGCGACGTCAGCCATCATGCGGCATACACATGCATACCATGCACCTGCGGGACCTCCACGGCGAAACCCTCGGCATCTGCGTCTCCGGTGGCCTCGATAGCCGCACCGTGACGCGTCGGCTGATCGAAGCGGGCTGCAAGGTCGTCTGCTTCACCGCCGATCTCGGCCAGCCCGACGAGGTCGACATCGAGGACGTGCAGCGCCGCATGGAGGCGACCGGCGCCGAGTCGCACGTCGTGGATCTGAAGCCGCAGATGGCCGAGGCCTGCTTCGCGACGATCAAGGCGCTCGCGCAGTACGACGGCGGCTACTGGAACACCACCGGCATCGCGCGTGCGGTGACGGTGCGCGGCCTGGTCAGCGCGATGCAAGAGCGCGGCTGCACCGTGCTCGTGCACGGCGCGACGGGTCGCGGCAACGATCAGATCCGCTTCGAGCGCTACACGAACGTGCTCGCGCCGCAGATGAAGGTGTACGCGCCGTGGCGTGATCCGGCGATGCTCGCCGAGTTCCCCGGGCGCAAGCAGATGGCGCAGTACCTCCAGGCCGTCGGGCTCGAGGCGAAGCTCGAGCGCAAGCGCTACTCGACGGACGCGAACCTCGCGGGGCTCAGCCACGAGGCAGAGGATCTGGAGTCGCTCGCGACGTCGTGCCTGATCGTCGATCCGATCATGTGCACGTGGCCGCAGCACGCGCCCGATGCGGTCGAGGACGTGACGCTGCGTTTCGAGCGTGGTCGCTGCGTCGCGATCGACGGCGACTACCTCGCACCGTTGCCGCTCATGCAGAAGGCGAACGCGATCGGTGGGCGCAACGGTATCGGCCTCGCGAACGCGCTCGAGAACCGCATCATCGGCACCAAGAGCCGCGGCGTGTACGAGGCGCCGGGCATGGAGCTGCTCGGCACGGGGCTGCGATCGATCTACCAGGCCGTGCTCGACCGGCGATCGACGTCGCTGTTCGGCCACGTGTCGCGGCTCGTCGCCGAGGCGACGTACGACGGGCGCCTGTACGATCCGGCCCCACGCGCGGCGCTCGGGTGTGTCGACGTGCTCGCGGAGCATGCGACTGGCACCGTCGTGCTCGGGCTTTATCGCGGCAACGCGTTCGTCCAGCAGATCCGCGACGTGCCTGCGTCGCTGTACAACCCCGCGGACGCGTCGATGGAGGCGAGCGACGGGCTCGACCCGCGCAGCAGCCAGGGCTTCGTCGAGATCCAGCGCTGCGAAGCACTCGCGCTCGCGCGCGCCGGACAGATCCGACCGCCGGAGCGCTTCTAGCTCAGGGCTTCGCGTCGAGCACGCGAACCTTCGGGCCGACAATCTCGAGCACCTGCGTCGGCCCGCCGTAGTGCGCGGCGAGGCCCACGTCGATTCGCCACACCCGTCCGTCGCACGCCGACGTGATGCCGTCCTGCTGCACGGTGTGGCCGACGACCATGCGCTTGGTGCCGAGGCGCGAGAGGGCGTCGCCGAGCTGCGCGCACATGGCCGGATCATCGTCGGCCGCGAAGTCGCGGGCCCACAGCGGGCCCTCGGGATCCATCATCTCGTCGACGACCGTGCCGCTGGTCGCCTCGCCGGCGAGCAGCGCCCGCACGCCGGCATCGAGCGCACCGAGGTTCGCGACGTGCGACGGTAAGATGCCGCCGTGCACGAACACGCTGTCGCCGACGATCGCCGCGATGTGACGCTCGGCGAGGATCTTCGCGTACGGGCCACCGGGCGCGAACGCGGCCGCACGTGCACGCGCCTGCTCCGGCAGCTCGCCGAGCTTCGGATCCGTCGGCTTCGCACCGGCGACACCGTCGAAGTCGCGCATGCCCGCAGGCGTGACGTAGCGGAAGTCGAAGATCGCGTTCATCACCTCGTGATTGCCGTTGAGCGCGACCATCGCTCCGCCGGCCGCGCGCGCCTCGTCGGCGAGTCGATCGAGTAGATCCAGGATCGCCTGCTCGTCGTCACCGCGATCGAGCTGATCACCGGTCTGCACGACGACGAGATCACCGCCGATCCAGCGATCGCTCGCATCGACCGCACCCGCGAGCACCAACGCGCGCCGCGTCGCCGCGAGATCGCCGTGCACGTCGCCGATCGCAACGACGCGCCCCGCCGCCTTCACACGCAGCGCGTCGAGACCCGCGGCCACCTTCGGCGCGACGACGGGCGGCTTCGGCTCGGCCTTCGGCTCGGCCTTCGTCTCGGTCTGGGCCCCATCCGGAGACGCAATCGGCACGGTCGCCATCCCGGGCCGCGGCGAGCCCGAAGATGGCGAATTGCATCCGCTTACCCCGAACCCTGCCGCCAACGCCAACGCCAACGCCAACAAGGCACGCACCTTCACGCTCATCATCCTACAACAACGCCGCATGCGTCACGGCCGCAACTCACGCGCGTTTGCTCGGGGTATCCTCTCGCCTGGATGTCCATGCCCATCCACGGTGTGGCCTCGGCCGGTCGGATCCTGCTCGTCGACGACGACGCGCAGGTTCGTCGCGTGATGGAGCGCCTGCTCACGGCCGAGGGCTATGAGGTGTTGCAAGCCGCGGACGGCGAGTCGGCGCTCTTGGTGCTGAGCCAAGAGCACATCGACACCGTCGTGCTCGACATGACGATGCCCGGCATGAGCGGGCTCGACGTGTGCCGCAACCTGCGTTCGGATCCGCGGCACGAGCACACACCGGTCGTCTTCGTGACCGGCATGAACGACCGCGAGTTCCGCCGCGAGGCGCTGCGCGCCGGTGCCACCGACTTCCTCGGCAAGCCCTTCGACGAGGTCGAGCTGCTCGCACGGCTGCGCAACAGCATCCGCGTGAAGCTGTACTTCGACGGGCTCGCGCGCGAGCGCAGCGACCTGCGCGGCGCGGTCGATCGCCATCTCGGCGAGCTCGAGGCGGCGACCGCCCGGCTGCAGCGACTACAGCAAGAGCTCGCGGTCGCGCGACACGAAACGATCGAACGTCTCGCGCGTGCGGCGGAGTACCGCGACGACGAGACCGCCGCGCACCTGCACCGCATGAGCGCGTACTGCCACCTGATCGGCCAGAAGCTCGGTCTCGACGACTACGCGTGCGAGATGCTGCGCATCGCGAGCCCGATGCACGACGTCGGCAAGATCGGCATCCCCGACCACATCCTGCTCAAGCCGGGCCGGCTCAGCGCAGACGAGTACACGATCATGAAGGAGCATGCGGAGATCGGCTTCCGCATCCTCTCTGGTTCCGACTCGGAGCTCGTGCGATTCGCCGCGAGCATCGCCCACACGCACCACGAGAAGTGGGCCGGCGGCGGCTATCCCCGCGGCCTGGTCGGCGAGGCGATCCCGCTCGAAGGCCGGATCGCGGCCGTCGCCGACGTGTTCGACGCGCTGACCAGCGCGCGCCCCTACAAGCGCGCGTGGACGATCCCCGACTCGGTCGCGCACCTCGAGGCCGGCGCCGGCGAGCACTTCGATCCGAACCTCGTCTCGCTGTTCCTCGGCTCGATGGACGACGTGATGACGATCCGCCATCAGTTCGCGGACTGAGACCGCGAGCCTCGGTCAGTACGCGGGATCGTCTTCGCGACGGACATCGTCGTCGCGAACGCGATCGCGCGCCTGCTCGCGCTCGATGACCTCGAGCGCGCCGACCGTGTAGCGTGTGGTCGGCTCGGCGAGCAGCCTCTCGAACGGAATCGGGTCGCCGCTCTCCTCGCACTCGCCGTAGGTTCCGTCTTCGATCCGCACGAGCGCGGCCTCGACCTCTGCGAGGCGGTCGCGCGCGTGATCACCGAGCCGTACGTCGCGCTCGAGTCGCGCGGCCTCGGCCGCGTGATCCTGGACGTCGCCGATCGCGTCATCGGCGATCGGTCGTTGCGAAAGCCCGAGTAAGCGCGTGCGTTCGGCGACGAGCAGCGCACGGAGTTGTTCGAGCTGCGAACCATCGAGGGGTGACGACATCGGAGCACGAGCGTAGTCCACGGCGGTGCCCTTGCGCAGCAACAGTTGCGCGCACGTTCGGCGCGCGGCAGCATTGCCGGCCAATGGACTCCGACGCGAGCGCGGCTGCGTGGGCGATCGTCACGGAGGCGCTCGCCCTTGGCGGCAATCTCGTCGTGCTCACCGGCGCGGGCATCTCGGCCGAGAGCGGGGTGCCGACGTTCCGTGGCGCCGAGGGCTACTGGACGGTCGGCTCGCGCAACTACCAACCCCAAGAGCTCGCGACCGCGGATGCGTTCTGCCGCATGCCGCGGGAGATCTGGCGCTGGTATCTCTATCGCCGCGGGGTGTGCCGCGCCGCGGCCCCGAACGCCGGTCATCGAGCGCTCGTCGAGATCGAGCAGGCGCTGCCCGGACGCTTCACGTTGGTGACGCAGAACGTCGACGGCCTGCACCTTCGCGCCGGCAGCTCCCGCGAAGCGACGCTGCAGATCCACGGCAACATCGATTTTTGTCGCTGCGCTCGCGAGTGCACCGCGGATCTGTTCCCGATGCCCGACGGCTTCGATCGCTTCGGCCGCGACGATGCGCTCGACGACGAGACGTTCGCTCGACTCGCGTGTCCGCGTTGCGGCGGCCCCGCGCGGCCTCACGTGCTGTGGTTCGACGAGTACTACGACGAGCCGCGCTTCCGGGCCGACTCCGCGATCGCGGCCGCGCGCGATGCCGCGGTGCTCGTCGTCGTCGGCACGGCCGGCGCGACGAACCTGCCGCTGCAGATCGGCCACGCCGTCGCGCGCGCAGGCCGACCAATCATCGACATCAACACCGACGACAATCCGTTCGCCGAGCTCGCCTCGCGCACGGATGGGCGCGCGGTGCGGGGCAGCGCAGCGACACTGCTACCCGCGCTTCACGCCGCGATCGCCTGAGGCGAAGCTGATACTGTCCAGTGAGCACCCATGAAGGACACCGACTACGACTTCGTGGTCATCGGTTCTGGCTTCGGCGGCAGCACTGCGGCGCTGCGACTCGTCGAGAAGGGCCACCGCGTGCTCGTCGTCGAAAAGGGCGGTGAGCTCGGCGCGAATCAGTTCCCGAAGTCGAACTGGGATCTGCGCCGCTACATGTGGCTGCCGTGGGTCGGCTTCCGCGGCCTGTTCAAGATGACGTTCTTCCGCCACGTCACCGTGCTGTCGGGCGTCGGCGTCGGCGGTGGCTCGCTCGTCTACGCGTGCACGCATCCGGTGCCGAAGGGATCATTTTTCACGTCGACGTCGTGGGCGCACCTCGCCGACTGGAAGCGCGAGCTCGAGCCGCACTACACCGAGGCCAAGCGCATGCTCGGCGTCGCGACGACGCCGTTTCGAACGCGCACCGACGACGTCCTGCACCAGATCGCTGCGGACCGCGGCCAGCCCGAGGCGTTCGAGCCGACCCAGGTCGCGGTGTACTTCGGCAGGCCGGGCCAGACGGTGCCCGATCCGTACTTCGGTGGGCGCGGGCCGGATCGCACGGGCTGCATCCGCTGTGGCGGATGCATGCTCGGGTGTCGTCACAACGCGAAGAACTCGCTCGACAAGAACTACCTGCATCTCGCGCGGCAAGGCGGTGCGCAGGTGCATGCGGACACCGAGGTCCGCACGGTCGCGCCGCGTGAAGGCGGCGGCTATCGCATCGTCGCGCGACGCGGGCGCTACCCGCTGTTCGGCGAGACGATCGAGTACACGACGAAGAACGTGATCTTCGCTGGCGGGGTGCTCGGCACCCTTCCGCTTCTGCTGCGGCTGCAGCAGGATCCGAAGTGTCTGCCGAACCTGTCGCCGCGGCTCGGCTATGCGATCCGCACGAACTCGGAGTCGCTCATCGGTGTCATCTCGCGGCGCACCGACGTCGATCTGTCGAAGGGCATCGCGATCGGTTCGATCCTGCAGACCGACGAGCACTCGCACCTCGAGCCGGTGCGCTTCTCTGCCGGCTCGGGATTGTTCCGCATGCTCATCGCGCCGCACGTCTCGGGTGAGAACGTGTTCATCCGCGTCGCCCGACTGTTCACTGCAGTCATCCGCCATCCGATCAAGGTGATGCGCGCGCTGCTCGTGCGCGACCTGTCGAAGCAGACCACGATCCTCCTGTACATGCGCACGACGGACGGCACGCTGCGTTTCCGCCGCAACTGGTATGGGCGCATGGTGAGCGCGCTCGACACCGGCGCGACGCCGACCGCATCGATCCCGGAGGCGACTGAGCTCGCGCACCGCGTCGGCGACAAGCTCGACGGACTGCCCGTCTCGCTCGTGACCGAGACGCTGTTCAACATCCCGACCACCGCGCACATCCTCGGCGGTTGCTGCATGGGCGCGACGGCTGCCGACGGCGTGATCGACCACGAGCATCGCGTGCACGGCTACGACGGCTTGTTCGTGATGGACGGATCCTCGGTGTCCGCGAATCCCGGCGTGAACCCCTCGCTGACGATCGTGGCGATGACGGAGCGTGCGGTCGCGAAGATCCCTGCGGTACAGCGAGCCGTCTTTGCGATGCCGGCACGACCGGCGATCACCGCCTCCTAGCTCCGCGATGGATACGATCACGCAGGGCTTGCTCGGGGCCGCCGCCGCCCAGGCCGTGCTCGCACGGCGGCTCGGACCGCGCGCGTGGCTGTACGGCGCGCTCGGCGGCATGGCGGCGGATCTCGACATCGTGATCCGCAGCAGCGACGACCCGATGCTCGCATTCCTCTACCACCGTCACTTCACCCACTCGATTGCGTTCGTCCCGATCGGCGGATTGATCTGCGCGCTCCCGTGGCTGTTGCGCCGCCGCTTCGCGGCCGAGCGTTGGCGCATCGCGGCCGCCACGACGGTCGGCTACGCGACGCACGCGTTGCTCGATGCGTTCACCACCTACGGCACGCAGCTATGGTGGCCGTTCGCGCGCACGCGCATTGCGTGGGACTTCGTCGCGATCATCGATCCGATCTATTCGTTGCTGCTCCTCGCCGGCGTATTGTTCGCCCGGCGTCGCCGGAGCCCGCGCCCTGCCCTGCTCGCGCTCATTGCCTCCTCGGCGTACCTTGCGTTGGGCGGCGTCCTGCATGCGCGCGCGGTCACAGCCGCGCGCACGCTCGCCCACGACCGCGGGCATGCGCTCTCGCGCGTCGACGCATTCCCGCAGCTTCCCGTGAACTTCGTGTGGCGCACGGTGTATCGCGCGGGCGGACGCATCTACGTCGACGAGGCCCGCACGCCGTGGTTCGGCACGACGACGACGCGACCAGGTGAGTCCGCGGCGATCGTCGAGACCGCGACGTTGCCAGCCGACGTCGTCGCGGATCCGCGGACGCACGCCGCGTGGGAAACGTTCGTGTGGTTCGCGGATGGCTGGGTCGGCCAAGACGCGAACGACCCGCGCGTGTTCTCGGATCTGCGCTTCGGGCTACAGACCGGTGGCACGCGATCGATGTGGTCGTTGGATCTGCGGCCCGGCGATCCGCAGCCCGTACGGCTGCGCCAGGATCGACCGCCAGGCGGCGAATTCCTCGACGAGCGATGGCGCGAGATCCTCGGCGACTGATCGTCAGTCGC
>Ga0105048_10005588_pt1 | contig 20293 bp, 25 predicted proteins | sample MAT05_FD_78382 | JGI IMG/M metagenome (GOLD analysis project Ga0105048, IMG submission 78382) | Freshwater microbial communities from Lake Fryxell liftoff mats and glacier meltwater in Antarctica - MAT-05 | ecosystem: Environmental > Aquatic > Freshwater > Ice > Liftoff microbial mat | place...
CCGATCGGGATCGACGCACGCCGTGGCCGCCAGGCGAGCAGCCCGTTGTCGCGCCCGCCGGTGCCGATCGACACCGCCGTGACGAGGAGATCGGTCATCGGGTGCCAGGCGAGCGCCGTCGGGGCACCCACGGATGACAGCCACTGACCGGCCGGTTGCCCCAGCGGGTCCGGCGATTCGAGATCGAACACAGCGCTCATCTTCGGGGTCGCCGACGCGAGTTGGCTCCCATCGGCGCTGAAGCCGACGTGGTGACCGGTGGACGTACCGACGGGGAGCGCCAGGACCGAATCGTTCGAGTCGAGTCGCCACAGGTAGCTCCAATCGCCACGGATGCCGGCCGCTGCCCAACCCGAGTCCTCGGCGATGCGGAGTGCGGCCACTGCGCCTCCCCAGGCGAGTTCGACGTCGGTCGACGAGCCGTCGGCAGCGGAGATCCATGTCACCGAGGCGAACGAACCTGCCGCCACGCGCAGCTCGGAGGGATGCCAGGCGACGCTCGTCACGGTGGTCGACCGTGAGCCGATCCTGCCCGCCCCAGCGATCGATACGTGTCGTCCGTGTGCGATCGCGATCTGACCATCGGCCGACACGGCGAGGTCGTTGATCCACCCATCGAACCCGAGACGCTCGCCACCGACGGTCACCTGGCCGTCCTGTCCGCCGGTGATCAGTTCGCCGCGCCGCCATCCGACACAGAGCGCGCCCCCTTCGTGCCAGATCGGCTGGCCGAGCAGTGAACCGTCTTTCGCATCGAGTGTCACGGCCTCGCCGCCGAGCGACGCCGCTGCGAGGCGGCGACCGTTCTCGTGCCAGCACAGTGCGGTCGGATGGTCCGTCAGTTGCTGTGACCATGCGGGTGACCAGTTCCGAACGTCGGGTTCGATGTCGTAGGTCACGGGTGGTCGTGTGCGGCTTCCGGGGTGTCGGTGTCGGTGTCGGTGTCGGTGTCGGTGCCGATCGCCGTCGCCACGTGAGCTGCGGTGACCTCGGCGAGGGGGAGGTGGATCTTGAACTGAGCGGGAGCGCCCGGATACATCAGCGCGATCACGGTCTCGCGCGGCGGGCAGCCGGGCACGGTGCACGCCAGTTCGGTCACCATCACGGCAACGTCGTCGGCGAGTTGATCGCTCACCAGCGCGCGCACCCGTGCGGCCTCATCTGGTGAGATCCGATGGCCGAGTCCTGGGAGATTCATGACGAGGATTCCTCTTGTGCGAGCCCGGAGGCGAGATGAGAACTCCCACCTTCGGGAGGTCGGAATGCGGTGATGTCGCTGATCGTGTCGAGGTGGGGGCCGCCGATCAGGTCGATGCAGTAAGGGATCGCCGGGAGGATCGCGTCGAGGCAGTCGGCGATCGCCGAGGGCTTGCCCGGCAGGTTGACGATCAGGCTGTTGCCGCGGATGCCGGCCGTCTGGCGCGACAGGATGGCTGTCGGCACGGCTCGCAGCGACACCTGACGCATCAGCTCACCGAAACCCGGAAGCATCTTGTCGGCCACGGCCTCGGTGGCCTCTGGAGTCACATCCCGTGCACTCGGGCCCGTGCCGCCGGTGGTCACGACGAGGCAGCAGCCTTCGCCGTCGCACATCTCGATGAGCGTCGCTTCGATGATGTGTTGCTCGTCCGGGATCACTCGTACCACCGGTGTCCAGCTGGGTCCGACGTGGGATCTGAGGTGTTCGAGCATCGCCGGCCCGCCCCGGTCGACGTACTCGCCGCGGCTGGCCCGGTCGGAGATCGTGACCAGACCGATGCGGATGTCGACCTTCATGGCGTCACCGGCATGGCGTCACCGTCACGGCGACACCCGGAGCTCGACGGGGGTCGGTGTCGGAGCGGCATCGGTGCCGGCGGTCCTGGTGAAGATCAGTGGTTCGATCTCGGGTGGCGCAGGGCTCGTTGCTCCGTTGCGGATCCACTCGCACAGGGCTTCCACGACACGACCGTCGAGCACGCCGCCGATCCAGGCTCTCGCCGAGGCGCGCCCCGCCGGCCGCACGATCACGACGTTCGACCTGCTGCACTCATCGACGCAGCCGACGATCCGGACGTGTCCACCGGCGTGCTCGGCTGCGGCGGCGATGCGGCTCCGGATGCCGGCATGATCGACGCCGGGATGCTTGCGTTCTGTGCCGCAGCAGCACCCATCGCACACCTGCACCCGAACAGTTGAAGGTCGGTCGTGTCGACGGGCGCTCATCCGGCCCTCGGTGATCGGTGCGGGAGCTGCATCCGCCGAGACTACACGAACCGGAACTAGTCCGATATGGTCGCCATGTCGCCCGTGGATGAGGCGATCACGAAAGGACTGCACCATGGACGTCGGCCGTCTGCACATCTTCCCCATCAAGAACTTTCATCCCGTCCCTGCAGCGTTGCTCGGCCCCGGTGCCCACGAGATGGTGGGTGCGTCGGCGCGCGACCTCGGCTTCCGGCGGACGTTGCTGATGACCACGGGCTTGCGCGGCACCGGCATGGTCGACGAGATCCGCGCCCAGGTCGAGACGGCCGGGGTTGAGGTGGTGGTGTTCGACCAGGTGCAGTCGAACCCGAAGGACACCGATGTCATGGCTGCGCATGCGGCGTATCGGTCGAGTGCGTGTGATTCGTTCATCTCCCTGGGCGGCGGATCGTCGCACGACTGCACCAAGGCGACGCGTGTCGTCGCAGCACACGACGGTCGCCTCATCAACGACTTCAAGGGACCGCTCACGCTCGACAATCCCGTGCTCCCACCGCACATCGCCGTCTCGACGACCGCCGGCACCGGGTCGGAGACCAGCTTCGCGTTCGTGATCACCGACACCACCAGCGACCCCGACAAGCCCCACAAGTTCGCGAGTTTCGCCCACGCGATCGCACCAACGCTCGCGATCGACGACCCGGTGCTGTTCTACAGCCTGCCGAGCGACCTCACCGCGTACTGCGGGTTCGACGTGCTCGCACATGCGGTCGGTGCGTATGTGTCGATCCTCGACATGCTGCCCGCGCACGGAGCTGCGCTGCAGGCCGTCGAACTGCTCTCCACACACCTGCGCACCGTTGTCGGCAACGGCTACGACGCTGCGGCCCGTGAGGGAATGATGTACGCCCAGTACATCGCCGGCCAGGCGTTCAACTCGGCCGGGCTCGATGCGGTGCACTCCATCAGCCACGCCACGAGCGCGCACTACGACACCCATCACGGGCTCGGGAACGCGATCGCCACTGTTCCGGTGTGGGAGGCCAACCTGCCCTTCGCCCACAAGAAGTTCGCGCGAGTGGCACAGGCGATGGGCGTCGACACCCGGAGGCTGAGCGACGTGCAGGCTGCCGATGCCGCCCTCGACGCCGTCCGACGCCTGGCCGACGACGTGGGCATCCCGCAGAACTTCACGTCCCTCAACTCGCTGCCGCGCTACAGCAAGAGCCGGATCGGTGAAGGCCGATACGCCCGGTCTGCCACCATCGTCGGCGACGACGCCGATTGTGCCCGTATCGCCCTGCACGCGCTCGGCGACGTGTGCACCGTCACCAACCCCAAGGCCCTCACGCTCGACTCGATGACCGGACTGGTCCGAGCATCGATGATCGGCGGCCGGTGACCACGGTCGGAGGTTCGGCATCGATCGACATCAGCCACGACATCAGCCACGACATCAGCCACGACATCAGCCACGACCACATCTACGACGTCGGCGAGCTCGGCCGGGCGCTGGCCGCCCATGGCTACCTGGCCGACGAGGCCACCGTGACGGTTGCTTCGCTCGCATTGGCGCTCAGCCGGCCGCTGCTCGCCGAGGGGCCACCGGGTACCGGCAAGACCGAGCTCGCGAGCTCTCTCGCCGCAGTCACCGGTCGCCGTCTGATCAGGCTGCAGTGCCACGAGGAGCTCGACGAGGCGCGGGCGCTCTACGAGTGGGACTACGGCCGTCAGATGCTCGCCACCCAGCTGATGCGGCCGCAACTCGACGCGGCGCTGTCGGGGCTCGGTGCTGATGAGTTGTTCGAACGCACGGTCGACATGGAGCAGTTCTTCTTCTCCGAACGGTTCGTCGTCGAACGACCGCTGCTCGCTGCGGTCCGGGCGACGGAGCCGGTGCTGTTGCTCGTCGACGAGGTCGACCGGGCGGACGAGGCGTTCGAGGCGTTGTTGCTGGAGGTGTTGGGCGAGCAGCAGGTCACCATTCCCGAGCTCGGCACGATCGTGGCGCGGCGACCGATCGTTGCGGTGATCACGAGCAACGACAGCCGTGAGCTCTCCGACGCGCTCCGCCGGCGCTGCCTCCGGCTCGGCTTCACCTATCCCGACGCCGAACGAGAGGCGGCCATCATCGCGGCGAAGGTGCCCGGCGTGTCATCGGCGCTGCGAGCGGGGGTCGTCTCCTTCCTCGCCGAGCTGCGCGATCTGGGGCTGCGCAAACCGCCAGGCATCAGCGAGGCCATCGACTGGGCTCGGGCACTGCTGGTGATGCATGCAGATCGGCTCGACCCCGTGCTGGTGCGCTCGACGCTCGGCATCATCGTCAAGCACGCGGCCGATGAACGACTCGTCGACGCGCGAATCGGAGACCTCCTGCCGGGATCATCGGGAGCATCGGGATCGTGATGGGCCGCACGGCGCCGCACACGCCGCGGGCCGATCCGCTCATCTCGTACCTCGTCGTCGGCATGCGTGCCCATGGCGTCGCCGTGTCTCCCGCCGAGGTGCTCGACGCACATCGGGCGCTGAAGGTCATCGGGGTGCACCGTCGGCTGTCATGCGTCGCCGCGTTGAGGGCGACGCTCGTGAAGCAGGCAGCCCACGACCGAGTGTTCGATGCCCTGCTCGCGGCGCTCGATGCTGCTGAACTCGCCGGCCTCGAGCCGTGGTCGGTGCCTGTGCCTGATGCCTCGGAGATGGTGGAGTACGGCGGTATGGCGGCCGACGCCCCGACTCTGCCGCCCGAGGCAGAGCGGATACGTGTGTCAGATGGGGGCGATGACGCGACGGATGGCGATCTGGGTGACGCTGATCCTGACTCGGCCTCGCCGGTGCAGAGCATCGGTGTCGAGGGGGTCGAGCTGGCCGAGGCGGGCTCGGAGTCGGATGCCGACCGGCACGGTCATCGAATCGTTGTCCGGGTCCGTTCGTCGACGGAGTACGAGCTGACGTGGGCCGACCGGTCCGAGGTCGAGCGTGCAGCGCGAGTGTTCCTTCGTGCGCACCGCCACGATGCCCGGCGGTGGGGGCCAGCGAAGCGGGGCCGGATCGACGTGCGGCGAACCATGCGCGGGGTGCGACGGACCGGCGGGGTGCCGATGACGCTGCATCGGCGGGGCCGAGTCCGTCGCGGCCCCCGCGTTGTCGTGCTCGCGGACGTCAGCATCTCCGTCAGGCCGACGGCGATCCTTGCGCTCCACGCCGCCGATGCACTGACGCGTCGTGCGCGAGGCGTGAGGCTCTATGCCTTCGTCGACCGAGCCGTCGATGCCACCGCAATCGTGCGTCGCCTCCCGCCGGGTGCCGCTGTGGCCGAACTGGTGGATGGCGGCGTGGTCGACGTGAGTGCTGCGTCCGACTACGGGACTGCGCTCCGCACGGCGCACGACCAGATCGGTTCGAGACTCGATCGTGCCACGACGGTGGTCGTCTTCGGCGACGGCCGCAGCAATGGAGCCGACCCCGGGTTCGACGTGCTCGACCGTTGGCAGCGCACCGTGCGTTCCGTCGTGTGGTGCACCCCGGAACCGATCGGTGCCTGGCCGCTCGGCTTCGGTGAGATGCAGGGCTATGCCGACCGTGCGAGCGCGGCACACACCGTGCGATCTGTCGACGACCTCGTGGCAGCGCTCACCGAATGAGGTCGGCGCTGCCGAAATCAGGTGTCAGGCCGTCGGTGGCGTCACCACGTACCGGAGCACCTCGCCCAGGGACGTGCTGATCAGCAACTCGCGGCCCGTGCCGCTCCAGGCGAGCGACAGCACCACCCCATCCCCACGCATCCGAGCGACCGGACTGTCGACGTCGAGCGGCGACCAGATGCAGATGTGTCCGGCGGCATCGCCCGTGGCGACCAGGTCGCTGGTCGGGCTCGTCGACAGCGAGGTGATCGGGTGGTCGTGCCCGACGAGGCGTGTCGGCTCGGGTTGATCGAGGCCGTCGCCGGTCGCAGCCCAGATCGTCAGCTCGTCGTCCGCCGTCGCGCAGAGGGCACCTCCGCTGGCCAGCCAGCCGAGCAACTCGACGCGGTCGGGGTACCCGGAGAGCTCGGTCGCCTCTTGCGACCCAGAGCGCACGATGTGGATCGAGCCACCGAGGTCGCCGGCAGCGACGAATCGGTGTCGAGGATCAGCCCCGAGCGACACGATCGTCGGGAGCTCGATCCACCCGTCCCGAGCCGCCAGACCGACGTCGAGCCACGCGACGCCACGAACCCCTCCCACCATCGCCAGGCTCCCCGTGACCTGTGTGACCGAGGTGAGCGATCCGAGACCGAGCGGTATGGCTTCGTGTGCGGCGCCTCGGGCGATCACCACGTCGGTGCCGACGACGAACGCGCACCTATCTCCGATCATGCCGGCTCCCCACACCGTTGATCCGAGGTCGAACCCCACTTCGGTACCGGCACGACCGATGACCGCCGCACTGCCGTCGATCGCGCCGACGGCGAGCCGGTCGTGACCGACCGCGAAGGCGGTCACCGGCCCACTCAAGCGATGCAGCACTCGCCGAGACGCCCGATCAGCACCGACGATCACCACGGATCCGTCGTCGCAGCCGGCGAACGCAGTGCTCCCGACCCAACCGAGGTGGCGGGCGGCGTCGGGGAGGCGCTCTCGATGAACGACCGCCACCTCGCACCGAATCATGAGTCGTCGAGGAACTTCAGTGAGCGAGCGCTGCGACGAACGTCGAGCGGAGGCTCTCGGCATCGAGGTGGTAGCCGACCACGACGACGAGACTGTGGTTCGAACGATGCTCGGGGAGGTGCTCGATCTCGGAATGGCTCGACGCGAAGCTGCGGACCCCGTGGCAACAGACCCGGTGTGGCTGCCCGGCGACGGACACCGCACCCTGGAGGCGGAGCAACCGGATGCCGTGTTCGGCGAGGAGCCGGTCGAACCACTCGTCCATCGCGTCAGGGTCGAGGACCCCGTCCACCTCGCAACGAACGGTCATCGGGAGGACGTCCCCGGGCGCGAGCACGATCGGCTCAGCGGCGTTGCTCGGCCCGACCAAGGGTGCTCCGTGCCAGGCGTGGAGATCGACGAGCAGCCCCATGTCGACGGGAGTGATCGCGGGTACGGCGATGAACCCGAAGCGGTTGACGGTGCGCACAGAGCCGAGGAGCCGGCCCAGCGCATCGTCGGTGACGTCGTCGGCCCGTGAGACGACGATGCGATCGGCGATCGAGAGGCGTTGGAGCTCGAGTGCTCCGGCGAATGGTGCCTCGACCGCCAGTCGGGTTGCGGCTGCCACCGCATCGACGGTGACGATGACGCCGTCGAGTTCGACGAGCCGCTGCAGATCGGGGTCCGACAGCACCGTCTGCGTCACGGTCGAGATGTCTCGAGCCGGATCGACGACCACGATGATGCGTTCGACCGGGCGTGGGCGTTCGACGAGCAACCGGATCGACGACACGAGGTCGAGCCGGCTCCTGCAGCACCCGCAGCCCTCGGTCCGCTCACCCTCGATGGCGGCGATCGCGATCCACGAGACCGCCGGATCCGGTTCGGGAGACGGCACCTCAGCGATCACCCCGACACGCTCGGGCCTGGCTCCAGAGGCGAGGCCCTGCGCCAGTCGCGCCGCCATCAGCGCGGCCTCCGGCCCGCCGGCCACCACGCTGACGCGGACCGGCGCGGGGAAGTGCGGCGGGTGCGGTGGTTCTGTGGGGTTCACCCCTCGAGCACCTTCCGGGTGCCGTATCGCTTGTTGAACCGCTCGACGCGGCCGGCGGTGTCGACGATCTTCATCTGTCCGGTGTAGAAGGGATGCGTGAGGTTCGATATCTCCACCGTGAACAGCGGGTAGGCGTTGCCGTCCTCCCACACGACAGTCTTGTCGGTCTTGACGGTCGAGGCGCTCAGCCAACGTTGGCCGATCGATACGTCTTCGAACACGACCGGGCGGTAGGTGGGGTGGATGTCGCGCTTCATGAGTCGAACTGTATAGGAACAGTTCCGAATCCGGTACCATCGACGCCATGTCCAACGTGTGTCAACTCTTCGGGACCAAGCCGGGCTTCGGCAAGACGGTGTCGCACTCGCATCGCCGAACCAACCGTCGGTGGAACCCGAACATCCAGCACAAGCGCTACTACCTGTCTGGCGAGCGTCGTTGGATCCGACTCACGTTGTCGGCGCGGGCGATCAAGACGATCGACCATCGTGGCATCGAGTCGGTGGTCGCGGAGTTGCGGGCGCGCGGGGTGAAGGTCTGATGTCGAGGGCGAGCAAGGATCGCCGACCGATCATCAAGCTGAAGAGCACCGAGGGCACCGGCTTCACGTACGTGACCCGGAAGAACAAGGTGAACACCAGGGAGCGGCTCGAGATCAAGAAATACGACCCGGTCCTCCGTCGCCACGTGGTGTTCAAGGAAGACCGCTGAACACCGGAGCGGCCGGCGCTCGACGCCAGGCCAAGAGCGACGCGCGCTGAGCCGACCGAACCGGGCCTCGTCCGAACGGAGTGACGCCAGCTACCTTCGCCTGCGTCACAGACATCCCGTCTCCTCCCGAAGGTGAATGCTCATGAACGAAGCCTGGATCATCGACACCTGCCGCACGCCGCGAGGCGTCGGCAAGGTGGGTAAGGGTGCCCTCGCCGACATCCACCCGCAACAGCTCGGCGCCACGGTGCTGGCTGCGATCCGTGACCGCAACGACCTCGACACCTCGACGGTCGACGACGTCATCTTCGGTACGAGCATGCAGGTCGGCACCCAGGGCGGCGACCTCGCGCGGATGGCGCTGCTCGACGCCGGCTTCGACACGAAGGCATCCGGTGTCACGCTCGACCGCTTCTGCGGTTCGGGCATCACGACCACCAACATGGCGGCCGCCTCGATCATGTCGGGCATGGAGGACATCGTCATCGCCGGTGGCTGCGAGATGATGTCGCTCCACCCCGCCCTCGGTGCTGCACAGCAGGGCGTGCGCGGGCCGCTGATGGACGCCGGCAACGCCCGTCTCCGCGCCCGTCACCCGCAGACCCACCAGGGTGTCGCCGCCGACGCGATCGCATCGCTCGAGAACATCCCGCGCGAGGCGCTCGACGATCTGGCGCTCGAGTCGCAGCGCCGTGCTGCGCAGGCGATCGCCGAGGGGCGCTTCGACCGCAGCCTCGTGCCCGTGTACCGCGAAGACGGCACCCTGGCGCTCGACCGTGAGGAGTTCCCCCGCCCCAACACCACCCGTGAAGGCCTGGCGCAGCTGGCTCCGGCGTTCGCGGCGATGGCCGACGTGCCGCTCGACAACGAGGGCACGACGCTGCGATCGATGGTGCTCGCCCGCTACCCCGACCTCGAGATCACCCACGTCCACCATGCGGGCAACAGCTCGGGTGTGGTCGACGGGGCGGCGGCGATCCTGCTCGCCAGCCCCGATGCTGCGAAGGCCAACGGCTGGACGCCGCGGGCGCGCATCGTGGCTGCGGTGAACATGGGCGACGACCCGACGCTGATGCTCAACGCCCCGGTGCCGGCTGCGAGGAAGGCCCTCCAGCGGGCCGGGCTCACGGTCGACGACATCGACCTGTTCGAGATCAACGAGGCGTTCGCGGTGGTGGCCGAGAAGTTCATCCGCGACCTCGATCTCGACCGCACCAAGGTGAACGTGAACGGCGGCGCGATGGCACTCGGTCACCCCATTGCCGCGACGGGCGCGATGCTGATCGGCACCGTGCTCGACGAGCTCGAGCGCACGGGCGGCCGCTATGGCCTGGTGACCATGTGTGCCGCTGGTGGCATGGCCCCGGCGATCATCATCGAACGCAACTGAGCTCCGTCGACCGGTCATACCGACCGCCATCGACCACCGACTCGATGCTGGGGGCCGCTGCGATGCAGCGGCCCTCGTCGCGTGTGGGCCTGTGGCGTGTGGGCCTGGTGTCAGTCGAGGAAGTCGTGGACGGGAGTGATGTCGGTGTCGGTGTCGACCACGGTCGTGGCGGTGACGGGCGTCGCGGCGCTCATTGCGCTCGTGCGGCTGGTGGGGCGACGCAGTTCCCAGCGGGGGCTGCGCTCGCCGGCACGATGCTCGAAGTGCATGGTCTGGTCCATCGCGTACATGATCGGGTCCTCTCGGGAGGGACCTCGGACCGGGAGCGTGTGCCCGGTGAAGCTCGACAGCCGGGCGTGCAGCGCCCGAGCCGGAGCCCGGGTTCAGATGAGTGCTGCAATGCGTACGACGATCGATGCCGCGTAGATCACGGTCGAGTCGTAGGTACGCACGGAGGCGACTGTACCGGATCGACACGGTCGCGCCATCAACTCCCCCGAATTTCGTCAGCTGCCGTCGGGTTCGTCGGTACGGTTCGGCGCCACGACGAGGCCGTCGAACACGGCGCGGGCGATGTCGGGGCGCCGCGTGTACACGCCGTCGACGCCGGCGAGCGCGAGTTCACGCAGCGTGTCGGGGTCGTCGACGGTCCAGGTGAAGATGGCCGAACCCCGGGCATGGGTGTCGTCGACGCTGGCGGCATCGAACCAGTCGTCGCGGTAGGGCGGTTGCCCGATCGGCGAGGCGGCACACCACGGCTCGCCACGATCGTGGGCGGCGCGTTGCGCATCGAGGTCGGCGTAGGTGGTGGTGATCAGCAACCCCGGGCAGGCCCGCTCGGCCGCGTACGCCGCGCTGTCGTCGTTCGAGCTCACGTACACCCGGTCGACGGCATCGGCCTCGACGAGCACCCTGCACAGCTCGTCTGCCAACGGCGGCTGTGTCTGCTTGATCTCGAGCGAGGTCAGCACGTCGGGGAACGTCTGCAGCACCTCGAGCAGTGACGGGATGCGAACCGGCTCGTCGATCGGATCCCCCGTCCACTGGGCTGCTGCATCGAGTTGTTGCAGCTCCGTGAAGGTGCGCGCGTCGATCGGCCCCGACCCATCGGTGGTGATCGACAGCTCGCGGTCGTGCCGGGCGACGATCACGCCGTCGGACGACATCCGCAGATCGAGGTCGAGTGCGTCGGCGCCGGCCGCCATCGAACGGCGCATCGCGACGATCGTGTTCTCGGGCCCGAGTCCTTCGCCGCCACCGTGGGCGATCACGAGCGGCGGGCTCGATCGGAACGGACTGGGCGGGCAGTCGGCGGTCGGTATGGCTCGCCCGGTGCTGCAGCCAGCCAGGACGACGAGGGCGATCACCCGACGGATCGATCGACGAGCCGGGTGAGCGCGTCGTGCCATGTGCGGAGCGTAGATGCCTCGACCGGGATGCTGCCGGCGTCGACGGAAGCGAGTTTCGTGATTGTTTTCCCGAGCCCGGCAACTCGCAGGTCGACGTCGCTCTAACGTCTCCCCGATGCGCTCCGGCTCCTGTGATCCGCACCTATGGGTGCTTGCCGCCGAACGGCACGGTGCCACGAGTGTGATGGTCGTCTGCTGCGAACCGGCGGTTCCTCAGGCAGCCCAGGCCGCTGACGGACCGGTGACGGTGGTGCGGTCGGGCATCGATCCGGTCGAGCAGCAGCCCGGGCCACTGCAGACCGTGTGCCTCGGATCGTGTCTGGCGGGCGTCGCTGCCGAGCGGCAGCGGGCGGCGATTCATCAGGCGGTGCAGCACGTGGCGCCCGGAGGCGTGCTCGCCATGGGTGCATCGCTCGAGCCGGTGTTCGCTGGGCTGTGCGCCGAGCTCGGGCTGACGCGCTGCGTCGACCAGCCGGATGCCGACATCGTCTGCTTCGGGCGCACCGAGCGGACGACTGTGCACGATCTGCTCTGGGCCGCCCGGTCCGCGATCGGTCGGGTGGGCGCAGATCAGCTCGCCGTCGAGCTGGCAGGCGACGGCGCTCCGTCGGTGATCGACACCCGCACCCACACCGATCGCACCCGGAACGGAGTCATCCCCGGCTCGATCCATGTGCCACGCACCGTGCTCGAATGGCATCTCGACCCGGCCAACGGATACCCGCATCCGGCGGTGACCGGTCTCGACCATCCACTGGTGGTGGTGTGCAACGGCGGGTACAGCTCGTCACTCGCTGCTGCGAACCTGGTGAACCTCGGCTTCACGAACGTGCGCGATCTGGTCGGAGGCATGCGCGCCTGGGCGCACCACGGCCACGAAGTGCAGCCCCCGGACCACGCCCACCTCGACCTCTGACCCCGAACGGTGATCCCGAACCCAGGCGAGCCGGTCGGCCTCCGGTTCAGGTGCGACGCAGGAGTGCGTGGGTGAAACGTTGGCTGGTCGCCCAGGGAGTGACGTGGTCGGCCTCGAAGCTGTCGATCAGCTCGAAGCCCCCGGCGAACGCGGCCGACAGCGACGACGCGTCGTGGCGCGTCACGGGCAGGCCGCTGCACGAGGTGGGGCCGTCTGGCGCAAACGTCGCGATGACGAGGTGACCGTTCGAGCGGACTGCTCTGGTCGCGGCATCGACGTACATCCGCTGATCGTCGCCGGCCATGAAGTGGAACACCGCCCGGTCGTGCCACACGTCGACCGACGTGCCGAGCCGGAGCGTGCGGACGTCCGCGTCGAGGAGCTGTAGCCGGCCATCCTGGCGGGCCGCCTCGGCGTCGGGCAGATCGCGGGCCAACGCATCGAGCGCTGCCGCGGCGATGTCGACCGCGACCACACGATGACCGCCAGCCAGCAGGGCGCCGACGATGGGTGACGCTCCCGCCCCCACGGTGATCACCGTTGCCGGAGGCGCCGTCACGCGGCGCACCAACGTCAGTCAGGGCTCGGGCGATGCCTGGAACCAGCTCACCTGGTCGGTGTCCTTGGTCTGCCAGACGTGCTCCCAATGGTCGCGCTCGTGATGTTCGTCGCGTTGGCCAGCGTTGGTCGTCATCCGTCGGACATTAGGTGCACCGCCGAAGGTGCGACTGCCGACACCGGAGAACAATCGCGAAACTCACGACCGATGGCGAGGGCACTGACGATCAGGATGTGTCGGGGAGGTTCTGGGTGGCCGAGGCGTGGTCGGTGAAGCTGTCCTTCCGGTCGGTTCCCCACAGACCGAGTACCTGGCGCAGGATGCCGAACTCGCCCCCGTGATAGGCCGCGTGGTCGGCCATGACGAGCACGGTGCGCAGTGGGGTGTGGTTCGGCTGCCAGGCGTGCGGCGCGGCGTCGAAGAGATCGGTGCCGGCGTCGCGTACGAAGGTCTCCACCTCGCCGAGGTCGGTGCGGTACGCCGCCAGCGTGTCGTCCCACCGCTGACGGCTCGCGATCTCCGTGGACGGGGGCCAGTAGTCGTCGGGGAAGGTGACCGCCCGGTAGCCCGGGTTGCGCAGGTAGTCGAGCATGTCGGCCTGACAGAAGCGCACGTGCTCGAGCAGGTGCCAGAAGGTGTACGAGACGTGTGGTGCCCGGACGTTGATCGCCTCGTCGGGGAAGTCTGCCACCGCCGCCTCGAAGGTCTGGTGCGCGTCGCCGACACGCAGGTGGAACACGAGTTCGTCCCGCAGCATCAGATCGGTCTGCACATCAGGGTCCATGCGACGACCGTAGGTCGGCACGAAGGTGGCGTGGTGGGGGGAACGAAAACAAACGAGAAACTCTGTGGGTGGTGGCACGTCGGTTGCCGCGCGAGCGCGAGGATGGCGGCCATGTCACGGATCGAACTGCTCGATGCCTCCACTGCGCCGATGACCGCGCAGAGCTTCTTCTCGGGTGGTGATCCCGGCCCGATCGTGGCCGCGTTGGCCAATGTGCCCGAGCTGCTCGGGCCCACGCTCGGCTTCATCGGCGCCGCACTCGGTTCGGGTGCCACCAGCACGAGGCACAAGGAGTTCGCGATCCTGCGTACCTCGGCGCTGCTCGGCTGCCGGTACTGCATCCATGCGCACACGACGGTGGCGCTCGACGTCGGTCTCGCCGATGTCGAGGTGCGCGCGCTGCGGGGCGAGGTGCCGTTGGAGGAGGGGTTCCCCGACCAAGCCGAGCAGGCGCTGGTGCGGTGGATCGACGCGATGGCAGGCGCCGGCGGCCAGGTACCCGACGACGTGTGGGCCGCGGCCCGGGCGTCGTGGGCAGACCACCTGCTCGTCGAGCTGAGCGTCACGATCGGAGCGACGATGTTCCTCAACCGCTTCGCCACCGGCTTCGAACTGCCGACCAGCACCGGGGTGCTCGAGCGACTCGAGCGCGACGGGTTCGACACGGGCATGGCGGTGGCGTCATGACCGACACCACGATCGATTCGGCGATCGATTCGCCCATTGCCCAGGCGATCGCCGACGGCACGCTGCCGGGCCGGGTGTGGATGTACACCAACTACCACTGCAACCTGGCCTGCTCGTACTGCCTCACCGAGTCGTCGCCGCGCAGCGAGCGGCGCCAGCTCGATCACGACACGATGCTGTCGGTCGCCACGCAGGCGAAGGAACTGGGTTTCACCGCCCTCGGCGTCACCGGTGGCGAGCCGTTCCTGCTGCCGTGGCTGCCCGAGACGGTGCTCGAGATGGCGTCGCACCTGCCGGTGGTGGTGCTCACCAACGCCACCCTGTTCAGCGGCGAACGCATCGAACGGGCCGCGATGATGGCGCATCCCGACATCTCGGTGCAGATCTCGCTCGACTCGCACCTGCCCGACGTGAACGACATGGCGCGTGGCGACGACAACTTCGCCAAGGTGGTGGAGGCGGTGCCGAAGCTGATCGCCCGTGGCGTGCGCGTGCGCATCGCGACCACGACCGGGGGCGCGCTCGACGACCCGGCGCTCGACCCGCTGCGCGAACTCGTGGCCGCCCTCGGCGTGGCACCTGACGATCACCTGGTGCGGCCGATCGTGCGTCGCGGCCGGGCCGACGAACTCCAACTGGGCGTGCGGGCCCGGGCCCAGGACATCCCGAGCGAGCTGACGATCACGGCCGATGGCGCGTTCTGGGGCAGCTTCGGCCCCACGGTGCGGGCGGGCCGACTCGACACCGACTTGTTGCTCACGCGCACCGTGCTGCCGCTCTCGATTCCCGCAACCGCCCTGCTCGGTCTGCTCGGAGGGATGCCCGACGGGCACGACGCCAACCTCGGCATTCGTTGAGCATGATCCCGTCGGAGCCGGTCGGCTCCATCAGGATCAACTCGCTCGCACGATCAGACGGCCCGGCGGTGTACGCGTGCCGCCACGTCGCTGGCGACGGCGCGCAGCGTGGCCGTGCATTGGGTTCGACGGGCGGCATCGATCACGTCGTCGAACGTGTCGAGGTCGCGGGCGAACGGCAGCCGGTGTACGGCACGACCGTGCGAATACAGCTGTCGCAGCTGGGCGAGACCGGTGTGCGAAGTGCTCATCGGCACGCCGTCGAACACGCGTCGGTCGACCCGACCCAGCGCGATCGCCCAGTAGCCGCCGTCGCTCGCCAGGCCGATGCTGTCGCCACCCGCCCGGATCGCCTCGAGCGACCGGCCGAGCGACGCGACGACATGCGGTGTCTCCATCCCGACGATGACGCCAGGTCCGAGGTCGTCGAAGCCATGAGCGAGTCGTTCGTCGAGACCTCCACCGCGCTGAACCACGACCTGCCAACCGGGACGAACCCACGCGCTGGCATCGCCGTCGAACAGCAGCACCCGGGTCAGGTCGCCCTTGCTGTGAGCAGCGAGCACATCGATCTGGTCGAGGGTGTCGGTGAGCGCGGCAGTGGCGAGCGCGGCCGCCTCGTCGGGTGTGCAGGGTGGGCACAGACGGGTCTTCACGAAGCCGGCCCGCGGCTGCTTGGCGATCACGGTGAGATGCATGTCGCGGGTCCGTTCGGGTCACCAGTAGGTGGATGGTTCGTCGCGCAGGATCCGGCCCATGTCCTTGACCGCACGTGCGGTGCCGCGCACCGTGCCCGTCACCTTCGAGCGGCCAGCCCGCTCGTGATAGGCGATGGGGACGCCACGGATGTCCCATCCGGCCTGCGACGCCCGCAGCACCATCTCGAGTGGCCATCCCGATCTCCGGTCGCGCAGGCCGAGCGCGAGCAGGCCTTCCCGCCGGGCTGCCCTCATCGGCCCGAGGTCGCCGAGGGGCACCCTGGTGCGTCGGCGCACCTCGAACGCGAGCGCGCGGTTGGCCAGTCGCGCGTGTGCCGGCCAGGTGCCTCGGGCCGCGATCCGCTCGCCGATCACCAGGTCGGCGTCGCCGCGTTCGAGGAACGCAACGAGATGGGGGAGCGCAATCGGGTCGAGCGAGGCGTCGCAGTCCATGAAGCACACGATGTCGTCGGTGGCGGCCTGCAGCCCGGCCCAGCAGGCCGACCCGAAACCGCGCACGGGTTCGCGCACCACGGTGGCCCCGGCCTTCGCTGCGAGCGCTGCCGTGGCGTCGGTGGAGCCGTTGTCGACCACGATCGGTCGATAGCCCGCCGGCATCCGTTCGAGCACCCAGGTGATGGCGGCGGCTTCGTCGAGGGCGGGCAGGATCACGTCGGGCACGAGGGTCTCCGTGGAGTGGGTCGAACGAGGAATCCGACGAGCATGCTGGTCGAAGGGGTACGGGGATGAGGGTGTTGGTCACCGGTGGAGCGGGCTTCATCGGTTCGCACGTGGTGGACGAGTTGATCGAGCTCGGCCACGAGGTGGTGGTGCTGGACGATCTCGATCCGGCCGCGCACACCGGCGTGCCCGATGGGCTGCATCCCTCGGCATCGTTCGTGTGGGGCGACATCCGCGACGCCGAGCTGTTGACGCAGGTGCTGGCCGGTGTCGACGCCGTGTGCCACCAGGCGTCGAAGGTGGGGCTCGGCGTCGATTTCGCCGACGTCGGCGAGTACGTGTCGCGCAACGATCTCGGCACGGCGACCCTGCTGCGTGCACTGCACGACATCGGCTATGTCGGTCGGATCGTGCTCGCGTCGAGCATGGTCGTGTACGGCGAGGGGCGGTACCGCTGTGTCGATCACGGTGTGGTGCGCCCCGGGCCGCGACGGCTGGACGACCTCGACGCCGGCCGCTACGAACCGCCGTGCCCGGTGTGCGGCGCACAGCTCGAGCCCGAGGTGGTGCCGGAGGACCACTGGCTCGATCCGCGCAACGTGTATGCCACCACCAAGCTCGCCCAGGAGCAGCTCTGCTCGGCGTATGCGCGAGAGCATCGGGGCACCGTGGTCACCGCGCTGCGATATCACAACGTGTACGGCCCGCGCATGCCCCGCGACACGCCCTACGCGGGGGTGGCGAGCATCTTCCGTAGCGCGTACGAGCGGGGTGAGTCGCCGATGGTGCTCGAGGACGGCGGCCAGCGGCGCGACTTCGTACACGTGCGCGACGTGGCACACGCGAACGTGCTCGCCCTCACGATCGGCGAGGGTGTGGGCGGGGCGTTCAACGTGTGCAGCGGTGATCCCCACACCGTGCTCGAGATGGCCGAGGCCCTGCGGCCCGATGGCGCGGCGCATCCCCGCGTGGTCGGTGGGTACCGCCTCGGCGACATCCGCCACGTGTTCGCCAGCCCGCAGCGCGCTGGCGAACTGCTGGGCTTCCGGGCGTCGATCGGCTTCGTCGACGGCATGCACGAGTTCACCACGGCCGCGCTGCGTCGCACGGTGGCACCCCGCCCGACCTGACCGGTTCACCACTTCGACACCAGTGCTGCCTGCAACACGACCGCCAGAACCACCTGGACGCTCAGGGTGATCGCAGCGAGACGACGCACTGCTGCGCCGGCGTCGGGTCGGTCGATCAGCAGGCCGCCGGCCAGCACCAGCCACGGGAAGAACAGCAGCCAGATCCGCTCGACCTCGGCGCGCGAGTACTGCGACAGGTGCGACGCCATCAGCGCGAGGAATCCACCCAGCACGAGCACTGCGATCGCCGGTGGACGGCGTCGCTGCTGCCACAGACGCAGCAGTCCTCCGAAGCCGGCTGGCCCGATGGCGATCAGGGTGGCGGCCAGGTTGGCGAGGGCGAAGTAGGCGAACGGACGGAACTGGGCAGTGCCGGCCCAATACTGCAACCGGGTCTCGGTGGCGCCGGCGAACCACCAGAAGCCCGCTGCGGCGAAGCCTGCGGTCACCGGGCCCGCGGCCACCACGGCACCGACCACGGTGGGCACGGCACCCGGCTGGCGGCGGCGGAGCGCGACGATCGTCGGCACGAGCGGCACCACGACGAACGTCGCGCCGCCGTAGGTGAAGAACAGCAGACCTCCGAGCAGCAGACCGCTCGTCGTGCCCCAGGCCAGCGCTCGCCGGCCTGTCGACCGCAGACCGAGCACACAGGTCGCCACGCCCCATGCGCCCACGGCTGCGAACACGGCATCGGCCGACGTCATCATCCACAACGCGTAGGGCGCGACGATCATCACCGGTGCACATCGGCGCACCCACTCGACGCCTCCCACCGCCCACGCTGCGACGAGCACCCCGGCAGGCGTGAGTGCGGTGCCGGCCACGGACAGACCCACGACGGGCCAGCCACCATCGAGTCCGATCGCGTCCATGACGGCCAGCAACACCACGAAGCCAGGGGGGTGGCCGCGCACGTGTACGGAGTAGCGGTCGATGTCTTCGACGAAGTTCCGCACGAACTCACCGACGGGCGGCATGATCGCCAGGTTGGCCAGGTACTCGGTGGGATCGACCGCACCGTGCAACAGACCATCACGACCGTCGGTCAGTGCCAGCAACACGGCGAACACCGCCGCACCGAGGGCCACGGTGGGGACGATCGTGCGGGTGCGCCACCGCCACCACCAGCCGCGCCAGGTGGCGAACACCACCATCGCTCCCACTGCGGCTGCGGCGACCAGTGCCCACGAGAACCGCCACGACCAACCGTGCCTCGGGTCTCGGCCGACGAGTGGTGCGGCCCCGAGAAAGATCTCGGGCGTCTCGCGCTGCAGCCGGATACCCCACGAGACGCTGATGGCGATCAGGACGACTGCCCACGCCCACGGTGACGACACCACTCGGCGCAGCCGGGCCCGCGAGCCGGCTCGCGGCTCGGACGCCGAACCGTGTGCCGTCGACGTCACGCCGAGGCTGTGGCCGTGTCAGCGTCGGCGATGCGTGCCCCGTCGTCGGACGAGCCTGCTCGCCGCCCGGCCCGATCGGCCCGATCGGCCCGATCGGCGACCAGGAGCACGAGGGCGAACGATGCCCAGACAGCAGCGTTGGCCGACGTGCCCACCGATTGCAGCACACCGTCGTCGCGCACGTAGTCGAAGTTCTGCATCGCAAAGATCACCACGGCGAGGACGGCGAATCCGGCGCCGGCCACGCGGGCCGCCCACGGCAGCCGGAACGCAGCGATCGCGAGCACGCCCAGTGCGATGGTGAGCAGTGCCCACAGGGGGTTGAACCACACGAACTTGAGCTCCCAGCGCCTGACGAGATCGCCGCCGTCGTTCACGAATCCGGCGTCACTCCCGAGCAACGCCACCTGTTGGCCGGCGAAGTCGACCGATCGGGCAACGTAGAGACCGAGCACGCCGACCACGGTGGCCACGACGCCGGTGATGCGGATCGCCCGTGCCGGTGCGGCGCCGCCGCGGCGCAGCACACCGTCGAGGCCGAGGTGGGCACCTGCGTCGGACGCGTACACGAACAGGTGGGCGACGAACATCAGCAAGTACGCCCACGACCACTCGTCGGCGCGGTCGTAGTAGATGACCGACAGGAAGATCGGGATCGTGAACGCGGCGCCCGCCAGCGCGGCGAGCTTGGTGCGGTATCCGACGATGAGCAGCACAGCGATCATCGTCTCTGCGATCACGGTGAACCAACCGAACGCAGCGAAGTTGGGCAGCACGAGCTCCTCGGTCACCCACGTGAACGGCGCGAACGGTGAGTTCCGGGTGACCGACTCGGAGTACTTGAACAGGCCGCCGCCCGACGATTCACCGAAGCCGGGTGGCACCTTCCAGTGGAGGTTGGCGAGCCACATGAGGCCCACCACGATGCGTGCGCCACCGAGGACGCCGCCCCGGAGACGCTCGTCGAGTGTGACGGCGCGTTGTCGGATCGAGGCCAGCATCAACCCAGCATGACACCACCCTCCGCCACACCAGGGCAGTTTCTCGTTTGTTTCGTGACGCGTCCCGGTCGGGCCGTTGCTGCGGCACTACCGTTCGACCGCATGTCAGTGCAGCACCCCGACGGCACAGCCGACGTGTCGGCGTGCCCGATCAGCACCAGCGCGAGCGCGGACACTCACACGGGCACC
>Ga0105048_10005589_pt1 | contig 20293 bp, 15 predicted proteins | sample MAT05_FD_78382 | JGI IMG/M metagenome (GOLD analysis project Ga0105048, IMG submission 78382) | Freshwater microbial communities from Lake Fryxell liftoff mats and glacier meltwater in Antarctica - MAT-05 | ecosystem: Environmental > Aquatic > Freshwater > Ice > Liftoff microbial mat | place...
CACGCGCTGCGTCACCCAGTGCGTCCAGCCGGGCCTGCGCCGCGGCCAGGCCGGCTTCGTCCAAGGGCAGTTCGATGCTGGCCTCGCGCATCGTGATCTGGTCGGCCAGGCCCATGCCATAGGCCGACAGCACACCGGCCAGCGGGTGCACAAAAACCCGGCTCATGCCCAGCGCGTCGGCCACGCCGCAGGCGTGCTGGCCGCCGGCGCCGCCAAAACACTGCAGCGTGTACTGCGTGACGTCGTAACCGCGCGCCACGCTGATGCGCTTGATGGCGTTGGCCATGTTCTGGATCGCGATCTGCAGGAAGCCCTCCGCCAGGCTCTCGGCGGTAGCCGGGCGGCCGGTGCTGGCCTGCACCTGCGCGGCCAGGGCCTCGAACTTGGCCGCCACGCCGTCACGGTCCAGCGCCTCGTCGGCCCTGGGGCCGAAGACCTTGGGAAAGTGCGCGGGCTGGATCTTGCCCAGCAGCACATTCGCGTCGGTGGTGGCCAGCGGCCCACCACGGCGGTAGCTGGCCGGGCCGGGGTTGGCACCGGCGCTTTCGGGGCCGACACGCAAGCGCGCACCGTCGAAGGCCAGGATGCTGCCACCGCCCGCGGCCACGGTGTGGATGCTCATCATCGGCGCGCGCATGCGCACACCCGCCACCTGGGTATCGAAGGCCCGCTCGAAGGCGCCCGCGTAGTGGCTCACGTCGGTGCTGGTGCCACCCATGTCGAAGCCGATGACCTTGTGGTGGCCGGCTGCCACCGCCGTGCGCACCATGCCCACGATGCCGCCTGCCGGGCCGGACAGGATGGCGTCCTTGCCCTGGAAGTGGTGCGCTTCGGTCAGGCCGCCGCTGCTTTGCATGAAGAACAGGCGCACCCCCGGCATCTGCGCCGCCACCTGTTCGACATAACGCCTGAGAATAGGTGACAGGTAGGCGTCCACCACCGTGGTGTCGCCGCGCGACACCAGCTTCATCAGCGGGCTCACCTCGTGGCTGGCGCTGACCTGCGTGAAGCCGATCTCGCGCGCCAGCGCTGCGGCCGCCTGTTCGTGCGCGGTGTAGCGGTAGCCGTGCATGAAGACGACGGCCACGGCGCGGATGCCGGCATCAAAGGCGGCCCACAAGCGTTCGCGCAGGTGTGCCAGGTCCAGCGGCAGCAACACGTCGCCGTGTGCGCCCACCCGTTCCTGCGCTTCGATGACCCGTTCGTACAGCAGCTCGGGCAACACGATGTGGCGGTCGAACAGGCGCGGCCGCGCCTGGTAAGCGATGCGCAGCGCGTCGCGAAAGCCCTGCGTGGTGACCAGCAGCGTGCGGTCACCCTTGCGTTCGAGCAGCGCGTTGGTGGCCACCGTGGTGCCCATCTTCACGCAGTCCACCTGCTCGGGCGTGATGGGCTGGCCGGCCTGCAGGCCCAGCAGGCGGCGGATGCCTTCGACGGCAGCGTCCTTGTACTGCTCGGGGTTTTCGCTCAGCAGTTTCAGGGTCTGCAGCTCACCTGAAGGCGTGCGGCCCACCACATCAGTGAAGGTGCCACCACGGTCGATCCAGAACTGCCAGCGGGGTTGAGTGTTCATAGCGCTTTCCATCGCTCGTGAACGAGCGTCAAGAGGTGGTGGACCGGCCGGCCGGTGGCACGGGCCACAGCTTCGGCATAGGGTGGCATGTTGGTGCATTCCAGCACCAGGTGCCGGGTGTCGGGGTGCTGTTGGACCAGACGGATTGCGGCTTCGAGCACATCGCGTTCGGCTTGTTGGGGATCCAACAGCGGCAGGTTGTCGAGCAGGGTGCGTTGCAGATGGCAGCCCGGCGCCAGGCCGGCCACCGGCGTGTCGGCGGCCGCGCCTGCCGCTTGCAGGTGTGCGGCCGTCAGCGATGCTGCGTCGACCGTGACGACGCCGGCTTGATGCAGTTCCGGCAGCTTCATCAGTGCAGAAGTCCACACCGGCACCGCCAGCGCGGCCTGCAGCGCGGCCTGGTGCTGCACCAGGAAACCGCAGCTGGTGGTGATGGCTGCGGCACCCTGCGCCACCAGTGATCGTGCGGCATCGATGAACGGTTGCAGCAGCGCCGGGTCGGCGTCGCGCACCACACGGTGCGGCGATGCGCCGTGCACGACCACGGTCTTCACGCGCATGGCGTAACTGTCGGGCCGACCTGCGTCCCCCGGCACGCGCGGAAAGCGTGTGTCCAGCAGCACCAGGCCGAGAAATTTCGTCACAGTGACGTGGCCGGTGAACATGTCCAGCGCAGCCACGTCACAGTGACGTGGCCGGTGAACATGTCCAGCGCAGCCACGTCACAGTGACGTGGCCGGTGAACATGTCCAGCGCAGCCACGTCACAAGGACGTGGCCGCGCGGGCCGCCTGGTCGTACATGCCGCTCATGCTGCGCAGCAGCCGCGCCAGTTCGCCGATGTCGGCGTTCAGCTCGGTGTCCAGGCTGCGCACCAAGCAGTCTTCGCGCACGCTGCGGTACTGCGTGACGAAGGCCTCGCCGGTTTCGGTGGGGCTGTAGAAAACCTCTTTGCCTTGTTTGTCTGCACGCGCCAGGCCGGCGGCCACCAGCTTCTTCAGCGAATAGGCCACGACGTGTGTGTCTTCGTAGTTCAGCACGAAGCAGATGTCGGCCAGCTTCTTGTTGCGCGCACGGTGGTTGATATGGTGCATCAGCAGCACGTCGGTGATGGTCAGGTCGGGGCAGCCGGCTGCTGCCATGCAGCGCACGGCCCAGCGCGAGAAGGCGTTCCAGGCCACGATGAGGCCGAACTCGAATTCCGACAGCTCCACGCTGCGCGGCGACACCAGGTGCGATGAAGACACGATGCCGCCCGCGCGGCCGGCCACCGCGCGCGTCGGTCTCGCTGCCGCCGTTCGTGGGGCGGCTGCACCGGGGGCGGCGGGCGCAGCAGCGGCAGCGGCAGCGGCAGCAGCAGCGGGACGGGCTTTGCGTGGCATCGGTGTTTTCACCAGAACGTCGAAGAAACGTTGACACTTTATAGATATCGTCTCTAGACTTCAATCCACCTGATGCAAACCCCGAGCCGCCGGCACTTCCCCAGCCGCCCGGCACGCCTCATGCTTGTCACTTCTTCATTCAACTGTTCCCAGGAGAGCCGATGAAACTGCTGCCCACACTCATGACCGCTGCCGCGCTGCTGGTCGCTGCCTCCGTGCAGGCCCAGACCAAGTGGGACCTGCCCGCCGCCTACCCGGCGGGCAATTTCCACAGCGTGAACCTGGCCGAGTTTGCCGCCGATGTCGACAAGGCCACGGCCGGCAAGTTGAAGATCACCGTGCACCCCGGTGCGTCGCTGTTCAAGGCGCCCGAGATCAAGCGCGCCGTGCAGGGCGGCCAGGCGCAGATCGGCGAAGTGCTGCTGGTCAACTTCCAGAACGAGTGGCAGATCTTCGGTGCCGACGGTTTGCCCTTCCTGGCCGACAGCTGGGACAAGGCCGCCAAGCTGTGGCAGGTGCAAAAGCCGATGCTCGAAAAGAAGCTCGCCGAGCAGGGCATGATGGTGCTGTACGCCGTGCCGTGGCCGCCGCAGGGCATCTACAGCAAGCGTGCGCTGGCCAGCGCGGCCGACCTGAAGGGCATCAAGTGGCGCGCCTACAGCCCGGCCACCAGCCGCATCGCCGAACTGGTGGGCGCACAGCCCGTCACCGTGCAGGCCGCTGAAGTGAGCCAGGCCTTTGCCACCGGCGTGGCCGAAAGCATGATGTCCAGCGGCAGCACCGGCTGGGACGCCAAGCTGCACGAACACGTGAAGTACTGGTACGACACCCAGGCCTGGCTGCCCAAGAACGCCGTGCTGGTGAACATGGCCGCCTTCAAGGCGCTGGACAAGCCCACTCAAGATGCGCTGATGAAAGCCGGCGCCGACGCTGAAAAGCGCGGCTGGGCCGCCAGCCAGAAGGCCAACGGCGAAACGCTGGACAAGCTCAAGGCCGGCGGCATGAACATCCTGCCGCCCAGCCCGCAGCTGAAGGCCGACATGGCCAAGGTGGGCGACACGCTGCTCAAGGAGTGGCTGGAAAAGGCTGGCCCCGAAGGCAAGGCCCTGGTCGACGCTTTCGTCAAGTAAGCGGTCGCGCCCCAAGCACAAGCCCATGCGCCGCCTGCTGGACGCCCTGTACAACGGGGCCGCCTGGTTGGCGGCGCTGTTCATGGTGGGGCTGTTGCTGATGGTGCTGCTGTCCATCGTCAGCCGGCTGCTGCACTTCTACGTGCCCGGCACCGACGCTTATGCCGGCTACCTGATGGCGGGCAGCGGCTTCCTGGCGCTGGCGCACACGCTGAAAAAAGGCGAGCACATCCGCGTCACCTTGCTGCTGTCGTACCTGAAGGGCGGCGTGCGGCGCGCCTTCGAGATCTGGGCGCTGGCGGCGGCTTCTGCACTGGCGCTGCTGAGCGCCTTCTACAGCGCCAGGCTGGTCTGGCAGTCGCACGCCTTCCACGACATCTCCACCTCCAACGACGCCACGCCCTTGTGGATTCCGCAACTGGGCATGGCCATCGGCACGGCGATCCTGGCGATTGCCTTCATCGACGAACTGGTGCTTGAACTTCGTGGGCAGCGTGGCACGACCGACGTGGCGGCAAGGAATGAATGAAATGAGAACACGATCGCTCCCCCCCGGGGGGACGACGCGCAGCGTCTTGGGGGTCTGATGAGTGATCTCGGCATCACCTTCTTGCTCATCGCCACGCTGTTTGTGATCCTGGGCAGCGGCGTGTGGGTAGGTCTCACGCTGTCCGGCGTGGCCTGGATCGGCATGCAGCTCATCAGCAGCCGGCCGGCGGGCGACGCCATGGCCGTCACCATCTGGGGCAGTTCCAGCAGCTGGACGCTGACCGCGCTGCCGCTGTTCGTGTGGATGGGCGAGATTCTGTTTCGCACCCGGCTCAGCCAGGACATGTTCCGCGGCCTGGCGCCGTGGATGCAGTCCTTGCCCGGGCGACTGCTGCACGTCAACGTGGTCGGTTGCACCATCTTCGCGGCGGTCTCGGGCAGCAGCGCCGCCACCTGCGCCACCATCGGCAAGATGAGCCTGCCCGAGCTCAAAGAGCGCGGCTATCCCGACGGCATCAGCATCGGTTCTTTGGCCGGCGCGGGCACGCTGGGCCTCTTGATTCCGCCGTCGATCATCATGATCGTCTACGGCGTCAGCGCGGAAGTTTCGATCGCGCAGCTGTTCGTGGCCGGCGTGCTGCCGGGCATCATGCTGGGTGTGCTGTTTTCGGGTTACCTGGCTTTCTGGGCGCTGCGCCACCCCGACCAAGTGCCGCCGGCCGACGCACCCATGAGCTTGGGCGCCAAGCTGCGCGAAAGCCGCTATCTGATTCCGGTGGTGCTGCTCATCGCAGCCGTGCTGGGCAGCATCTATGCCGGCATTGCAACCGCCACCGAGGCTGCGGCGCTGGGTGTGCTGGGCGCCTTGCTCATCAGCGCCGCGCAGGGCTCGCTGAACTGGCAGACCTTTCGCGACAGCTTGCTGGGCGGCACCCGGCTGTACTGCATGATCGCGCTCATCCTGGCCGGCGCGGCCTTCCTGACGCTGGCCATGGGGTACATCGGCCTGCCGCGCCACCTGGCGGAATGGATCGCCACGCTGGGCCTGTCGCAGTGGCAGCTGCTGCTGGCGCTGATGCTGTTCTATATCGTGCTGGGCTGTTTTCTGGACGGCATCAGCATGATCGTGCTGACCATGGGCGTGATCCTGCCCACCATCCAGAAAGCCGGCATCGACCCGCTGTGGTTCGGCATCTTCGTGGTGCTGGTGGTCGAGATGGCGCAAATCACACCGCCCGTGGGTTTCAACCTGTTCGTGCTGCAGGGCATGACCGGGCGCGAGATCGGCTGGATCGCGAAGGTGACGCTGCCCTTCTTCTTCCTGCTGATGGCGGCGGTGGCCCTGATCTACGTGTTCCCGCAGATCGTCACCTTCCTGCCTCAGCAGATGCGCAACTGAGGGCCGAACACCCTGCTGTTTTTGGCCTTGCCCAGGGGCCGCCTGCCTAGCATCGCCTCATGCGCGCCCGGAAGTCCCGGGGCGTGCACGGCCCGGCCCGCCCGGGGCCACCGAGGAACCGCGATGTCCGACCTGTCCACGCCACCGCTGCAGTTGATGCCCGCCGAAGAGGCGGCATTTGCGTGGCCCACTCCCACACTGGCCGGCTACCCCGCGCCGACCCCGCCCGCCACGCCGCCCGTTTGCGCCGTCGAAGGCCTGAACGGCCACGCCATGAAGGGCCGCCTGGTGCTTTTTTCGCCCGGCCGCGGTGTGCTGCACCTGACGCTTGCCAACCAGCGCAAACCGCTGCTGTTGCGCACCGACCAGTTCCGCCGCCTGTGCCTGACCGACCCGCTGAGCGCCCTGACCCAGAGCGACAAGGTGGGCGATTTGAGCATCCCCACGCCCAGCCTGCCCTTCAAGGTGCAGTTCAACGACGGCCATGTCTGGGAAAGCCAGACCGTCGGCCATGTCGAAGAGCCTTGGGGACTGTTCATCTTCGAGCCGCTGGACACCCAAGGCACCTTGCGACGCTGGTTTGTGCCACGTTCGTCGTACAGCGACTGCCACGTCGGCATGCGGCTGGGTGATGCGCTGGTGGAACAGAACTCGGCGTCCCCCGAGCAGATCCGCCTGGCACTGGCCGAGCAGCAGGAACTGCGCAGTCGCAAGATCGGCGACATCCTGGTCGTGCGCCAGATCATCTCGCCCGAAGAACTGGCCCAGGCCATCGAGCACCAGGCCAGGATGCCCATGGTGCGCATCGGCGAGGCACTCACCGCCTTGGGCTACATCACCGAAGCGCAGCTGGAGGACGCACTCACGCAGCAGCGCCTGGACCGCACGGTGCCGCTGGGTGAACTGCTGGTGCGAAACGGCATGGTCACCCGGGCCGACCTGCAGACCGCTTTGGCCCGCAAGATGGGCTATCCGCTGGTCGACGTGCTGCAGTTTCCGGCCGACGTGGACGCCCTGTCGCGCCTGCCCTATGCCGTGGCCGGCCGCTGCCAGGCCCTGCCCTTGATGATGCGTGCCGGCCGTCTGGTGGTGGCGGTGGAAGACGCGTCCGACCGCACCAATCTGGACGAGGTGGAGTTTGCCGCGCAGTGCAAGGTGGTGCCGGTGCTGGTGCGCTCGGGCGTGCTGATGGGCGCCCTCGACCGCGCCTATGAAAAACTGGGCGCACTGAACCCCTCGTTGCGCCCTCCCGACGACCCCGGCCGCCCGGTGGAATTTGAACCGGGCGACGCCAGCAAGCTGCTGGCGAGCATGGAAAAGGTCGACTCGCGTGGCGATGAAGACGACAGCACAGCGATCGAACAAAGCGACAACTCGCTGGTGCGGCTGATCAACAGCATGATCCTGGAAGCGCACGCTCAGGGTGTATCCGACATCCACGTCGAATGCCCCGCCGGCAAGGAGAAGGTGCGCATCCGCTTCCGCAAGGACGGCCAGGTGCGCCCCTACCTGGAGCTGCCGCCGAGCTACCGCAGCGCCCTGATCGCCCGCATCAAGATCATGTGCGACCTGGACATCAGCGAACGCCGCAAGCCGCAGGACGGCAAGATCAACTTCAACAAGTTTGTGCAGGGCGTGAAGCTCGAATTGCGCGTGGCCACCATCCCCACCGCCGGCAACCTGGAAGATGCGGTGCTGCGCCTGCTGCAGTCCAGCAAGCCCATTGCGCTGGACAAGCTGGGCCTGAGCGCGCCCAACCTCGAAAGGCTGCAAGCCGCTGCTGCCCGCTCTTACGGCATGCTGCTGTGCGTGGGCCCCACCGGCAGCGGCAAGACCACGACGCTGCACTCGCTGATGGGCAGCATCAACACACCCGAGCGCAAGATCTGGACCGCCGAAGACCCGGTGGAAATCACCCAGGTGGGTCTGCGCCAGGTGCAGGTCAACCCGCGCATCGAGTGGACCTTCGCCAAGGCCCTGCGTGCATTTCTGCGCGCCGACCCGGACGTGATCATGGTCGGTGAAATCCGCGACCAGGAAACCGCACAAGTGGCCATCGAGGCCAGCCTCACGGGCCACCTGCTGCTGAGCACCCTGCACACCAACAGCGCGCCAGAAACCATCACGCGGCTGCTGGACATGGGCATGGACCCGTTCAACTTTGCCGACGCGTTGCTGGGCGTGCTGGCCCAGCGCCTGGTGCGCCGCCTGTGCCACCAGTGCCGCGTGGACAGCGTGGCCACGCCCGACGAAGAAGAAGAACTGCTGCAGGACCACATGCACGTGATGGCCGAGGTGGACAGTCCGCCCGCTGCCGGCGAGGTGCTGGCCGACTGGCGTCGCCGATTCGGCACCGAGGGCCGACTCACGCTGTACAAGAGCGTGGGTTGCGAGCACTGCGGTGGCACCGGCTTTCGCGGCCGCGCCGGCATCCACGAGCTGATGATGGTGACCCGCGGCCTGCGCCATTGCATCCAGACCGGCAAGCGCGCCGACGAACTGCAGCGCCACGCCCTGGGCGACGGCATGCGCACGCTGCGCCAGGACGGCATCGAGAAGGTGCTGGCCGGCGTGACCACGATCGAGGAAGTGCGCGCTAACTCTTAGTGTTGGCAGAGACCGTGTGCTTCCGTTCCCGGTCTAACGGCCCGGGTGAGCGGCTCAAGTGGCCCCCCGCGCTGCCGATAAACACGGCTTCAGCGTGCCAGTCGGCGGAGGGTGTCCACCATGTCCAGCAATGCCTCAGACCCCAAATCCGCCCATCGCAAGCCCTTGCGGGACCGCCGGGCCCCGCGTGGCACCACCGGGTCCGTGCGTTGGGTGCAGGGTCTGCTGGGTCGGCCCCTGGGCCTGGAAAGACGCGCCGGTCAGCTGCACCTGACCTTGCTCGACCGCCGCCGCCCACCCGAGGTGGTGGAGGCTGACGCCGTGGCCCGCCTGTGTGCAGAACTGCGAGCCCGGCTGCTGGACCACGAAAACCACCACACCGCGGCCGTCATGCGCCACCTGGTGGCCGTGCACGACACGCTGCTCAAACGCGGCTGGACCGGCGTGCAGGCGCTGTCCAGCAAGCTGCTGGGCAAGGCCTTGCTGCAGGCGCAGATGTTGGCCAGCGACGAGGCGTCGCGTCGCATGAGCGAGTTCATCGAACGCTTGCGTGTGCTGCAGGCGGCGGCCGATGTGCGCGAAGAGCGGGCGCTCAAGGCCGGCGCGGCCGTGGGTGAAGGGGACGTCGAGGTGACCGAAGCCACGCAGGAAGACTTCGAATCCACCGAACGCAGCTGGGTGGCCACCCAGCCGCCCGAACTGGTCATGCCCGACAAGGGCCAAGACTGAAAGAGGGGGCCCCGCTTGGGGCCACGCACTCCTGGCCCGTCAGGGCCGCAGCTTCAGCGGTGCCGGCAAGTGGCCACGCAAGGCCCGCCACACCGCTTCGGCCGTCAGCGGCATCTGCACCTGTTCGGCTTTGCGACCCAGGCCGCTGTGCGCCAGGGCGTCGACGACCGCATTCACCACTGCTGGCGTGGCGCCAATCGTGCCCAGTTCACCCACACCCTTGGCGCCCAGGCCGTTGGTCAGGCAGGGGACGCTCTCGTCAAAGGCGGTCTTGAAGGCCCGGAAGCCATCCACCCGCGGCAGCGCATAGTCCATGAAACTGGCCGACAGCAGCTGCGCGGTGTCGCGGTCATAGACGATCTGTTCGCTCAGCGCCTGGCCGATGCCCTGCACCGCACCCCCTTCCACCTGGCCCTTGACGATGGTGGGGCTGACGATGCGGCCGATGTCGTTGACGCTGGCGTAGGCCACCACCTGCACCTCGCCGGTGGCGGGGTCGATTTCGACTTCGGCCACGTGGCAGCCATTGGGCCAGCTGGGTGCGCCAGCCTTGGCGTTGGCGCTGACCACCAGGCGGCCACCGCCCTGGCGCTCCGCCAGCTCGAACAGGCCGATGCCCAGATCGGTGCCGGCCACGGTGAAACGGCCGGCGTGGTATTCGATGTCGGCTGCCGGTGCTTCAAGCGCCTCGCCTGCAAGTTTTCTGCCTTCGTCCACCGTGCGTTGTGAAGCCACCTGCACGGCTGAGCCGCCGGTGAACAGCGACCGGCTGCCGGCGCTGCCAAAGCCGTTCGCGCGGTCGGTGTCACCCTGCAGCACGCGGATGCGGTCCAGCGGCACGCCGAACACATCGTGAGCCAGTTGCACGTAGCTGGTGGCAATGCCCTGCCCCATGGCCATGGTGGCACTGGTCAGTTCGATGAAACCGTCGGCGGTGACGGCCACGGTGACGTCTTCTTCCAGCGCGTTGCCACCGGTCCATTCCAGGAACGTGGCGATGCCACGGCCGCGCAGCAAACCCCTGGCCAGCGAAGCCGCACGGCGTGCATCGAAACCCGTCCAATCACTCAGCGCCAGTCCCTGGTCCAGGATCTTGCGGAAGTCGCCGCTGTCGTACACCTGCGCCATCGGGTTGGTGTAGGGCATCTGCTCGGGCCGCACCATGTTGCGGCGGCGCAGTTCGGCACCGTCCAGCCCCATCTCGCGCGCGGCGGCGTCCATGAGCCGTTCGATGATGTAGATGGCCTCGGGCCGGCCAGCACCGCGGTAGGCGCCGGTGGCCGAGTTGTTGGTCAGGATGGCCGTCAGCTGCAAGCTGATCACCGGCACGTGGTAGATGCTGGTGCTGACCCAGGGCCCGATGAGCAGCGGAATGATCACCGACGTGGTGCTGGGGTAGGCCCCCACGCCGGCCAGCGTGCGCACACGCAAGGCCAGCACCTGGCCCTGCGCGTCCAGCGCCAGTTCGGCGTGGCTCATCTGGCTGCGGCCGTGCACGGCCGAAAGAAAGTCTTCCACCCGCTCGGCCTGCCACTTCACGGGGCGGCCCGTTTGCAGCGCCACAAAACCCAGCACGATGTCTTCGGGGTAGATGCCGGTTTTCATGCCAAAACCGCCGCCCACATCGCCCACCAGTACACGCACGTTGTCCAGCGTGCGGCCTGGGATGGCGTCGGCCAGCGAAGCGCGCACGCCGCTGGGCATCTGGCTGCTCATGCGCAGCGTCAGGCGTTCAACGCCCGAGCCGGCGTCGACGTAGGCCAGCACGCTGCGCGGCTCCAGGCTGACCGGCGCCAGGCGCTGGTTGACGATATCCAGCGCCACGCGGTGCGCGGCAGCCGCAAAGGCCGCATTGCAGGCGACGGCGTCGCCGTGGCGGGATTCGGCACACACGTTGTCCGGCGCTGCGGGCCAGACCGCAGGCGCACCCGCTTCGGTGGCGCGCAGCACGTCGGCCACGGCGGGCAATTCTTCGTAGTCGACAAAAACCGCGTTGGCTCCGGCCCGTGCGGCGTCGCGGGAATCGGCCACCACAGCCACCACACCTTCACCGACATAACGCACAAACTCGTGTGCCAATGCACGTTTGGGTGGCGCGGCCAGGGGCTCGCCGTCGGGGCGCTTGAAGACCGGTCCCACGGGTATGGGCTTGACGCCAGCTGCCACCAAATCAGCGCCCGTATACACCGCCAGCACACCCGGCACGGCCAGCGCGCCGCTGGTGTCGATGGACAGGATGCGCGCATGGGCGCGGTCGCTGCGCAAGAAGGCCAGGAAGGTTTGACCGGGCATCTGCACGTCGTCGGTGAAGCGGCCTTCGCCGCGCACCAATGCCGGGTCTTCGATTCGGCGTACCGATGCGCCACTGCCAAACCGGGCGGGCGGGAGGGCGGCGCTCATTGGGCGCCCCCGGCCATCACCACCGCAGCCTGCTTCACGGCTGCGACGATATTGACGTAACCCGTGCAGCGGCACAGATTGCCTTCGAGCGCGTGCACGATCTGCGCTTCGCTGGGCCGCGGGTTGTGCTGCAGCAGGCAGGTGGCGGTCATCATCATGCCGGGCGTGCAGAAGCCGCACTGCAGGCCGTGGCAGTTGATGAAGGCTTCCTGCACCGGGTGCAGGCTGCCCTCGGGCACACCCGGCAGCTTGGCCAGGCCTTCAACGGTGGTCACCGCCCGGCCCTGCACCTGCACGGCCAGCACGCTGCAGGCCTTGACGCTGTCGCCGTCGACCAGCACGGTGCAGCAGCCACACTGCGCGGTGTCGCAGCCCTGGTGCGTGCCGGTCAGGCCCAGCGGGCCGCGCAGCAGGTCCACCAGCAAGGTGGCGGGTTCGGCGGTTGTGCTCACGGCCTGGCCGTTGAGGGTGAAATTCAGAGCGCTACTCATCCAGACCTTTCCAATCATCGTGATCGAGAACCCCACCAAGCCTTCCGCCGCGGAACCGGCTCTGCCGGGCCGTTGGCGGGCGGCCCCCTTGGGGCCCTTGGGAAGTCGCGAGCGCAAGCGAACTTGCGGGCATCACATTGCACAACTTCTAAAGCCGCAGAACATGGTATCGCTGTCGGCGGGCGCAAAGCGCCGGGCTTTGAGATGGCGCCAGCGGGCGCGGGTGGCGAAGGAGCCGCCGCGCAGCACGCCGCGCGCTGCAGCGGTGCCCACCGGCAGGCCGTCCAGCGCGCCCGGGGCTGGCGGTGGCGCGCCGGGCCACAGGCGGGCACTGCCGGCCACCCATTCAAAAACGTCACCCCAGACGAAGCCGCGGCTGCCGCAGGTGCTGGCGGCCAGTTCCCATTCGGGTTCCGTGGCCAGGCGGCGGCCCGCCCAGGTGCACCAGGCCTGCGCCTCGTGGCGGCTCAGGTGCATCGCGGCCTGGCCCGGGGCCGCACGTTGCAGGCCGGCGCCGTCTTTCGCGCCACGCTGCACCACGACCGCACCACGCAACTGTTCCACATGCAAAGGCGCGCGCCGGTTCAGCGCCTGCGCCCAGGCCCAGCCCGCAGCGGACCACAGCTCGGCGCGGTCGTAGCCGCCGTCATCGGCAAACTCGACGAACTGCGACCAGTTCACCGGCTGCGCGTCGATCTCGAATTCGGGCAGCGTCGCCTCCAGCTGCCCACGTTCGTTGGCCGGTACCCAGCCCCGTGCAGGGGCCTCAGCGCCCATTCGCCAGCGCTGCGCCGGCAGCCACAGCGCGTCGCGCTGTGCCCGAGTGGGCGGTGGACCGGCGCGGCGGCGCACGTCCAGCGCTTCGCACAGACGGTCTTCGTGCAGCAGGCTCTGGCGGTAGAAGTACAGTGCGGCGTCGTCCGCGGGTGTCCCGGCCAGCAGTTCCAGCGTCACCTCCAGCGTCTGCGCCAGCAACTCGCGCACGGCCTGCGGCGTCGGCGGCCCCAAGGCGCCTTCAGACATCAGCCAGTCGGCCAGCGCAGGCTCCAGCCCCGCCAAGCGCACCCCGGCCGGGTCGCAGGCTTCACCGCGGCCGCGCTGCACATGGCAGGCGATCCAGTGTTCCTGGTACCACGCGGCGTGCAGGGCCAGCCGCAGCGCAGGCGCCGATTCGTCCAGCGCCAGCCGCACCAACAAATGGTTGCGCGCGTCCAGCAGCGCCAGGCTCAACACCTCGCGCCCCGCAAGGCGAATCTCCACCGGATCGTCCAGCACCGCCGCCGAACGCAAAGCCTGCGCACTCATGACCTACGGCACAGACGCCTGCCCACGCGACCAAGCTTGCCGCCACGGATCCGGCTCCGCCGGTCCGTCAGCGGACAGCCCCTGCGGCGGGCAGCGAGCGCCAGCGAACTTGGGGGTCTCAGCCAGCGAGCTTGGGGGCCTCAACCTATTGCCCCACCAAACCGTTGCGGATGGCGTAGACCGTGAGCTCGGAGTTGTTGCTCAGCTGCAGCTTTTCCAGCACCCGCCCGCGGTACACCGACACCGTCTTGGCGCTGAGCGTCAGCTCGGCGGCAATGTCGGACAGGCGCTTGCCCGAGGCAATCATCACCAGCGTCTGCAACTCGCGGTCGCTGAGCCTGTTGTGCGCCAGTTCGGTGCTGGGCGCGGTCAGGCTTTCGACCAGCATCTGCGCGATTTCTGGCGTGACGTACTTGCGGCCCTGCGCCACCGTGCGCACGGCCTGCACGATGAGTTGCGGGTCGCCGCCCTTGTTGACATAGCCGTAGGCACCGGCGCGCAGGGCGCGGATGGCGTACTGGTCTTCCGGGTACATGCTGACCACCAGCACCTTCACGGGCGAGCCTTCGTCTTTCAGCACATGCAACACGTCCAGGCCGCTGCGGCCGGGCAGGTTGATGTCCAGCACCAGCACGTCGCAGGGCGTGGTGCGGCCGCTGCCCGGTGCAGTGTGGTTGCGGAACAGCGTGCGCAGTTCGCCGTAGTCGCCGGCTTCGCCGATGACACGGATGTCGGGCGCGTCGGACAAGGTGTCGCGGATGCCGCGCCGGATGAGTGCGTGGTCGTCGCAGAGGATGACTTCGATCATGGTGCCTGTCGGAAGCGGTGCGGTCCGTGCAATCTGTGCGATCGGTGCAATCGGTGGCTGTTCAGTGCGCGGGCCTTCAATGGGTGGTCCATTCTGCGGCTTCGGGGTCAACGGGCAGACCCAGGTCGGTGGCATCGGCTGCACTGTCCGGGTTTTGCAGTGGCACTGACAAGATCAGCGAAGTGCCCGCCGCGCCGCTGCTCAGGTCCACCCAGCCACCCACGGTGGACGCCCTTTCGTGCAGCCCGCGGATGCCGAAGCTGCGTGTCTTGGCCAGATCGGCCTCGCCCAGGCCGCGACCGTTGTCGCTGACTTCCAGCGACAGCACGCCGCCCGTGAGCGACAGGTCCACCACCACACGGCTGGCCTGTGCGTGTTTGTTCACATTGGTCAACGCTTCCTGCGCTGTGCGGTAGGCCACCAGCGGCACGCCCGCGGGCAGCTGCAAACCGTCGGGCGCGCCGCCCTCTGAGGTGCGCAACTCGCACACGATGCCGGTGCGCCGCTCGAAGCGGCTGGTCATCCATTGCAGCGCCGCCACCAGTCCCTGCTCAAGAATGGCCGGGCGCAGGTTCTGCATGATGCGCTGGCTGGCTTCGATGGCATGCGTCACGGTTTCCAAAGCCGACACCGCGCGCTGCTGGATGTCAGGCGCGGCCGCGTGGCGCCGTATCCAGTCCAGTTCGAACTTCAGCGCCGTCAGCGAACCACCCACGTCGTCGTGGATCTCGCGCGCGATGGCCGAGCGTTCGGCTTCCACGCTGGTCTGCAGGTGCTGCGCCAGTTCGGACAGACGGCGGCGGCTGGCCTGCAGATCGCGGTCTGCCCGAATGCGCGCACGCAGCGTCTGGCTGGCCGCCATGGCGTGTTCTGCGGCCACCGCCAGGCGCGACAGGTGGTTCTTCAGCAAATAGTCGGCAGCGCCATTGCGCATGGCTTCCACGGCCGTGTCTTCGCCGATCTGGCCCGACACCAGGATGAAGGGCACCGGTGCGGCGCCGTTGGCCTCGCGCTGGCGCAGCATCTGCAGCGCTTCCAGGCCTGAAAAGCCCGGCAGGTGGTAGTCGGAGATCACCAGATCCCAGCTCGACGCCAGCGCGGCTTCAAATTCCGCACGCGACTCGATGCGCATTTCCTGCACCTGCAGGCCGCCGCGGCGCAGGTGGGCGACCACCAGCGCGTGGTCCAGCTCGGAGTCTTCCAGGTGCAGCAGTCGGATGGCGCGGGCGCCAGGGTGGGCTTGTCCCTTCATGGGGGTCAGTATCGCAAAGGCTTGGGCACAGGGCTGCTGCCTGGCCGCGGCTGGGCGCGAAATGAAGGTGCTTTGTGTCGATCTTCCCCTCAATGTTTTGCACCCTGCTGCCGAAAATGACCTGGAAGACAAGTTGCGCTCGGCGCGGCCACAGACGCCTGTGCCCGACAGGCGCCCCGTTTGCAAACGCGCACCTGCGCGCCCAAAAACCCTGGAGACCGGATGCTCGCACAGGAACACTCCGCACCGCCCGACGGCGGTGGCATGTCGCTGTTCGCGGCTGCCGATCTGCAGGACCATCTGATGGTGGCCAGCAACGACCTCGAACGCCTGCAGCGTCTGCTCAGCGACGCCTGCGACGCCTTGATGGGTCACTTCCATGGCGCCGACGGCGAATTGCGGGCCTTGCTGAACGAGGTGGCGGTGGAACCCGAGGCGCAGACACCCCAGCTGCACAAGGCGATGCAACACATGGCCGGTGCCATCACCGCGATGCAGTTCCAGGACATGGCCTCGCAACTGGTGGCCCACACCACGCGGCGCCTGCGCAGCTGCGCAGACCGCCTGGCCAGCGAGACCATGGGGGACGACGAAGATGGCATCGCCGTGATCGCAGAGGGGCCCCTGCGGCCCAACCCCGTGACCCAGGACGAGATGGACGCTGGCAGCGTCGAACTTTTCTGACACCGCACACGGCCCACCCCGCAACACACCCACCCGAAGCCCCCCGGAGAGAACCCCATGCACTCGATCCTTGCCGTTGACGACAGCGCATCCATGCGCCAGATGGTCTCTTTCACGCTGAAAAACGCCGGCTTCAACGTGGTCGAGGCCGTAGATGGCCAGGACGCCTTTGAAAAGGCCAACAGCCGCGACTTCAACCTGGTGCTGACCGACCAGAACATGCCACGCATGGACGGCATCAGCCTGACCAAGAAGCTGCGCGAGAACCCCAAGTTCAAGACCACGCCGATCCTGATCCTGACCACCGAGAGCAGCGACCAGATGAAACAGGCCGGCCGCGCAGCAGGTGCCACGGGCTGGCTGGTGAAGCCCTTCGATCCCGCCAAGCTGGTGGAAGTGATCGGCAAGGTCATCCGCTGACCCGGTCGCATCGGCAAACAACGCAGCAGGAGCCGCAAGATGGGTGAAACAACAAACGACGGCGGGCATCTGTCCGCCGGCATCGACCTCAGCCAGTTCTACCAGGTGTTCTTTGAAGAAGCCGGCGAGAACCTGGAAACGATGGAGCAGATGCTCCTGAACCTGGACATCGACAACGCCGACGACGAAGAGCTCAACGCCATCTTCCGCTGCGCCCATTCGGTCAAGGGCGGTGCGGCGACCTTCGGTTTTTCAGACGTGGCCGAACTCACGCACCAGATGGAGACGCTGCTGGACAAGCTGCGCCGCCATGAACTGGCGCCCACGGCGCCCATGGTGGACGTGCTGCTGAGCTCGGGCGACGCGCTGAAGGCCCAGCTGGCACGGCACCAGGGCAACGGCGGCGGCGCAGTGGACACGACCGAGCTGCTGACCGCCATCCGCGCGCTGGTGGCCGGTGGCGGCGCACCGGCACCGGCCAAGCCTGCGCCCGCGCCAGCTGCCAGCCCCCAGGCTGCTGTTGCAGCGCCCGCTGAATCCACCGGCGTCCGCGCGCTGGAGCTGACCGTCGGCCCCTTGCCCGATGTCAGCGCTGCCGACAACCTGGTCGACCTGTTCAAGGAAATCACCAACCTGGGCACCATCGAACCGCTGGATGCCGGCCGTGATGCCGACGGCATGCGACGCTTCAAGGTCATCACCACCTCCACCGACAACGACCTCATCGACCTGTTCGGATTTCACGTCGCCCGCGAACACATCCGCCTGGCGCCGCTGAGCGCCGGCTACGGCTTTCACCAGGGTGCACCGGGTGCACCCGAAGAAGTCGCCGTCGACGCAAGTTACGGCTTCTTCGACAACGCGCCCGGCGCGCCGACTGATGGCCTGCCCGTGCCCACGCATGGCGCCGTTGCCGCCGACGCGCCACCTGCGGCCCCCAAGGCCGCGGCAGTGGCCGCACGCCCGGAAAAGGCCGCCGCTGCGGCCGAGTCCAGCACGCTGCGGGTGTCGGTGGACAAGGTCGACCAACTCATCAACCTGGTGGGCGAACTGGTCATCACCCAGGCCATGCTGGCGCAGAACAGCAAGGACGTGGACACCGCCTTGCAACAGAAGCTGGCCAGTGGCCTGGCCGACCTGGAGCGCAACACACGCGACCTGCAGGAAGCCGTGATGGGCATCCGCATGATCCCGATGTCGCTGGTCTTCAGCCGCTTCCCGCGCATGCTGCGCGACCTGGCCGGCAAGCTGGGCAAGAAGGTGGAACTGGTTCAGGTGGGCGAAGCCACCGAGCTGGACAAGGGCCTGGTGGAAAAGATCACCGACCCGCTGACCCACCTGGTGCGCAACAGCTGCGACCACGGAATCGAAATGCCCGACGAGCGCCTGGCCAATGGCAAGCCGGAAAGCGGCACCATCACGCTCATTGCCAGCCACCAGGGTGGCAGCATCGTCATCGAGGTGCGCGACGACGGCAAGGGCCTGAACCGCGGCAAGCTGCTGAACAAGGCCCGCGAACGCGGCCTGGACGTGTCGGACGCGATGAGCGACTCCGAGGTCTACAGCCTCATCTTCGCACCCGGCTTTTCCACCGCCGACCAGGTGACCGACGTGTCGGGCCGCGGTGTGGGCATGGACGTGGTGAAGAAAAACATCACCGCGCTGGGCGGCACGGTGGAAATCGACAGCGCCGAAGGCTACGGCATGACCGTGCGTGTGCGCCTGCCGCTGACCTTGGCCATCATGGACGGCATGAGCGTGGGCGTGGGCGACGAGTGCTACATCCTGCCGCTGTCCAGCGTCATCGAGTCCTTCCAGGTGCAGCCCGGCATGATCAAGACCATCGGCGGCAGCGGCCGCGTGGTGGAAGTGCGAAACGAGTACATGCCGGTGGTCGACCTGGAGCGTGTCTTCAACGTGCCGCGCTTCGACTTCGAACACGTCAGCAACATCATGGTCGTCGTCGAGGCCGAAGGGGGCCGCGTGGCCATGCTGGTGGACGAGCTGCTGGGCCAGCAGCAGGTGGTGGTGAAAAACCTGGAGAGCAACTACCGCAGGGTGGACGACGTCTCGGGCGCCACGATCATGGGCGATGGCCGTGTGGCCCTGATCCTGGACGTGGGTTCGCTCATCCGCCGGTCACGGCACTGAGCCGTGCGCCAGCCCCCTGAACCTGGACCCGGGAACTGATGCCTTGAACAACATCCTGTCACTGATGCGCGGCTTTTCCATCCGCACCCGCATGCATGGCGCTATTGCGATGGTACTGGCCATGTTTGCCGTGGTGGGTCTGGTGGGGGTTCTGGGCGGCGCCCGCATCAAGAGCCTGAACGAAAACTTCATGAAACACTCGATCCACGGGATCGAGACCATCTCCACCATCCGCCAGCACCTGGCGCGGGTGCGCACGCTGGAGAAGAACATGGTCATCGACTACGAAGATGGCGTGTTGGTGCTCAAGCACCGTGAGGCCTGGCTGGGCGAAATTGGCAAGACCAAGTCGGTGCTGTCGTCCTTGCTCGAAGGAGGAAAGGACGAAGACAAGGCCATCGTCCGCGACTCGATCCAGCGCCTGGACAGCTACGTCAAGCGCAGCGAGCCCACGCTCAACAACATCCAGAACGGCGGCTACGACAACGCCCGTGTAGCCGACAAGATGCTGGCCAGGGCCAAGGAAGAGGTGTTTGCGGTCGAAGCCAATGTGGACAAGATCGCTGCGATCGTCAGCGCCGAAGCGCGCAGCACACAGGCGGACTTCAACCAGGCCATGCTGATCGTGTTGCTGGCCTTCGGCGGCACGGTGGGCCTGGTGGTGCTGGTGGTGGTGCCGCTCACGCTGCTGAACTCGCACTCCATCATCAGCCCCATCGCCTATGCCGCGCGTGTGGCCGAGGCCATTGCCGGTGGTGACCTGTCGCAACCGATCCGCGTGCAGGGCCGTGATGAATCGGCGATGCTGCTGGCCAGTCTGCTGCGCATGCAGGACAGTCTGCGCTCGGTGGTCGGTCAGGTGCACGATTCGTCGGAAAGCATCCGCACCGCCAGCGCCGAAGTGGCCAGTGGCAACGTCGACCTCAGCCAGCGCACCGAACAAGCCGCCGGCAGCCTGCAGCAGACTGCCAGCTCGATGGAGCAACTCACCAGCAACGTGCGCCAGAGCGCCGACTCGGCGCGTCAGGCCAGCCAATTGGCCAGCAGCGCGGCCGACGTCGCGCAGCGCGGTGGCAGCGTGGTGGCGCAGGTGGTCAACACCATGCACGACATCAACACCAGCAGCAAGAAGATCGCCGACATCATCGGCACCATCGACGGCATTGCCTTCCAGACCAACATCCTGGCGCTGAACGCCGCCGTGGAAGCCGCCCGAGCCGGCGAACAGGGCCGCGGTTTTGCCGTGGTGGCCAGCGAAGTGCGCAGCCTGGCGCAACGCAGCGCGGCCGCCGCACGCGAGATCAAGACGCTGATCAGCGCCAGCGTCGAGCGCGTGGAAACGGGCACCCGGCTGGTCACCGATGCCGGCAGCACCATGAACGAAATCGTGGCCAGCGTGCAGCGCGTGAGCGACATCATTGGTGAGATCAGCGCCGCCGCCAGCGAGCAGAGCAGCGGCATCGGCCTGGTCAAC
>Ga0105048_10005591_pt1 | contig 20290 bp, 13 predicted proteins | sample MAT05_FD_78382 | JGI IMG/M metagenome (GOLD analysis project Ga0105048, IMG submission 78382) | Freshwater microbial communities from Lake Fryxell liftoff mats and glacier meltwater in Antarctica - MAT-05 | ecosystem: Environmental > Aquatic > Freshwater > Ice > Liftoff microbial mat | place...
CATGAGCAACTCTGGCGCGGATACCAGACGGATATCGTTTTTCGCTGGGATCGTGTGCGGGAAATCTTCCGGGGCGAACATCCGAACCCGCTGGAGTTTCTGGATGCCCACCAGGTGGATTACATTTTGTGGCCCGGAACCATGGGCGCAGAACAGGGGCTCTTCGATAAAATCCAAGCGCAAATCGCACCGCGCTATCAGTTCCTGAGCTTCGACACCGGCGCGAGGACACGGGGCATTTTCATCAAGCGTCCCGTCGAAAAGTAGGTAAACGTTTTTCCGTTCCTGATTAGCTATCCATCTCCGCAAGTGCTTCATCGGCCTGCGTGGCGCGGACCACTTCCTCCACGGTCGTCTGACGTGCAATGACGCGGCGCCAACCGTCTTGACGGAGTGAGAGCATGCCGTCGCGGACCGCCTGGGCTTTGAGATCGCCGCCCGTTGCTTTCGAGACGATGAGGCGGTGCAGCTTTTCGCTGACTGCGCAGAATTCCAAAATCGCAGCACGCCCACGATACCCCGTCTGACGGCAATGTTCACAACCTGTCCCGCGATAGAAAGTCTGGTTGAGCGGAGCCTCGATCTGCTTGAGGTAATCCTGCGGATACTCCGCCGGAGCCGCGCACTGCGTGCAAATGGTGCGAACGAGTCGTTGAGCGATGAACGCGCGAACCACGCTCGCAAGCAGAAAGGGTTCGATCCCCATGTCGAGAAGACGCGTAATGCCGCCGACAGCGTCGTTGGTGTGCAGCGTCGAAAACACCAGGTGACCGGTCATGGCGGCGCGGATCGCAATTTCCGCAGTCTCGAAATCGCGAATCTCCCCGACCATCACGACGTTTGGATCCTGACGCAGGATGTGGCGCAGTCCGGCTGCAAACGTGAGTCCGATCTCGGGTTTTACGTCGATCTGCATCACGCCGGGCAGCCGGTACTCAACCGGTTCTTCGATGGTTAAAATGCGGCGTTGCACCGTGTTGATGGCGCTCAGAAACGAGTATAGCGAAGTGCTCTTGCCCGAACCGGTGGGGCCGGTGACGAGAATAATTCCATTCGGATACGCCAACAGCATGCGCACGATTTTTTCCTGCGCCACAGAAAGATCGAGCCGGTCGAAATCAAACTGCGCTGCCGCGCGTGTAAGCAATCGCAGCGACACGCTTTCGCCATTCACCGTCGGAACCGTCGAAACGCGGACGTCAATGGCCTCGGTGCCCTGCGAAAGATTGATGCGCCCGTCCTGCGGCAGGCGGCGCTCCGCGATGTCCATTTGTGCCATCACCTTGAGCCGCGAAATAATCGCACTTTGCAGCAACCGCAATTGGGGCGGCACCGCCACTTCGTGCAAGATACCGTCGATGCGGTAGCGGATGCGCAGATCGTTTTCGAGCGGCTCGACGTGGATGTCGGTAGCCCGTTCGTGAATGGCTTCGCGGATGATCTGGTTGACGAACTTGACGACGCTTGCTTCTGGATCGTCGGCGTCGAGGTCCGTGGATTTGCTCGACTCGTCGATGGCCTCCAGCGTGGTGCTGGATTGCAGAATCTCCTCAAACGTCTCCGCACCTACGCCGTAAAGCGCCTTGATCGTGCGGAGAAGCTGGCTGCGCGGAATGAGCACCCAGACGAGCTTTTTCGTCAGGATCTGCTGCGCCAACCGGCGTGCGCTGCTGTTGAAAACGTCGTACGTCGCGAGCGTGATACTCGTCTCAGTTTGCGAGACCGGCAGGATGTGATGTTTAAAAACGAACCGGCTAGGAAGCAGTCCGAGGCAGGCACGATCCACGTTGGTGACCTCCGCCTGTTCGACCTGCGTTTTAAACAGGCGCCCCAGTTCGGCAGTAAACCGGACCTCGTCCACCTTGCCGGAGTCGAGCACTTCGTTCGTCCACGACTGACCATTGTTCTGCTTCGCAGCAAGGGTCGGCGCTTCATCGCCCGGACAACCGGATGCGACGAGAAGCTGGACGAGAGACTGGCGAAGCGGGGTCACGGGCGAAGGTCTAATGGCTGGTTTCCAATGACTAAGGCGTCACCGGATTTTTACGCGCTGCTCTTTTGGAATTTCCGGCTTCTTGACGCGACTGCCAGCATTCGCATCCAGCGTGGATTCGAGGTCGGGTTCGATTTCAAGTTTTTGCTGTTCGCGATCTGTCAGGTCGATCAATTCCTCGGGCGCGGTGACCACTTCAGGTTTCATGAGGATGATCAGCTCAGAACGGCGGCCCTGATTGCTTTTGCTTTTGAAAAGATAACCAAGCACCGGAATCCGGCTGAGACCCGGAATGCCGCTCTCCGATTTTCTGGAATCGGTGCGCACCAATCCGCCAAGGGCAATCGTCGTTCCGCTGGGCACCGAGACGTTCGTTTTGATGTAGCGCGTCGCGATGGTGGGAATACTGCTTCCTCCGACCTCCGTGGACGCTCCGGTGAGCGAGTCGAGTTTTTGCAAAATATCGAGCGCGACTTCCTTGTCGGAATTGATCAGCGGCACCACTTCGAGTTGCAACGCAACCTGTTTGAACTGCACCGAGGAACTGACCGATGCGACGTTGTCCCTGTTACCGTTGTTATTCACGTTGGAGAGTGTCTGAGTCGGGACCGCAATTTCTTCACCCGACGCGATAATGGCTTTCTTATTGTTGCTGGTGAAAACCACGGGGCTCTGCGTCACACGGAAGCGCCCGGTTTTTTCCAGCGCATTGACCACCATGCCGAGGGAATCGCCGGCTGCAAGATACGCGCTGAGTCCGGGAGCACCCCCGATGAGAAACGGCGTCACATTGCTGAGATTGCGGGCGTTGAGAATGCGGTTGATATCGAGGAAAGGAAGTTTGTCGCTGCCGAACCCGATACCGCTGCGGCTTCCCTGGGTCCTGGTGTCAGGGACGGGATTCGTTCCCGGGTCGGTGCCGGGGTCTGTGCCGTCATTGGCAAGGCGGCGCCCGTTGACATCGGCATTGCCGAGGAAGTAGCTGAAGCCAAGGTCCTTGCTGTTATCGAGGGAGAGTTCACCAATGACGGTTTTGAGCAGAACCTGCGGGGCACGTGTGTCGAGTTGGTCGAGCACTTGGAAAATCTTTTGTTTCGCCTCCTCGTTACCGAGGACAATGATCGCGTTATTGCGCAGGTCGGCGATGATTTTGGTGTTTCCCACGGTGATAGCCTTCGGCGTGGTGTCCTTGGTTTCCGTCGCGAGCCCTTCGGAAACACTAAACCCGCCGTTTGAATTGCCGCCCAGGCCGCCGCTGGAACCTCCGCCAAAACTGCTGGACGTCGAGGCATTGGCGTTATTCGAGGCTCCGGGAGCATTGGTCGAGGGCACTTCCGTATTGGTATCGCCTTTCTCCGCAATGGCCTTGACCACCACCTCCAGCACATCGCCGGCGGAGACGTACTTCAATACGCGTGTGGTGGGTTCACCAAACTTGATGTCGCTGTCGAACTCGTTGATGAGTCTGCGCACAAAAGCCAGATTAACCGGGCGTGTGACAACGTGGATCCGGTTCGTCCGGATATCAGCCGTCAGTTTGATTTTTCCAACAATAATGGCGTCCTCCGTGAGCGTCGTGCTGCCGCCTTCAATCGTCACCGAAGGATTGGGAACATCAATATCTCCAGGAACATTCGGGGCAATTCGCGGCCGGGGAACCGCTCCAACCGGTGCGCCCGGAGCACCTCCAGCCGTAGGTTGTTTGTCAAAAATCTTCTCCAGTTTTTCCAGGACATCCTTCGCGTCGGCGCGCTCGAGTTTAATAAATTCACTCACCACTTCGGCTGGCGGCATGTCGATTTCGCGAATCACCCGCACCACCCCGCGCAACACCGGACTGCTCTCGGTGATCAGCAGGGCCTGGGACTTCGGCAGCGCCACTACGGAAGTGTAGAGCGACGGCGCGATGTATTGGGAGAGCACTTGCTGAAGTTCTGTGGCATCCGCATAACGCAGTTTAAACAGGTAGGTGACCACCGTGTCGTTGTCCGGGATTTCCATTTCGTCGGAAATGATCGGCACACCGGCGACACGCGGATTTTTGGTCAGGCCGATGGCCTTGATGATGTTGTCCTCGCCGGGAATCAGCGTGAATCCGTTCAGCAGCAGGCACGTCTCGATGATCTGCATCGCCTCGTCCTTGGTGAGCTGCGTCATGATTACGATGTTCACCTGTCCCTGCACCGTGTTGTCGTAGATGACGTGCTTTCCGGCAAGCCGCCCATAGTAGTCGAGCAAAGTCTTGACGTCCACATTGGGAAACTCAAGGCGGTCCACCATTTCACTGGAGTTCGCAGGAACGGCGGCAGGGGGCGGGGTGGGTTCCTGAGCCCGCCCGGGGAAAGCGTCACCAAGGATTACCAGGAGGATGAGGAGACGAAAATGCACTGGCGGTTTGTATGCGTGGAATGCCATGTGGTCAATGGAGAGTAACTGGGACGCCGAAAGCCTGGAAACCGTTCACGGAAGGTTGTGAATCCACCCGGAATACCGCGACCTCTCTCACTTCGCCTTCGCGCCCGCCGCCGACTTGATCGGGATCAGCCGCGGCCTGGGCTTTTTCTGCTGGGTCGCGGTCTGGCGGCGGGCCGATTCGCGGAAGGAAAACTGCGCCTGAAACAACTTGGTCCCTTTGCGCGGTTTCAGCCGCTTGTACGAGCCGTCCGGCTGAAGCTCGCGCGCCTTGGCCCGGTCGTTGAGGTACGCTGGCAGCAGCGTTTCCACGATCTCAGCCCGCAGCACCGGATCCAGAATCGGAAAAGCCACCTCCACACGGCGGTAAAAATTGCGCGGCATCCAATCGGAACTCCCGAGGTACACCACCGGTTCCCCGGCATTGGAAAAATAGAACACCCGGCTGTGTTCAAGAAAACGTCCGACAATCGAAACCACGCGGATGTTTTCACTCACGCCGGGCACGCCAGGACGCAAACAGCAGATCCCGCGCACGATGAGATCGATCTGCACTCCCGCCGCCGACGCCTCGTACAGCGACTTGATGATCGCTTCGTCCACGAGGGAATTGATCTTGATGATGATCCGCGCCTTTTTCCCCGCCAACGCGTGGTCGCGTTCGCGCTCAATCATTTTCCTGAACCGCTCCGCCATATCAAACGGCGCCACGAGCAGTAGTCGCGAACCCGGATAATCAGCGGGCCCAGTCAGGCTGTTGAACAACGCCGCCACGTCGTGCGTGATTTCCTCGTGCGTAGTGAGCAAGCTGAGATCGGTGTAAAGCCGCGCGGTCTTGGGATGATAGTTGCCCGTTCCCAAATGCACATATTGCCGCAACCGGTCCTCATCTCGCCTCACGATGAGCATCATTTTGCAATGAGTCTTCAGTCCCACCAAGCCATACACCACATGCACCCCGGCCTCCTCGAGCCGGCGGCCCCATTGGATGTTCGCGGCCTCATCGAAACGCGCCTTGATTTCCACCATCGCCGTCACCTGCTTGCCGTCGCGAGCGGCTTTCGCAAGCGCGGCAATCAATGGAGAATCACCGCTTGTCCGATAAAGCGTCATCTTGATCGCCATCACCTGCGGGTCCGTGGACGCGCTTTCCAAAAGATCCACGATGCTATCGAACGACTCATACGGATGATGCAGCAACACGTCGTGCTCGCGCAGATGATGCCACAAATCGCAGTCCTCAGGCAGCTTGGGATCGTGTGCCGGATAAAACGGGCGGTCCTTGAGCTTCGCAAACGCCTCATTGCTGAGCAGCGCCATGAGGTAGGTCATGGAAATGGGATACTCCAGGTGAAAAATATCATCCTGAGAAACCTGAAACCTCGCCATAAGGTAGTCCTGCACATCCTGCGGGCATCCTTGGTTCAGCTCCAATCGCACAGCCAACCCGCGGTTCGCCTTGCGCAACTCCTGCTCAATCGTCCGCAGAAGGTTCTCCGCCTCCTCTTCATCAATGTACAAGTCGCTGTTGCGCGTAACGCGAAAACCGTGAACACATTCGAGCTCAAGACCAGGAAAAAGCTCCCCGACGTAATGCCTGATGAGCGAACTGAGATAGACGTAGCAAAAGCGTGCTTTATCTCCCTCGCTCTGCGGCACAGGCACTAATCGCGGTGCATTGCGCGGAATCTGAACTATCGAATAGACCGACTCTTCTTCGCCGGCCTTCCGGGTGCGCACGATGAGATTGTGACTCTTGTTGAGCACCTGCGGAAAGGGATGGCTCGCATCAATACTGAGCGGTGTGAGCACCGGATACAGTTCGTTGCGAAAATAATCCCGCGCCCACACCGTTTGCTCCGCAGACAACTCCTCCACTTCCAGAATATGGATGTTCTCTTTCGCAAGCGCCGGTTTGATTTCCTTGCACCACAACGCGTATTGCGTATCCACCAGCTTGTGGGCTTTTTCTTGAATCTGACGAAGCAGGTCCAACGGCATGATTCCGTCTGCCGCGCAATCGTTGGAATCGCTGGAAATGAGCTGCTTGATCCCCGCGACGCGGATTTCGAAAAACTCATCCAGATTCGAGCTGAAGATACTGAGAAACTTCACGCGCTCTAGCAAGGGCTGCGACGCGTCCTGCGCTTCCTCCAGGACGCGCTGGTTAAATTCCAACCAACTCAATTCGCGGTTGAGAAAGTTCTCGGGTGCTGAAAAATCGTGGTTCACGCCGTGACTTCTACCCTTGCCGAGCCGCACCGGCAACCCGAACCGGTCCGAATTTATCGTTTCGATGCCAACAAACGTTCAAGCAAACGTTTCTGTCGAAGCAGCCACCGGAAGCTCCCGGCCAACACACGCGGTTTCGCCGAAGTGTCCAGCCGCAGCTTCCGGCACTGACGATGCAAATCGTTCTCACCGATCGCGCGGAGCATCCACTTTTCACAATCGTCAATCTCCACAAACGGCTTCACAAGCCATTCTCCGAGCAATCGATGCCAATCCTCCGCAGCGGCGGGCGTCGCTTTTTCGCGCTCCGTCATTTGTAAATCATGCCAGCGGTACGCGCAGAGCGGCTCGTCAATCCAATGAAAATCCCCCATCTCCAAAAGCCGGAACCACATCTCCAAATCCGCCGCATGTGAATACGCCGTGTTAAATCCACCCGCCACCGCGGCACGCCTAAACATCACCGCACTCGGCGGCCCCGGTAGATTCCGCATCTCCCGGAGACATCGCCGGATCAAGGGACGCCCTGCTTGATGCCCCGGTGCCAGTCGGCGGCGGGATGTTTCCAAAGCCTCCATGGACGCGTTAACCGATACCCACGCCGAAGCGACCAGGCTGATTTGGGGATGCGCGTCCAGCACCGCCGCGAGTTTCGACAGCGCATCGTCCGCCGCCAGAAAATCGTCCGCATGAACAAACTTCACATACTCCCCGCGTGCTTGCCCGAGACACGCATTGCGATTCCCCACCATTCCCAGATTCTGCGCATTCCGAAACACACGGATGCGCGAATCCCGCAGAGCCAACTGCTGTGCGATCTCAAACGAATCATCCCGCGAGGCATCGTCGAAAATAAGGATCTCAAAATCCTGAAACGTCTGCCGAAGCACGGACTCCACGGCTTTCGCCAAATACCGACCATAGTTGAAACAATCGATGCAAACGGAGATGCGCGGCTTCATGGCTTGTTCAACAACCTGCCGTACAGCGCAAGAAACGCGGCGGTTTGCGCTTCCAGCGAGTGAGCTTCGGCACACGTCCTCGCTGCCACCCGCATCCCGGCATGTTGCGCAGGTTCTATCATCGTTCGCACGCTCCCGACCATGCCACGAACGTCCTGCGGATTTTCAAAAACGAACCCCTCCCGGCCGTGCTGCATTAATTCCGATACGCCATTCGATGTCGTCGTGATCAACGGCAACCCGCAAGCCAGCGCTTCCAGCGTCACCAGGCTGCACGGATCATACCACGTCGGATGGATGCACGCGTCGGCGGCTGCATACAGCGGCAGCGTATCCTCTACCGGACCAAGGAACTTGACATCCACCCCACGCTTTTTCGCATGGAGCATTGCCCGTTCGGGTTTTCTGCTGCCCGCGATGACGAGTCGGGCCTCGGGAAGCTGATGCGCGACATCTATCGCGGTCTCCGCATTTTTCAGACGCAAATTGTGCGCGACCATCAGCAGCAGAAACTTTTTTCCAATTCCAAGTCGCTCCCGCCACCTCGCCCTCTCCACTGCACATCGCGTCGGCGACCAGCGAGCCAAGTCCACCCCGTTGTAAATCACCGGAAGCCGATCACCGGACGTTCCGTAGTTTTCCTGGAAATGCCGACGGACCATCTTCGACACGCACACCACAGGCATTCCAGAATCCATGCGCCGCCGCTCCATTTCATCCTGCTCGCGATAACGCCGCTCTTTCCAAAGAGTCATCCTGCGCCACGCTGGAATACGCAACCGGTTCATCTCACGCGCTGCCAGTCCGCACCCGCCATGCGGATGAAACAACGTCCCGAAATTTCCCACGCCCATGTCATGCACCACGTCGAATCCGCCCGCTCCGGCAGCACGTCCCAACGCGTCGGCGGACGCCGCAAACGATTTTCCCCGCTCCACGATGTGCACGCGGAAACCGGCCTCCGCCACGCACGACGCCGCTCCAAACGCCACAATCTCCGCCTCATGTCCCGCTGCCCGCAACGCGTGTGCAAACTGCCACGTCCACTGTTCCAGCCCGCCCAGGGCGGGATCTAGATGTTCGGCGACGAGTGCGATGCGCATGAAGTTTCCGTTCTTGTTGCCGCCACGATTGCGGCATGGATGGCAGGATATAAACGCAATGGCTCATCGCGCAAGACTGGCGCTCGCCCACCCCGAAATAGCCTTGCTGACGGAAATCGTCACTTCATTATTCCTCGCGCCGCCTCACCGTTTGCCAGACGGGCCAAGCCAGAATACCAACCATTCGTCCGCCATGTCACTCCAAGCCAGACTCCGCATTCTGCACCGCCAACTTTCGCCATGGGTGCTTCCGCTGCTGCTCCTCAGCGCCATTACCGGACTCATCTATCGGATCGGGCGCGCGTGGTTTTCCATGTCGAAGGAAACCGGAGAAAAGATTCTGCACCTGCACGTTGGCGAATGGCTCGGAGAGCACGGCTCGGTCATCTACGTGCTCATCACCGGTAGCGCACTCTTATTTCTGATTTTTTCGGGACTCTGGATGTGGTTCACCAGCAAGAACTCGAAAGCTCCCGTGCGAAAATTCCATCGTGCGCTCGCCGTCGCCTTTGCCCTTCCCCTCATCCTCTCCGCGATCACGGGCATCGCTTATCAGATCGGAAGCACATGGTTCGACTTCGGTGAGGACCGCCTGAAACTGCTCCTTTCGCTCCATCAGGGTTCATGGCTCGGGCCTGATTTACGGCCTTTCTACATTCTCTTCCTCGCCGCCGGACTCATCGCACTCTGCCTCACCGGGTTCCGAATGCTTCTCCGCCCAAAGGCCTAGAATCCCGCTACTCAGGCCTCACCAGCAATCGGAACACGCCCAGGCGGGACCAGAAGCGCGCTGCGAGCTGTTCACCTGCCATTTTCCCCACCTCAAAAAAACCTTCCACCGCCGTTGCCGAAGGTATTGACGCCACGCTTTCAGCACGTTTTCTTATGCCCATGAACTCTTTCACAGCCCTGCTTCCTCGAACACTCTGCGTTGTTTCATCGATTTTCATTCTTCAATGCACCGCATCAGCCTCGCTTGAGCAACGTGCCGCCGGACTCGAGCGCTGCGCCAACGATCTTTCCGGAGACATTCGCGAGCAAATCATGGACTCAGACCGCGGGAACGCCCAAGGCGAAAGTTCGCAGCTTTACCAAAATGCAACCTCCCTGCGCGACGCCGCAGCCCGTTACAACAATCTCGTGCAGCGGAACGCCAGTAATGGTTCGCTCAACTCCGCACTTCGCGAAGTCGAAAATCAGGCCCGTGACCTGCGTAAACGAATCGCCGGACAATCCTATCCCTATTCAACCTTCGAAAATCTCTGGCGCGTCGAGGGACTCATCATGGCCATCAAGGAAGATTCCGGTGACGCCAAAAAAGAGCGCCGTTCCCGCGAAAAAGTTCGCGCCTCAAAGCCTGTTGCCACAGGACGTGTCGTCGATGAACCTGCCGCAGAACAGGCGGCAGCCGAGGTTCAACCGGAACCCACCGGCGCACGAATCGGTTTCGGCAACGGACAGGTCACCGAGGCCAACAGCATCGCCCACCGCCATTTGCACCGCGTGTACAGCGTGAGCCATGAGGACATGCGCACCCTCGATATCAAGCCCAAAAGGGATGTCTATGCCGTCAAAATGGCCGCCAACGGCACCGAATACTACTTGGAAGTCAGCCTAGCTTCGCAGCAGGTCGTGAAAGAAAAAATCCGCCGCTAAGCAGGCAGCTTTTCAAAACTCACGCCTCCGCAGCCTGCACAAACTGATCGTGCAGCCCGCGATAAATCCCCTCAAATGCAAGCAACTCGTCGTGCGTTCCCCGCTCAACGATTTTGCCATGATCCAACACCAGAATCACGTCCGCCGAACGAATCGTGCTCAGCCGGTGCGCGACAACAAAGCTCGTCCGCCCTTTAAGCAACGTGCCCAGCGCCTTTTGCAACCGCGCTTCCGTCAGCGCATCAATGCTGCTCGTGGCCTCATCCAGGATCAAAATCCGCGGTTCTGCCAGTAACGCGCGCGCAAAGCTGATCAGTTGCTTTTGCCCCTGGCTCAACCCTGCTCCTCCCTCGCCAATCGGCGCATGAAATCCGCCCGGCAGCGCTTCGATCAAGTCCAGAAATCCCAGATCCCCCACCGCTTCCACCACTTCCTGAATCGTGGCCTCAGGACGGGAGAATCGGATGTTTTCCAACACGTCCCCTTCAAAAAGAAAACTCTGCTGCAACACGATCCCCATTTGTTGGCGCAGTGAGTCTGATTGCAACGCGGTGATATCGAGTCCGTCCACCGTGATCTTCCCGCCGGTCGGCAGATAGAGTTTGCTCACCAGTCCCGTCACCGTACTTTTTCCCGAACCTGTGTGTCCCACCAACGCAACGGTCTGACCAGGTTCCGCGACGAAACTCACGTCATCCAGCACCGGCTTCTTCGTGTCGTAGGAAAAATGCACCCGGTCAAAAACCACGCGGCATCCCGCTCCATGGGCGGATCGCGGCAACACCACCGCCTTGGCGTCATCCTTCCAATCCGCCTTGGCATCCAGCAGGCGAAACACCCGCTCGGCACCCACCATCGCCGACAGCGAGTTGTTATAGAGGTTCCCAAGACTTCGAATCGGATCAAATACGAGGTTCGCCAGAAAAAAGAACTGCACCACTGCTGCCAACTCCATCTGACCATGCAACACGCGCCAACCCCCGATGAAAATCAGCAGCGCCATGAAGATCTGACTCACAAAATCCAGTGCCGGCAGAAACAACGCCTGCGTCCGCGCCGCCTGGGAATTGAACTGCGAATGATCCAGCACAAGTTCGCGAAAGGCCCCGGCATTCACCTCCTCCCGCGCAAATCCCTGCGTCACGCGAATCCCGTTCACCGATTCCGCCAGTGTCGCGGTCACGCGCGAAAAACTCTCCTGCATTTTCCTCTGCGCAGCGCCGGCCTTCGTTTTGAACTGCCGGTGCAGCAGAAAAAGTATCGGCGCGATCGCCATCACCACGCCGAACATCACCAGGTCGCACCAGATCATCAGCGCAATCCCCGTGATCATCGTTCCACACTGAACCAAGCCCACAAACACCACTTCCTGCACACCGATCCGAATCGCGTCTATGTCCGAGGTCATGCGCCCCACGATCCGGCCCAGCTTGGTCCGGTCATAAAATCCCATCGTCATCCGCTGGAGATGCGTGAACAACTCGTTGCGAATGTCGTGCACCACCGCCTCGCCCAACTCCAGGGCGTAGCGAATCCGGAAATGAAACAGCCACTGCGTGAAAATCATCAACCCCGCATAACCCGCCGCGCCCCAGGCAATGCCCTGCACACTCCCCGAATTAATCGGCCCGTTGACCACTGCGGCCACTGCCCACGTGAGCATCGTTGTTAAAAATGCACGGCTCACGGTTAAAAAATACAACCAGCGCAGCCGTTTCCCGTAGGGTTTGGTGTACGTAAACAGCCGACGCATCAGCGCGCTCATGGCAAGATCCGGGGCGGCTTTCCGCTCGTCGGCATCACGGTCAAAATGGGTGACCAGCGCGGGCGTCTTCATCGGCTCAGGCGTTGCATGTGCCTTATTTCTCCAACAGTTCCTGTCGCAAAAAGCTGCATCCCCGCATGTTGCACCGCCGTAAGCACCTCGCAATCGTGGAGTTGCATTTCCGAAAATATAGGCCAACGTCTGCCCCAATGAAAACGATTCTCCTTATCGCCATCTCCGCCCTAATCATAGTCGGCCCCGTCTCCCAACTTCGCGCAGAAAATTATGTCTATGAAGGCGCAGTCAGCGCACGCGAGTTTGTCTCCGACGGACCGTACTTCGGCATCACCAAGCCCACCCTGCGCGTCTATGCCATCTGGAATCCTTCAAGCGATGACCTCACCTTTTTCTTCTACGGAAAAAGCCCCACCGGCACCAAAATCTTCACCCAGTCAGCAAACATCGATGTCGAAGATAACGACGCCGTCGGACGCACCATCCTTGCCAAGGCTGTCCTCGGCGCTGGTTCCGTGAGCATGAACTACCTGCGCGGCACACCAAAAACCGTAACCTTCAACAACCTCGGCGCCACCGCCAGCCGCCCCAAAATCTTCACGATGGTCCTCCGCTATTTCATCGAAGCCAGCCCCGATGGCGCCGTGGAGTACAACGCGAACATCGAACTCATCGGCTCACTCACCAAGGCGTCCAACGAAGCCCCTGCCTCGCTCGCCACAGCCATCTCCGTAGTGAAAGCCAAACTCGAATCCAAAGGTTACGCAGCTTTATTCTGAGGAACGATTCAACAAAAGGGGGCGACATGGAAACCGCCCTCCAAAAAATAATAGGGAATAGTGAGCCATTCATTCGATCACTCACCAGTCCGTTCAACGTGTCGCGCTAGTCCTGGTTCTTTGCCATGCGCTGGGCATGCTCCCACTCCAAGCGCAGGATCGATCTCTGGAAATTTTCGACGCAGGTCAACCGCGCGAGTTCTCCGCAGTCACCGACGCCTGGGAAACCGGGCCGGGTAAAGCAGGCAGGGTCGAAAAAATCTTCTCACTCGGCTCCCTGGGCGAACTCGAATCCGCCGCGCTACGACACGAATGGGCCACGCGCAGTCCTGCCCGCATCCTGCTCTACGAACGCGGCGTAAAACGCACCCCGCACAATAGACGCACCGTCACCGACCGGATCATCGTGCAACTCGCGCCGGGCGTTTCACGAAGCTGGTTGTTGAGAAAAATCAACGCTGCCCCCGTCGAAACCACCCGACTGCCCGAAGGCTATTACGTGGTGAGAATCAAACGCGCCGCCCACACCCTGTCTCGCGTGGAACGCCTCAGAAAATCACCCGGCGTGCTGCGCGCAGACCCCATGCTGAGACGCCTCCAAACCAAGCGGTTCACGCCCAACGACACGTATTTCACCGCCCAATGGCACTTAAAAAACACCGGCACCGGTGGTGCCACCGCAGACATGGACGTCAACGTCTCTCCCGCGTGGGATGTCATCGTGAGCGGCACCGTGGTTCGCGGCAGCGGCGTGCGCATCGCCATCATCGACGATGGTATTCAGGTAAATCACCCCGATCTCATCACCAACGTGGATACGGACAACGATTTCAACTGGAATAACGGCAGCAGCTCCGATCCCTCGTCCCAGCAATCCAACGGCGATTTTCACGGCAACGCGTGCGCGGGCGTCGCCGCCGGACGCGGCAACAACGGACTCGGCATCTCGGGAGCCGCTCCGCAAGCAACGCTTGTCGGCTTACGCCTCATCGCCGGGACCGTAGCAGACACTCAGGAAGGCGCAGCGCTCGATTGGAAGAGCAATATTGTGCAGGTGAAAAGCAATAGCTGGGGCCCCGATGACGACGGCGCAACCCTGGAAGGCCCGGGAACCGTAGCCGCAGCCGCGCTCGTCAACGCCACAGGCACCGGTCGCGGCGGACTCGGCTCCATCATCGTGTGGGCGGCAGGCAACGGACTCAAATCCAATGACAACTCCAACTACGACGGCTACGCGAATTCCATCTACACCATCGCCGTAGGTGCTGTGAATGATCGTGGCATCCAAAGCTACTATTCAGAACCCGGCGCAAACATCGTCGTCACCGCCCCTTCCAACGACACCTCGGCACGCAAAGGCATCGTCACCACCGATCTCACCGGAATCAACGGCTACAATTTCGATGGCACCAACGAATTCAGCCTCCCCAACATTCCAGACCTCAACTACACCAACGATTTTGGCGGCACGTCCTCCGCCTGTCCGCTCGTCGCGGGCGTTACAGCACTGATCCTCCAGGCCAAACCCACACTCGGCTGGCGCGACGTTCAAGAAATCTTGATCCGCTCAGCAAAGAAAAATCAGCCCGCCGACACCGACTGGATAAACAACGGCGCTGGCTTCCATTTTAACCACAAGTACGGCGCAGGCCTCGTGGACGCTCACGCAGCCGTCCTCATGTCGGGAACGTGGACAAACCTCGGCCCGCAACTCAAAATCAGCGCGACCAACAGCACTTCGACAACCATCGTGGACAACAACAACACAGGCGTTACCCGCTCCTTCACGCTCAGCGCCATCAACTCCCTCCGCGTCGAACATGTGAACGTCAAGGTGAACATCAGCCACAGCTCACGCGGCGACCTTGCCGTGACCCTCACCTCACCCGCCGGCACCGTCAGCAGATTGGCTGAGGTGCACGCCGACACCGGAAACAACTACGCGAACTGGACGTTCATGTCCGTCAGGCATTGGGGCGAAAATTCCGCCGGAACCTGGACGGTCAAAGTCAGCGACGGCACCGCCGGAACTGCGGGCACGCTTTCGCTCGTGGAACTCACGGTCTTTGGCACAACCGGCAATGCCGCGCCAACCGTCAACTCTGCCACCATCCTGCCCGGCACCACAGCGTTCAGCGATGAAACCTTGAGCGTCACCGGAGTTGCCACCAGCGATCTTGAAAACAATCCCGTCACGGTGGCCTACCAATGGGAATCCAGCACCGACGGCGTCGCGTTCGCCCCCGTCGCCATCGCAACCAACTCCAGCGTCTCAGCCGCACTTTCCAACTCCGGAAAAGCCTGGCGCTGCAAGCTCACACCGAATGACGGCAACCAAAACGGCAGTCCGTTCACCTCCGGCACCGTCACCGTCAATCAGCGCCCCGTGGTTCTTGGCCAGAGCGGCTCCTTGTACAGCTACGACTCCGATCTCGTGCTCGCCAAGGGTTCGGGCACTTCCGGCTTCTTGGTCCCCGTCTTCATCAACGAATTCAGCCAGGGCATTTCCAACACCAATCGCGAATGGGTGGAACTCCTGACCACCCAAACCACCGATCTCCGCGGTTACTCGGTGCAGGATTCAAATCCAACCGCGCTGACATTTTCCAGCGGCACCTTTTGGAGCGCCATTCCGGCCGGAACCCTGATCGTTATCTACAACGGCACTGCACGGGACACGGTGCTACCCGCCGATGACACCAACGCCTCCGACGGCAACCTTATCCTCCCCCACAACAACGCCACTTATTTCTCTGGAACCTGGCCAGCGCTCACCAACTCCGACGATGCGATCATCGTTCGCAATGCATCCGCCATCAGCATCGACGGCGTCTCCTACGGGGGAAATACTACGCAGCAACCTTCGCTCGGAGAAGTCAGCGGCGGCCTCTCGGCGAACTTCAGCGGCAGCACCGAGCTCCAGCTCAGCGCGCCCGCATCATGGACCACGGTCGGCTATCTCAGCGCAACGCCCGGCCAACCCAATAGCACAGCAAACACCGGCCTCGTCACCAGCCTGCGCTCCCTCGGAGGTTCCGCCAACTTCCGCTTCGCCAACGCGTCCGAACTCGTTCCCGGACTTACCATCACTTCCACCAACGGCCTTGTCTCGGGCACTATCGCAACAAACGCCCCCGGCCTTTACCATCTCATCATCGAGCGAACCAACGGCAGCGCCACCGTTTCGCAGCAATACAACTTGCTCGTAGGCAGCACGAACGGCGTGTTCACCATTCCCCCCGGGAAAACGTGGACCCTTCTCGCCAACACCACCATCGCAGGAACCATCCTCAACAGCGGCACCATCCAGACCAACGGTTTCCTCCTAAGCAACACCCAAAGCTTCACCAGTTGGACCGCCGCCTACCTGCCCAACACCTCACCCGCACCAGCTTCCGACAACGACAACGATCTCCTCCCGCACCGCATCGAATACGGCATCGGCGCACGGCCCGATCGTTACGACGCGAACCTCGGCCCCACCGCAGTCCTCAGCGGAACCAACATCGTGGTGCAATTCCAGCGCGACCTCACCGCAGGCGGAACACGCGTCGAAGTTCAGCAGTCCACCGACTTCGTCACCTGGACGCCAGTCAGCGACGTGCTCACCAGCAGCAGCAACACCATCGAACTCCGCACAGCCATCGTCCCCATGGGCAGCGGCACGTCGAAGTTCATCCGGTTGTTCGCACCGTAGAAAACGCAGGAGCCCCCCGCTTCGCGTCCTTCGCAGTAAAACTACATCAACCGCGCACCGGCCTCCGCCAACGGACTGCGCTCGCCTTTACTGAGGCTCACGTGCGCCGCAATCGCTTCGCCTTTTAGCCGGTTCCGCGTGTACACCAGTCCGTTGGAACGGCTGTCCACATACGGATTGTCGATCTGCGCCGGATCGCCCACGAGCACGAGTTTCGCTCCGCGCGACATGCGCGTCACCACGGTCTTTGCTTCCAGCGGCGTAAGCTGCTGGGCTTCGTCCAAAATGAAAAACCGCCGCGGAATCGAACGCCCGCGAATGTAACAAAGCGCCTCAATCTCCACGATCCCCTGATCCATCAGCACTTCGTAAGGTTTCCGAATTGCCGACCCCGGGGCCTGCGGAAAATTTGGCCGCCGCTGCTGCTGCTGCGGCGCTTCCTTCTTTTTCTTCCCGTGCTTGTGCTCCGAACCGTTGCTCTGCGCCTGCACATTCACCGACGGCATCAGCACTTCGAGCGCGTCGTAGATCGGCTGCAACCACGGCTTCATTTTTTCATCAAGCGTGCCCGGCAAAAATCCGAGCGTCTCGCCCATCGCAACGACCGGACGGCTTACCGTCATCCCGTTGAATTGTTTGGTAAACACCGAGTGCAACCCCGCCGCCACCGCGACAAGCGTCTTGCCCGTGCCCGCCTGTCCGTAGCAGGTCACCAGCGAAATGGACGGATCCAGCAGCGCATCGATGAAGCATTGCTGACCAAGATTCGCCGGGCGCAAAGCCACGCCGCGCGGCATATGAAGGGCCTCCGGGATCTGCAATCGGTGCAGCTTTTTGTCGGCATGAAAACGTCCCGGCATCGTCTTGCCGTTGGAGTCACGCAGCAGCACATACTCGTTCAGGCTAAGATTCGTGCTGTGCGATCCGCCGAACTCCAGCACATGCGAACTCGAAAACCGTTGCAGTTCGTGCGCATTCACATCGATCGTCCGCAACTCGTAGCTCTCCACGTCGCGCGCCTCAACTTTGTCGTTGAGGTAATCCTCACATTCCAACCCCACCGCAAGCGCCTTGAGGTGCATGTTGAGATCTTTCGTAACAAGAATCGTCAATCCAGCCGTGCGCTCCGCCAGCAGCACCGCGCTCGCAAGAATCCGGTGGTCCATCCGGTCCATGTCGGGAAATGTGCGTTTAAAACGGTCCAGAGCGGGCGTGCTCTTTCCGAGATCATCCACCGACAACTGAATGCGTCCGCCGCCGTCCAGTTCCACGCCTTCAAGCACCGCCGCGTGGCTGTTCGCAAAACATTTCGTCAACGTACGATGCACCGCGCGAGCATTGGCCCCGCGTTCTGATGGCTCGTTCTTAAACTTATCGAGTTCCGAAAGCACATCGACCGGGATGAACACCCGGTTGTCCTGAAACCGTCCGAGGCACGACGGATCATGCAAAAGCACGTTCGTATCCAGCACAAAGTTTTTGGTTCCCCCCGTGGATCCGGATTTCTGGGTTGAGCGCGCTTTTTTGCGTACTTTCGGCGGTTTGGGTGTTTCGTTCGTTGCTTCCAAAGTAAATAGGCTGTCGGTGAATGCGGGAGCGTCCTGGGTGCTGTCGTAGTGGTTCATAATGATGTTAGGGAAACCTGTTTTCCGAGCGGAAAATGCCGGGGAAAAAACATCCCGGACGTCAGAGGCGAATCGTCCTTACGGAAAACAGCGAGCATGCCGGACCGATTAGGAGAACAGACGTGATGGTATAACGCCGTGATAGAAGATGTTTAACGCCGTGTTGCGATAAGTGCAACCGCGATTTTGTGGCGATCCTGTGACAAAATGGATCCCACGCGTCCCATCCGCCCACCTAGCTCAACAACTTCTCGCGCGCAATAAAGCACAACGGTTTCCCACCCGCATCCAGCACTGGCTCGATGTGAACCGAAACGCGGTAGGACGAACCGTCCTTGTGGTAATTCACAAGATCCTGAGTCACCGGCTCCAAACGCCGAATCGCTTGGCGCATTGCATCCACAGCCTTCGGATCGGTTTCTTTGCCCTGCAGAATCGGAGCCAGTTTACGACCGCGCAAATCTTCCAGCGCGTGCCCGCACATTTCACTAAAAGCCGCGCTCACCCACTGCACCGTATTGTCGCTGCGCGTCACCACGATCGGCTCTTTCGCCGCATCCTCAACCGAAAGCCCCAGCGTCCTCGTCACCACACTCGGCATCCGAGTTTCGATCTCGGAAAAAATGGCCTTCTTACGAACGGGAACAACTCCCGTTCCAAAACCCTGATCACTCAGCGCAACGGCGAGTCTGGCGGCGATTTCTTGCATGTTCCCCATAAGATGAAGCAACTCCGGTTGGGAATTTGCGATCTTCTCCAGTTCGGCAGAGGCCTCAGTTTCCATTGCTCCTGCCGCATACAAGCTGGCTAATTCGTACATTTCTTCGTTGTCCACATGGAATGATTCAATGATGTTTACGCCATTGTCTAGCTGGCGGTTGCCTGAATCCTGACTATTTTTGCGCCCGTATCGAATATTTGAACCATGCTCCATCGCTTTTTTATTCTGCTCCTTGCCGCGTCGTTGATTTTCTCCCTGCCCGCCTGCAAACGGAAAAAAAAGGAGTGGAACCCGTCGATGGGCGCGGCGGAGCGTCCGGCTGAAATCTGGAAGCAGTTCTCCGGAGCCAACGCCTTTCACCACACACAAAAGCTCGTGGAACTCGGGCCACGCCTGCCCGCGACCGAGGGCATCGAAAAGGCCCGCAGCTACATCATCGAACAACTCAGCAAATCCGGATGGGACACGATCCGCCAGACGTTCACCGACACCACCCCGCACGGTCCGGTGGAATTCACCAACCTCATAGCGCGGTACCGGGGCGTCGGTGAGAAAAATCAATGCGTCATCATTGCCTCGCATTACGACACCAAAAAGTTCGCCACTTTCGATTTCGTAGGAGCCAATGACAGCGGCTCCAGCACCGGTGCACTTGTGGAAATGGCGCGCGTGCTCGCCAAGGATCCCAACCTCGCATGGAAATGTGAACTCGTCTTTTTCGACGGTGAAGAGGCGTTTGTGGATTTCACCGAAACCGACGGGCTCTACGGCTCGCGCCATTACGCCCGCGATCTGCGCACCGCGAAGCGCGCGAAACAATTCAAGTTCGGCATCCTCTGGGACATGATCGGCGACAAAAATCTCACCATCACCTTTCCGTCCGACTCACCACCCCATCTCTCCCGCAGCGCCTTTGCCGGAGCCGATGCCCTCGGTACACGCAAATATTTTTCCTTTTTCCCCAACCCGATTCTCGACGATCACGTCCCGCTCAACCTCTCGGGCATCCCGACCATCAATTTTATCGATTTCGATTACCCGCCATGGCACACCGCCGAGGACACTATGGATAAACTCAGCCCGGATAGCATCGAAACCGTGGCCGAAGTCACCCTCTGGATGCTGCGTCAGGCGTGGCCGCGCTGAGCCTTCGGAAATACAAAGTGACATGACCCGCTCTTTCCGCGCATTTTTAACCGCCGCCCGATGAAGCTCCGCAACCAACTTCTCGCCCTCGCCTGCCTCTTCGCGTTCCTCGCGATCGGCGTGCTCTATTTCAACCGTTGGGTCGTGCAAAAACCGTTCGGCATCATTCTCATCCTCGGCGATA
>Ga0105048_10005593_pt1 | contig 20286 bp, 17 predicted proteins | sample MAT05_FD_78382 | JGI IMG/M metagenome (GOLD analysis project Ga0105048, IMG submission 78382) | Freshwater microbial communities from Lake Fryxell liftoff mats and glacier meltwater in Antarctica - MAT-05 | ecosystem: Environmental > Aquatic > Freshwater > Ice > Liftoff microbial mat | place...
CCCCGGACACGCGGCTGATGATCCTCGCGCCGGTTGTCGCCGGGCGCAAGGGAGAGCAAGTCGAACTTTTCGCCGAATTGCGCGCGCAGGGATTTGCCCGCCTGAGGGTTGATGGAGAGATTGTCGAAATCGACGCCTTGCCCAAACTCGCCAAGACGAAGAAGCACACGGTAGATGTCGTCGTCGACCGTCTCAAAATCCGCGACGACATGCGTCAGCGCCTTGCCGAATCGTTCGAGACCGCGTTGCGCCACGCCGACGGGCGAGCCATCGCTTACGAGATGGACGCGCATCGTGAGCACGTCTTCTCGGCGAAATTCTCGTGTCCGGTGTGCGCTTACTCGCTGCAGGAACTGGAGCCGCGCATCTTCTCGTTCAACAATCCGATGGGCGCCTGCCCCGAGTGCGACGGCCTTGGCGTCATTCAGTTCTTCGATGCGCGGCGCATTGTTGCCCACGCCAATCTTTCGCTCGCCAGCGGCGCAATCCGCGGCTGGGACCGGCGCAATTCGTTCTATTTCCAGATGCTGCTTTCGCTCGCCGCGCACTACGCTTTTGACGTCGACACGCCGTTTGCCGACTTGCCCGAAGCGCTCAGAAACGTAGTGCTCTACGGCTCCGGGCGCGAGACAATCGCCTTCCAGTACCTCAACGAGCGTGGCAAGATTACCGTCCGCGAGCACCCTTTCGAGGGCATCGTGCGCAATTTCGAACGCCGCTACAAGGAAAGCGATTCGTTCGCCGTGCGCGAAGAACTCGCCAAGCTGATCAGCAACAAAATCTGCCCGAGTTGCCAGGGCGCCCGACTGCGCGTCGAGGCGCGCAACGTGCGCATCGGCCCGACGCTGCGCGCGCTCACCTTGCACGCGGTGAGCCGCCTGCCGCTCGTCGAGGCACGCGACTATTTCCAGACGCTCGACCTGGTCGGCAACAAGGCGCAGGTCGCCGAGAAGATCCTCAAGGAAATCACCAGCCGCCTGCAATTTCTGATCAACGTCGGCCTCGACTACCTCTCGCTCGACCGTTCGGCCGAAACACTTTCGGGAGGCGAGGCGCAGCGCATCCGCCTCGCCTCGCAAATCGGCTCGGGACTGACCGGCGTCATGTACGTCCTTGACGAGCCGTCGATCGGCCTGCACCAGCGCGACAACAATCGCTTGCTACAGACCTTGAAGCAACTGCGCGACATCGGCAATACGGTGATCGTCGTCGAACACGACGAAGACGCGATACGCAGCGCCGACTACGTCGTCGACATCGGGCCGGGCGCCGGCATACACGGCGGTTTTATCGTCGCCGAAGGCACGCCGGGAGAGGTCGCCGCCAACCCGGCGTCGATGACTGGCGATTACCTCTCCGGACGCCGGCGCATCGAAGCGCCGAGCAAGCCGCGCCTACCCGACGCCGAGCGCGTGCTGGTCGTATCCGGCGCGCGCGGCAACAATCTCAAGAACGTCACGCTCACCGTGCCGGTCGGCCTCTTCATCTGCATCACCGGCGTTTCGGGTTCGGGCAAATCGACCCTGATCAACGACACGCTCTACGCCGCCGCCGCCCGCCACCTCTACGGATCGACCATCGAGCCGGCCGAGTACGACGAGATCAGCGGCCTCGATCATTTCGACAAGGTGATCAACGTCGATCAATCGCCGATCGGCCGCACGCCGCGCTCGAACCCGGCAACCTACACCGGCGTATTGACGCCGATCCGCGAGCTCTTTGCCGGCGTGCCTGAATCGCGTTCGCGCGGCTACAGCCCGGGGCGTTTCTCATTCAACGTCAAGGGCGGCCGCTGCGAGGCCTGCCAGGGCGACGGGGTGATCAAGGTCGAAATGCATTTCCTGCCCGACATCTACGTCGCCTGCGACGTCTGCCACAGCAAGCGCTACAACCGCGAAACGCTCGAAGTCCATTACAAGGGCAAGAACATCCACGACGTGCTGGAAATGACCGTTGAAAGCGCCAGAGAGTTTTTCGCCGTCGTCCCGGTCATCGCGCGCAAACTGCAGACGCTGGTCGACGTCGGGCTCTCCTACATCACGCTCGGCCAGGCGGCGACGACGCTCTCGGGCGGCGAAGCGCAACGCGTCAAGCTCGCGCTCGAGCTGTCCAAGCGCGACACCGGCCGCACGCTTTATATTCTCGACGAACCGACGACCGGCCTGCATTTCCAGGACATCGAGATGCTGCTCAAGGTGCTCCATCGTCTCGCCGACCATGGCAATACAGTGGTCGTCATCGAACACAACCTAGACGTCATCAAGACCGCTGACTGGATCGTCGACCTCGGCCCTGAGGGCGGCGACGGCGGCGGCGAAATCCTCGCCGCCGGCAGCGCCAGCGCTATAGCCAAGACCGTGGCGAGCCACACTGGCCGTTTCCTCAAGCCGCTGCTCAAGCGAAACCGCTAATCGGCAAGGCCTTCCGGTCCTGCCAACACTGGAGTGTCGGAAAAAACAACAAAATTTCGCTGTTCTTTATCAATTCTTGGCTCGACCCCCTTCCCAGCGGGCGCATGAAGTGCAAGAATCCGCTGCGGAGTGTCAGTACAACTCTCACAACCACAACAGGAGATACTATGAACAAGTCAGAATTCGTTGACGCAATTGCTACTCGTGCCGATCTGTCGAAGGTCGCTTCAGCCAAAGCACTCGACGCCGTTATCGAAACCATTGTTCAAGCTGTTGCCAGCGGCGACGGCGTTAGCCTCGTTGGTTTCGGTTCCTTCAAGGCGACGGCACGTGCGGCCCGCGAAGGCAAGAACCCGAAGACCGGCGAAAAGATCAAGATCAACGCGACGACCGTGCCGAAATTCTCCGCCGGCGCGACGTTCAAGGCCGCTGTCGCGGGCGCCGCTAAGGGCAAGGGCAAGAAGAAATAATAGACTGCGGGTGGCAATAAAAGGGGCTTGCGCTGGCAAGCCTTTTTTAGTCCACGCTCACTTTCCAGCGCGGCGAAAAACCAGGGAAGTGGGCTCGGAAATTGACGCCGGAAGAGCATCCGCGTAAAATTTGCGGCTTGATGGGGGCGTAGCTCAGTTGGGAGAGCGATTGGTTCGCAATCAATAGGTCCGCGGTTCGATCCCGCGCGTCTCCACCAAAACAATATGTTGAAGTCCGAAGAAGGCCAGATAACCCCGTAGCGTCCGGGTCTTGGTCTTTTTTTTCGCCTCTACGCAGGGGGCCGGCACGCTGGAGAACATCGCGCAATGAGTTACACCGCAGAATCCATTTCCGTTCTCAAGGGACTGGAGCCCGTTCGCCATCGGCCCGGGATGTACACGCGTACCGACTCGCCGCTGCACATCATCCAGGAAGCGATCGACAACGCCGCCGACGAGGCGCTCGGCGGCTATTGCAAGCGGATTCTCGTCACCCTGCACGGCGATGGCTCGGTGTCGGTACAGGACGACGGGCGCGGCATCCCGGTGGAAATCCATCCGGTCGAAAAAGTGCCGACCGTCGAGGTCGTGTTCACCCAGTTGCACGCCGGCGGAAAGTTCAACAAGAACGACGGCAGTTCGGCCTACCGTTTTTCGGGCGGCCTGCACGGCGTCGGCGTTTCGGTGACCAACGCGCTGTCCCGGCGGCTCGAGGTCGAGGTCATTCGCGACGGCGGCCGCTACCAGATCGCCTTTTCGGGCGGCGCCGTCGTCGAGCCGCTGCAGCGCGTCGGCGACGCGCCGAAAAAAGCCAGCGGGACGCGCCTGCGCGCCTGGCCCGATGCGCAATTCTTCGATTCGCCGCATATCCCTGGCGCGGAACTCGAACGCCTGCTGCGCAGCAAGGCGGTTCTGCTGCCCGGTCTCGAAATCTCGCTCAGCGTCGAAAACGGCGCGACAACGACCTGGTGTTTTGCCGCCGGCATGCAGCAATACCTCGCCGAACAGCTCGACGGTGAGTTGGCGGCACCGATGTTTACTGCCGAAAAATACGCGCCGGCCGGCGATGAAAATTTTCCCGTCGGCGCTGGCGCCGCATGGGCCCTGTGCTGGACCGCGGACGGCAACCTGGCGCGCGAATCCTACGTCAACCTGATCCCGACGCCGGCCGGCGGAACGCACGAAACCGGGCTGCGCCAAGCCGCCTTCGAAGCCGTCAAGGGTTTTGCCGAGCACCGGGCGCTGCTGCCCAAGGGGGTCAAGCTGGCCGCCGAGGACGTCTTCTCGCGCGCCAGCTTCGTTCTCGCCGCGCGCGTTCTCGACCCTTCGTTTCAGGGACAGATCAAAGAGCGGCTCAACTCGCGCGACGCCGTCGCGCTGATCTCGCGCATGGTGCGCGACCCGCTCGAACTGTGGCTCAACGAGCACCCCGACGACGCCAGGAAAATCACCGAACTGGCGATCCGTGCGGCGCAGGCGCGCTCGCGCGCCGGGCAGAAGATCGAAAAACGCAAACAGTCGGCAGTCGCCATTCTGCCCGGCAAGCTTTCCGACTGTCAGAGCGAAGATATCCGGCGCAACGAGATCTTCCTGGTCGAGGGCGATTCAGCCGGCGGATCGGCCAAATCGGGCCGCGATAAAGAATTGCAGGCGATTCTGCCGCTCCGCGGCAAGGTGCTCAACACGTGGGAAGTCGAAGCCGGCAGCCTGTTTGCCAATCGCGAAGTGCACGACATCGCCGTCGCGCTCGGCATCGACCCGCACCGGCCCGATGCACCGGCAAGCGTTCTCGCCAACCTGCGCTACGGCAAGGTCGTGATCATGACCGACGCCGACGTCGACGGCAGCCACATCCGCGTGCTGCTGTGCACGCTGTTCTATCGCCATTTTCCGCGGCTCATTGCCGCCGGACATTTGCACTTCGCCCAGCCGCCGCTCTACCGCCTTGACGTCCCGGCGGTCGGCAAAAAACGGCCGCCGCGTAAACTCTACGCGCTCGACGGCGCCGAACGTGACGCGATTATCGACCGCCTCGTTCTGGAGGGCGTCAAGGCCGACGCGATCGCCATTTCGCGCTTCAAGGGGCTGGGTGAAATGAATCCCGAACAGCTTTGGGAGACGACCATGTCGCCTGATACGCGCCGCCTGATGCGCATCCGTCAGCCCGGCGCTGATGACGCCAACCCGGTCATGAATATGCTGATGGCGAAAAATGAATCGGCCGGCCGGCGCGCCTGGATGGAAGCCAACGGCGCGCTGATCGGCGCCGAGATTTGATGCTACGACTTACACCCACCACAGAGGCGCAGAGGACGCAGAGTTAACGCAGAGAAAATCAACAAGTATTTTGCCTTTCTCTGCGCTATCTCAGCGCCCTCCGCGCCTCTGCGGTGGACTTCGACGTTATTTTCAAGACTGCCATGCCGACCACACCTGACCTCTTTGACGACCTGCCGGTGATCAACGCGCCGCCGCCCGCCCCGCCGGCGCCACCCCTGCCGGCACTGGCTGAGGACGACGACGGGCAGAGCATTCTGCTGCACGACTCGGCGGCCAAGGATTACCTCGAATATGCCATCGCCGTCGTCAAGGGGCGCGCGCTGCCCGACGTCAAGGATGGGCAAAAGCCGGTGCAGCGGCGCGTGCTGTTCGCCATGCGCGAACTCGGCCTGATGGCCGGCGCCAAGCCGGTGAAGTCGGCGCGCGTCGTCGGCGACGTGATCGGTAAATACCACCCGCACGGTGATACCTCGGCGTACGACGCGATGGTGCGCGTCGCCCAGCCGTTTTCCTTGCGCTACCCGCTGGTCGACGGACAAGGCAACTTCGGCTCGCGCGACGGCGACAACGCCGCGGCGATGCGCTACACCGAAGCGCGCCTGGCACCGATCGCCGAACTTTTGCTCGGCGAACTTTCCGAAGGCACCGTCGATTTCCAGCCGAACTACGACGGCTCGTTCGAGGAACCGGCTTTCTTGCCGGCGCGCCTGCCTTTTTCGCTCTTGAACGGCGCCTCGGGAATCGCCGTCGGCATGGCCACCGAAATGCCGTCGCACAACCTGCGCGAAGTCGCCGCCGCAGCGATCCACATGCTGCACAACCCGGGCGCAGGACTCGCCGAGCTGATGGCGCACGTCCCCGGCCCCGACTACCCGGGTGGCGGTCAGATCATTTCGAGCAGCGCCGAGATCGCCAGCGCCTACGCCAGCGGCCGCGGCAGCCTGCGCGTGCGCGCGCGCTACGAATTCGAGGAGATGGCGCGCGGCGCCTGGCAACTCGTGATCCGCGAACTACCGCCCGGCGTCTCGTCGGCCAAGGTGCTCTCCGAAATCGGCGCACTGATGAACCCGCAGGCAAAACCGGGCAAGAAATCGATCGAGCAGGCCGCGGCGCAGTTGAAAGCGTTGTTTGCCTCGCAACTCGAGCGCGCGCGCGACGAGTCGGGCAAGGACGACGATATCCGCCTCGTTTTCGAACCGACGAGTTCGCGCCTGCCGCGCGACGAATTCGTCGCCCTGCTGCTCGCCCACACCAGCCTTGAGACGACGGCGCCGATCAACCTCGTCGCCGTCGGCATCGACGGCCGCCCGTGCCAGAAGACGCTCGCCGACCTGATCGGCGAATGGTGCCGTTTCCGCATGCACACCGTGCACCGGCGAACCGGGTATCGCCTGGCCAAGGCCAACGACCGCATCCACATTCTCGAAGGCCGGCACATCGTCTTTCTCAACATCGACGAAGTGATCCACCTGATCCGTGAATCGGACGAGCCGAAACCGGCGCTGATCACCCGCTTCGCGCTCTCCGACCGGCAGGCCGAGGACATCCTCGAAATCCGCCTGCGCCAGTTGGCGCGGCTCGAAGGCATCAAAATCGAACAGGAGTTGGAAAAGCTGCGCGGCGAAAAAGACGAGCTGATCAGACTGCTCGAGAGCGACAGCCTGCTGCGCAAGCTCGTCGTGCGCGAAATCCGCGCCGATGCAGCCAAACACGGCGACGAGCGACGCACGACGATCGAGCCGGCGGCGATGGCTTCGCGCGCAGAAATCGCCGCGGTCGCCGACGAGCCGGTGACGTTGATTGTCTCGGAAAAAAGCTGGGCGCGCGTACGCCAGGGCCACGGACTCGACCTCTCGGCGGTCGCCTACAAGGACGGCGACGGCCCGGGCTCGACCTTCGAATGCCGCTCGGTCGATTCGCTGGTCATCCTGTCGACCGAGGGCCGCGCGTTCACCGTCGCCGTCGCCAGCCTGCCTGACGGGCGCGGCATGGGCGCGCCGCTGCCCTCGTTCATCGAGATCGGCAGCGGCAGGATCGCCCACGTGCTCACCGGCCGCGCGGAAGAAGAACTGCTCGTCGCCAAGACCTCGGGCTACGGATTCGTGTGTACCTACGCCGACCTGCTCTCGCGACAAAAGGCCGGCAAAGCTTTCCTCGCCGTAGAGGACGGTGCGCTGATCCTGCCGCCGGCGCGCGTTGCCGGGATGGATCACGTCGCTGCGCTGTCGGACGACGGCCGCCTGCTCGTCTTTCCGCTCGATCAGATGAAGCGGCTGTCGAGCGGCAAGGGCGTCCAGATCATCGGACTCAAGGGCCGCGAGACGCTCAAGGCCATCGTCGCCGTCAAGGGGCCCGTGGTCAGCATCAAGGGGACTTTCCGCAACAAGCCCAAGCGCCTGCTCTCCGAAGCCAAACACTTAAGCCAGCGCGCCCGCCGCGGCGCTCCGGTCGGCCTCGTCAATCAGCCGACGTTCGCCGCGCTCGAGTCGGCGAACGAAAATACCGGCTAGACCCGGACGCATTGAGGAGGTATTGAGGTTCCGCAGCGACCCGCCCGTCGTTTATCCTGCGAAGACGCGCAGCCAGCTAAGGAGGCCTGACCATGAAAAGATCCGTCTGGGTGATCGTTGCCCTCATTCTTCTGGGCGTCGGGACCGCCGCCTATTTCCAGCTCAACCATAAGGCCGAGCCACTGCCGGTGGCGCAGCACGCAATCGTACCTCAGCCGCCGACCCCGCCGCCGCCAACCCCGCCGCCCCTGGCGGCGCCGCTCCAGCCCGCGGCCGAACCGGCGATCGTCCACCCGCTGGTCAGCGTTCCGACAGCGACACCGCTGCCCGCGCTCGAGCGCAGCGATGCGGCGATCGTCAATGCCTTGCTGGGAGTGCTCGGCAAACAATGGAAAGCGATTCTCCTTCCCGAGGCCCTGATCCACAACATTGTGGCCACCGTCGATAACCTGCCGCGCCCCTATCTGCCGGCAAAAATTGTTCCGCTGGCGCGCGTTCCGGGCGCTTTCATCACCAGCGGAGAAGGCGAGGAATTGGCGATCGGCGCGCCCAATGGCGAGCGCTACGCCGCCCATATCCGGCTCATCGAGGCGGTCGACGGCGCCCGGCTGGTCGCCGTTTATCGCCAGTTCTACCCACTGTTCCAGCGCGCCTATGTCGAACTCGGCTATCCGACGGGTTATTTCAACGACCGCCTGATCGAGGCCATCGATGATCTGCTCGCGGCGCCGACCCCTGACCAACCGATCAGGCTGGTGCAGCCCAAGGTGCTTTATCGCTTGGCCGACGCGCAACTCGAATCCCGTTCCGCCGGCCAGAGAATCATGATCCGCATGGGCAGCGAAAACGCCGCCCGGCTGAAGGAAAAATTGCGCGAAATCCGGCAACAGGTGGCGCTGAGCGGCGGCGCGTCACGCCCGTGAGCGACCGGCCAAACCCGGCCAGCGCAATGCCCGCGAGGCCCGCAGAGCGTGGCGCTCAGCCGGCGCCCGGCGGTGCCGGCGCCGCGCGGGAAGGGCGCAGCAGCGGGTAGGGATTGATCGCTCCGCTCGCCGTGTAGATCCCGTAATGCAGGTGCGGCGGCGTGCCACGCGCGTTGCCGCTCGTGCCGACATAACCGAGCAGATCACCGACGGCGACTGGCTGCCCGGCGTGGATATCGGCAAAACGCGAAAGGTGCGCGTAGTAGTGGCGCTGGCTGCCCGGGCCGGTAACCCAGACGATCTTGCCGCCGAGCGGGTTGTTGCCGACGCGCGCGACAAGGCCGATGGTAGTCGAGCGTACCGGCGTTCCTGCCGGCGCGAAGAGGTCGATTCCTTCGTGACGGCGCCCACTCGAACGCGCGGCCTGCCAGGAGTCGGCGATCGCCGCCGCGCTGAGACGGTCCACGGGCAGCGGCAGCGACACGGGCGACGGCAAGGCGGCAAGATGCGCGGTGAACACGGCGATACGCACGGCCGGCTCGACGATCGCCAGCAGCGCGCTGAGCACGACGGCGAGGATCACAGTGCGGAAGAAGCGTCTCATTAAGTCTGTTGGACTGCCGCGGCGCCGTCGCGTTGCGCCGCCCTGGCGAGCACCTGACGCTGCCCGACTATTCCTGGGAGCGGACTGCAGGCCGGCCGCGCGCCGGCCGGCCGAGGCGTTTTTCGGCTGCCCACCACAGGCGGATGCCGAGCAGAGCGGCGACGACCGCAGCATAAATGCTGACCGTCGCAAAATCGTTCTTGCCGGCCTTGTGCCACCAGTAATGGAGGATCGCGGCGATGGCGATCACGTACACCAGCCGGTGCAGCCGCACCCAGTTCACGCCAAGACGGCGGATCATTCCCCGGGTCGAAGTCGCGGCAAGCGGCAGCAGCAGGACGAAGGCCGTGAATCCGGCGGCGATGAACGGCCGCTTGAGCACGTCCTGCCACATATCGCCGAGGTCGAAGTTGTGGTCGAGCCACAGCCAGATCGAAAAATGCAGCAGCGCGTAGAAAAAGCTGTACAGACCGAGCATGCGCCGCAGCTTCTGCACCTGCGGGCGGCGGCTCAAACGCCGCAGCGGCGTGATCGAGAGCGTCAGACAAAGGAAGACGAGCGCCCAGGTGCCGGTCGAACGGGTGACGAATTCGAGCGGGTTGGCGGACAGCCCGTCGTTCATCCCAAGCCAGACGAGCCGCGCCAGCGGCAGCAGGCTGGTGAAAAAAACCGCCAGCCGGAAAACGTTGAAGACCGCCATGGCGACGGCCGCGGCTAGAAAAACTTCTTCAGGTCCATGCCGCTGTAGAGCGACGCGACCTGCTCCGCGTAGCCGTTGAACGGCAGCGTCTTGACCTTCGGCGAGAAGAGATCACCCGCTTCGCCGATACGGAATTCCTTGGCCTGACTCCAGCGCGGATGGTCAACCGCCGGGTTGACGTTGGCATAAAAACCGTACTCCTGCGGCGCCGAGACGTTCCAGCTGGTTTTTGGCTGGTTCTCGGTGAAGCGGATGCGCACGATCGACTTGGCGCTCTTGAAACCGTATTTCCACGGCACGATGATGCGCACCGGCGCACCGTTCTGCTTGGTCAGCACCTCGCCGTAAAGACCGAAGGTGAGCAGCGTCAGCGGGTTCATCGCCTCGTCGATGCGCAGCGCCTCGACGTAGGGCCAGTCGAGAATTGGCACCGACAGCCCCGGCATCTGCTTGCGGTCGGCGAGCGTCGTGAATTCGACGTATTTGGCGTTGCCGTTCGGCTCGACGCGGCGGATGAGTTCGGCGAGCGAAACACCGGTCCACGGAATGACCATCGACCAGCCTTCGACGCAGCGCAGGCGGTAAATACGCTCTTCGAGCGGCGCCAGCTTGAGCAGTTCGTCGATGTCGTAGACGCGCGGCTTTTTGACCTCGCCCTCGATGGCAACGGTCCACGGCCGCGTGACGAGTGTCTTGGCATGTGCCGCCGGGTCGGCCTTGTCGGTGCCAAATTCGTAGAAGTTGTTGTACGTGGTCGCGTCCTTGTAGCGCGTCAGTTTGTCCTTGAGCAGGTACTGGGGGTTCGCCTTGGCCGGCAGTTTGGTCCGTTGGCCATCAGTCTGCGCGAAGGCGCTGCGTGAGAACCACGGCGCCAGCGCGGCGCCAAAGACGCCCGCCGCCGCAGCACGAATCAGCGTACGCCGCTCCTCGAAGACGGCGCGCGGGGTGATCTCGCTGGCGGAAATCGGCGATCCCAAGGTGGTGCGACGGTTCATCTTCTGCCCCCTATGCATTACTTAGAGCCGGACGGCCCAGGATGCTGCGGCTGCCAGCCATCGTGGCTGGCGTTGTTCCCTATTGGTTCGGCGAGATTATGTTTGAACTCGTCACCCCCGCGAAGGCCGGGGTCCAGGTGAGAAACCTCTGCGTTTACTGGATTCCGGGCTCTGCACTTCCTTCGGTCGCTTTCGCCGGAATGACGGTCAGTTCATACTTCTTGTCGCCGGATCAATAACGGCACTCAGCGTAGTCGCTTCGACCGCGTTTCGCTGCCAATGTTGCTTTCCACGGGCGCCACACGATCGCCCGCGCTAGACTGGCATGTCGTTTGCCTTTATTTGACTTTGTTTGCCTTTTATGTTCTCGCTTCACCCGGCGTTCGGCCGGGCGCTCGCTCAACTGCTTACCGAATTTGGCCAAGACCATGAAACCCAAGACCGCGCTCTTCGTCTCGTTACTCGTACTCCAGACTTCGGCACTCGCCGCGAACATCGGCTGCGTGACGACCGAATGGAAGCTGATCGGCGCCAACCACAAGGTTTGTGTCGAATCGTTCGCCGACCCGAAAATCCCCGGCGTCACCTGCCACGTCAGCCAGGCGCGGACCGGCGGCGTCAGCGGCAGCCTCGGTCTGGCGCAGGACCCGTCACAATTCTCGCTGGCCTGCCGGCAGACCGGCCCGATTACGCTGCCCGACAAGCTACCGCGCGAGGCGACGGTGTTTACCGAGGACACCTCGGTTTTTTTCAAGGAAACACGCGTCATGCGTCTCTGGGACGAGGCCAACCGCACGCTGGTGTACCTCGCCATCAGCCGCAAGCTGATCGACGGCGCGCCAGCCAACAGCATCTCGACGGTGCCGATCGTGCCGTGGACGGCACGCTGAGTCTGGCCGGTACGCGCGCCCCGGCGTAGAATGACGCCGGCCCGGGTACCGGGCGTTTACGCTGCCCAACTGCCGGTCGCGCTGCCTGCGCGCAGGCGCCAACGACTGCCCACCGCATGCACAAGAAAAGCCGTCTTGCCGAGTTCATCCTCGTCCTTGTCGCCGTCGCCTGGGGCGTCAATGCGCCGGTGATCAAGCTCGGCCTGCAGTACATCCCGACGCAACCGTACAACGTCGCCCGCTTTATCGCCGCCAGCGTCGTCGCCCTGCTTGCGCTCTGGCTATCGGGAAGCGCCCGGCGCATTGAACGCGCCGACCGCTGGAAATTCGCCCGCGTCGCGTCGCTCGGTTTTTTCCTGTTCCAGATTTTTTTCACCGAAGGCATCGCGCGGACGACCGCGGGCAATGCCTCGTTCATGCTCTGCCTGATGCCGCTCAGCGTTCTCCTGCTCAACAAATTTTTCGGCTTCGAGACGATCACCCGGCCGGTTCTCGTCGGCATTGCCTTTTCCTTGTGCGGGATCACGCTGATCGTCGTCGGCGCCGGGCGCGGGGTGAGCCTGGCCAGCAATCACCTGCTCGGGACGGTGCTGATCCTCGTCTCGCAGGCCGGTTACGCGTACTACACCGTGTTTTCGCGCGAACTCCTCGCGCGCTACTCGACCTACCAGGTCGCCGCTTGCGTGATCGTCATGACCAGCGCCCTGCTCCTCGTGGTATCGCTGCCGAGCATGTTCAGCGTCCCGTGGACCGAGCTGCCGGCGGTGGCCTGGGCGAGCGTGTTGTTCTCGGGCGTTGTCGGATTGTGTCTGTGCAATTTCCTGTGGATCTGGGGCACCGGCATCATCGGTACGTCACGCGTCGCAATCTTCAATAACCTCTCGCCGGTTTTCGCGGTGACCACCGCCTACCTCCTGCTCGGCGAGACCTTCGGCATCCTGCAGACGGTCGGCGCCGCCGGCGTCTTCGCCGGCGTCTATATCACGCGCAACCGCGATCGTCTCTGGCGCCGGACGGTCGGCGATTAAGTGCACCGCTTTTTAGACTGACGTCAAAGCGACGGTTGGTCCGGCCGCCAGCAGCGCCAGATCGTCGAGCGCGCAATGGAGAAGAACGACGGGCGCAGCGAGCCGCCCGCATTGTTTGCGCCGGCCGATCTTGCGAAAGCCGAACTGCCGCTGATAGTATCCGGCATGACGCGGATTGACGCCGATCACGAGGTCGCTGGCGCCCAGGTCCCGGGCGGAGCGCAGCGTTGAGCGAAAGAGCGCCATCAGCAGTTCGGGGCAACTGAAATCGGGATCGACGGCAAGCCGCGACACTTCGCCAAGAACGCGGTCCGGACGACGCAAACGGGCGAGCTCGGTGGCGTAGAGTGCATCGTTCTGCAGCCCCTGGCCACCGTCAAGGGACACCGTCAGTGTCGCCGCCAGTTCGTTGTACCGCCAAGCCCCTATGGTCAGCCGGTTGGCCGGGGTGGCCGGGTTTGACATATCGCCACGTGGTGCCAGCGCCTCGGTGTTGTAGCCGCGCCAGGCGTAGCGTCGCTGCACCAACGCATTGACCGCACGCTGCTGCTCGGCGCTGTGGGCCAGGCGGATGTCAAAGCCGCGTGTGCACCCGAGCCGGTTCCACAGGGGGCGAAGCGACGCCAAGGCCTGGTCGCCAGCAGCAAACTTGGCGGCGGGCACGGGCAGGGTTGAAGAACTTATCGTTAAGCAGGGTTCCAGGTCGGGTTGGCAAGCAGGTCGATGGATTTCGGCACGGGCAGTTTCCATTTTTTGCGGCTCACCCGGCGTTGGCGCTACGCGTTGGAATGCCCTCGGCGGCCGGGCGCACGACTTGCGGCGCCGCCGACTTGCTTGAGATCACGCTGATGTCGCCGTTGAGTTCTCCGCCTTCATCGACAACCAGCTTGCCGAAACGGATCGTCCCGCTGACGCGCCCGGTCGAATGGATGACGAGTTGCGAACGCGCCGTCAGTTCGCCCTCGAAGCTGCCGTAAATCTCAGCGACATCGATGCTGACTTTTCCCGCAAACGAGCCGTTCGCGGCGATGCGCAGCAGCCGGCTATCCATGGTCGCCTCGACACGCCCCTCAACGACCAGCATATCGCAGTCGAGAATTTCGGCGCCCTTGAGCTTGACGTCGCGACCGACAAGCAGGCGCGCTCCGGGCTCTTCCTCGCCGACCGCCAAATCGCGGCTCAGCGAAGCCGGCGTGTCGGCAACCGTGTGCGCCGTCGCCGCGTCGGTGCTTGCCACATCCGCCGGGCCGGCCGGCGCGTTGGCGGCGCCGATCTTGGCTGCGGCGGCGCTGCGGTCGGCGCTCGTCGAGTTGGCCAAGTTCGTCGAATTAAGGACGGGCAACGCATCGCGGCGGTTCTGCGTTGGGGCCGGGGGGTTCTCCTTGCGGCCGAAAACATCGGGTCTGTTGAACATAGCACTTCCTTTCATGGGGGAATAAAGACTTCGCTGGCCGTTAGCGGGATTCGTGCCAGCTGCAGAAACGCTTGCCAAATCAACGCGACGGATAGCGATCTTCATTTTTTTTATGAGCTTTGACGACCCGTCTGTCGGTAAAAAACGACAAGCCGAATAAAGATTGAAGGAAGTGCTTTAAATTCAGCTGACTGATCTGTCGCCAAAGCACGACACGTCGACCCACCCCTGTGCGGGTGCGGGTAAGACGCGGGCGGCGAAGACCGCCAGGCACAATCCGTTACGCCAGTGCGGTCGCCAGCGGTCTACACTGCCGGGTTTCCATGAATCCTCTGAATCGGCTGCGAATTTCATTCCGCCAAAGCATGCTGGCGGGCTTTTTGCTGATTGCGTTAGCGCTCAGCGGCGCCGCACTACGCAGTTGGCTGGTGCTCGAGGAGTTTGTCGTGCACAGCCGGCAGGCGGGCGAACAGGCGCTGCGCGTCAACGCGTCGCTGCAGGAACTGGCTGAGCGAACCGTCGAGCTTGAGCGCAGCGCGCGCCAGTTCATGGTCCTCGAGGATGGCGCGCTGCTCGAGCGCTTCGACGCCAATGCCGCGCGTGCGCTGGCCGCCGTCAGCCATCTCGAGTCACTGCCCGGGGAGACGCTCGGACCAGCGCCGGCACGCTGGCGCGAAGCGCTGCAGGAACTGCGCGGCGCGCTACACCGGGCGCCGTCGCCGGCTGAACTTTTGCCCTTCCTCAATCGCCTGTCCGAACTTAACCGAAGCATGGAAGCAAGCGGCATCAGCTGGATCGACAAGGAGCGCGCGGCGATGATGAGCGAGCTCGAAGAAAGCCGCGCCGACCTCGCCCGCCTGGTCATTGGCGCCGTCGTCGGTGCGTTGCTCGTCGCACTGGCCATGGGCTGGTGGCTGTCGCGCCCGATTCGCAGCCTCGAGCGTTCGATCGAGCGCCTTGGCGAGAGCCGCTTTGACGCCAAGATCGAGGTCGGCGGACCGACCGACCTGCGCCAGGTCGGGCGTCGCCTCGACTGGCTCAGGCGCCGCCTCGACGAACTCGAGAGCGACCGCGAGCGCACCTTGCGTCACGTGTCGCACGAACTGAAGACGCCGCTGACTGCGTTGCGCGAAGGCATCGCCCTGCTCCAGGACGAGGTCGTCGGCGCGCTCAAGGGATCACAGCGCGAAGTCGTCGACATCCTGCAGCACAACGTGATGGCGCTGCAGCGCCATATCGAGAGCCTGCTACGGCTCAACGCCGCGGCGCTCGAAGCGCGCCGCCTGCGCTACCGGCCGCTGCCGCTCGACAAGCTGCTGGCCGACGTCGTGCACGGCCGCGAGTTGCAGATCCAGGCGCGGCAGCTGACCGTCGAGCGTCAGTCGCCGGCGGTCACGCGGCAGCTCGACGGCGAGAAGCTGCTCGTCGCACTCGACAATCTGCTGTCGAACGCGATTGAATTCAGCCCGCTCGGCGGGCTTATCCGGCTGCACGCCGAAGCGACCGACGACCGGGTACGCATCGCCTGCCGCGATCAGGGGCCGGGGATTGCGGCCGAAGACGCCGAGCGCATTTTTGAGCCGTTCGTGCAGGGCGGTCGCGCCTCACCGACGCCGCGCCAGGGCAGCGGTGTCGGCCTGTCGATCGTTCGCGAGCTGATGACCGCGATGGGCGGACGCGTGCTCCTGCTGCCGCGCGATGCCGACGCGCCCGGCGCCAACTTTGTCCTTGAGGTCCCTTGTGAACAAGCCGTTTGAAAGCATTGCAGCCGGCCCGGCGAGCGACCGGCGCTGGCCGCGCCCCGTTCATTTCGCTGCCCTCGTGCTGATTGGCTGCGCCAGTGGGCCAGCGCCCGGGCCGGCCGGGCCGCTCAACGAGGCTGCGGTGTCCGACGCGGCGCAGCGAGGACCGGGCGGGAACCTTATTCCGGTCGCCAAAGCCGGCAAGGTCGATGAAAGCGCGACCTTTCCGCTACTCAACGAGTTGCAGCGCATCCAACGCATGTCGGCGCAGGAATTGCTTCGCGAACGCAACGTCTTGACGGTGACCGCGCCGACGCCGGCCGCGCACATCCGCATGGCCGGGGTCCTCGGGCAGAGCCGCGGCCCGCTCGACCTCGCGCGGGCGCTCGCCCTGCTCGACGGCGTGCTCAGGGCGAACGACCCGGCGGCGGTCAGTGTGCACCCGCTGGCGCGGATTCTCGCCGCCAACTACCAGGAAAGGCAGAAACTTCAGATGCAGAACGACAAACTGACGCAACAGCACGGCGAAAGCGTGCAGCGCCGCATCGAGCTTCAGGAAAAGCTTGACGCGCTGACCGCGATCGAACGTTCGCTGTCGGTGCGCCAGACCGGCGAGAACCTCCCGGCAAGCGCGCGATGAGCGCGCTCGCACCGCCTGGCACGAAGTGGCCGCTCGCCCACGTGCTCATTATCGACGACGATCTTGACCTCCTGCGCCTGCTCACGCTGCGCCTTCAGGCCTGGGGCTTTCGCGTCGCAACCGCGACCTCGGCCGAGGAGGCGCTGGCGCGCATCGCCGTCGACGCGCCGCAACTGGTCGTCAGCGACATCCGCCTGCCGGGCAAGGACGGGCTTGCGCTGTTTGCCGAGATCCGTTCGACGCGGCCGACACTACCGGTGATCCTGCTCACCGCGCACGGAACGATTCCCGACGCCGTGCAGGCCATGTCCTGCGGCGTCTTCAGCTATCTGACCAAGCCTTTTGACAGCAAGGTATTGCGCGAGAAGATCGAGCAGGCGCTGCAGCTCTCGCCGGCGAGCGCCAGCCCCGAGGCCGGCAAGGGCGAGGACTGGCGCGCCGGAATCGTCTTTCGCAGCAGCCGCATGGCCGAACTCGTCGAGGAAGCCCGCGTTGTCGCCGGCTCCGACGCCAGCGTGCTGATTCGCGGCGAGAGTGGCACCGGCAAGGAAGTTCTGGCGCGCGCCATCCACCGCGCGAGTTCCCGCGCCCGTGCCCCCTTCGTCGCGATCAATTGCGGCGCGATTCCCGAGCAGTTGCTCGAGTCGGAACTTTTTGGCCACGTGCGCGGCGCCTTCACCGGGGCCACCAGCGCCCACGTCGGACTGTTCCAGACGGCCAACGGCGGCACGCTGTTTCTCGACGAAATCGGCGACATGCCGCCAGCGCTGCAGGTCAAGCTACTGCGCGCGGTACAGGACCGCGCCGTACGCGCGGTCGGCGCGACGCGGGCTGAGCCGGTCGACGTGCGCATCATGTCAGCGACGCACAGCGATCTGGAAACGGCGATGGCCGAAGGGCGCTTTCGCGAGGATCTCTACTATCGCCTTGACGTCGTCACGATGACGCTGCCGCGGCTCGACGAGCGGCGCGAAGACATCCCGCTGCTCGCCGCCTACTTCGTCCAGCAACTCGTGCGCAAGTACGACAAGGGCATTGTCGGCATTGCCCCGGAGGGTCTCGAGGCGCTCGCCAGCGCCGCCTGGCCGGGCAACGTCCGCCAACTCTACAACGTCGTCGAGCAGTGCTGCGCGCTGACCACGACGCCACTCATCTCGCTAGCGCTGATCCAGCGCGCCTTGCGCGTACCGACGATGGAAGCCCTCTCGTACGCCGAGGCCAAGCTGCGTTTCGAACGCAACTATCTGGTCCAGCTGCTCAAACTGACCGACGGCAACGTCGCCGACGCCGCGCGCATTGCCGCGCGCAACCGCACCGAATTCTACCGCCTGCTGCGCAAGCACGAACTGACCGCCGGCATCGTCGGCAAGCTGCGCGATCACCCCGCGCTCGGAGAACGCAACGCGCCAGGCGGGCAATAAATAAAGCGCTATTTGCAAGCTGAGGGTTGGATTGAATTCGCCATTCAAGTACTGGAAGGCTGAGTGGCCTATGCGCTATGGTTGATATTGGCTGACCTCTTTACCCGTTCTACGGTCCGCGAGCGGCTACACCATGACTGCTTTATTCTGATACCTGTCATTGACCCGTCTGCACGACGACTTTTTCATCCCAGACTGATTCATTCTCGATCACTTCGATGAATCTAGCCGCAGAAAAGCCTTCCGGGTAGAGCGTCATTTTTTGTCGCGCGTGCTGTTCTCGGGTCGGATTGTGTCTGTGCAATTTCCTGTGGATCTGGGGCACCGGCATCATCGGTACGTCACGCGTCGCAATCTTCAATAACCTCTCGCCGGTTTTCGCGGTGATCACCGCCTATTTATTGCTTGGCGAGACCTTCGGCATTGTGCAGACGGTCGGCGCCGCCGGCGTCTTCGCCGGCGTCTATATCACGCGCAACCGCGATCGTCTCTGGCGCCGGACGGTCCGCGATTAAATGACCCGCTTTCTTACCAGCGCGTCCCCATGTTGATGGTCCAGTGTTTTATCTGCCATTCGCATTCATGGCGCCAGTCGTTCGAGCGTGAGCAGGCTCAAGCCCAGCAGCGGGACGAATATCAGCAGAAAAACGGTGAGACGCATGCCGAGCAGGTCGGGCAGCATGATGCTGCCGCGATTGCCGATTTTCTGTATGGTCGCGCCCAGATAGTCCGATGTCTCGGCGAACAGATAACTTCCTGTCATCAGGCCCACTATGCCGAAGATCGCATCGTAATTACCCTGGCCCAGCGCCGCTGCGCCCGTGCCGGGGCAATACCCCAGCAGACCAAGGCCGACACCGAAGAGCAGTCCACCCGCGATATTGGAGGCATAGCGGGTCGGCTTCACATGGAGTTTCACGAGCCCCATCGCGTGCATGGAGAAAACGCCGGCCATTCCCACCACGACCGCGGTGAGCATGATCTTGATCACCGTGAAATCAGTCAGAAAGAACTGGCCCATCAACACTTCGTACTTGCCGACGCCACCTTTCTGCAGCAGGAAGCCGAAGACGATGCCGAACGTCAAGCCGAGAACGAGCTGGCGTGTGGAATCCGGCTTGTCCGGAGTGTCTGTTTCATCCTGCCCGTTACCCCGCGCCGGTAAGACGAGGAGCGGCGGAACCGGGCTCTCGATCGGCTTGCCTGAATCAATGTTCATGGCGTGTCCTTAGAGGCGAAACAGCAGCATTGACGTGGCGATTGCGGCGATGAAAAAGCAGGCCAGCGCGATCCACGAGCTCACCGAAAGCTGAAGCGCGCCGCTGATGCCGTGGCCGCTGGTGCAGCCGCCCGCGAGCCGGGCGCCATAGGCCATGATGGCGCCGCCGGCGAAGGCGACGCCCGCGCGCAAAGCGACATCCGAGCCGAACCGCTCCTGCCAGAGGGCGGGAACCCACGCGGCGGTGATCTCTCCCCCGGTGTAAGCCGCGACGAAGGCTCCCAGAATAATGCCGAACATCAGCATCACCTCCCATTCGATCTTCGGCTTCTTCTCCTGATAGAACTTCAGCGTCTCGGTATGACCCTTGGAGAATAGTTTGCCGACCAGGCCCGCGAGTCTGGCGTAAGCCGTCGATACGCCGAGCGGCTTATCCGAAAAATAAAACGTCGCCATCGAAAGCACGCCGATCAGCGCACCCACCAGATACGGCGACCATGCACCGCCTTCGTATTCCATGTTCACCTCACTCCTTTTTCTTCGCTTCGGGCGACTTCTCGAGCGGCAGCCCCAATTTTTCCCAGGCAGTGATGCCACCGAGCAAGTTATATACGCGCGAAAAGCCGTGGCGCCTGAGAATGCTCACGGCGAGCCCCGAGCGGTGGCCGACACTGCAGTGCACGACGATTTCGCTGTCCTTCGGCAACTGGGGCAGGCTTTCCTCCAGGTAACCGACGAACTGGTGTATCGCTCCCGGAATATGCTTTTCGTTCCACTCATATTCGTCCCGCACGTCGAGCACGTGCACGCGTCCCTGCTGCATCCAGTTTGCCGTCACGAGAGCGCTCGTCGTCGCCAGCGTTTCGATCGGCAGCCCCTGCTCGCGCCAGGTTTCGACGCCGCTGGTGAGCACACCTTCCACCGAATCGATGCCGATGCGCGCAAGCGACTTGAGGGCTTTCTCCATGTGCTCGGGGCTGTCGACGACGAGGAAGATCCGGGTATTCTCGGTGGCGACCCACCCGCCAAACGCAGGCAC
>Ga0105048_10005594_pt1 | contig 20283 bp, 21 predicted proteins | sample MAT05_FD_78382 | JGI IMG/M metagenome (GOLD analysis project Ga0105048, IMG submission 78382) | Freshwater microbial communities from Lake Fryxell liftoff mats and glacier meltwater in Antarctica - MAT-05 | ecosystem: Environmental > Aquatic > Freshwater > Ice > Liftoff microbial mat | place...
ACGCCGCGACCACAGTGGTAATCGACCGCCCGCGCTCATGCGCACCTCCCGCGCTTGAGCGCAGCACACGCGAAAGAGCGCAGCACACGCGAATAAGCGCAGCACCCGCGAATAAGCGCCGCACCCGCGCAACTGAGCCGCCCGCAGCGGTCACCCAGCCAGCGCAGGTCACACGCGCAGACGCGGGTGGCACACCACCCGCGATGCCGCGTGCTACCCGCGAATCGCTTGCTCGGCCATGTCGGCGAACTCAGCTATGCCTTGAATCCCAGCGATGGCAGCGAACTCAGCGAACTCAGCGAACCCAGCATTGTCAGCGAACTCAGCAATGTCAGCGAACTCGACGAACTCAGCTATGCCTTGAATCTCAGCGAACTCAGCATTGTCAGCGAACTCGACGAACTCGACGAGGCCCGAGCGTGCCCGGGCTAGAGCGTGACGACCTCGGGCGATCCGAGCGCACCAGGCGGCATTTCGGCGGCGAGCCGGTTGGCCTCCTCGATCAGGGTCGCAACGATGTCGGCCTCCGGCACGGTCTTGATGACCTCGCCCTTGACGAAGATCTGCCCGCGCCCGTTGCCGCTCGCGACTCCGAGGTCAGCCTCACGGGCCTCGCCCGGGCCGTTGACGACGCAACCCATGACAGCGACACGCAGCGGAACGGTCATGCCCTCGAGGCCCTCGGTTACGTCGTTGGCCAGCTTGTAGACATCCACCTGGGCGCGTCCACAGCTCGGGCAGGAGACGATCTCGAGCGTGCGCTCCCGCAGGCCGAGCGACTGCAGGATCTGCAGCCCGACCTTGACCTCCTGCACTGGCGGCGCCGAGAGGGATACCCGAATGGTATCTCCGATGCCCTCGCCGAGCAGGATGCCGAACGCGGTCGCCGACTTGATCGTGCCCTGGAACTCGGGGCCCGCCTCGGTCACGCCAAGGTGCAGAGGCCAATCGCCGCGCTCCGCGAGCAGGCGGTACGCCCTGACCATCGTGACGGGGTCGTTGTGCTTGACCGAGATCTTAAAGTCGTGGAAGTCGTGCTCCTCGAACAGGCTCGCCTCCCAGACGGCGCTCTCGACGAGCGCCTCCGGGGTGGCCTTGCCGTACTTCTGCAGCAGGCTGGGTTCGAGCGAGCCCGCGTTGACGCCGATGCGGATGCTGACCCCGGCAGCCTTCGCGGCCGCGGCGATCTTGCCGACCTGATCGTCGAACTTACGGATGTTGCCCGGGTTCACACGCACTGCACCGACACCGGCGTCAATCGCGCTGAAGACGTAGCGGGGCTGGAAGTGGATGTCGGCGATCACCGGGATCTGGCTCTTGCCGGCGATGATGTGCAGCACATCCGCGTCGTCCTGGTGAGGTACGGCGACGCGCACGATGTCGCATCCGCTCGCCGTCAGCTCCGCGATCTGCTGCAGGGTCGCATTGATGTTGGTCGTCTGGGTCGTGGTCATGGACTGCACGCTGACCCGGGAATCACCGCCAACCTTGACTTTGCCGACCGAGATTTCTCGGGTCTTGCGGCGGGGGGCGAGAACGGAGGGGGCTTTGGGCATTCCCAGATTGACTGCAGGCACGGCCCTAGCTTACGTCCGGCGGGCGCCCGGTAGCTGGCAGACCCGAGAACACTCATGGAGTGTGGCGGAGTGTCCCGGCAAAGTTCCTCTGTATCGATGCGCACAAGTGCGCCGACCTGTACTCTGGGGAAGATGACGAAGCCTCGAACAAGGATGCTGGGAGCCAGACAACGCCGGGCGATTGCCACCCTCTCCGCGCTCACCGCCCTCGCCGCGCTGAGCGGCTGCGCATCGTCGCCGACGACAACCTACGTCAGCCCGTCCGGCGCCGAGGTTACTGTCGACTGGGCCGACTATCCCGGCTCGCCCGGCGTCGATGCGAACGATGTGCTGTCGGCCCCGCCACAGGAGGACATCGCTCAGGTCGAGGCCGAGCTGATCGCCGACATCACGATGGCACTGGGCGCCGAGTTCGACCTCGACTGGCAGACCGAGGGCGAAGCGCAGTGGTTCCCGGCCGGCGGGAACGGCTTCGGTGGCGAATCCGCCTATGTCGTCTTCAACTCCCAGAACTACGTGACCGACACCGTGCCGGACGGCGTCGACGACTGGCGCCTGGTCGTGGACATCGTGAGCACCGTCACGGCTTCGCGCGGCCTCGGCCCGGTCGAGCTCGGTCACGCGGGGGCGGATGCTGACGACCTCGGCGAGCGATTCGGAACCGACGACCCGGATGAGTACTGGCAATGGTGGGGCGACGCGTACGGCTCATCGCAGTGGCTCTCCGTCGCCCTGACCGACGTCTCCAAGGACGACTCCGGCGAGGCCGCCGAGGAGTGGGACAACTTCGACTGGCCAAAGCAGAGCATCGCGCTCTCCTACGGTGCGACCACACTGCCGCGAGGCGGGCGGGCCGAGTTCGAACTCAGGCTCGCGCCCTTTGCCGGGCTGGACGCGCCGCCCACCACCACCTCGGATTGAGGTGGCGGCGCGCTGTCAGTAGCCGACCTGCCCCGTACCGGGAACCCGCTCGGATGCTGGCACGCTCAGAACGTCGCGGATGGCTGCGATGACGGCGATCGCCGACTCCTTCCGCAGCACCTCCGGCCGGGAGAGGATGTCAATCTGACGTCCGATCTCAATCCCCGCGAGCGGCGTGAGCACGACCCCCGGATGGGCGTCGGGGTTGCCCATGTAGCGCGGGAGCAGCGCAACGCCCTGCCCCGCCGCGACGAGGGAGACGACGATGGGGAACTCGTTGAGCCGGTGACGCACCCGCAGCGTGGCGCCGGCGGCGGCGCCGAGGGCGTGCAGGGCGGATGCGAGCGGAAAGGACTCCTGCACCGAGATCCACTCCTCGTTCACGAGGTCCACCGGCTGGACCTCGGTAGCGCCGGCCAACCGGTGCCCGGAGTGCATCGCCACATCAAGCGGCTCAAACACGAGGGGTGTGACGGCGATCGAGGCGGGCCAGGGGTTGCCCCACGGCAGCCGGTGGGCGATCACGAGATCGACGTCGGCGACGAGCCGGGCGAACGTGTCGACGGTGACGTCTGTGTCGCTGCAGATCACGCGTGGGCCGCTCTCAGCATCCATTCTCCCGAGCAGTTTCGGGAAAATTGCGAGTGCGGCACTGTGCAGCGCCGCGACGGTCACCTCGCCGCGACCGTCGGAGAAGTGGCGCTGCACCGACTGCTCGGCGTCGCTCATCGACGCCAGAACCTGCACGGCCGCCGCGGCCAGCACCCGCCCCGCTTCATTGAGCACGAGATTGCGGCCGCTCTTGACGACGAGCTGCTCGCCTATCTCGTCCTGCAGCCCCCTCAACTGCTGCGACACGGCGGAGGTCGTGACCGACAGCCTTGCGGCCACCGCGCTCAGACTGTCGAGTTCCGACAGCTCCCGGACGATCCGCAGCTGATACAAATCCATGAAGTAAATCTAAAGCATTGGTGCACATGCCGGCGTTGTTGCTTAGGCATGGGTGCTGCAGGATTCAGTTGTGCCACCGCGTCTCCCCCTCCACCTTCCCCGCGCCCAGCCCACCGATCTGATCTTGATCGCAGTTGCGTTCTTCTGGGGCAGCAGCTTTCTCGTCACGAAGATCGTGCTCGAGCGGGTGAGCATCAGTGCCACGCTCGGGCTGCGCTTCCTGATTGCGGCTGCCGTGCTGGCCGTGGTCGTCCTCCTTCGCCGGGAGCGGGTGTTCACGGTCGCGAACCTCGCGTCCGGGGCGGTCATCGCCGTGATCGTGGGGATCGTGATGACGCTGGAGACGGCCGGCGTCAGCGTCACGAGCGCCACGAACGCAGGCCTCATCATCAGCCTGGCGATCATCTTCACGCCGCTGTTCGACTCTCTTTGGAACCGCAGCTGGCTGCCGGGCGGCTACTTCCTCTGCTCCGCAGCGGCGGTCGTCGGGGTGGGCCTGCTCGTCACGCAGGGCGGCGCGTACCTGCCCCGCGCCGGAGACCTCGTCATCCTCTCGGCCGCCCTCGTGCGCGGCTTCGGCACCACGGTCATCGCGCGGCTCACCCGCTCGCAGTCGTCCAGCCCCCTGTCGCTCACGTTCGTCCAGCTCGCGGTGATGGGATTCGTGTTCACCGCCGCCGACCTACCGGGCGTGCGGGATGCCGTGGCGACGATCGGCTGGACGGACTGGGCCGCGCTGGCGTATCTGGCCGTCGCCTGCTCGGTCTTCGCCTTCCTCGCCCAGACCTGGGCGATCAAGAAGACGTCGGCCTCACGGGCGAGCCTCCTGCTCGGCTCGGAGCCGGTGTGGGCTGTGCTCGTGGGGGTCGCCATCGGCGGCGAGGCCCTCGGGATGCTGGGCTTCGTCGGTGCGGCAGTGATCATCGCCGCTACCTACGTCGGGCAGGGTATCGAGGCTCGGCATCGGGGCCGGGCGGAAGGCCCGGCGGGCGGACCGGCTGGCAGTGCGGCCGGCGGTGCGACCGGCGGTGCGGCTGTCCCGGGAGGCAGTCCGGTTCTCACCGGCTGACGCTGCCACCGAGGGCCAGTCGCTGACTCAGCCACAGCGTGTGCTGCGACCAGGGGTCCTCGACCCCGTCGCTGAGAATTCGGATGTGCGCGACGAGGGCGTCGTGCACCTCGAACCATTCGGTGCGCAGGATGCGATGGTCCGCGAACTGCGCGTGCCTCCGCTGCTCGAGCACTCGGTCGCCGCGCTCGAACGCAAGCAGTTCGTCGTAGCGGAGCCCGGCCAGCCGCTGGCGCGGATTGCCCGAGGTGCCGATCTTGATTCGGTCCCCGAAGCGGAGGTAGTAGACGACGTCGACCCGCGCCCTGACCCCGGATGAATCGTCGTCGGGGCTTTCGCCGACCTTCCACTCGCAGATGGCACAGAGCCAGCCCGAGGGGTACTTGACGCCGAGCCGCGATCCGCAGGCCAGGCACGGCGAGGGAAGCGTGTCGGTCACCCCGACCTCGCGCGCCACCCAGTCGTGCGCGGCGAGGAGGTGCTGGGAGCAGAGGTTCACCGGTGCGCCGGGCACGACCGGCGCTCCACACGCTCCCCCGGTTTCGGAGGCGATCGCGCAGGCGGTGCGGCTCATCCGTCCACGCTACGCCGGGCCACTGACGCTGTCGCACGGCCAGGCGGCGAAAGCTCCAACGCGCCAACCCCCGCGCCAGCGCCGGCGCGATCGTCGGCGCCATCGCCAGCGCCAGCGCCAGCTCACGCGGGTGTCATTCAACCGCGCGTATGCGATTACAGGAGCGGGAGTGAACCACACGCGCGCGAACGGCCACCATCGCGCGAACGGCCACCATCGCGCGAACGGCCACCGACGCGCGGGTGCTGGCCGGCGTGGCCGGTCAACTGGCCAGCGTGGCCTCCCCCGGCAGCGCTGCGGCGAGCGCCTCGTCGAACGCCGCCGCGTGCTCGAGGTGCGGCGAGTGCCCGCATTCCGGAAGCACGAGCTCGGTGTAGACACCACCGGCCGCCCGATAGGCGTCGAGCACCGCGCGGGTCTGGGCAATCATCGGCTGCGCCGGCGCGACATCCTCGCCCGGCCAGCCCGGGATCACGCCGAGCTGTCCGAGAAAGTTGATGTCGAACAGCGAGGTGTCCGAGACGATGACGTCGTCGGCGCCGCGCACCCACAGGATGGGCGGCTTGACCGGCAGGTCGACGATGCCCGCCACGTTGAAGTTGGTCGGCGCCATGGTGTTGAGCACTCCCCGCCCGCCCGCGGCGAATCCGGGCCAGCTGTCGGATGCCACCGAGTCGCCGGGGTAGTTGCCGACCCCGGTCGAAGTGGTGAGCATCGACTCGACCCAGATGTCCTCGAAGTCGAGCCCCTCGTGCCTCTTCACATAGGTGGAGCGGTAGACCCCGCGCGGGGAAGCGGCTTCATCGGACCTGTCGTGCCCCGCGAGCCGGGCGATGAAGTCGGGGTTGCCGCCCCCACCGCCGGTGCCGGCGCCGTCGGCCGACAGCATCCGCCCGTCCGCTCCGGCCGTGCCGCCGAAACCGAAGGGCGAGACCGGTGCGACGAGGGTGAGCCCGTCGACGAGCCCCTCGCGCTCGAGCAGCAGCTGCAGCACCACACCGCCGCCCATGCTCCATCCCACGAAGTGGGCGTTCGGCACGTCGAGCTCGGCCAGCACTGACGTGATGTCGTCGGCGAAGTCGCCGAGCCCGCGCGTCGCGTCGACATCGAGGGTCTCGCTGTCGCCGAAGCCGCGCAGGTCGATCGCGAGGGCGCGCACCGCAGGGGGCAGCGCAAGCATGCTGGGCTGCCAGAACAGCGACGACGACACGTTGCCATGGACGAAGACGACGGTCGGGCCGCCGTCCTGTCCCTGGCGTTCGAGAACGGATGCCGTGAGCCGCGGCGTCGCCACGGAGCGGCGGGTGATCCCGTCGAACAGCGTCGCGGTCATGACACAACCAGCCTGTCCGTCGCGATGCCCGCCGGCACGGTCAGCGCCGGTCCTGTGGCGGCGACCACCTCCTCGGCGGTGACGCCCGGGGCGAGCTCGCGCAGCACGAGGCCGTCATCGGTGACGTCGATCACGGCGAGGTCGGTGATGATCCGGTCGACCACGCGCCGGCCGGTGAGCGGCAGGGAGCATTCGTTCACGATCTTGGGGCTGCCGTCCCGCGCGACGTGCTCCATGAGCACAATCACTCGGTCGGCCCCGTGCACGAGGTCCATCGCACCGCCGGGTCCCTTGACCATCTTGCCGGGGATCATCCAGTTGGCGAGGTCGCCTCGGGCCGAGACCTGCATCGCGCCGAGGATCGCTGCGTCGATCTTGCCGCCGCGGATCATGCCGAAGCTCATCGCCGAGTCGAAGAAGGCCGAGCCCGGGAGCAGGGTCACGGTCTCCTTGCCCGCATTGATGAGGTCGGGATCCACGTGCTGCTCGAGCGGGTACGCCCCGACGCCGAGGATGCCGTTCTCGGACTGCAATACGACCGTCATCCCGCTCGGCACGTAGTTCGGCACGAGCGTCGGCAGTCCGATTCCGAGGTTCACATACGAACCGTCGGTCAGCTCCATGGCCGCGCGTGCGGCCATCTGGGTGCGGGTCAGCGCCATGGTCAGGCTCCTTCGGTGTGCGAGGTGGCGGATGCGGCGGTCGCGGATGCGGCAGCGGCGGATGCGGCGGTGTCAGCTGGAGCGGTGGCGGATGGAGCTTCCGTGACGGTGCGCTTCTCGATGCGTTTCTCGATGTCGCTGCCGACCTCGACCACCCGGTGCACGTAGATGCCCGGAAGGTGCACCTGGTCGGGGTCGATCTGGCCGGGCTCGACGAGCTCCTCGACCTGGGCGATGCAGATCCGGCCGGCCATCGCGGCGAGCGGTGAGAAGTTGCGGGCCGACTTGTTGAAGACGAGGTTGCCGTGCCGGTCGCCGCGCAGCGCGTGCACGAGCGCGAAGTCGGTCGAGATGGAATTCTCGAGCACGAATTCGAGCGGACGCCCGCGCACGTCGAACTCGCGCACCTCTTTTGGCGGCGAGGACAGGGCGACCCCGCCGTGGCCGTCGTAGCGCAGCGGCAGCCCTCCCTCCGCGACCTGGGTGCCCACGCCGGTCTGGGTGAAGAACGCGGCAATGCCCGATCCTCCGGCGCGCAGCTTCTCGGCGAGCGTTCCCTGTGGCGTCAACTCGACCTCGAGCTCGCCGGAGAGGAACTGCCGTTCGAACTCCTTATTCTCGCCCACGTACGACGACGTCATCTTGCGGATGCGGCGCGCGGCGAGCAATAGGCCGAGGCCCCAGTCGTCGACACCGCAGTTGTTGCTCACGACCTCGAGGTCGCGAACGCCGAGGTCGAGAATGGCCGAGATGAGAGCCATCGGGTTGCCGCAGAGGCCGAACCCGCCCACGGCGATCGTGGCTCCGTCGACGAGGTCGGCGACCGCGTCCGCGGCGCTCGCCACTGTCTTGTCGATTGTCATAGTGCGCGCTCCCGTGTCGGTGTTCCTATCGGTGTTCCTGTCGGCGTCGCGGAGGCGATCACCGGGCGCACGATCGCGAGCACCTCGCGTATTCCCTGCTCGGCCATCACGATCGTGTAGTGGTTGACCCCGTCGATCTCGTGGATGCCCAAGTGTGGCAGCCGCGCCCCCCACTCGGCGACTGTTTGCTCGGGATAGAGACCGGGGAGCTCATTCGACAGGTTCCGCGGCGCCCTGATGAAGTGCAGCGGAACCCGGATGCTCGCGAGGTTCGCGGCATAGCCTTCGTCGCCGGCAAGCTGGACGGCGTCCGCAGCAACCGCCTCGACCACGGCGGAGGGGGTCAGGTCCGGCGCTGTGCCCTGGAGGTCGTAGTCGACGTACTGCTCGACCGTCGGTGTCCAGTGCCCGGCAAAGGCCGGATGCCCGCGCCAGAAGTCACGGTAGTTCTCGATACTCGCAAAGCGCAGAGCCAGGCGCCGCGCCGCCGATCCGATGAGCGCCTCCGGCAGGTCCTCCGGGGCTACACCGGGAGGGGCGGGAATGGGAAGCCCTCCGTCGATGAGCACAACCTCAGCGACCCTTGTCGGATGCCGCGCCGCGAGGGTCGCGGCGACGAAGCCACCCATCGAGTGGCCGAGCACGACACATCGCTCGACGCCGAACGCGTCGAGCACCTCGGCGGCGTCGTCGGCGTGGGCCGGCATGCCCCATGGCCCTGGCAGCGAGTTGCTGCGTCCGCGGCCGCGCAGGTCCGGGGCGATGATGCGCAGCTCCGGCGCGAGACACCCCAGTAGCGCCCACGCCCGGTGCGAGGCGGTGATCCCGTGGATCGCCAGCACCGTCGGGGCGGTGTCCGGTCCCCACACCCCCACGGCGAGCTCGCCACCGCGAACGGGAACGGTCGTGGTGCGGTAGAGCGTGGCCGGTTCTGTGCTCATCGGGCGCTCCATCCGCCGTCCATCGTGTAAGAGGCGCCCGTGACCATGCCGGCGGTCGCGCCGCTCAGCCACAGCACGAGGTCGGCCACCTCGGCCGGCTCGAGCAAACGCTTGATGGCACTCGCGGTGAGCATGACCTTCTCGATCACCTCGGACTCGGGGATGCCGTGGGCGATCGCCTGCTCTGCGATTTGCCGGTCGACGAGGGGCGTGCGCACATAGCCGGGGTTGACGCAGTTGCTGGTGACGCCGTGCGGTCCGCCCTCGAGCGCCGTGACCTTGGACAGCCCCTCCAGCCCGTGCTTCGCGGCCACATAAGCGGACTTGAACTCGCTCGCGCGCAGCCCGTGCACGGAGCTGATGTTGATAATTCGACCGTAGCCGCCCGCGTACATGTGCGGCAGGGCCGCACGCACGAGCAGGAACGGCGACTCGAGCATGAGGCTGAGGATGAGGTGGAACTTGGCCGGGTCGAAGCTCTCGATCGGACTCACATGCTGAATACCGGCGTTGTTGACGAGGATGTCGACGTCGAGGGTGAGGTCGGCAAGCGCCGCGGTGTCGGACAGGTCGACCTGCCACGCCTCGCCGCCGATTGCAGCCGCGACCGTCGCCGCGGCCTCGCCGTTGAGGTCGGCGACGACGACGTGCGCCCCTGCCGCGGCGAGAGCGCGGGCGACGGCCTCCCCGATGCCGCTCGCGGCTCCCGTCACGAGGGCCTTGCGGCCGGCGAGTGTCGTGGTCATTGGAGTGTCCTCGTCATTGGGGTGTCTCCTTCCTTTCGGAACCGGAGCCGGATGGACGCGAGCCCAGCCCCGCCTGGATGAATCGCATCATCTCGTCGAACACCGCGGGAGGCACGGCTCCCGGTGCCCCGCCGAGCGGGCCGTCCTCCGTGCCTTCTGCCCTGTCTCCCCACAGCACCCAGCGCATGCCGACCATCTCGCCGATGCCCATGAGTATCCAGGCCGCGACGGTCGGGTCCGCATCGATCTCGCCCGCCGCTTTGGCGTGCTCCAGCCCGTCGGTGTAGCCCTCGACGATGCGGGTGTAGTGCCGGCGCAGGGCGCGCGGCGACACGAACTCCGCCTCGCGCACGATGCGGTACAGCGCGGGGTGCGCTGCGGTGAACTCAAAGAACCCCTGGAATCCGAGCCGCTCGGCCTCGATGCGGGTCGTGCCCTTCGAGGCGGCCTCGCTCATGGTGTGTCGAACTCGGCTGTTGAGGTCTCCGACGACCTCCTCGAAGACGGCGAGCTTGCCGTCGAAGTAGAGGTAGAAGGTGCCCTGTGCGACGCCCGCCTCCTCGGTGATGCGCACGATCGACGCCTCCGTGTAGCCGACCCGCGCGAAAACCGTCTCGGCCGCCTGTAGCAGCTTCGCCTTTGTGGCGACGCCGCGGGCGGTGCGTGGCTCCGTCGCGCTCATTCGGTAACTTTCCTGGGTGGGCGAAATTCTCTAACCTGACAGTAAATTCAGGTTTCGGCACGACTCTAGGGTTCCTCGCAAAAAGTGTCAACCGGCGGGGGTACTGTCGAAGATGAACGCAACCGGCGAAGGAGCCACTCATGTCGAACGACGTCGTTATCCTCGGTGCCGCACGCACCCCGCAGGGCCGCATCAAAGGCCAACTGTCGACCTTGCCCGCTGTCGAGCTGGGTGCCATCGCGATCCGCGCGGCCGTCGCGCAATCGGGCATCGACCCCGCCGCGGTGGACTTCGTGATCCTCGGCCAGGTGCTCCAGGCAGGCGCGGGGCAGAATCCGAGCAGACAGGCCGCCATCAAGGCGGGGCTCGGCTGGAATGTGCCGACCACAACGATCAACCGCGTGTGCCTGTCCGGCCTCAGCGCCATCATCGACGCCGCACGGCTCATCCGCACGGGTGAGGCGACCGTCGTGGTGGCCGGGGGGCAGGAGTCGATGTCGAATGCCCCGCACCTCCTCGCGGGTTCCCGCGCGGGCTGGGCCTACGGAACGGTCTCCGCCCTCGACCATGCCGCTCACGACGGATTGACCGACGCCTTCGACGCCGTGTCGATGGGCGAGTCGACCGAGCGGCATGTGAACGTGCTCGGTCTCACCCGCACCGAACAGGACGAGATCGCCGCGGGCTCGCACCAGCGGGCGGCCGCGGCCGCGCAGGCCGGGCGCTTCGATGCCGAGATCGCCACCGTCGAGATCGTGGGCCGCAAGGGCGACAGCACGGTGCTGACCACCGATGAGGGGGTCCGGCCCGACAGCACGGTCGAGTCGCTCTCCCACCTCCGCCCCGCCTTCACCGCCGACGGCACGATCACCGCCGGCAACTCCTCGCCCCTGAGCGACGGCGCCTCCGCGCTCGTGCTCGCCAGCCGCGACTTCGCCGAGGCCAACTCTCTTCCCTGGCTCGCGATCGTCGAGCAAGCGGGCCAGGTCGCCGGCCCCGATAACTCGCTGCACTCGCAGCCGTCGCGCGCGATCAGCGCCGCACTGACGAAGGCGGGCTGGGCAGCATCCGACCTCGACTTCGTCGAGATCAACGAGGCCTTCGCCGCCGTCGCGCTGCAGTCGTCGCGCGATCTCGGCCTGTCGGAAGAGATCGTGAACATCCACGGTGGGGCCATCGCGATCGGGCATCCGATCGGCTCCTCGGGAGCCCGGCTCGTGACGCACGCAGCGCACGAGCTCGCCCGGCGCGGCGGCGGACGGGCCGCCGTTGCGCTCTGCGGCGGCGGCGGCCAGGGAGACGCCCTGCTGCTGCGCCGCTGACCGCCGCACCGCTCGCCGGGGTCGCGCCGGCTGGCTCAGAAGATGCTGATCGGCTTCACAATGTCGGCGTAGATCAGCAGAAGGCTCATCGCTCCGAGGACCACGACGACCCCCAGTGTGAGCGGCACCAGCCTGGCGGTATCGACCGGCCCGGGGTCCTTGCGCCCGAACAGGCGGGCGAAGAAGCGGCGGATGCCCTCGTACAGCGCTCCGGCAACGTGGCCTCCGTCGAGCGGCAGCAACGGCACGAGGTTGAACACCATGAGTGCGACATTCAGCGACGCGAGAATGCCGATGAGTGCCGAGGCTCGCTCGAGAATCGGGATCGTGTCGATGCTCGCGATCTCCCCTGCGACGCGGCCGACACCGACGACGCTGATGGGCCCGTTCGGGTCGCGTTCCTCCGGGCCGAAGGCTGCGTTGGCGACGTCGACAAGTCGCTGCGGGAGGTTGAGGATGAGGTTCCCGACGCGCGAGATGTTGTCGCCGACCGCTGGAAGAACGGCGCTGACGGGCTGCTGCACGACCTCGATCGCGGCGCCGATGCCGACGAAGCCGACTTCCTCGGTGACCGGGGTGCCGTCTGCGCCCTCGACAATCAGTCCTCCCTCGTCCACGACGTATCGCTCGGTGAGGCTGGGGACGGCGGTCACGGCCACCTCGGAGCCGTCGCGATCGACGACGATCTCCAGCTCCTGATCGGGAGCGGCACGGATGATCTCCGTCGCCTGCTCCCAGCTCTCGATGCGCGCACCGTCGATGCTCACGATGGTGTCGCCGGGGAGGACTCCGGCCGCAGCCCCCGGCGCCTCGGGATCACCCGCAACGCAGTCCTGGCGTTCGCTCGTCGCCGGCAGAACGCACTCGGAGACGCTCCCGATCGTCGTCGACTGCTGCGCGACCCCGAAACCCACGAGCACGATCGCGTACAGGACGATCGCGATGACGAGGTTCATGAACGGCCCGCCGAGCATGATGATGATGCGCTTGAACACCGGCAGCCGATAGAACGTGCGGTGCTCATCGCCCGCCGTCACGGTGTCGGCGCTGGCCGTCCGCGCATCCTGCACGAGGGTCTGGAAGAACCCGGTGCTCGCCGTACGCGCGCCGGATCCCGCGGCAGGCGGGAACATCCCGGCCATGGAAATGTAGCCGCCCAGCGGGATCGCCTTGACGCCGAACTCGGTCTCGCCGCGCTTCCGCGAGAAGAGGGTGGGCCCGAACCCGATCATGAACTGGCTCACTCTGACGCCGAAGAGCTTCGCCGGCACGAAGTGTCCCAGCTCGTGGAGGGCGATCGACAGGGCCAGGCCGACGACCATGATCAGGATGCCAACACTGAAGAGAACGACGGTTTCCACGGATCGATAGTACGCTCGCTGAACCCGGGGAGTGCTGAACACCGGGGACATTGCGCCCGCACCTGATCGAGGGTGCCGGCGTCGCCGTTAAGATAGATGACCATGACACCCTCTTCCGACGGGAGCGCCTCTTCCGATGAGCAGGTGGGCAGTACGCTCTCCGACCGTTACCTGATCGAGGAAGTGCTCGGCAAGGGCGGAATGTCGACCGTCTACCGGGCATCGGATGCCGCGCTCGGCCGCACTGTCGCCCTGAAGGTGTTCCGCTCCGACCTCGCCGACGCGGACGACCTCCGCCGCCAGCAGTCCGAGATTCAGCTGCTCGCGAGCCTTAATCACTCGACGCTCGTCACTTTGTTCGACGCCATCACCGACGAGGCCGACCGTGTCGCACTCGTCCTCGAATATGTCGAGGGGCGAGACCTGCGCGACGAACTCGCCGCTGGCGGCATCGACACGCGCACGACCGCGCTCATCGGCGCCGACATTGCCGACGCGCTCGCCTACGTGCACGCGCGCGGGATCGTGCACCGCGACCTCAAGCCGGGCAACCTGCTCATCCCCACGCAGTCTGCCGACTCGACCGGGCCCCGGGCCAAGCTCACCGACTTCGGCATCGCGCGGATCATCGACGACACCCATCTGACCTCCGCAGGCTCCGTCATCGGCACGGTCGGCTACCTGAGCCCCGAGCAGGCGCTCGGCGCGCCGATCGGCCCGGCGAGCGATGTGTACTCGCTCGGTCTCGTGCTGCTGGAATGCCTCACCGGCACCCGCGCGTTCGGCGGCACCGGCGTCGAGGCGATCGCCGCGCGGATCTCCCGCGACCCGGAGATCCCCGCCAGCCTGAGCCAGGCCTGGATCGAGGCTCTGCGGTGGATGACCCGGCGGACCCCCGACGAGCGTGCGACCGCGGCGGAAGCAAGCGAGCTCCTGCGCGAGATCGCCCTCTTGCTGCCGAGCGGAGCTGGCGATGATGCGCCGACCATGCCGTTCACGCCCCTCGCCGCCGGCGATGCCACCGTGCAGTATCGGCCGGAACCGGTCGATGCGACGAAAGAATTCGCGGCGGGCGACCCCGATCAGACGGCCGTGCAGGCCGCCGGGTCACCGGCACCTGCGATCGAGGATGCCCCGTTCGCCGGGTCCAACGTCGCGACGACGCGGTACGCGAGCATCCCAGCTCCCGCAGCTCCCCCAGCGCCCGCAGCATCCGCAAAACCCGCGGCATCCGCAGCATCCGCAGACGGGGCGACCCGGACTACGCCGACTCGGGCCCGGGGGCAGCGGCCGGATCGCCGACGACTCATCGCGGTGATCACCGCGATCGCCGCAATCGTCATCGTCGGCGTCGGCGTCGGGGCGCTCGTCGTGCAGAGCCAGGCCAGCGAGCCCGCGCAGGCGACTATCGAGTACCCGGCCGTCGACGGCGAGCTCGGCGACCACCTCGAACAGCTTCAGGGAAGCGTCACCCCATGATCAGAGCCGCGACCGCCCGCACCGCTACCGTGCTGACCGCCACCGCGCTTGCCGTCACGCTGCTCCTTTCCGGGTGCGCGTCACCGGCCGCCTATTCGGAAGAGACCGCGCAGAACCTCCAGCAGCGCGTGCTCGCCGTGACGGATGCCGCCGCGACCGCCGACTACGCGGCCGCGCAGGTGCGCATCGATGAGCTCCGGGTGGCGGCGAACGACGCCCTCGCGCGTGGTGAGATCAGCGAAGAGCGCCATGCCGCGATCGCATCGGCGCTCGACCTCGTCGAGTCGGATGTCGACGCGGCGCTGGCCACAGAAGCCGCCGCCGCCGAGGCCGTACGCCTCGCCGAGGAGCAGCGACTCGCCGAAGAGGCCGCTGCGGCCGAGGAGGCCGCACGCCTCGCCGAAGAGGCCGCTGCAGCCGAGGAGGCGGCCAAGGAGCAGGAGAAACAGGACGGCGAGGACAAGCCCGAGAAGGGCGACAAAGACGACAACTGACGCGTCGTCCGCCCGTGCCCGCTAGCCGATGACCTCGATCCGCGCATCCGCCGCTTCACGCGCCCAGCGTTCCGCTTCGAGCACACCCGGCAGGGTCACCTCTCCCCCGTCGTGCGCGTCGACAACCGCGCTCACGACATCGAGGATATCGAGGTAGCCGATCCGCCCCTCATGAAAGGCCATGACAGCCTGCTCGTTGGAGGCGTTGAACACCGCCGGCCAGGTGGCACCGGCCCGACCGACGCTCTTGGCGAGGTCGACGGCGGGGAACGCCTCGGCGTTCAGCGGCTCGAAGGTCCAGCTGCTCGCGGTCGTCCAATCGAGCGGCGCCCCGACGCCGGGCACCCGACGAGGCCAGTCCAGGCCGAGCGAGATCGGCAGGCGCATGTTCGGCGGCGACGCCTGCGCGATGGTGGAGCCGTCCACGAATTCGACCATCGAGTGCACGATCGACTGCGGGTGCACCGTCACGTCGATCGCCTCATACGGCACGTCGAACAGCAGGTGCGCCTCGATGACCTCGAGCCCCTTGTTGACCAGGGTCGCGGAGTTCGTCGTGATGACCAGTCCCATGTCCCAGGTCGGATGCGCGAGGGCCTCGCGCGGGGTGACGGAGGCGAGCGACTCGCGCGTGCGCCCCCGGAACGGCCCACCGGATGCGGTGAGCACGAGTCGACGCACCTCGGCGGGCTCGCCCGACCTGAGCGCCTGGGCGATCGCAGAGTGCTCAGAGTCCACGGGAACGAGCTGGCCGGGCCGGACGAGCCGCTTGACCAGGTCGCCGCCGACGATGAGGCTCTCTTTGTTGGCGAGAGCGAGAGTCGCGGTGGTCTCCAGCACGGCGAGGGTGGGGCCGAGCCCGACCGAGCCGGTGATCCCGTTGAGCACGACGTCGGCCGAGACCGTACGCACAAGCTGTTCCGCCTCGGCGGAACCGAGCGCGATGTGCTCCACGCCAAACTCGGCCGCCTGCTGGGTTGCCAGTTCCCGATTGCGGCCCGCGCCGAGCCCGACGACCTCGAATCGGTCGGGGTTGGCCCGGATCACGTCGAGAGCTTGCACTCCGATTGAGCCGGTGGAGCCGAGGATGATGACGCGACGCATGGGCCCATCCTGCCATCGCCGTCGCGGCCTGCGACGCGGAAAGCCCGGCCGCGATGATCGCGGCCGGGCTTTCTGGATACTGGTGCTACTGGGTGGCGAGGATGTCGACGACGAAGACGAGCGTGTCGGTCGCGCCGATCGGCGAGCCCTCGGGCGGCGTGTCGCCGTAGCCCTCGGCGGGCGGGATGACCGCGATGACTTGGGATCCGACCTTCTGGCCGACGAGCGCCTTCGAGAATCCGGGGATCACTCCGCTGGTCGGGAAGGTGGCCGGTTCGCCGCGCTCCCAGCTCGAGTCGAAGATCTCGCCGGTCGCCCAGACCATGCCGGTGTAGTGCACGGTGACGTTGGCACCCTCGGCGACCTCTTCGCCGTCACCCGTGATGAGATTCGCGATCTTGAGCTCGGTCGGGGCATCGGCATCCGGAATCGTGATGGTCGGCGCGCCATCCTCAGCGAGTTCCACGGCAGGGAAGCCCTCCTCTGCCGGCTGCTCCTCACCCTCGGCGCGCGGAAGCACCTCGACGGGCTCCGAAATATCGACGACATCCATCACGAAGACCATCGAGTCCTCGGCGGCAACTCCCAGCTCGGCTTGTCCGGCCTCTTGGAAGGCGTCCGCGGGTGGGATCACTGCGACGAGACGATCTCCCGTGACCGAGCACTCGAGCGCCTTGAGCAGCCCCGGAAGAAGCTGCGCTTCGTCGAGGGTGAACTGCTGCTGGCCAGCTTCGTCATACGTGGTCTTCTCGATCTCATCGCCCGAAGTGGCGTTGTACGCGGAGAAGTCGACGGTGACGATGCTGCCCTCGACCGCCACGACGTCGCCGTCGCCCTCGTCGACGACCGTGCGCTCTGTCGTTTCGGCGTTCAACGGCGACTCAAATTCGACCTTCGGCTCAGAGCCGACGTCGCCGGAGACGTCGACCTTCTTGGAATTCTCGCCGGACGCGGTGGCCGTGCAGTCCGGGGCGTCGGCCTCGTTCGTGCCCGTCGTGCACCCGACGAGCGAGAAGACGACGGTGGCGATCGCGAGCGACGTGAGAAGTTTCTTCGACAAAAGTCTGCTTTCTGGTGGGGAGGTAGGTCGGGAACCAGTGTGTCGCACCGATCTCGGCGCAAGCTGAGCGGCCCAGCTTACGAGGGTACCCGACCGATCAGGCCGGCGTGATGACGGTGGTCACGGCGTGCTGCACCGGGAAGCCCATGGATGCGGCAATGAAGCACTTGCGCTCGGCCTCCTCGTGAAGGGCAGCAGCGAGCTCGGCGATCGCGTCGTCGCCGCCGGGTGGGGCCGCGACGGTGACGACAGGGTGCAGCACGACCAGGGTGAAATGTCCGCCGCCGCCGGGGGTCTGCACCATGGTGCCGACCGGCGCATCGGTGTAGTCCGTCACGACGACGCCGTGGCTCGCCGCGACATGCAGATAGCTGAGCATGTGGCACTGGGCGAGGGCGGCGACGAGCAGCTCCTCCGGGTTCCAGCGGTCGCGATCGCCGTGGAACACGCGATCCGCGGAACCGCTGATGTCGTGCTTCGCATCGGCCTGGATCACGTGCTGGCGACCATAGGAGCGGTAGTCACTCGTGCCGGAGCCGCGGTTGCCCTGCCACTGGATACGGACGCTGTAGTGGTGCTCTGTATTCACTGGTTCCCTTGTCTCTGGCCGCTAAGCTCAGTCCACCATGACTGACATCCTCTCCGCACGCGCCGACGCGACCGTTTCCCAGCAGCGCCGCATTCTCACCGCAATTCCCGGCCCGAAATCGACCGAGCTGCAGCAGCGACGGCTCGCCTCGGTGCCGTCCGGTGTCGGGTCGGCTCTTCCCGTCTTTGTGGAGCGTGCGCACGGCGCAATCGTCGTGGATGTCGACGGCAACCAGTTCATCGACCTTGGCTCGGGCATCGGCGTCATGACGATCGGTCACACCAATGCGGCGGTCGTCGCGGCGGCGACGGCGCAGCTGGCCGAGTTCACCCACGCGATGTTCACGATTACCCCCTACGAGAACTATGTGCGCGTGGCTGAGCTTCTCGCCGAGCACACCCCTGGCACGCACGCGAAGAAGACGATGCTGATCAACTCCGGCGCCGAGGCCGTCGAGAATGCGGTCAAGATCGCCCGCAAGCACACCGGCCGGAACGGCGTCGCGGTGCTCGACCACGCGTACCACGGACGCACGAACCTCACCATGGCAATGACGTTCAAAGCAATGCCGTACAAGTCGGGCTTCGGTCCCTTCGCCTCCGACGTGCACCACGCGCCGAACTCCTATCCGTTCCGCGATGGGCTGAGCGGGCCGGATGCCGCGGCGCGCACGATCTCCTATCTCGAGAAGAAGGTCGGCGCATCTGACCTCGCCTGCCTCGTCGTCGAGCCGATCCAGGGCGAGGGCGGCTTCGTCGTCCCTGCCGACGGGTATCTACCCGCCCTGCAGGAGTGGTGCAACGCGAACGGCATCGTCTTTATCGCAGACGAGATCCAGAGCGGCATGGCGCGGACGGGGGCGTGGTTCGCGAGCGAGCACTTCGGTATCGTGCCGGACATGCTGCTGAGCGCCAAGGGCATCGCAGGTGGACTGCCGATCGCCGGTGTCACCGGCCGCGCCGAGATCATGGACTCCCCGCACGCGGGCGGGCTTGGCGGCACGTTCGGCGGCAACCCCGTCGCGGCCGCCGCAGCCGTTGCGGTGTTCGACGAGATCGAGACCCGTGGGCTGCTCGCCGAGGGTGCACGCATTGAGGGCATCCTGAGGCCGGGGCTGCTCGAGTTGAAGAGCCGCTACGACGTAATCGGCGACGTGCGCGGAATCGGCGCGATGCTCGCGATCGAGCTCGTGCAGCCGGGTACCCTCGACCCGAACCCCGCCGCCGTCTCGGCAGTCGCTGCGTTCGCTGCGCAGCATGGCGTCATCATCCTCACGGCCGGCACGCTCGGCAACGTGTTGCGCTTCCTACCGAGCCTGGCGATCAGCGACCAGCTGCTCCGAGAGGCTCTCGACGTGCTCGGCGACGCTTTCGCGTCGCTGTGACGTCCTCTCCGCCGCTGCTGACCCGCCGTCCCCTCGATCTCGACGGTTCAGTCGAGCTCGCGGTGCTCGAACGAGCGGGCCTGATCGAGTCGAGACACATCGGGGCCGCGGTTGCCCTGGCGCCCGACGGCTCGGTGCTGCGTGAGCTCGGCAACTCGTCCGCCGAGATCTACGCCCGGTCGTCGCTCAAGCTCCTGCAGGCGGTCGCTGTGCTGCGGTCGGGGGCCACCCTTGACGGCGAGCGGGCGGTGCTCGCGACCGCGAGCCATGCGGGTACCGACGAGCACGTGCGCGTCGTCAGCGAGATACTGGCCCTGGCGGGAGCGACCGAGGACGACCTCCGGTGCCCGGTCGATTGGCCGCTCGACCGCGACGCGGCCTACTCTGCCCGCCAGCGCGGCGACGGCAAGCGTCGCATCACGATGAACTGCTCGGGCAAGCACGCTTCATTCCTGCTCGCCTGTGCGGTGAACGACTGGCCGACCGCCAGCTACCTCGACCCGTCGCATCCGCTGCAGCAGCTCGTCCGGTCGACGATCGAGGAGCTCACCGGCGAGGATGTCGGCACGGTCGGCATCGACGGCTGCGGCGCTCCCGTGTTCGGCACGAGCTTGCGTGGCCTCGCGACGGCTGTCGGGCGTATCTCCGGCGCGGCCCGAGCAGGCGGCGACCCGCTCGCGGCGCGGCTCGCGGCGGCGGTTCTGGCCGACGGCTGGGCGATCGACGGCCCCGGCCGGGCGACCACCGTCGTGATTGAGCGTCTCGGGCTGGTCGCGAAGAACGGTGCGGAGGGGGTCATGGTGCTCGGTGCGCCGGATGGCACCGCCGTCGCTGTCAAGGCGCTCGACGGCAGCAACCGGGCCACGACCCTCGTTGCGCTGGAACTTCTCGTCTCGGTCGGCGGCCTCGATCGCGGACTCGCGGATGCCGTGATCGCCGACACCACCGAGCGCGTGCTCGGCGGCGGCGTGCCGGTCGGTGAGCTGCGCGCCTCACTTTCATTATTCGCGAGTGGGAAGTGACGGCGGGAGGCACTCGCGCGCTCCGTCAGGCGATCGGGCAGGTGTGCCGGGGCTGAGTGCCCGAATCCGGCCAATGTGGCGACTCTGAGTGCTGAATCCTGACTGTGCGGTGGCCGCGGTGCCAGCGCCAGCGTTACCCCGACCTTAAA
>Ga0105048_10005596_pt1 | contig 20278 bp, 20 predicted proteins | sample MAT05_FD_78382 | JGI IMG/M metagenome (GOLD analysis project Ga0105048, IMG submission 78382) | Freshwater microbial communities from Lake Fryxell liftoff mats and glacier meltwater in Antarctica - MAT-05 | ecosystem: Environmental > Aquatic > Freshwater > Ice > Liftoff microbial mat | place...
ATCCGTACATCCGTAAACTACGTACATCCGTAAATCAGTATAAATCCGTACATCCGTAAACTACGTACATCCGTAAATCAGTATAAATCCGTACATCCGTAAACTACGTACATCCGCAAATCAGTATAAATCCGTACATCCGTAAACTACGTACATCCGTAAATTAGTATAAATCCGTACATCCGTAAACTACGTACATCCGTAAACTACGTACATCCGTAAATCAGTATAAATCCGTACATCCGTAAACTACGTACATCCGTAAACTACCGTACATCCGTAAACAAAAATGTTGTAATGCTAATTTATTGGAATGACTGAAGTTCAAACAACTTCTTATAATACCCTCCCAATTCCAACAACACTTTATGCGTCCCTCTTTCTACGATTTCGCCTTGGTGCATCACTACAATTTCATCGGCATGAACGATGGTAGAAAGGCGGTGAGCGATGACAAGGGTAGTACGATCCTTCATCAATTTAGTAAGAGCATCTTGCACCAAGCGCTCCGATTCGGTATCGAGTGCAGAAGTGGCTTCGTCGAGAATAAGTAAGGGTGGATTTTTTAATACGGCGCGTGCAATGCTCAAACGTTGTCTTTGTCCTCCACTTAATTTACCTCCACGATCGCCAATATTTGTTTGATATCCTTCGGGCATGGCAGAAATAAAATCATGCGCATTCGCCACCTTCGCGGCCTGCATCACATCTGCTTCTGAGGCATTGTCGATACCAAATGCGATGTTATTAAAAACGGAATCGTTGAATAAAATAGATTCTTGTGTCACTACGCCGATAAGTTTACGCAAATCGTAAATACGCAAATTGCGCAAATCGTGTTTATCCATTAAAATTTGTCCTTCTTTCGGATCATAATAACGGGGAAGCATATCCGCTAATGTGGTTTTACCCGATCCTGATTGTCCGACCAGCGCAACTGTCTTCCCGTAAGGAATTTCAAGATTGATGTTCTTTAACACATTCGCATTCGAATCTCCATCTTTTCGATAAGCAAAAGAAACGTTTTTAAAACTAACGCCATCTGTGAATGCTTGAATCGATTGAGGATTTTCTACATCTTTCACTGCTACCGGCGCATCTAAAATATGATAAATCCGCTCCGCAGATGCCAATCCCTTTTGGATGTTGTACCATGCCGTAGTTAAAGATTTTGCAGGAGGAATCAGCTGAGAAAAAATAGCGATGAAGGCGATGAACTCTGATGGTTCGAGATTCGCATCTACACCCAACACCAACCTTCCGCCAAAATACATCACCACCGTTAAAACCAAGGCTCCTAAAAATTCACTCAATGGCGAAGCCAAATCGCGGCGGCGACCAATCTTATTTAAGAGACGATATAAATTCTGATTGATGTTGCCGAAACGTTCTTTCGATTTTTCTTCTGCAGTAAATGCATGAATAATTCGTAGGCCGCCTAAACTTTCATCCAAATTACTCAAGAGCTCGCCTACTTTCTCCTGCGCCAAAGATGATTTTTTCTTTAAACTTTTTCCGATGCGACCAATAATTAATCCGGCGATGGGTAATAACACCAACACAAACAGAGTCAACTCCGGACTCATCGAAAACATTGTGATTAAAAAGATGATGATGTTTAATGGTTCACGGAAAGCTGCTTCCAAAGAATTCATAATGCCCCATTCTACTTCCTGAACATCGTTAGTCACACGCGCCATAATATCGCCTTTGCGCTCATCTGTAAAATAACCAATGGGTAATGTTAAAATTTTCGAATACACATCACGACGTATATCGCGCACCACTCCGTTACGAATCGGTACTAAATAATACATGGCCATGTAACGTGTGATGTTTTTTAAAAAAAATAAAATCACAACCAACAAACTAATAAACGAAAGCGCTTCTAGTTGACCATGCGTCACCACAAAATCGCTCAGATAATAATTGAAATTATTCAACAACACCTTCACCGATCCCGACCAGGGTTTTAATACATAATCTCTTTCCTGTGAAAAAAGAACATTTAAAAAAGGGACAATCATCGTTAAGGAAAACAAAGAAAAAACAACCGTGAGTAAATTAAAAATTACGCTGGTAATTGCGCGACTTTTATACGGACGGATATAACTTAGAAGTCGGAAGTAGTTTTTCACAATGAATTTAAGGTGGCGCAAAGATAGTTCAAAGCTTCGGCGTTGCGGGTTGTTGGTAGACGAACCAGAACCATGGACATTTAAAAATGCAGAAATCTTAGCTCATTTTATATTGAGAAGATCGAACACATAGAATCATCTTCCATTGCTTGCGACACATTTCATCAAACCGAACATCTGCCCAATGAAATAAAAACCTAGCAACTTTTAAGTTCATAATGAGGAGATGGGATAAAAACAAGGTCAGTATAAAAAATCTATATGCCTGTTTTACAATTATTTCTACGCAAAAATCAATAAACATTTGTAGATACAACAATTAATAGCATATATTTGTACCTACAATTAATGTTAAAACACTTAATGATGAAAAATGTAAAGAAAATCCTTGCCTCAACGGAGAAGCACATCGGGAATGGAAATTATGTAAGAAGTCCTTTGCCGAGTCAATTTGTTGATCAGATCAGTCCGTTCATTATGTTAGATCACTTCGGGCCTACACCAGTTACTACACAAAAACCATTTTTCGTTCCGCCTCATCCACATAAAGGATTTGAGCCTGTGACTTTATTATTCAAAGGTGAAGTTTTGCATAAAGACAGCATGGGAAATGTAGGTCACCTCAAAGCAGGTGATGTACAATGGATGACAGCAGGAAAAGGTGTGATTCATTCGGAAGGCGTTCCTAAAGAATTTTTAGAGAAAGGCGGTGAGATGGAGTTGATTCAGTTATGGGTGAACTTGCCACGAGCTGCAAAAAATCACGAACCTCGTTATCAGGATTTGCGTGCCGAGAATTTTCCATTGGTACAAGAAGGCGATGCAGGATTAAAATTAATTGCAGGAAAATATAAGGAGCAAGAAGCAGAAACGGAATTATTAAGTCCGGTTTTAATTATGCACGGTCGATTGGACATCGGAGGGAAAACAGAAATAGAAATTCCCGAAGGATATAACAGCAGCGTATATACGTTAAAAGGAATTTTGCTCACCGACGGATTTGAAGTTCCGGCGCAACAGTTAATCTGGTACAAAGAAAACGGTAGTAAAATTCAGTTGACGGCACTTGAAGATAGTGAATTTGTTGTTCTTGCCGGATTGCCGATCGAAGAACCCATTGCGAATTATGGTCCTTTCGTGATGAACACAAAAGCTGAACTCATTGAAGCCATTGAAGAATATCAATCGGGGAAGATGGGTACGTTAGCAGAATAAAAAATTCAAACCATCAAATAATTTAAAATTAAAAAATATTTCACAGTATAAAAAACAAAAAAACATGTCAGCCACTCTAGAAAAAACGAAATGGGCTTTAGATCTTTCACATAGCGAAGTAGGATTTAAAGTAAAACACTTAATGATTACCAACGTAAGCGGAAGTTTTAGTTCCTTCAATGCGGAAGTGGAATCAAGCGACGATGAATTCAGCGATGCAACATTAAAATTCACCGCCGACATCAACAGCATTTCTACCAACGACGAAAAGCGCGACGGACATTTAAAAGGTGTTGATTTCTTCGATGCAGAAAATCATCCTCAATTGATTATCGAATCGGAAGAACTCATTGGCACAGGTGAAAACCGAAAGTTGAATGCCAACTTAACACTTCGCGGTGTTACGAAACCAATTACCTTAAATGTAGATTTTGGCGGAGTAGCAAAAGATCCCTGGGGAAATACAAAAGCCGGATTTACCATCAGCGGAAAAATTAACCGCAAAGATTTCGGATTAAACTGGAACGCACCCATCGAAGCCGGCGGAGTGTTGGTGAGCGAAGAAGTAAAATTACATGCGGAGATACAGCTTTTGAAACAGGCGTAAAAAAATTATTTTGACCGATTACAATTCCCACACAGAATAAATGTTCACGAATAAAATAGCCGCGGGATAAATTGTATATGTACACGAATAAAACAGCCACGGGTTTAAATCCGTGGCTGTTTTGTGATGGGCTTTTAAAACGACCCTTTCAAATCTTTCATTTCCGCTTCCATCTTTTCGATGCGTTTTAACACGCGATCTTTCGCCCAATATTCCTCGGGCAGTTCGGCGCTGATGTAATTGCAGAATCTCCATACTTCGCGGATATCCGTCGCCGGTACTTCGTAGGGATCGTACACCGGATTGAGCGATTTCAACAAAAGATTTTTCTTTTTCTTAATTTGATTGTAGGCAACCTTAAAAACAATTCCATCTTCCTGCGTCAAAAACACATAGGCGTTTCCGTCTTTGATGTCGTAGAAATTTTCGATGTATTCACCAATAACCCAACTCTTATCAGGAATAGGAAGCATAGAATCACCACTGATTTGAAACATCCTGTATTTCCGATCGCCGAAGAGAATGGGCAATTGAAAAGTAGGGAGTTTCTTGATGAATTCCGGATCGGCGAAACCGTTTTGATAACCTGCCTTTGCTTTGATGGGAACCACCTCTATGTTTTCTTTGTTGTTGCTATCCACGGTCGTAGCAATCACACGCAAGCGCGCACCGGTAACATACACATCATGTCCACGCTCTAATTCGGAGAGTTGGAACTCGCTGAGCTTAGTAAGATCAAGCTTGACGAGGGTGTCGATGCTTACGCGGAAATATTTGGAAAAAGCCATGAGCATTTCCAGCGTAGGATTTTGTACACTTCCGTTTTCGTAGCTGTTCAGAGTAGAACGGCTGATGCCGAGTTCACCGGCGATGTGATCTTGCGTCAGCTTGCGGCGCTGGCGCATGAGTTTGATGTTAGCGTTGAAAGTCATATTCGTTTTATATAAATTCTCTTTTTTACCACAGAGGACACAGGCCTCCGGCATCCACAAAGATCACTAAGACAATTGTCCAAGAATTAATCTTCTTATTCCATTTTTTAATATAACTGTATTAAAATTTATTAATAGTGCAAGTTTCCTATTTGATACTTTCAAATATGTTAAGCATTGTGCTATATGCATTTCATTGATAGCTTCCACTGATTTAATTTCAATTATTAATTTATTCTCCACCAACATATCGAGTCGATACCCTACTTCCATTTTTACTTCTTTATAAAAGAGTGGTAATGCTTTTTCACTTTCAACATTTAACCCCTTCTTATATAGTTCAAATAATAAACATTTGGAATATGCACTTTCCAATAATCCTGGGCCAAGTCTTCGATGAACTTCGATTGCACAACCAATAACTATTGTTGCTAATTGATTCTCTGTATGTCCATATTCACATATTTTCTCAGCGACCTCTGTGAAATCTTGGTGTGCTCTGTGGTAAAATTTCGAATCTCTATTTACCTGAGCATAGTTTTTCTCTTTGTAAACTGAGAGATTGTCGCCGCGTTTAAACCATGTGTTACTTTCGTTTTGATTCCTCTTTATAAAGAATTTTTTCTTGAAACATTTTACAAATATATGCTTATATTGCAATCCTACCAAATGATTGTGTGGTAGTCAAACAAAACCCCATGCCCGAACCCCAACGCAACGTCGTTCATATGGACCTCGACAGCTTCTTCGTCTCCGTTTCCCGACTGGAGCACCCCGGCCTCTACAACAAACCTGTTATAGTTGGGGGTAGTAGCGAACGGGGCGTGGTGGCGGCCTGCAGTTATGAAGCCCGAGCCTATGGCGTGCATTCAGCGATGCCCATTCGTATGGCTCGTCGGCTTTGTCCCGATGCGATTATCATCCGTGGAGATTATGAACGTTATAGTCATTACTCGGAGATGGTTACCGACATCATTCATGAAGAGGTGCCTCTCTATGAAAAATCTTCTATCGATGAATTTTACATCGACTTAAGCGGAATGGATCGCTTTTATGGATGTTATAGTTTCGCGACAGAGCTCCGCCAAAAGATCATGAGAGAGACGAATTTGCCGATCTCGTTCGGACTCTCGAAAAATAAAACGGTGAGTAAAATTGCTACGGGCGAAGCCAAGCCCAACGGACAATTAAAAATCGATCTCGGCACCGAGAAGCCTTTTTTGGCGCCTTTGTCGGTGCGGAAAATTCCGGGTGCGGGCGAAAAAACCTGTACGCTCTTACGCAGCATGGGTGTGGAAAAAGTATTCACCTTGCAGGAGATGCCCGTGAAGTTGTTAGAGAAAGTACTCGGCGAATCGGGAATTTCTCTTTGGAAAAAAGCCAACGGAATTGATAATAGTGCGGTGGAGCCTTATAACGAACGCAAGAGCATCAGCACAGAAGAAACTTTTGATACGGATACCATCGATGTAGTTTTTCTGAAAGCTTTGCTGGTGAAGATGGTCGAAAAGTTGGCGTATCAATTACGCAATGAGAATAAACTAACGGCATGCATTACCGTAAAGATTCGCTATTCCAATTTCGATACGCATACCACCCAATGTCGCATCCCCTACTCTTCCAACGATCATACACTCATCGCAAGAGCGAAGGAGCTTTTTGATAAATTGTATGAACGGCGTATGTTGGTGCGACTGATGGGAGTTCGTTTTAGTCACCTCGTGGGAGGCGGACATCAAATCAATCTTTTCGAAGATTCGGAAGAGATCATCAACCTCTATCAAGCGATGGATAAAATGCGGCAACGTTATGGTGAGAGTGCCGTGCAAAGAGCCGTCGGAACCGGATTGAATCTGAGAAAATTTAATCCATTTAATGGTTTGAAATCATAGGGTTTTCGTTCTGCGTATTTTTCAAGATGATTTTTCGGTCCCCAATTCAAATTGAAAAAAACATCTTCAAAGAATTCGTAGTTTGCTAGAAACAAACAATAGTTTATACATTTAACAACATTGATTTTAACAATTAGGTTCTAATAAATATTAGTAAGACTTTGGCTTAAAATTTTGTTTCGGCAATGTTACCCTTGCAATTGTAAAGACATGGTCTTTACAATTGCAAGGGCGGGCTATGCTAAGGGGTGGGGTAAATCTTGTAGCGGCGACTCGCTTGTAGCGGCGACTCGCGAGTCGCCGCTACAAGCGAGCCTCTGTGACTCCGTGGTAAAACATGAAATTATTCTTTAAGGCGGTAATTGCGAGATTCAGAAGACAACAATTTATTCCTCGTCCAAATCACTGAGCAAGCCGCTCACTTCATTTTCTGTGCTGCGTAATTTTTCTTTACATTGACGAATCAATTCACCTGCGCGTTTCACATGTTTCGCGAGAGTATCTATTCCGGTTTCGCCTTGTTCCAATTCTTCAAGAATCTTTTCTAATTCGGCTTTTGCCTTTTCGTAATTAAATTTTTCCGCCATATTATTTTTTTTCTTTTACAATGGATGTAATTTCACCTTTATAGAGATGGGTCGTGAGTTCATCACCCGACTGCAGATCATCAGTAGCACTTAGAATTTTTCCGCGATGCAGAGTATAACTATATCCTCTTTTTAAAACTTCCTGCGGATCTAAAATTCGAAGCAAGGCTTCTTTGTTCTCTAATACCTGATCTTCCGATTTCAGGTGATGCTTTACCTGCACAGATAAATTCAATTTCTGCTGAATACAATATTCCTTTTCTATGTTGATGAATTGCTGAATTTCTTTTCGGAAAGATGCAGCGAAATTTGAAATATAATTTTGCTCTTGCATCAACAAGCCTTGCCACAAATGACGAAAGGAAAAAGCCAATTGATCTAAACTGCGATTGGCTCGACTCAAATCCAAATTTGTGTTTTGTTGTAAAAGCGAAATTGCCGATTCAATAAAATCCGTTTCCTGCTCCAGAACTTCAGAGGCCAAGCTACGAATTCCCGACCATGATTCATCTAACTCTGCTTCTAAACTTCCCTGATGTTCAATTAAAAATCCGGCCACATCGGTAGGAGTCATTCTATCGGTATGCGCTACTTCGTCCACAATGCTTTTGTCGGCCTGGTGTCCGATACCGGTAATGATGGGCAATGGGAAAACCGCAATACTTTTCGCCAACAAATAATTATTAAAACATTCCAAACTACTTGCACTTCCTCCACCACGAACAATAATTACGGCATCGAAATGTTTTGTAGGGTGATCAATTTTGATGTGATTCAATTTCGAGATGATATCACCCGCCGCCAAATCACCTTGTAAAAGTGAAGTGTACAAAGTGCAATGAAAGGTATATCCGTATACGTTATTATTTAAACGAGTAAAAAAATCTTCATAGCCTTTAGAATCTTCCGCAGAAATAACAGCGAGATGTTGTAATGAACCCGGGAGATGAAGATTTTTATTATGTTCATACACACCTTCTTTCTTCAGCTTCTCAATGGTAAGTCGGCGCTCCATCTCCAATTGTCCGAGCGTGAACGATTCATCCAAATCATGCACGATCAAACTCATTCCATAACGTTCGTGGTATTGCACTTCCACTTGCAACAGCACCTGCATTTGTTCTTTGAGAGCATGTCCGGTCGCCTTTGTAAATCGTGGCTGGATGCGACTAAAAGCACTCGCCCAAATAATTCCTCTGAATTCTGCTTTTGGTGTGGCACCGTTATCATCCTTTTCAGCCAATTGCAAATAACAATGACCCCGACTAATTTTCAATCCCGTTACTTCTGCCGTCACCCAAAATCTTTCGCCGCTAAAATGCATCTGAAATATCCCCGCCACAATGGCCGAGAGTTCCGAGAGTTTAAGAATAGCGGTATTGGATTCCACGCAGCGAAGATAGGTTAGTTCGATTAAAAACATGCAGCTATACTTATCATCAGAACTTATATTATTGTATAGAAAAGCACCACAGGTAAGTCGAATAAGTAAATCTTTGAACCAAGATTACTTTTTTATCCTACTAATAGTATTATTTAACCATGAGGCGAGAATTCTATTTGAAGTAGTATTTTTCTAATAGCCCAAATTATTGAATCGGAAAGTGAAAATGTTGTTCTAAAATATATTTTGCAGATTCAAATAAAATAGTAACTTTGATATGGATTTTAATAAATAATTCGTATGAAAAATTTCAAATTTTTAGTGGTTTATTAATAAACTTACTAATGCTAAAAGGCACAGGCACCATGGGGCAGTCGATGCAATTATCTTTAAGCCCATCTATTTATAATAGTTACAATATTTCTTGTTTTGGTAGTAGGGATGGATCTATTATTTTAACAGTCTCAGGCGGAACTCTTCCCTATACCTACACTTGGTCAAATGGAAGTAAAACCAAAGATATTTCAAATGTTGCAGCAGGTTATTATCGAGTCAACGTTAAAGATGCTGCGGGAGGATATGTTGATGCTGAAATTACTTTAGAAGAACCGGAAGCATTAAATGTGGATCAACTCATAAATACTTATCCAAACGGATTTAATATTAGCTGTTACAGTTGCTATAACGGTAGTATCTTGTTGTATCCAAGTGGTGGAATAGCTCCATATACATATACATGGGAAGATGGTCCTTCTACACAGGATCGATTTAATTTAGGAAGCGGGAATTATTTTTATGTCTTAACCGACGCTAATCAGTGTGTGAAAACATAAATATTAATTGCTCAAATTACAATGGTTATACAATGGAATACAAGTTGCCAGGAAATTCCATTTCAAATAATATGGAGCGAGATCATCTTTTAGAACTACAATTTAACATCGAGAAGGAATTTACCAGTTTTACGGTTACACCAAACCCGGCGCATTCGTTTTTTCAGTTGCAGAGCGAATCAATCGAAACTGTAGAAATTAAAATGTTAAATATGCTGGGAGAATTCGTAGCTCCTTTTCGGTTTAATAATGAATCAGAATCTATAAGTACAACAAATTTTGCTAAAGGTGTTTATATACTTATGAAATCAAATACAGCAGAAGTTCAAAAACTAATACTACAATGATCACATTCAAAAAAAATTGTTGCTTTATAACAGCATTATTATCCATGTTGTTTATTACTTCGTTTCTACATGCACAAAATTTCAATTGGGTAAAACGGGTGGGAGGACTTGGATATGAAGACATGAGAAAGATGTGTTCTGATCCTTTCGGCAATAGCTATATAGCTTTTTCAGGAGGCGGACCTCAAATATATTTTAGTATGGATACGTTACAAGTGAGTGGGTTGAATGATCTTTTTATTTTAAAATATGATGCAACAGGTAATGAGGTATGGAAATTGAAAATAGGGGGACCAAACACAAGTTGGATTCCTGCATTTGTGGAAGCGATTACTTCGATGTGTTATGATAGTAGCAGCAATTGTATATATGTTTCAGGAATTTATTATCAAGCATGTTCTATAGATACCATCAATTTATCCTCAGCTCCAGGAGCCTCAAGAGGATTTTTAGCAAAAATAAATGTAGACGGAACTATAGTATGGGCAAAAAACTTTGGAAGCATGGAGTCGGTTCCATTTTTCGATACAGATGATTCTGGCAATCTTTATATGGTCTTTAGTATTTCGACCTCCGGTACTATAGATACTATTCCGGTCTCTTCGGGGGGTTACATAGGGAAGATGAACAATGATGGTACTGTAATTTTAATTAAAAGAATATGCGGCTTGTCGCCTCAATATCCATCGTCAGTCTACAACTTTAAAAAAATCGAAGTAGTAAACGATTTGGTATTTGTTTATGGAGGAAGTTATGATAGCCTAACGCTAGATAATATTTTACTGCCAAATTCGAATTACTACTCACTTGTTGTTTCTGTGTGGGATACAAGTGGATCTATTCTGTGGGCTAAACAATCTGATCATTCAGAAACTGGTGTCGGTACTATGTGTGTTGACAATAATAAGAATTTATATGTGATGGATCAGTTTAACGGCCCATTCATTACATTTGATAGTGATACTTTGTTTGCGAATGGAACAAAAGGAGCGTATTTGCTGAAATTTGATAAGCATGGTAATTTGATTTGGCATAAAACATTTTCAACAGGAGGAGCGGGGATTGAAGGTGCTGTCATTGATTCAGAGGGAAAAGTATATTTCACAGGGATATTTTTGGATAGTTTAATCTTGGACAATTTTAGTTTATATAGTAGTACTGGTATAGAAGAGTTATTTGTCGCCCGCTTTGATACTAATGGTAATTGTATCGGTGTTCGTCAAGCAGGAAGCGCTTTTGGCAATGATATCCTGCAGAATAGTAATGGAGAACTTTTCGTAGCCGGGACGTTCCGTAACACTGGTACATTTGGTAGTATTTCAATTTCCAGCTATGGCATCTCCGATATCTTCCTCGCTAACCTAAACGCAATCACTGGCTCAGGAGGTGGCAATGAAAGAACATACAAAAACCAACTTATTATTTACGCCAACCCTAATAAAGGAAGTTTCCGTGTACAGTTACCGGATGCCATTACCGATTTACGTGGTGCCCTACTCACCGTGTGCGATGTGCAGGGTAAGGAGGTCGAACGGTTCAATTTAGAAAATACGGATGAAAACCCGCAGTTGGAAATTAATAATGCAACCTCCGGATTTTATACCGTTCGTTTAGTAAAAGGAAAACAGGTGTTTAATGGAAAGTTGGTGGTGGAATGATCTCCAATGAAGGGGACGGGGTTGATCGCTATGCTTCGCGATTTGAAAATTTAGCAATGCGACGAGACAAATATGAAGATGGATTAATCCCGCATTATTGTGAGATGGATTTGAAAATCTCCTAGCACAAAGCATCCAATTCTGCAGTATTCCACTGCGTTTCAATTGCTGGGCGAATCGGACCTAATATCCAACATATAAAACCAACATCTAACTCCGCTTCCGATAACTCACAACCGCCCATCCATTCAACACCACCGCGAAAATGGCGATGATGCCTAAGTGCCTTTTGATATCATGAAAGCCGCTTCCTTTTAACACCACCAAACGCATCACTTCAATGAAATAAGTTACAGGATTGAACCAGGTTACTACTTGCGCCCATTCGGGCATGCTATCGATTGAAGTATAGAGTCCGCCCATCAAAATAAAAACCATCATCAGAAAAAACGACATCAACATCGCCTGTTGTTGATTTTGTGCGATGGAAGAAAGCAACAATCCCAATCCCAAAACGGCAGGTAAATAAATGGCAGCGAAAAGATAGATGAGTCCAATATTACCCATCGGAATTATCCCATAAATTATACGCCCAACTAATAATCCCATTGTCATAACAAATAAACCCATCAGCCAGAAAGGAATGAGCTTACCCAAAATAAAATGATGTTTGCGGATAGGCGTCACGTTTATTTGTTCGATAGTTCCTACTTCTTTTTCTTTTACAATATTGAGCGCCGCTAAAAATGATCCTACCATCGTTAACAACACCACCAAAATTCCAGGCACCATAAATAAGGAATAACTCATTTCCGGATTGTACCAGTTTTTACTGATCACTTCTACTCTTGGAATTTCATCGAAGCGAGGGAATTGAATCCATTGGGTACGCACTTCCTGATTGTAATCGCGAAGGATCGTCGTTAGATAAGCAGCACCTAAATTCGCTCGTGCACCGTTGATGGCATTCACGGCAATAAAAAGATGCGCCTCGCTCTCTTTTACCAAACTCTTTTCGAAGCCTGCCGGAATTTCCAAAATCAAATCACTTCTATCGTTCTCGACATCTATCAATGCTTTATCGTAATGATCGTGATAACCCTGCAATTGAAAACATCCTGATGAAGTAATTTTCCGAATCAATTGACGTGAATAAGCACTGTGATCATGATCGATAACATCAATATTGACATTGCGAATTTCATAATCCGCAACAAGTGGCAATATGATTAATTGAATGATTGGCATTATAAAAATCATGCGCAGAATAGCCGGATTCCGAAAAATCTGACTGAATTCTTTTTGCAACAAGAATTTTAAACTTCGCATCTTTATTTTGTGTCTAAGCGAATATTATAATTTTTAATACTAAAAGCTAGGAATCCCACTGTCATCGCAAAAAGGATAAGTACTTCCTTCCAAATAATTTTTAGTCCTACACCTTTTATCATCACTGCTTTCACAATAAAATAATACCATTTGGCAGGAACAAAATTGGAAATTATTTGTAAGGGCAAAGGCATGTTCTCGATAGGGAACATGAATCCACTTAACATTAAAGTAGGTAAAAATAATCCCATCAAAGAAATTAGCATGGCAGTTTGTTGACTCGCCGTAACTGTGGAGATGAGCATGCCAAGTGAGAGGCTGGAAATCGTAAACAACAAACTTAATGTGACCAATAAAATTAAGCTTCCGGCGATTGGCAATCCTAAAACAAACACACTTAACAAAAGTATACTTGCAATATTAATCGCCGACAAAAATAAATAGGGAGTACTCTTCGCAAAGATAACTAGGATGGGTTTTAGGGGCGAGACCAATAGAATTTCCATGGTGCCGGTTTCTTTTTCTTTGACGATAGCGATGGAGGTCATCAATGTACAAATCAACATCAACACCATCGCCATTACACCCGGAACAAAATTATATGCGCCTTTCAATTGCGGATTGTACAACATGCGCACTTCGGGTTGTATGGTATAGGGCAATTTTTTTCCTTGCTGTAAATCAGTTTGAAAATCGCCGGTGATGACTTGAATATAATTTGTTAAGGTAGTAGCTGTATTCGGATCGGAAGCATCGGCGAGCACTTGCACTTGTGCGCGCTTATTATGTAGTAATGAATTTCCAAAATTCGCAGGAATAGTTACTACAAGTTTTACCTTCCCTCGCTTAAATGCAGCGTCCGCTTCATCGGTACTCTTCAAAAATTCCTGAATATCAAAGTAACGACTTGCGGCAATGCGATCGATGTAACGTTGTGAACTTTCATCTTTACTTAAATCAACAATCGCAATGCGCGCATTTTTTATTTCATTGGTTAAGGCAAATCCGAAAATAAATATCTGCACCACAGGTAAGCCAAACAAGATGAACAAAGTTTTCTTGTCTCTCCAAATGTGAAACCATTCTTTTTTTACGAAGGCGAGGAATTGCTTTTTCATGCTCAGTCGGCTTGTCGGGTGGCTTGTCGCGCCAATTGAAGAAACACATCATTCATGGAATCGGTTGCAAATTGACTTTTTAATTCAGTTGGAGTACCTAAAGCTGCAATGCGACCATCTACCATAATAGAAACACGATTACAATATTCTGCTTCGTCCATATAATGTGTGGTAACAAAAATCGTGGTGCCTCTTTGTGCCGCGGCATACATCATCTCCCAAAACTCACGACGAGTAAGTGGATCAACGCCTCCAGTAGGTTCGTCGAGGAACACAATTTTAGGTTCGTGAATGATGGCGATGGAGAATGCCAATTTCTGTTTCCAACCTAATGGCAGCGATTGCACCAATTTATTTCTCTCTTCAGTCAATTGTAAATGTGTGAGCAAATGTTCACTCTTTTCTTTAATTTCTTTGTCACTCAAACCATATATGCCAGCGTAAAAACGAATGTTTTCAAATACCGTCAAATCTTCATACAGCGAAAACTTCTGACTCATGTAGCCGATATTTCTTTTAATTTCTTCGGGATGATGTGCTACATCAAATCCAGCAACACTTGCTGTACCACTAGTTGGTGAACTTAATCCGCAAAGCATGCGCATCGCAGTAGTTTTCCCAGCTCCATTCGCTCCTAAGAAACCAAATATTTCACCTTTGTTCACTTTAAAAGAAATATGATCCACAGCTGTAAAATCACCAAATTTCTTGGTCAGATTTTCTGCGGTAATCGCGTATTCAAATAAAGTATTTTCTGTTTTCAATTTCAACTATTGGTTTTGCATGGCGTAAATAAAACAATCTTCGATGTCGGCTTGAGCTTCCTTAATTTCTAAATGGTCGTATTCATGTAATTCAATTTTCAATTTCTCGATGTTCAGAATTCTATCTTCCAAAACGATATGGTGAAATTCACCGAAAGGATAGGCACTTTTAATTCCTTGTATCGTTTTCAATTTTTGCAATAGCGGAAACATGTTTGCACCTTTTACCGCCAGTAAAGTCTTGCTATAATTTTTTATGATATTAGCAGGAGCATCGGTACTCAAGAATTTTCCTTCCTGCATCAATGCCACCCGATCGCATAATGATGCTTCATCCATATACGGGGTAGAAACCAAAATGGTAATGCCTTGCGATTTCAATCGTTTCAACATCTCCCAAAACTCTTTTCTAGAAACGGCATCCACACCTGTTGTTGGCTCATCTAAAAAGAGTACTGTTGGTTTATGTATCAACGCACAACAGAGCGCCAGCTTTTGTTTCATGCCTCCCGATAATTTTCCTGCGGGGCGATTGGCAAAAGGCACCAACTGTTCGTATATATCTTTTATTAAATGATAATTTTCTTTTACTGAGGTATTAAAAATGGTAGCGAAGAATTCCAAATTTTCCTCCACCGATAAATCTTGATACAAGGAAAATCGGCCGGGCATGTATCCCACTTGTTGCCGAATTTTTTGATAATCATTCACCACATCCAGTCCTTCAACAAATGCTTTTCCGCTATCTGCCAAAATCAATGTAGTAAGAATTCGAAAAAGCGTAGTTTTCCCTGCGCCGTCGGGACCAATAAATCCAAACAACTCTCCTTTATCAACATCGAAGGAAAGTGGCTTTAATGCTTCCAACTTTTCCTTCCCATTTAAATAGGACTTAGAGATATTTTCTACGTGGATGGCTTTCATTTAGAAAATTCTTTACTTAAATTTAATTTCTCCGTACATACCCAATTTAATTTCGCCCTCGTTCTTCACTTTAATTTTTACGGCGTAAACGAGATGGGCACGCTCAGATTTTGTTTGAATTGTTTTCGGTGTAAACTCTGCTTTGTCGCTGATCCATGTTAATGTTCCCGACAACTCTTGGTATTCGTCTTTTCCTTTATCAATAAATACTTTTACCTTTTGCCCCAACTTCACTTCAGGCAATTGGTCGCCACTGATATAAGCGCGGAGATCCATCGACGTTAGATTCGCCATTTTATACAATGCTTTTCCGGGTGCAGTAACTTCTCCGGCTTCTGCATATTTTAATAAGATGGTTCCATCTACAGGACTCAAAACTTTGCTTCGATTTAACTGATCGTCAACTTGTGCTTTTCTTTTTTCAAGAGGGGCTTGTTCGCTTAAGATGCCACGATTTTGGGTGTTGATAGTATTCTTCTGTTGATCCAGTTGACGTTGTGCCAATGTCAATTGCTGATTCGCCATTTCCAATTGTGTAGTGATGTCATCCAATTGTTTTTGAGTAGCTGCATCTTCCTTTACCAAATTGGCAACACGATTTCTTTCGCGCTCCATCATCGCCTTTTGCGTTTTTTGCAATTCGATTTGTTGTTCGAGTGTGCGAATGTAAGGTTCGATGGACGTTGTTTTCTCATTCAAGGCATTGATGCTGGCTTCCACTTGTCCGGACTGGAGCGCTAAAGAAGTAGTATCAATTAACACGGTGAGTTCGCCTCTTTTCATTTGTTGTCCTTCCTCCGCATTAAATTCCAAAATGCGACCGGCAGTTTCAGAAGAGACAATAATTTCATCTGCTTCAAAAGTTCCGCTGGCATCGAAATCGCCGTTTCCGTTTCCGCAAGAACTTAAAAGAACAAGTGCAGAAAACAATAGGATGTATTTATTCATGCTTAGACTTTTCATGGTGTTGAGATATAGTCGTTATAATCGAGTTGAGTTTGTAACAATTGTAATTGGTGTAATAATTGGTTTTGACGAGATTGATCGGCGGCGTTCATCTCCCGCAAATAATCGGAAGATGTTATTACACCATTGTCGAGTTGTGCTTTGCTGGCTTTTAGAATTTCTTCACGCAACGAAACGATACTATTATCTTCAACAATCAATTTTTTGTATTTAGAAATATCATTTCGGTACTGCTCCGCCGTTACTGAGGCATTCAAAAGAAAAAGTTCGCGTTGTACTTCAATACTTTTTTTGCTGATGGCATTCGACTTTCTTTCTGAGGGCAAGGAATACAAAGCGCCCAAATTCCAATTGAGTCGGGCTCCGGCTACATAAAACCAATCGAACTCATTCAACAACATATTCAGAGCGGGTCGACCGTAACCGCCCTGTGCAAAGAGACTCAGCTTAGGCATACTCTTTACACTTAATAATTTCTTCTGTGCGTCGACCAAATTTTCCTGTGCTTTAAACACATTCAACTCCGGACGAAAAATCGAAAAATTCTCCATCGCACTTTCCTTTGCAATAGGTTGCATGAATTTGCTTTCCTCCTTGATATCATCTCCGGTAAAAAGTGAAATCGTTTTTAACAAAGTATTTCTTGCGCTTTGTAATTCGGTACGACGTTGATTGTTCTTATGCAATTCTGCTTGAAGGATGGACAATTGCGAACGAAAAGCAGTTCCGTTATTTACGGCCGCTTGCATTTTCTTAGTTCCTGCCTGAACATCACTTTCGATTGATTCCACCTGACGTAATTGCTCATCCATCATCAACACACCCAAATACAATTGACGTACTTTCTCACGCATCTTTTGCATATCGGCATTCACTTTTTCCTGCTCCACCTTCTCGTTCATTCGCAACATATTTTTTTGCTGATGCACATTTCCACCATCAAATAAAAACTGATTTACATCGGCCACTACTCTGTATTGCTCTTTGGACGGAGGCTCGATAGAGAAGCCCGGAATATTAATTTTAACAGGCAACTCCGTCACTGCGGACTGATAAGATGCTTGTCCATTGATGCTGATTTGCGGGAGGAAAGTTCGATTCAAAGCAGCCAAATTAAAATCGCGACTTTGTTCCAATAAAGCCTTTTGCTTTATCAATGGATAGTTGGCGTTTGCTTTTGTAAGCACATCTTCCAAAGAAATATTTTCCTGAGCAGAACCTGGCAAGACATAAAAGCAAAGCAATAGAAGCAGTAATTTCTTCATAATTTATTTTTCTTCCGGCAACACAATCGCCTGTTTAATAAAATTGATAATTGTTTTTTTCCGTTGTAAAATAATTTCATCAAATACAACATCTTCCATCAACAATAACTTCTTTAACATGGGAGCAGCCACAAAAGGAAATATTGTCATGCCCATAATATTCATCCACAATTCTCGAGCATTCATTTTACAAATTTTGCCAGCTTCCATCTCCTGCTCCACTTGATTTAAAAAATAAACAAAAGGTGGTTCCCCCGGCATTTTTCCAAAAAAACTATTAAAAAATCTGTCGGGATTCTGATGTACTTCATTCAACACAAACATGGTTAAACCTGGTTTGCTAATGAGTAAAGTAATATGCAACTCCACATAACGCTCTATCTTTTCCATCACTGTTCCTTCGCTCGAAAAGATCAAATGTATTTTAGGAATGAATTCTGAAAACGCATCATTAAAAACCATTTCGAAAAGACTCTCCTTATTTTTAAAATAATAGTGCAACATCGCTTTATTGATACCTGCAGCATCAGCAATTTCTTGCATGCGGGCACCTTTATTTCCTTCACGAATAAAAACACTTCGTGCCGCTTCAAGAATTTTTTCTCTGGTACTTATATCGAGTTCTGCCTTTGCCATCATATTTAACCAAATGGTTGACAAAGTTAGGTTTGTAATTTATAAAAGTCAAAAACTATTCATAATTAAATTACAAGTGATTGTTTTTCAGCACTAATAAATTAACCAATTGGTTAGTATTCCATCTTTAGCAAAGTTCTGCAGACCATTAGAAACAAAAAAACCGGTCCTTACTTGAAGACCGGTTTTAAAATAAATAATAACTCGCTTCCTATTGAGCTAGGTTGGAGTTAACAACTATATGTGGCGTAGAATTACCATTCCAAACTACACAGATAACTTTAACTTTAGCCATGTTCCAAGCTGGATTAACTTTAATCTTAAATGTATTTGGGAATTCTTGATTGACAGTAATAGCAGAAGAAGAATTAAGTGCAACACCACCATAGCTAGAGGTATTATTACAAGCTCTAATTAAATTCCTATGTACATAAGCAGTATTTGCCGGAGCACCGCTAACTTGTTGAGTAGCTATAATATCATCTTCCACTACATAAGCTGCTATTTTGAAATTTTGCCCTGCAGTTTGTGCTTGAAAGAATTTCACCTTAGTAGAAATAACAATGGAATCATTCACTACCTCTTTTCTCACGGCGACTCCTGCTTTTACTGAACTGGCAGCGAAAGTATTTGCCTTACCAACAGCCCAATTGTAGTTTGCGGAAACGGAAGAATATACTCCACCTCCAACATTTTCTTCGGTATTATTAAACCAGAAATCTGGAACACCTGAAACACCATATGCGCTTGAGAAGCTGTTAGAAACGGAACTATTCAATGAAGATGGAGAGGAACTACCATAAATTTTCATAGCAGTAAGCAAAGTTCCTTCTTGAAAAAGAATCGAATCGAAAGCCGGACCACCATAAGCGCCGCAAGGAGGGCACCAAGTCTCAGAGAAATCGAATAAAATTCCTCTGTTTTTTTGTTCTACAATTAATGACGTAGCTCCTTGAAAAGCTAGCGTAGTAAATGGAACTTCTTGACCGTAAGATGTGCCTGCTGAATTGGTAGCATAAGATCTAACATAGTAAATAGTAGAATCTTTTAAACCACCGATCCTGGTAGTATATGCGCCAAGGCCACTTCCTGAAACATTGAATGTACCAGTTAAATCTGGGTTCTGAGTTTTACCCCAGCAAAAACCTCGTGCAGTTACAGGAGTTTCTCCCTGTAAAGTTACAGTTGCGGAGAAGGTAGCAGAATCACTAGTGACACTAGTAACAGAAACATTACCCACTGTAGGTACAAGAACATTTACTTTTACTTCTTCTTCCGAGTCTTTTTTACAGGCGGAAATAGCGATGGCCGTAATAGCCAGAATTGCAAATAATTTTTTCATTTGTTATGGGGTTGGTAATAATTTGAAGATTAAAGATAGACATATTTCTAATTGCTTTTACCTTTTCAACTTTATCCTACCTTTTGCTTGAAAAATACACGTGATTAATTAAATTTCAGGTAAATACGCTATTTTGGTGCCGTGGAATCAATAAGCAAAAACTGGCTAGATGTGAGTGAGTCCATCTCAAAAAACACCGTGGTTTGGCCGGGCGACCCGCAAGCCATCGTATCACAGCTTGCTTCACACGAGCTTGGCGATGATTATCAATTGTCTGAAGCTTTCTTCAGTTTGCATACCGGAACGCATATCGATGCGCCATTGCACTTTATAAAAGACGG
>Ga0105048_10005597_pt1 | contig 20277 bp, 19 predicted proteins | sample MAT05_FD_78382 | JGI IMG/M metagenome (GOLD analysis project Ga0105048, IMG submission 78382) | Freshwater microbial communities from Lake Fryxell liftoff mats and glacier meltwater in Antarctica - MAT-05 | ecosystem: Environmental > Aquatic > Freshwater > Ice > Liftoff microbial mat | place...
CGGCCTCGATCACCGGGTCCACCGGTTCGATCGTCGTGAGCCCGTCGGTCACCGACCACCTCGTGGTGGAGGGCCCGTCGACGGCGACCAACGGCTCCTCGGTGGGCATCACGGTCGCGGCGCGGGACCAGTACGACAACCCCACCCCGGCCTACTCGGGAACGGTGTCGTTCACGTCGACGGATGCGTCGGCCGACCTGCCCGCCGACGGCACCCTCACGAACGGTGCCGGCGTCTTCCCGGCGACGTTCAACACCAACGGCAGCTGGACCGTGACGGCGACCGACACCCAGGCGGCATCGATCGACGGCACCACCGGCCCGATTCTCGTCAGCGCCGTCCCGCCGGCGCCGGCCACCCACCTCAGCGTGACCGTGCCCTCCAGCGCGGTGGCGGGTACCCCGTTCAACGTCACGGTGACGGCGCTCGACGCGACCGACCAGACGGCATCGGCCTACTCGGGCACGGTGCAGCTCACCTCCTCCGATGCGGGTGCGGTCCTCCCGGCCGACGCCACGCTGACCAACGGTGTCGGGATCCTCTCGGTGACCCTGACCACCGCTGGCGACCAGACGATCACCGCGACCGACACCGTCGACGCCTCGATCACCGGCACCAGCGCAGCGGTCACCGTGACCGACCCCGACGTGCTGCCGGAGCCCGAGGCCACGGTGGACCAGAGCACGATCGAGGCCGGATCGGTGCTCCTGGTCGAGGGCAGCGGCTTCCTCCCCGGTGAGCAGGTCCAGATCTGGCTGCACTCCGACCCGGTGCTGCTGGCCACGGTCGTCGCCGATGCCGCCGGCACCATCTCGCACCTGACGATGGTTCCGGCCGACACCCCGGCGGGCACGCACCACATCGAGCTGCTGGGCCTGACCTCGGCCGTCCGCATCGCCACCGCGGACTTCATCGTCACCGCGGCGCCGGCACCGGCGCCGACCACGACCACGACGGCCCCCGGCGCCACGCCGACCACCGCGTTCGACATCTTCGGCAACGTGGCCAGCTCGGCCGGTTCCGCCGGATCGTCGGGCACCACGACCACGGGCGGCTCCCTGCCGGTCACCGGCACGGCGGTCACCGGTCTGCTCGTGGCGGGCCTCGTGCTCCTCACCGCCGGCATGGTCGTGCTCGCCGGAGCCCGCCGGCGGTCCCGCTGATCCACCACGTCGCCCGTCACCGGTGAGGTCCGCACCCGCTCACGGCCCCCGGCTCGCGCCGGCGGCCGTGAGCGTCGTGCGGTCGGACCCGAACCCTCAGTCGGTGGGGCTGCCACTCGCGGACAAGGCCAGTGGCCGCCGTCGGCGCTTCCGGCCCCTCCCGGGGCATCCGCGGCCGTGGCCATCGGTCCCGTCGGGAGCGTCGGATCGGCGCCGGTACAGTCGACCCACTGACGACCCGGGGGACACAGCCATGACCTACACCTGCTTCGACGTGACGATGGACGGCAAGGTCGCCCATCTCCAGCTCAACCGGCCCGACTCGCTCAACTCGATGACGCGCGAGTTCTGGAGCGAGCTGCCGGCCATCGTTCGCGACCTCGACGACCGGGGCGAGGCGCGGGCCATCGTGATCTCGTCCACCGGCAAGCACTTCTCGGCGGGCATGGACCTCGCCGTGTTCACCGGCGGGGGCAGCATCGAAGCCGGTCAGGGCGGGGGCGGCAGCGAGGAGCTCGGGCGCAAGCGGGCGCAGTTCCGCCAGGTGGCCATGACCCTCCAGGACAGCTTCACCGCCCTCGAGAAGGCCCGGGTCCCGGTGCTCGCTGCCATCCAGGGCGGGTGCATCGGCGGGGCCGTCGACCTGGTCACCGCGTGCGACATGCGCTACGCATCGGCCGACGCCTTCTTCTGCGTCCAGGAGATCAACATCGGCATGACCGCCGACGTCGGTACCCTCCAGCGCCTCCCCAAGATCATCCCGGACGGCGTGGCGCGCGAGATGGCCTACCGAGGCCACCGCCTGCCGGCCGCCCGCGCCCACCAGGTCGGTCTGGTGAACGAGGTGTTCGACGACCACGAGTCCCTGGTGGGGGGAGTCCTCGAGATCGCCCACGAGATCGCCGGCAAGAGCCCGCTCGCCATCTGGGGCTCCAAGGAGATGCTCAACTACTCGCGCGACCACTCCGTCGCCGATGGCCTCAACTACATCGCCACCTGGCAGACCGGCATGTTCCAGCCGACCGACATGATCGAGAGCTTCAGCGCCAAGGCCGACAAGCGCGACCCCGAGTTCGACGACCTCCTCCCGAACGCGACCGGCGGCATCTGATCCCCCCACCCTCGACCGTGCGTTGCCCAGGCATCACCGTGATGCTCGCCGACGCACGCTCGTGTGCCGGACGCCGGACGCCGGTCGGTCAGGGATCGTCGATCGTGAAGGGCGGGTCCTCGAGCGGGGGGAGGAAGTCGAAGGTGAGATCACCGACGCGGACCAGCGTCGACGAGATCCACCCGCCCATGGCGCTGAAGTGCTCGTCGAGTGTCGAACCGTCGGCCAAGGTGGCCTCGTCGAGCTCGTAGGACCCCTCGTAGGAGACCTCGATGGCGAACTCGGGTTCGGTGAGCTCGGGTTCGGTGAGCTCGGCGCTGAAGTGGGTCTCGATGGTGGGGCCCGAGCGCTCGAGGCGCTCGTCGCCGATCGGGGGGCTGAGCACGGGGAGCCCGGCGAGCAGCATCTTCGGGTCGGGGCTGGTCCGGAGCCGTTGGACCCGCAGCATGATCTCGATCTCGATCCGCGGCCCCTCGTCGAACGGCTCGCCGATGTACCAGGAGCGGTAGGCGCTCTGGGCCCACGTCGGCCACTCGAGGGTGATGTCGGCCTGCACCCGCGGCGGCAGGCCTTCGCCCGGGAGGCTGTAGCTGGTCTGCCAGGTCATGTCGCCGAGGAGCATGTCCATCTGGAACCGCTCCTCGAACGCCTGGCGCTCGAGGAGGGCGTTCTCGAAGGCGTCGCGGAGGGCACCGATGGCGTCGGTGAAGACGTGGTCGAGCATGGGGGGAGCAGGCTACCCGGGCTCGGGACCGAGGAAGGCGGTGGGAACGGACAGGTCGAGATCGCGGTGGCGGAGGGTCGCGATGCGCCGGCCCGGCTGCACGGCGTCCTTGGCCGCGCCGACGTGCTCACCGAGGCTCGCCACGGTCGCGTCGAGGTCGTCGACCGTGTAGGCGAGACCGAAGAAACCGGTGGGGCCGTCGCCCGACGGCTCCTGCGGGCCGATCAGCTCGACGATCACCTCGCCGGTTCGGAAGAACGTCTGGAGCAGCGGCGTGCCGTACGTGTCGGTGGGTCGGGTGCGCAGCGACCGGAGCCCGGCGGCCTCGAACGTCGCGGTGGTGCGCGGGGGATCCGGCGTGGCCAGCACGATGTGGTCGATGAGGCGGACGCCGTTGGCGTGCGCGGCCGCTTCGCTCGGCGGCGCCGTGCTCGTGCGGGTGGGCAGTCCGTCGAGGCCGTCGGGCAGCGGGGTGGACAGGTCCCGCAGCGACCAGTCGCGGATCCGCTTGCCGTGGTCGCGGCCGTCGAGTCGGATCCGGACCGCACCGACCCGGCAGGTGCCGTCGGCATCCACCGTGAAGCCGGCGTCGCGCCAGCGGTCCGGGTCGTCGCCGACCACGATCTCGTCGATAGTGGGGTGCATGGCGAGGACTGTACGGGGTCCGGGTCCGGGTCGGGACCCACGGCTCCGCGAGGACGGGGAGGTCGGTCGCGATCGGTGGGAGCTCCCGCCGCGGTGTCGCCGACAGGTCGGGTGGCGCTGGTGGGCGAAGGAGCGAGCCGGAGCTGGTCCGCAGGCGGGACTACCCTGTCGATGTGGCTGGCTTCGAGGGAACCGGAGGAAGCGGAAAGCGGGGTGATCCGGGCCAATCGGCGCCCAAGCTGCCTTCGTGGGCGGTCACCAAGCGCTCGCCCGATTCCGAGCCCGACCCGGCACCGCGTTCTGTTCCGGCCCCGCCGATCGGCCTCAGCGACCTCGGCGGCGGACCGGCCACCACCCGGAGTCAGCGCGCCGAGCCGCCGGTGATGCGGGTCCCCGAGCATCCGTTCGACGTCGACGACCCGTTCGGCGACAAGCAGCTCGGCGGCTCGACCTCGCCGTGGATCCGCCCTCCCGCCGACGACACCGAGGTCAGGGTCGTCGATCTCGCCGACGAGTTCCACCTCACCACCGCGCAGGCCCTGGAAGTATGCGGGGCGTCCGGCACGCCGGCGTCGTCGGGGGCCGTGTGGCTCACCGTCGACCAGGCCGATGCGTTCCGAGCCGCGGTCGCCCACTACGACCGGTCCGTCGAGGTCCAGGACCCCGAGTTCCCGCAGTGGGCCGTGCCGCCCGGTGGCCGGCCCCCGGCCAGGCCAGCGGCCCCCGCGGCCGCCGCCGGGGCGTCGGTCGCCCGCCCCGCCGATGCGGGCGCGCCCCGCGCTCGACCCGGCCCTGAGTCGCCCGGTCCGCCCGCGGAGCGACCGAGCCGCGGTGTCGGCCGGGGTCAGGTCCTGCGGGTCGTCCTGCTCGCGCTCGCGGTGCTCGTGGCTGTCGCCGTCCTCGCGTACCTCCTCACCCGCTGAGCGTCATGATGATCACGCCCGCTCGGCGCGAGCGGATCGACGCGTGGATCGCCGCCGATCCCGACCCGGAGATGCGCGCCGAGCTCCTTGCGCTCGTCGCGTCGGCCGGGGGCGATGGCCCCGGCGCGGCGGTCGCCGCGAACGAGCTCGCGGCGCGGTTCTCGGGAACACTCGCCTTCGGGACGGCGGGCCTCCGGGCCGAGATGGGGGCCGGGCCGATGCGCATGAACCGGCTCGTCGTCCGGCGAGCGGCCGCCGGCCTCGCCCGGTTCCTGGGCCGGGGCTCGACGATCGTGATCGGCTTCGACGCCCGTCACCGCTCCGATGCGTTCGCCGAGGAGTCAGCTCGCGTCTTCGCCGGAGCCGGTTGTCGGGCCCTGTGCTTCACGACGGTGGTCCCGACCCCGGTGCTGGCCTTCGCCATCCGCCACCTCGGGGCCGACGCCGGCGTCATGTGCACGGCGAGCCACAACCCGCGCCGCGACAACGGCTACAAGGTCTACCTGGGTGACGGCGCGCAGATCATCGCGCCGATCGACGCCGAGATCGCGACGGCCATCGAGGTGGCCGCCGCCGGGCCGATCCCGCTCGCCCCGACCGACGACCCGGCGATCACGGCGCTCGATGCCGACGTCGTCGAGGCCTACCTCGAGTACGCGAGCACGCCCCCGGCCTCGCCCCGGTCGGGTCCGTCGATCGTCTACACCCCGTTGCACGGGGTGGGGCGGTCGGTCGCGGCCGCCGTGCTGTCGCGGAGCGGCTTCACCGATCGTCACGACGTCACGGCGCAGGCCGAGCCCGATCCCGACTTCCCCACGGTGACCTTCCCCAACCCCGAGGAACCCGGCGCGCTCGATCTTGCCGTTGCTGCCGCCCGCCGGCTCGATGCCGATGTCGTTCTCGCCAACGATCCCGACGCCGATCGGCTCGGTGTGGCCCTTCCCGTCGCGCCCGGAGCGCCGGACCCGGACGGCTCGGGCTGGCGTTGCCTCACCGGCAACGAGATCGGGGCGGTCCTGGGCGAGCACATCCTCACGACGACCTCGGGCGCGGACCGGCTCGTGGTGACCACCTTCGTCTCCTCACGGCTGCTGGAGCGTCAGGCCGAGCACCACGGGGTCCAGTACGCCGAGGTGCTCACCGGGTTCAAGTGGATCGTGCGTCCGGCGCTCGCGCGACCCGACCTCCGGTTCGTGTTCGGCTTCGAGGAGGCGCTGGGGTTCTCGGTCGACCCGTACGTGCGGGACAAGGACGGCATCACCGCCGCCCGGGCGTTCGCCGAGGCCATGGCCGCGCTGGCGGCCGACGGGCGGACGGTCGACGATCGCCTCGAGGAGCTCGCCCGACGCCACGGCCACCACGCCACCCGCACGTGGTCGGTTCGCTTCGACGGTCCCGACTCCCACGCCCGCATGGCCGCCGTCCTCGACCGCTGGCGCACCCGCCCACCGAGCGCGATCGGCGGCGTCGCCGTCGTCACCTCCGTCGATCTCGCTCGCGGGGGTCGGTTGCCACCCACCGATGCGCTGGTCGCCGAGCTCGCCGAGCGCGCCCGCGTGGTCCTTCGGCCGAGCGGCACCGAGCCCAAGGTGAAGGTCTACCTCGAGGTCGTGGTTCCGGTCGGGCCCGGGTCGGCGGGCTTCGGTGACGCTCGCCGCGAGGGCGATGTCCAGATCGAGCGCCTGCGCGCCGGGATCGCCGCCGAGCTCGGCCTCGACGACGGGTGAACCGGGCCCGATGGGGGATCGGGGCCGGGCTGGCGCCCGAACGGGACCGGCGACCAGACTCGTGGGGTCCCCGGTGGGGTGGGTGCCGCGTGTGATGATGAACCGTCGCGTTCTCGGCGGCAACGTGGAGCCCCGATAGCGGTCTGATCGCCGCTGCGCATCGCCGAGCCGAACCCGTCCGCCCGCTCCCTCCCGTCTGGCCTGATGCTCTTCCCCACGATCGATTTCGCTGTGTTCTTCGTGATCGTGTTCACGGGGAGCTGGATGCTGAGGCCCTACGCCAAACCGTGGCGCTGGTTCCTCCTGCTCGCCAGCTGCGTCTTCTACCTGGACCCGTTCAACCCCGTCCACACCGAGGGCCAGTCGTTCATCAACGTCAGCATCCCCATCTTGCTGGCCATCGTGGCCATGGGCGCGGCGACCAGCGGGATCCTCAAGGTCGGCTTCGGCAACGTGGGCGGCGCCGCCGCCGTGACGGCGCTCGGCTCACGAGGACGCCGCCGCCGGGTCTCCGATGACCGCGACGATGGCCTCGATGCGGGTCGCACCGCGACGCTCGTCGCCGAAGGCGATCACGCTGACGGCGAGGACGCCGGCGTCCTCGCCGCACCGGGTCCGACCGCCGCCGCGTGCATCTGGGTGCCGGCGCTCGTCGTGGCCGCCCTGGTCGCCGGCAACATCTGGCTCGGTTCGGCGTTCCCCGAACGGCCCGAGCGCGAGTGGCGCTTCCTCTTCCTCCTCCTCGGCGTGGCGTGGATGAACCAGGCCTTCGGGCAGGCGGTCTACGCCGCGCTCGGCCCCACCCGGGAGCGCACGGCCGTGAGCCGGTGGCTCGTCCGGGCGGCCGTCGTCGCCAACCTCGCGGCGCTGGGCTACTTCAAGTACACCAACTGGTTCCTGGAGATCTTCGAGAGCATCGGTCTCAACCTCGGCCTGGACCTCCCGCTCGAGATCATCCTGCCGATCGCCATCTCCTTCTTCACCTTCCAGGCGATCAGCTACGTGATCGACATCGGGCGCGGCGAGCTGCGGCCGATCCCGCTGCTGGACTTCGCGGTCTACCTCACCTTCTTCGCCCACCTCGTCGCCGGGCCGATCGTCCGCGTCAAGGAGTTCTCCCCGCAGCTCGATGCTCGCGCCGACCCCCGGTACGTGCAGTCGGCGGAGGCCTTCGAGCTCATCTTCCGCGGCCTGTTCAAGAAGGTGGTCATCTCCAGCTTCCTCGCGACGGCCATCGTCGATCCGGTGTTCGCCAACCCCGGCGCCCACTCCCGCCTCGAGGTCCTCTTCGCCATCCTCGGCTACGCCGTCCAGATCTACGCCGACTTCAGCGGGTACACCGACATCGCCATCGGCGTCGCGCTGCTGCTCGGCATCCGCTTCCCCCAGAACTTCGACGCCCCCTACGCGGCCGCGTCGTTGCAGGACTTCTGGCGCAAGTGGCACATGACCCTGTCGCGGTGGCTCCGTGACTACCTCTACATCCCGCTCGGCGGAAACCGCCTCGGCGACACGCGCACCTACGTCAACCTGTTCCTCACCATGGTGATCGGCGGGGTGTGGCACGGCGCGAACTGGACCTTCGTCGTCTGGGGCGTCATCCACGGTGCCGGCCTCGGCATCGAGCGGCGGATCAAGGAGAGGTGGGCCCGGCGTGAACCGCTCGGCGTGCCGACCGTCGTGGTGCAGGTGCTCCAGTGGGCCGTCACCTTCACCGTCGTGTGCCTGGCGTGGGTGTTCTTCCGGGCCGTCGACCTGGCCTCGGCGTTCGCCATGATCGGCCAGTTGTTCACCGGGACCGATGTCCCCCGCGCGGAGAGCCTCGTCACGCCGCTGGTGGCCCTCGTGGTGATCCTGAGCGTCGCCTCCCAGTTCGTGCCCGAACGGATCCCCCAGCGGATCACCGTGGCTTTCGCCAAGACGCCGCCGGTGCTCCAGGTCGCCGTCATCGCCGTGGCGCTGGTGCTCATCAACGTGCTCGGTCCCGAGGGCGTCGCCCCCTTCATCTACTTCCAGTTCTGAGTCTGAGGTGGACGCCCCCGCGTTCGACCCGATCCCGCTCCCGGCCGCGCCCGCCGCAGCCGCCCCGACCACCGTCGACCGCGCCACCGCCGTCGACCTCGACCGGTAGCGTTGGCCGAGATGGCGACCCCACCCACCCCCGGTGAGCCCCGCCGCGGCCCGAGCGGATCCTCGTCGAGGCGAGCGCCCGGCGCCGACGACGGTCAGGTCCGGCGCGTCTCGTCGAACCCGCGTGACGCCGCCCGGTCGCCGTCGAGCGCGTCCCGATCCGGTACCCCGCCCAAGGCGCCGGCCTCGCGCCGCCCAGCGAGCGGATCCAACCGCGGCAAGGACGCCCGGCCCCCGGGTGCCCGCCGCCGGCCCGACGGCTCCGCACCGCGACCACGCGACCCGTCGCCCCGGCCCCGACCGCCGGCGCCCGACAAGCCCTACGTCGATGACTCGCCGCTCGGCGAGACCGGTTGGCGATCGTTCTTCCGGCCCGTGCGATCGGTCCGGGAGGGGACGATGCCGGCGGGCATGGTGCTGATGGTGGTCGTCGTCGCCATGGTGCTGGCGACCTTCGTGAGCTCCGATTCCATCGAGCGCAAGTCCAACGGGCGGCCCGACAACTCCGAGTGGCGCAAGACCACCGCCGACGCGCTGGCGACGTTCAGCGGCACCTTCGGGTTGGACGGCCCCGGCCGGGCCGCGGACGACGCGGCGGGTTCCCTCCTCGGTCGCGCCGAACGGACGACGGGAGAGAACAACCTCGACGACCTGCTCGCCGAGATGCAGCAGGGTGAACCCTCGACCACCGCGGCGACCGAACCTCCGGTCACCGAACCCGGTGCATCGGTTCCCGAGCAGGTCACCACCACGACGATCGACGACCGTCCCAAGCTGGCGACGCCGACCCCGACCGCACCGCTCAAGATGTGGGTCGGGGGCGACTCGATCAGCTACGACTTCGGCATCGCCGTCGAGAACATCGCCCTCGAGTCCAAGCTGTTCACCATCACCCGAGACTCACGAGCCTCGACCGGCCTGACCCGTCCCGATTACTTCAACTGGCCCGAGAACCTCGTCCGCAACGTCATAACCGACCAGGACCCCGACGTCATCATGGTGATGTTCGGTGCGAACGACGCGCAGAACATCCCGATGCCGCCGCCGATCGGCGGCTACGTGCTCGGCTCGGAGGAGTGGCGCACCGAGTACCGCGACCGCGTGGGCAAGACCATGGACCTGCTCCGCAGCCCCCAGAACGATCGCCTCGTCATGTGGGTCGGGCAGCCGATCATGGGCCCGCAGTCGGGCGTGGAGCACCTGGACCAGATCAACTACATCTACTACTCCGAGGCCAAGAAGCGGCCGTGGGTGCAGTACTTCGACTCCTACCCCTTCTTCGGCGACGCCAGCGGGGCCTACGCGAAGTCACTCGTCAACGCCGACGGTGCCGAGCACGTGATGCGGGCCAACGACAACATCCACCTCAGCACGTTCGGCGCCAACCGCCTCGGCTGGGCCGTGCTCGTCCGCCTGGGCACGATCATCGACCTGTCCAAGGGCGCGGTCGTCCCGGATCCCGCCGAGATGCCGCCCCCCGACGTCGTCGAACGCACCGAGGTCCCACCCGGCGAGGGCTAGAACCCCGAGCCGTAGAGCCCTTCGCGTTCGACGGGTGCCCGTCCGGCCCGGACGGCGGTGTGCCGGGCCCGGGCCACCCGGCGACGCCCGAGACCCGGGTCGCGGAGGGCTCCGATAGCATTCGCCGGTCATGTCCTCGTCCCGCACCCGCCTGGTCGTCGTCGCCGTCCTGGTGGCCGTGCTCCTCGGCGGCGGCATCGCGGTGTGGTCGCGTCAGGGGTCCGATCCGGTGCCGGTGGCCGCGGCGGAGCCGCCACCGGGCACGGTGTCCACCACCACCACCACGACCACCACGGCGGCGCCCCCCACCACGCCGGCGCCGTACCGATCGGTCGTGGCCACCGCTGCGGTGCCCGAGCTCGAGGTCCTCGCCGAGCGGCCGCCCGACCCGAACGATCCGGCCACGACCGCCCCCACCACCGTTGTGGCTCCGGCCCGCGTGGCGCCCATCCCGAGGGTCGGGCTCAACTCGGTCGGGACCCGCAAGACCGCGACCGGGTGGGCGTTCACCAACCCCACCTCGTTCGGCAGACCCTTCGTCCTCGCGGTCAGCGAGGTCGACGGCGACTGGCTCCGGGTCGAGATCCCCGCCCGACCGAACAGCCAGGAGGGCTGGGTGCGGGCGGCCGACGTCACCCTGTCGGAGTCCGAGTTCCGGATGGAGCTCACGCTGTCGGACCTCACCCTCCGGGTGCTCCAGGGTGACGCCGTGGTCGTCGAGACGCAGGTGGTCATCGGGCGCCCCGACACGCCCACGCCGGTGGGCACCTTCTACCTGGGCGAGGTGCTGAGCGCCCAGCAGGCCGGCGTGGGCAGCCCGGCGGGCGCCTACGGACCGTTCATCCTCGCCACCAGCGCCTACTCCGAGACGCTCGAGCTGTTCGACGGCGGCCTCCCCGTCATCGCCTTCCACGGCACCAACCAGCCGGGCCTCATCGGCACCCAGGCCTCCAACGGCTGCATCCGCATGCCGAACGAGGTCGTCACCCAGCTCGCGGGCATGCTGCCTGCGGGCACGGTGATCACCATCGCCACCTGAGCCCGGTGCGTCGACCGGTCGGTGACGGGTGGGTCAGGGCCCGACGGCGCAGGCCGCCGTGGCCCCCGGCAGCCGGTGGCGGTTGCGGGCAACGACGGGGTAGCCGGCGGCGCCCAGCCAGCTGAACGGCGGCGTGAGCAGCAGCCAGCCCACCGCGACGAGCGGGCCCGAGGTCATGGTGAGGGCCCGCCCGATCGCCCGGTGGCCCCGATCGACCCGCCCGTAGACGTCGACCCAGTAGGCCGCGGTGCTGACCTCGGTCTCGCTCAGCCCGAGCTCGCCGAGGTCGTCGATCTGCTGCCAGGGGACGACCGAGAGGGGGACCCGGAGCCGCGACGTGATCCAGTTCGCCGTGGTGGTGCAGAAGCCGCAGTCGCCGTCGTAGATCAGCACGAGACCCCGCGACCTCAGGGGTGGCTGGCGGTGACGGTGGTGGCGATGCCGCCGCGGATGTTCCAGATCGTCTCGACGGTCATCCGGCGTGGCGCGATGGCGGCCACCAGGTCGTCGAGGATGCGGTTGGTGACGTCCTCGTGGAAGGCGCCGTCGTCGCGGTAGCTCCACAGGTGGAGCTTGAGCGACTTGAGCTCGACCAACGACTGGTCGGGCACGTAGGTCAGCACCACGGTGGCGAAGTCGGGCTGCCCGGTCATGGGGCACAGGCAGGTCAGCTCCGAGGTCTCGCAGCGGACCTCGTAGTCGCGCCCCGGGTGGGGGTTCTCGACGGCGACGAGGTCGCGGGTCGGTTCGCTGGGCATGGGCGAAGACTACCGATGCGGTCTCTTGGGGAGCGCATCGGCGGACTCGGCGGACTCGGCGAGCTCCACGCGGTCGACACCGTCGACCATGTCCCAGCGGAGCTGCCACGAGAGGAAGCCGAGGACGTCGGCGAGCTCGTTCGCCTGCTTGGAGACCGGCTTGCCCTGACCGTGACCGGCACGGGTCTCCTCCCGCAGCAGGATCGGCCGATCGTGGCCGCACGAGGTGGCCTCCTGGAGGCGGGCCGCCATCTTGCGGGCGTGGTTCGGGTCGACGCGCGAGTCCTCCTCGGCCGTGGTGAGCAGCACCGCGGGGTAGCAGGTGCCGTCGATGACCCGGTGGTACGGCGAGTACGCGTAGAGCCACGCGAACTCATCGGCCCGATCGGGATCGCCGTACTCGGGGATCCACAGCCGGGCGATGAGGAACCGGTGGTAGCGCACCATGTCGAGCAGGGGCACGGCGATCTGGGCGGCCCGACACAGGTCCGGGCGCTGGGTGATGGCCGCGCCCATGAGCAGTCCGCCGTTGCTCCCGCCGCGTATCGCCAGCCGGTCGTGGGACGTGAAGCCCGCGTCGACGAGCCAGTCGGCTGCGGCGATGAAGTCGTCGAAGCTCTGCTGCTTGTTGGCCCGCATGCCGGCCTGGTGCCACGCCTCGCCGGCCTCGGCGCCGCCCCGGATGTTGGCGACGGCGTAGATGCCGCCGGCATCGCAGACGGCCACGACCGCCGCGCTGTAGGCCGGGCTCATGCTGACCGAGAACCCGCCGTAGCCGGTGAGCACGCACGGCGTGTCCGACGTCGGCACGGTGTGGGCGCCCCGGATGACGAACATCGGGATCTCGGTGCCGTCGGTGGACGGGTACCGGACCTGGTCGACCACGTAGCGCCCCGCGGGCCCGGTCCGGACGTGGTCGTGGTCGCGCAGCCGGCTCCAGTCGGTGGTCCGCTCGGGGGTCCACCGGAACATCGTCGGCGGGCGGGCGAAGGACGTGAAGGAGAAGAACGCCTCCTCCCGGTCGAGGCTGCCCTCGAGCCCGGCGAGCGAGCCCAGCTCGGGGAGCGGCACCGGATCGAGGTGGGTGCCGTCGTGGGCGTGACGATCGAGCTGGGAGACCGCGTCGGCCGAGCTCAGCACGAGCAGCGACGATGCCGTGGGCACGAACGCGTCGATGACCCGCTCGCTCTCGGGCACGATCGTGCGCCAGTGGTCGTGCCACGCCGTGCCCAAGGGCGCGGCGACGATCCGACCGCGGCCGGCGTCGAGGGTGGTGAGGCCCACCGCCTCGTCGCCCACCACCACGAACGACGACACGGCGTCGAGCCCCTCGACCATCGCCGTGCGGGCACCGGTCTGGCGGTCGATCAGGTGCACGTCGACGCGGCTCCAGCCGAGCGAGAGGTGCAGGAGCAGCCAGCGGCCGTCGGGGGAGAGGGTGAGGTTCGTCCACGCGGTCTTGTCCGGCAGATCGCCGAACACCAGCTCGTCGCGGTGCCAGTCATCGCCCAGCCGGTGCCAGTACGCCTTGCGCCAGTAGCCCTGGTCCTCCGGGGGGAGGGTCGACGGCTCGGGGTAGCGCGTGTAGGCGAACCCCGAGTTGTCGGGCATCCAGGCGATCGAGCAGGCGCGCGTGTGGGGGATCGTGTCGCGCCGGTGCTCGCCGGTGTCGACGTCGACGATCCGCAGGGTGCTGCGTTCGTCGCCGCCGGTGGACACGCCGTAGGCGACCAGCCGGCCGTCGGGGCTCGGCCGGTACCAGTCGATCGCCGCGGTGGGGTCGCCCGTCTGGAGGTGCGGGTCGATGATCGTGCGCGACGGTCCCGGTTTCAGCGCCGAGCGGACCACGAGGACGCTCTGGTCGTGGCTGCCCCACCGTTCGAGCGAGAACGCGCGGTCGCCGGCGACCGCGCACGCCACCGACGACCCGGCGCCGAGGAGCGCGACGAGCCGGTCGTGCAGCCCGCTCCGGGCGGGGAGCGAGCCGAGGACGGCCGTGGTTCGCTCGTTCTGCGCCGCCACCCAGGACCGCGTGAGCGGGCTGCCACCGTCCTCGAGCACCCGGTACGGATCCGCCACCGGCACCCCGTGGATGATCTCGGTCAGCGACTCGTGGCGGATCGGCGGTGGCGGCGGGATCGACGGACCGGTTTCAGCGGGCGTCATCGAGGATCATCCTGGCGCGCCGGCGCGCCGGTGCCCAGACGCGACGAGGCCGACGCCAGCGAGGCGTCGGCCGCTCGGGTACCTGGGCTGCTGGCGGGTCAGCGACCGGCGTTGGGCTTGGTGCCGTGGTTCGCGGGCTTGCGCCGGGCGTTGGTCTTGCGCTTCGAGGTCTTCTTCGACATGCCGGCAACGCTACCGGCCCGACCCCCACCTCACGAAATCTCGGCGCTCATGGTCGCATTCGACCATCAGCGCCGAGATTTCGTGGTGGGTCAGCCCGTCGGGTGGCTGGACGCCCACTCCAGGAGGGTGTCGGCGTCCCAGGTGTTGACGATGCGGTCGAGCTCGATGTCGTGGCGGGCGGCCTTCTCGCAGCCGAAGGCCTGCCACTCGAGCTGGCCGGGGGCGTGGGCATCGGTGTCGATGGAGATCTTGCAGCCCCACTCGAGTGCCAGCTCGAGCAGGTCGTCGGGCGGGTCCTGGCGTTCGGGGCGGCAGTTGATCTCGACGGCCTTGTCGAACCGGGCGCAGGCGGCGAACACCAGCTCGGCGTCGAAGGCGGACTGGGCCCGCTTCGGTGACGCGTCGCGGTCGGGGTCCTCGAGCGGTGCGTCGGGGCCGGCCTGGTCGAGGCCGTCGAGGACGCGGGTCACCTGGGCCGACGACACCTTGCGGCCGGTGATGTGGCCCACGATGTCGGTGTGGGGGCTGGCGATCGCCAGCACCATGCGCCGGGTCATCTCCTCGGCCGGCATCTTGAGCTTCGAGTGGACGCTGGCCACGACGATGTCGAGCCGGTCCAGGAGGTCCTCGTCCATGTCGAGGTCCCCGTGCTCGAGGATGTCGACCTCCATCCCGGTGAGGATCCGGAACGGCGCCAGCTCCTCGTTGAGGTTCTCGATGACGGCCATCTGGTCCAGGAGCCGGTCGCGGTTGAGGCCGTGGGCGATGGTGAGCCGGGGCGAGTGGTCGGTGAGGACCATGTACTGGTGGCCGAGCGCCTGGGCGGTGGCGGCCATGACCTCGATCGGCGCGCCGCCGTCGGACCACTCGGAGTGCAGGTGGCAGTCGCCCTTGAGCGCCGCGCGGTAGGGCGCCGCCGCGTCGGAGATCGGGACCTCGGAGGCTTCCTCGAGCGTGCGGAGGTAGTGGGGGACCTTGCCGGCGAGGGCCTCGGCGATGACCGACCCGGTGCTCTTGCCGATGCCGGGAAGCTCGAGCAGCGTGCCGTCGGCGGCCTTGGCCGCCAGCGCCGCGGGACCGATCGAGCGGACGGTCTCGGTGGCCTTGGCGAACGCCAGCGCCTTCTGCGACGGAGCCAGGGTCCGGTCGAGCAGGTAGGCGACGCGCAACAGCGCTGCTTCGGGGTCCATCGGGGCGGTCAACGGCTCGGTCAGGTTCACCCGGCCAGGCTAACGGCGCGGGTCTCGCCCCTCGTCCAGCCCGCCCGTGCGCGGCTCGGAGCGGGCCGGCGAGGTCCGGCGAGGTCCGGTCTCACGGTCGGGCGACGAAGCCCGGTGCTCTCCCACGAGGATCTCGTGGTGGTGGACGCTTCCGCGATCCCGGTGTGTGCCCGGTATCGGCGCCGCCGGACCCGCCGGACCCGCCGGAGCCGTTCGGCCCCGGGAGGGCGGACCAGTAGCGTGGGTGGGGATGGAACGCTTCGGGTTCGTCGGGCTCCCCAATGCCGGCAAGTCGTCCCTGTACAACGCCCTGTCGGGCGGCAGCGCCCTCGCCGCGCCGTACGCCTTCGCCACCAAGGACCCCAACGTGGGCGTCGCCAAGGTGTTCGACGACCGACTCGACCGCCTCGCGGCCATGAGCAACTCCAAGAACGTGGTGCCGGCCAGCGTCGAGTTCCTCGACATCGGCGGACTGGTCGAGGGTGCCAGCACGGGGGAGGGGCTCGGCAACAAGTTCCTCGCCAACATCCGCGAGGTCGACGCCATCGTGTTCGTGCTGCGGGCCTTCGTGGACGACGACGTGACCGGCCCGTCGGACCCACTCGAGCACCTGCGCGTGGTCGAGATCGAGCTGGCCCTGGCCGACCTCGAATCGGTCGAGAAGCAGGTCGAGAAGCGCCGCAAGGCCGCCAAGCAGGACCGCTCCATCGCCGACGAGGTCGAGGCCCTGGGTCGGGCCCAGGTGGTGCTGGCCGAGGGGGCGCCGATCTACCGCAGCGACCTCGCCGAGTCGGACCGCGTGCTCCTGGCCCCGTACTTCCTCCTCACCAACAAGCCGGTCCTGGCCGTGGTCAACGTCGCCGAAGCCGACCTGGAACGGGTCGACGAGCTGGTGGCCCCGGTCGTGGCCGAGCTCGGAGGGCACGGCGAGGTCATCGGCATGTGCGTGCAGCTCGAGGCCGAGGCGGCCCAGCTCGACGCCGACGGTCGCGTCGAGATGCTCGAGGCCCTCGGGCTGGGCGACGGCGCCCTGCCCCGGTTCCTGCGCACCGCGTACCACCTGCTCGGGCTGCGCACGTTCTTCACGACGGGCGAGAAGGAGTCCCGTGCCTGGACCTTCCGCGCCGGCTGGCGGGCGCCGCAGTGCGCCGGCGTCATCCACACCGACTTCGAGCGGGGCTTCATCCGGGCCGAGACCATCCAGTGGGACGAGCTGCTCGAGCTGGGTTCGTGGTCCAAGGCGCGGGACGCGGGGACGCTGCGGGTCGAGGGCAAGGAGTACGTCGTCGCCGATGGTGACGTCATGGAGTTCCGGTTCAACGTGTAAGAAGGATCCGTCGGCCCGGTCGCGGCCCCGGAGGGTCAGAGGAAGACGAGATGCCCTGGTTGGTCCGTGATGGCAAGGTGCTGGCGACGCTCGAGGTCGCGACCTCGGTGCGCGCCCGCACCCGCGGGCTGCTCGGCCGCGACGGCATCGACGGCGCCATCCTCCTGCGCCCGGCCAAGTCGGTGCACACGTTCCGCATGCGGTTCCCGATCGACGTCGCGTTCTGCGACCGGGACCTCAAGGTCGTGAAGGTCACCACCCTGGCCCGCAACCGGGCGACCCTCCCGGTCGTCAAGGCCCACGCCGTCATCGAGAGCGAGGCCGGCACCATGGCCCGCTGGGGGGTCCGGGTGGGTGACCAGCTCGACATTCGCGGCCTCGAGGACCCCGACCCCGCCGCCGACCCGAGATCGCGCCCGGTGGCCGATCTCGACCCCCTCACCCACGCCCCCGGGGGGGCTGACGACACGTCGGAGGTGCGCGCCGACGGCAACGGCCGTGGTCCCGACGGCGGTGGCGAGGGCGATGACGACGGGGGTGGCGAGGGCGGTGCCGCCGAGGTGATCGACGTTCGCGAACCGCCCACCGGTCGCCGGGCGGAGCGGGAGCGCCCGACCGCGGCGGACGTGGCGCCCGATGGCGACGGGGGTCGTGGGTGACCGCAGGCCGCGGTGCCCTGGTCCTGATCGGAACCCCCATCGGCAACCTCGGCGACCTGGCCCCGCGGGCGGTCGATGAGCTCGGCCGTGCCGATGCCATCGCGTGTGAGGACACGCGCCGGACGGGCCGACTGCTCGAGCACGCCGGGATCGCGCGACGGCCGCTTCTGGTGGTGAACGATCACACCGAGGCTGGCGCCGTGCGTGACGTGCTCGCCCGACTCGACCGCGGCGAGCGGGTGGCGGTGGTGTCCGATGCCGGGATGCCGGGCATCTCGGACCCGGGCGAGCGCCTGGTGCGCGCCGCGTCCGAGGCCGGTCATCCGGTCGAGGTCGTACCCGGTCCGTCCGCCGCAGTCACCGCGCTGGTGGTCAGCGGACTGCCGGCCGGCCGGTTCGTGTTCGAGGGCTTCCTGCCCCGGAAGGGCTCGGGTCGCTCCGAGCGCGTGCGCGCCCTCGCCGGTGAGCGGCGCACGATCGTGCTCTACGAGGCCCCGCACCGCGTCGCCCGGACGTTGGCCGACCTCGTCGACGCCTTCGGCCCCACGCGCCGGGTCGTGCTCGCCCGCGAGCTCACCAAGCTCCACGAGGAGCTGTGGCGGGGCTCGCTCGCCGGCGCGGTGGCGTGGTGCGCCGACCGCGAACCTCGGGGCGAGTTCGTCGTCGTGGTCGACGGCGCGCCCGCGCCGGCCGAGCCCACCGACGACGACATCCATGAGGCCCTCGCCGCCTCCCGCGACGCCGGCCGCTCCACCCGCGACGCCGTCGCCGATGTCGCGAGCGCGCTGAACGTCCCCCGCAAGCGCGTGTACGCCCTCGCCACGTCCTGAGGTCGCATGCGGTCACCGGACACCGGAGTGCCGCATCCGGTGCCAGAGAACCCGGTTCGGGTTCGTAGACTCGACGCGATGCGCGACGGCCGATCGACGGAACGCACCGACCCGGCCGGTACCGAGCCGTGGGCGCTCGAGGAGGTCTACGACCCCGAGACGCTGGCGCTCATCGACGAGGCGGCCGAGCCCGGCCAGCGGTCGGCGCCGCCTCGGGGGATCGGCGACGCTCGCGTCCCGGTCGCCCGCCCACTCACGTCCGAGCCACCCGCGCCGCTCACCGACGACGACGCCCTCGAGCTCGAGGCGGTCGGTGGCGCGCCGGGCGTCATCCGCCGGGGTCGGTCGGGGGTCGCCGGTTTGCTGATGGCCGGGATGATGACCGGGGTCGCCGAGGTGCTCGACCCCGACCGCCTGCAGCCCGAGATGGTGGAGTTCACGCCCGACCGGCCCGACCCCGAGACCATGCCGGTGCAGTTCATCCACGTGGTCGGCGACCCGGCGGCCAGCCGGCTCATCATCCGTCCCTGGCTGTTCCGGCACTGACCGCCGCTGGTCAGCGCACCAGCGCCTGGGCCTCGTTCACCGCGACGGCGACGGTCGTCGAGCGGGTGACGGGGTCGAGCACATCTGCGGACCCGTCGGTGGCGGTCCACGCGACGTCGTAGGTGAGCGTGGCCGTCAGCGCGTGGTCGGCGGCGGTGCGGCGCAGGTAGGTGTGCGCGCAGTCGCTGACCGTGCCGGGCCGGGCCGGGTCGAACGCGTTTCCCGGTCCGTCGCAGGTGATCGGCGCGGTGCCGTCGCCGGGGTCCCACACGACCTGGACCGGCGTGGCCGTGACCGTCGCCGACACCCCGCCGAGCGTCGCCGTCGCCGAGAACGTCTGCCAGGCGGTGTCGACCCGGAACCACGTGGCCACACCAGCGAGCTGGGGCCGGCCCACCGGCGGCGACGTGCGGACGTCGGGGTCGGGCAGCGGCAGCAGCTCTCGGGCCAGCAGGGCGGCGTCGGCGGCGACGTTGACGGTGCCGAACGGCGCCGCCGGGTCGAACGGGAAGATCTCCTGGTGCACCTGGTTGCCGCCGACGAAGCACGTCAGCGCCACGAGCTGGTCGAGCTCGGGGACGATCGGACCTTTCGCGACGTCGATGCCGATGTCGGGGGTGGTGCCCTCGACCAACTTGACGGCGAAGTAGTGGCACGTCCACGTCGGCCCGCCACCGCTCGACCGGTAGGTCCGGCGGGCGATCGTCTGCCCATCTCCGTCCACCGCGATCATGATGGCCGGCGTCCCGCCGACGACCTCCCCCGTGGGTTTCGGCTGTCCGACCTCCCCGCCTTCGGCTTCGCTGGTTCCTGCCGGAAGTAATGCGAGGGAAATTGCGATCACGGCACAGGTCAAGAGAAGACGTCGCATGGCTGTACTCCTTCGCGGCGATCCACTTGTTCACTGGTGGTTATCCGCCAGCCGGCTTCGGTCTCTAGAAGTGATCGCTTGAATCGGGACGTGACAACTGCTCCATCTACGACTTCGCCCGTCGTAACTTTTATCTTCTGCAAGTCATCGACGACACACTCATCGACGAGGGCAACGCCGTCCTCCCCAAACGAGACGGTGATTATCGAGTGCGAGAACACTGAGGCCTCAGGAGCCACCACCGCCAGCCCATCGGTCTTGAGCTTTCCGATGCCGCCGAGGATCCGTGTTTGCGCCTCGCCAAAGAGGATCGCCGTTAGCTCAGCGTGCTCGGCGTCCGGAGAACCGACGGCGTCCAGATACGCCGCCCAGTAGCGGTCGATGGTGGCGCGGACCTCGGCTTCGTCGCCGCTGATCGCCGCCGTGGTCGTCGTGGTGGGCGCGGCCGTCGCCGGTGGGTCGGTGGCGGTGGGGGCGGAGCTGGCGGGGGTTGACGGCGGGGGGTCGCCCGGGGTCGCGGTGTCGGCGCCGCAGCCGGCGCAACCCGCCGCGAGCACGGCGACGATCCCCATCGAGGCGAGGGCCGGGCCGGCGGGGCGGATGCGGCGTGGGGGGCCGGGCGGAGCGTGGGGTGGTTCGTCCCGCCGGCCCACCCGGCGGGTTCGGGGACGCATCAGGCTGTCTCCTTCTGCTCACCCCGGGCGCTGAGGGGGTCGGCGGGCGGACGTGCGCCG
>Ga0105048_10005599_pt1 | contig 20273 bp, 13 predicted proteins | sample MAT05_FD_78382 | JGI IMG/M metagenome (GOLD analysis project Ga0105048, IMG submission 78382) | Freshwater microbial communities from Lake Fryxell liftoff mats and glacier meltwater in Antarctica - MAT-05 | ecosystem: Environmental > Aquatic > Freshwater > Ice > Liftoff microbial mat | place...
CAGGAACTCACCTGTCTTCCGGTCCAGCACATAGTACAGCCCATTGCGGTTGGCCCACATGATGACTTGCCTCTTCCTCCCTTGCACATCAATGTCCCCGAGTACGGGCACTTGCACTGAGTCATAGTCCAGCTCATCATGTGGCGTGAACTGATAGTGCCACTTCAGCTTGCCTGTATCGGCGTCAAGCGCCACCACACAATCGGAATACAGGTTGTCGCCCAAGCGCCCATCGCCATTCCAATCCGGCCCCGGGTTTCCAACTCCCCAATAGGTCAGGTTCGTCTCTGCGTCATAGGATCCGGTTACCCAGATTGACCCGCCGCCCGTTTTCCAGGAATCCCCCGCCCACGTTTCATTGCCAGGCTCACCAGGCCCGGGGACGGTATTAAACCTCCACGTCTCCTTGCCTGTCTTCGCATCGTAGGCCGCAATATAGCCGCGAATTCCATACTCTCCGCCCGCCACTCCAATCACCACTTTGTCCTTGATGATCAGCGGAGCATGTGTCAACGAATAACCGGCTTCTGGCCGATCCACAGCGATATTCCAGACTGGCTTCCCGCTCTTGGCATCGACGGCAATCAGGTGCCCATCAATCGTGCCCATAAATAACAAATCGCCAAGGATCGCCAACCCCCGGTTTATTCTGCCGCAACAAACCCTGCTTTCCTTCGATGGCGTGTAATTGTAGGTCCAGAAAATACGCCCAGTCGCTGCATCTATTGCCACGATGTCGTTCGGAGCCTGCACTGTATACAGGATCCCGTCCACCACCAGCGGCGTCGCCTCAAACTTCTCAAACGAAGAAGCCTGAAAGACCCACTTCAACTCCAGGTCCTTAATATTTCCGGGATGAATTGACGCAAGCATGCTGTGCCTCTGGCTCAGATTCGTGCCCGAATGTGTCAACCAATTCTGGGGCTCACGCTCTGCATTCTTAAGGCGTTCCCAACTCACCTGCGCATGGCCAACACAAACACTCAGCACCAGCAAAAATAATCTCGACTTCATTGCACACCCTTTTGTCTCGCCAGATAGGCGATCAGATCTGCCAATTCCTGGGCATCAAACTTTCCGCGATAAGAAGGCATCCACGATGGAGTAGGCCCTTCCTCTTTCACCTCGCTCCGGTCAATCGACCGCAACGATCCTTCCTGATCCACTAACTGCAAACTGTAAGTATCCTGATTTACCAACAAACCTGACAATACCGCTCCGGACTTGCGCACCACCCGCACCGGTCGCGTCCCCAGCGGGTACTGTGCATCTGCGTCCAGGATGGCCGTCTCAATATCAATCGGCCTCAAAAGATGCCCCACCTCGCTCAGGTCAGGCCCCGAGCGCCCTCCGCTGCCAAGAATTCGATGACACCCAATACAGCCACCTTTTACTTCAAACAGATTCTTGCCCCGGCCCGCATTTCCTCTCGCTGCCGCGATGGACTGCCGGCCCTTTACTTCATTCATAGTGCGCAAATAGGCCACAATCATGGTCGCCCGGGCAGTCGACGAGTTTGTCGATGGCATCCCGGTTCCAGGCAAACCATTAACAATGATTTTCACCAAGTCCTCGTCATTTTTGGAGATCTTGAACTTCCCGCGTCCGAGATCAATCCCAGACACCGCAGCACCGTCACCGCCATGGCATCCGACGCAATTCATCCGATAGAACTGCCCGCCAGCGGCGATGTCACCTTGCGTATAACTGTGCTCTTGCCCCAAGAGAAGGCCACCAACGGCCACCAAGAGGAGAACTGTTCGATTCACCAACATGTCATGTAATGGTATCAATCCACCACTAGCGTGCGTTTCGTGCCGCAATCCGAGCGAGACCCGCCTCGATCTCTGCACCAGCCATCCACTTCCCTCGCACCAGCACTCCCGCGATCCGCGAATAATTCCCCACATCCTCAAGTGGATTGGCATTCAGCAACACCGCATCTCCGCGCTGGCCCACCGCGATCGTTCCAAACGAATCCTTTGCCTTTAGATACTCCCCAACCCTGGCTGTCCCAGACCGTAAGATTTCATATGGCTTCATCCCCGACTCGGCCATCGACTTCAACTCCCGGTGTATCGAAAAACCCGGAACACTAAACTGCTGCGGCGAATCGGTCCCCAGCAGAATCTTCACTCCTTGCGCATCCATCACCTTCAGCAATCGCTTGCGATCCGTTGCAATCCGTTGAGCCTTTGCGCGAGAAAACTGCGGCGTTGATTGCCGCCCGTCAAAAGCCTCAGTCCATTGCTTCACAATGTCACGAGGCATGTACTTCAATTCCGAAAAGGCCCGCAGCGTAGCCGCATCCGGTGCGCCGATAATCGTCTCCCAAAGCACCATCGTTGGCACCACCCACGCTCCCGCCTCCTTCGTCTTCTTCGCGATATCCACTAATTGTGCATCGGTGATCGGTGAGCCCATCTTGTCCAGATACTCAATGTAGCCATCAAGGTGATCTACCGTCTCCTGCTTTTGCTCAAGCGCATGCAGGATGCCCACATCCGCCGGAACATGCCCCGAAAACGATATCCCCAAATCGCGAGCCGTCTTCGCCATCGCGTCATAGGATTCGCGCGATACCCCCGGATGGATCTTCAACAAGTCCCACCCCTCCGCCTTCTGCTGCTTCACTCGTTCAATCGCCTGCGCCGGGTTCTTAACCGTAGCTCCGCTGAAGCTTGGTCCCGCCAGATACAACGTCGGCGCAACAATCTCGTTCCTCTTGGCCTTCTCGCGAAAATCCAGTTGCCCCGCATGCCCCAGCATCCCGCGAACCGTCGTGATCCCGTTCGCGACATACAGATAAAGAACATCATCGATGTAAGCTTGCGGAGCCGTTGGCGGCGGAATGTGCCCGTGCATCTCGCTCAGCCCTGGAATCAAATACTTCCCGCGTCCATCGATTCGAAGAGCCCCAGGAGGTACTTTCAATTTGCCCGTCTGCCCTACCTCAACGAACCGGCCATCTTTCGAGCGAACCGAGTAATCCTTCAGCACCACTTCCCGCGACATCGGGATCACATTCACATGTTCAAAAACAATCTCCTGCGCGCCAGCCACCAACACCATAAAAAATCCAAGCAGACTTTTCATCACTGGGTCTCCAATTCGCTCCTATCTTATCCCCATCGCGCGATATCGTATAGATTCATCTCATGCTCCAATTCGTTTTGCTCTCCCTCCTTGCGCTCCCTCTCATCGCGCAAGGCCGTATCGGCACAGTTCAGGTTCGAGTCTCTACCGATCATGCCGATTGGCGCTATGAACCCGGGCAACCTGTCCGCTTCCGAATCGTTGCCATCCAGGACGGACAACCTGTAATCGGCCTCAAGGTCACCTACAAAATCGGTCCCGAGATGATGCCGCCAAAAATCGACCAGACTGCCACCCTTACTGGGGAAGGCATCACTGTCGACGCCGGCACCATGAACGAACCCGGCTTCTTGCGTTGCATCGCTACAGTCGAACTCAACGGCAAGACCTATCGGGGCCTCGCCACCGCCGCCTTCCAACCCGAGGCCATCAAGCCCACCCAACAAGACCCCACTGACTTCGATCAGTTCTGGGCCGCAGGCAAAGCCGCACTTGCGAAGCTTCCGATCGACGCCAGACTCACCTTGATTCCCGAATACGGCAACGCCACGGTCGATTGCTTCCACCTCAACATGCAAAACGTCGGCATGAATACTGCGCCCTCGCGTTTCTACGGCGTTTTATGCGAACCCAAAGCTCCCGGCAAATATCCCGCCCTTCTCAGCGTCCCCGGTGCTGGCGTTCGTCCCTACCGGGGCATGGCCGAAATGGCAGCCAAAGGCATCATCACTCTTCAAGTCGGCATCCACGGTATCCCCGTCACGATGGAGCAATCCGTTTATGACTCCCTCGGAGCCGGCGCACTCATGAACTACAACGCCTTCGGCCTCGACAACCGTGACCGCTACTACTACCGCCGCGTCTATCTCGGCTGCATCCGGGCCAACGATTTTCTCACCAGCCACCCCAAGTGGGATGGCGCAAACCTCGCCGTCACCGGAGGCAGTCAGGGAGGCGCACTCTCAATCGTCACTGCCGCACTCGACCCAAGAGTCAAAGGCCTAGCCGCCTATTACCCTGCACTCGCCGATGTCACTGGCTATCTACAAAATCGCGCCGGCGGTTGGCCTCACATGTTCCGTGCCTCCGAAGGCCCACTCGCACATCGTACTGCTGAAAAGATTGAAACCTCCCGCTATTACGACGTCGTCAACTTCGCTCGCCGTCTAAAGGTCCCCGGCTTCTACTCTTGGGGCTATAACGACGAGACCTGTCCCCCAACCTCAATGTATTCTGCCTACAACGTAATCCCGGCCCAAAAGAAGCTCCTGCTCGCCCTCGAAACTGGCCACAACAATGTCCCCGAGCAAGTCGCCGAAGTCCAATCCTGGCTGTTAGCACTCCTGAAACGCGGTCAATAGAGGAATCATGTTCTTTCTAATAGCTGCAATAGCGATCGCTGGAGTCATCACCGAAGATGGCGCGAGGCTCCTCAAAGCAAGCGAGGCAGGCGGTAGCGAAGGCCCCGTCTGGGACGGGAAGGGAAGTCTCTACTTCACCGGTAAAGGCCGCATCTTCAAACTCGACTCAAGCGGGCAGACACAAGTATTTCGCGAGGCCTCAGGCGGCGCCAACGGCCTTTTCTTCGACAAGCAAGGCCGCCTTGTCGTCTGCGAAGCCGCCAATCGCCGCGTCACCAGAACAGAAATCGACGGCACCATCACCGTCCTTGCCGAGTCTTATGAAGGCAAGAAATTTAACTCCCCAAACGACCTCTCGATGGATAGCAAAGGCCATATCTACTTCAGCGATCCACGTTACGGCAATCGCGACAACATGGAGATGAACGTCGAGGGCGTATATCGTATCGACGCCCCTGGCAAAGTGACGCGAGTGCTGGGTCGCGATCTCGTAGACAGGCCAAACGGCCTACTCGTCTCCCCAGGGGATCGCTATCTTTACGTAGCCGACAACAATAACAACAACTCGGTTGCAGCCAGAAAACTCTGGCGTTTTACCTTGCGCCCCGACGGTGCAGTGGATGCCAAAAGCCGCAAGCTAATCCATGACTGGGGCGACAGCCGCGGCCCCGACGGAATGGAGATGGACGCCAAAGGCCGCCTCTTCGTAGCGGGTGGTTTGAATCAACCCCATCCTCCCCACGAGACGGACAAAAAGAAGGGAGGCGTCTACGTGCTCTCGCCCGAAGGCAAACTCCTCGAGTTCATCCCCGTTCCACTCGATGAGGTTACCAACGTGGCTTTTGGCGGAGCCGACATGCGTACCCTATACGTCAGCGCCGGCGGCACCATCTGGAGTATCCGCGTCAAGACACCCGGCATCGGTCCGAACTAATTGCGAGAGCTATAATTCCCAACAATCGCTCGCCCCGGAAACACATTCTCCACAGTCTTTCCATCAGCTACCACAGCAACCCCATTCACGATCACCTGAGTAATCCCCTTTGAAAACTGCGGGCCCGTCTCATAGGTGCCAGTATCCTTCACTGTCTCCGGATCAAATACCGTGATGTCGGCATCAGCCCCGACCTTGATCCGCCCCTTGTTCTTCATCTGTGGTGCCATCGCCTCCAGCCGCTGCGCAGGCAAAATCGTCATTCGCCGCAACGCCTCCATCAGCGTCGTCGCCTTCATCTCTCTTACATATTCACCCAGCACCTTGCTAAACGTTCCCCCGCCACGCGGATGCGCCCCCTTCGCATAAGGCATCGCGTCCGATGCAACAATCACAAACGGCGAAGCCATCGCCATCCGGATCCATTCCGGCCTCATGCTGTGCTGAATCACAATCCCGCCTTCCTTGCGATACTTCTCAAAGGTCTCCTTGGTTAGCCTCTCGCCCGTAGCCTGCCACTGCAAGTCGCTATAAGTACTCCCCTGCGCCTCCATCCAGCCATCATCAAAAATAGCGGACTCAATGAAGGTCGAGCCAGCGGTGTAAGGATATGCTTCAGTTGTAATATCGATCCCGCGTTTGCGGGCCCCTGCGATCATCTCAAGCGCCAGCGGAATCGATCCCCGTGTAGAGCTGTTCAAATGCACAATGTGCACACTGGCTCCACTACCCGCAGCATTCGCAATCGCTTCCTGGATTCCCTCCTCGCCCCGTCCCCGCACGTGCGTATAAACCGGAACCTTCCACCTTCCCGCCATCTGATACACCCGGAAAATCTCACTCCGCGTCGCCCCTGGCAGATATGCCGGAATCACGCCCAGCCCCAGTCCGCCTTCCTTCAAGCCCTGCTCCATCAGAAACGCCAGGCGACTGTATTCCTCTTCGTCGCCCATCTTGGCGTTGCGCCCCGCCAGAGGAATCCCGCTCATCGGCGCATTCGTATCCGGGCCAAGAGTCGAAGCGAATTCCTTCATCGCCTTCACCCTTGCCGAGGCATGTGCGACCGTCGTGCCGTAATGAATCAGCGCCTTGCCTTCTCGTAATTTGAGATAGCCGGCAACTGAAGGCAGCCCCGCCTCGAGTTCCAGCGCTGTCGTCACGCCATCATGCATCTGGTATTCATTCGAAGCGTTATTGATGCCATGCGAATGAAGATCGATAAACCCAGGCGCGACAACCATCTTCTGCGCATCAATCGTACGCGCCCCGCGCAAGCGTCGCGCACTGATGACGGCAATCTTCCCGTTCTTGATCCCGACATTCCGGATCGCGTCCAGCCCACTCTCCGGGTCCATCACCCGACCACCGGAAATCACAATGTCGTACGGGGCTGTTTGGGCCTGGGTCAACAAAGCACTGCAAAGTAAAAGGAGAATGAGAGGGCGTAGCATTATGCAGAGTATATAAAATTAGAGTTTCTGCTTCACTCCTTGCCAGCCGGCCTTCCACTGCCGCATCAGGTTTTCAACCAGCTTCGCGTTGGCTGGAGCCGCAGCAATGTTGCGGTTCTCTTGCGGATCTTTCTGATGATCATACAACTCGATCGCTTCCACCTTCGAGTGGTCTTTGCGTCCAACCCAAACGGTGAAGCGATACCGGTCGGTCCGCATCGAGTACCCCATCACCTTCTGGCCACGCGGGTATTGGCTGAATGCCGCCTGCTTCCATGGCCGGTTCGGATTCTCAAGCAATGGCTTGAAGCTTGTACCTTCCAGATGCGCTGGCAGCGGTAGCCCTGCCAATTCAGAAAGCGTCGGATAGATATCGACAAACTCTATAAGTGCCCGGCTGTGCTTTCCAGCATTCTTCATTCCCGGCGCAGAAAGAAGCAGTGGTGCATTCGTGTCGTTCTCCACATTGCTGTGTTTGCACCATTCGCCATGCTCGCCCAGTTTCCAGCCGTGATCACCCCAAAGAACAATCACTGTGTTCTGCCGCAATCCCTGACGGTCCAACTCGTCTAAAACCTTACCAATCTGCGCATCGGCGTAACTGATTGACGCATAGTAGCCATGCTTAAGCGTCCGGGCCAATTCGTCCGGAATCGGGCCGGCAGAGGGCATCCCTGGATAGTTACGCAATTCATTACTATTGGTAAGCGCATACTCCGGGGAGTCCTCGGGATGATACGGGTTCGGCGCAAGCTTTATCGTTGCCGGATCATAAAGATCCCAATACTTCTTCGGCGATACAAACGGGAGATGCGGCTTGGCAAAGCCAACAGCCAGAAAGAAAGGCTCTGTCTTTGATTTCAACCCCTTCAACGTTTTGACAGCCAGATCGGCAACCATGCCATCTTTGTAGAAATTGTCGGCAACGTCAGCTGACTCATACGCCGGGCCGGCCTTTTGATTCGGCTTGTCATCGTCCTTTTCGACGGCCGTTTGAACTTTCGAATATGTAGGTGCCTTCGGCGTTTGCCACGGTGCAGACCACGATCCTTCGTCATCATAACCAGGGTGAAAAATCTTTCCCAGGCCCTGAACGAAGTATCCGTTCTGCTTGAAGTGTTGTGGCAACGTCACAACATTTGGCATCGCCTTGCGGAAATGCGTCACAAGATCCCAAACCTGGGTGGAATCCGGTCGTGCTCCCGTCATCAGGCTGGTGCGCGACGGTGAGCAAACCGCCTGCTGGCAATAAGCCCGGTCAAAGACCATCCCCTGTTTGGCAATCCGGTCCAGATTGGGGCTCTTGATGTAATCAAAGCCATAGCAACCAAATTCCGGACGCAAGTCGTCTACCGCGAAAAAAAGGATATTTGGCTTCTTGGCCTGAGTCCCTGTTGCCAGGGCAACGGCGCTGCCCATAAAGAGCTGTCTGCGCGTAAGAGTTGAGTTCATATATTTAGGTCCACAAGATAGGTTGGCGAATAAAGAAATTGCGAATGACTTCCTCTACTTTGGAACTCGAAGGCAGTGTCTTCCAAAGGTCGAGATAGTCTTGGCGGCCAAAGGCAAGACCACCGAATAGCAGAGACGTGTGCCGCATGGGCCACTCGTCAAAATACATCACATCGGGCGGGTAGCTCCACTTCTTCTTGTCAGCGATGAAGGGGAACATAAAATCGATTGCCTTGCGGATGCCACGGCCATCGGCCGTCTCAAACTTCCAGAGATCCTCGCCATGCGTCGAGACAATCTGGCAAAGAGTCGTAAGCGCATCCAGGTTGAACAGGCAATAGCCGTAAGGTTTGGTTCGGCTCATCTCAAGCGGCTGGCTGCCATCCTTACCGATCTGATCGGGAATAATCAGAGTTCTGAATCGATTCGCACAATCAGCCATCAGCTCCTGATCGCCAGTCAATCCCGCAAAGGCTGCAACCTGCATCACCCAGCATGTGCCGTGATTGTTCTTGGCGTCACGCTCTTCAATCCCGTTCTTGCTCGTGGTCATCCAGTCGAGATACGAGGCGAACCACGCTTGGATTGCGGAAAACTCGCTCTTTGACAAGGCACCCGCCTTCGCAACTACAGGGATCGCACGGGCCACCTCAACAAAGTGGATCGTATCGATGATGCCCGTGCCGCGCCCCTTCGAGCGGCCCTGAATCGCCTGTGCGTATTGCAGGTTCGGGTTCATCTTTGTCGCCGGATTGATAAACCATGCGCGCAAGTGGGCAGCGGCATGAGCCGCATACCGACGATCCCGCGACAACATCGACGCGGCAGCCAGAGCTGGAACTTCCTGACTCACACGCATCAATAGATTCCGGTGTTCAACAAAGTTGGCCGGATTCGTCATGCCATCGCGGCGCACATAAGGCAGCTCAGCCCCTTTCGGATCGGGCCACCAATAATCCCCTTCAGAGAAAAAGTCGTTCAGGCCGCCAGCGCTTCTTGGGCTTCTGGCGGCCGTGACGGTGGCAGGTTTAAGCGAGAGATACTTTCCGGCATCCGCAAGCACGCGTGCTCTCTCAAGGGATGAGATATTGAGAGAACGCGGCGATGCGGGGGACGCAACCGGAACCAGGGCGAGCGTTGCCGCCTTGAGAATGTATCTTCGCCTTACCATGCCCACCAGCTTTGGAGCTTGCGCTCGAGCTCTCTGCGGATGCCCGCATGGGCCTTTGCTTCCGCAACGTTGAGTACCTCGTGTGAGCGGCCTCTCAAATGGTAAAGTTCCGGGGCGCGAGTCTCATTGAGGATGAGCTTCCATTCACCTTCACGGATCATGGCTGTCTTGTGTGTTTCTTTCATTTCCTGATTAAAGACCCTCGTATGCAGGGCATCTTCGCCTTCAGTCTTCTTTAACTGGATTCTGTCGATCTCACCATAGCCTGCAGAAGCATACGTCGTTTTGCGAGTACCTTCGCTAGCTCCGCCTAGGATCGGTTTCGCCGAGATGCCGTCAATCCCTTCTGGCAGCTTCCCTCCAGTCATTTCGATAAGCGTTGGGTAAACATCCAGCAATTGTACCGGCTGGCTCGATCGTACCCCTTTTGCAATCCTGCCCGGGCCCCACCAGATCATCGGCACATGTAACAACGCCTCCTGAAGAAACATCCCCTTGCGCACCATATGATAATTCCCCATGAAGTCCCCATGATCGGAGACCATCACAACAAGGGTGTCCTGGTCCCTGCCGGCCTTCCTCAGGCCAGCCATCAGCCGCCCCACCTGTTCGTCAACACCCCAATCAACCGCCGCATGATAGTACTTCATCGTTTCCCGAATCGTTGCGTCAGACATCTTCTCAAAGCCCATCGCCTCAGAATGCTCTACCAGCCTTGGATTCAACGCGGCCGGCAGCGGGGTTTTAGGAATCACAAGCGAATCGGCATCGATCTTGGCCAGATGACGCGGCGGCGCAAAGTACGGCGGATGCGGATCAAAATAACTGACAGTGGCAAAGAAGCGTTCTGAAGGCTGAACCGAACCAATGAACCGCAGCGCATCCTCGGTATTCAGATGTGGGTGACACTTCTGCTCCGGCCAGGGTGCGGCTGAGTGCCACCAGGGTGCAACATCGGTGGCGTAAGCGCGAAACTTCTCCCGGTCCCGCACCACAGGCACTTCCACTTGCTCCATCGCTTCCTTGGTGAAAGTGTGATTCTTTCCAAAATATCCGGTCCGGTAGCCCTTGTCCTTGAAGTAGCCGATCATACTTTTCTCGATCGGAATAAAGCTGTCGTGCTCGTTAGTAAGACTGCCATGATGATGCGGATAAAGCCCCGTAAACATCGACTTCCGCGAGGGCACACAAACCGGATTCGTCGAGTGGCATCGTTCAAACATCATGCCCTCGCTAGCCAGCTTGTCCAGATTCGGCGTTCGGGCATTCGGATTGCCAAGAGCTGAAAGCGCATCGGCGCGCATCTGGTCGCAGATGATGAACAGCACATTCGGTGCATCCTGCGGTGCCGCACTTTGTACAAATGGCGCAATGCCAGTGGCGAAAAATTCTCTGCGTCTCATTGATGCTCCCTAAAACTTTACGAACAGCGAAAACTGCCAGTTTTTCGCTTCCGATTGTGTGTCGGTCACTGTGCCAAAGGCTCCACTCGTTGGGTTCCGGTTGGGAGCCGCAAAGCTCGCTTGATTGAACGAGTTGTAGACCTCGGCCCGGAACTGCACTTTGACTTTCTCAGTTACCACAAAGGTCTTGAATAGCGACCAATCCCACGCCCGCTGTCCGTCCCCGCGCACACCGCCGAAGCGCAACGGAACCTGACGGAGGTTCGATTGTAGCTGCCGGCTGGCGTCACGAACAAACCCCTCAGCCGCAAACCATTTCTCCACACTCCTCTGTTCACCCGAAAGACGGATGGAATTCATGTCGGTCAGAATTACTGCATTGCCAAACCCCAGGGGCGGCCCCGACTGCACAATGACCACCCCATTCAATTGCCACCCACCGGCCATTGTGTCCAAACCTCTCGATACGTTCGACGCAAAGCGGCGGCCCCTGCCAAATGGGATTTCCCAAAGGCCACTGGCCGATATCCGGTGCGGCCGGTCAGAATCCGAGAGCACTCGTGACGGCTGGTCATCGCCCGCATTCAGGTATTCAACCGCTTCCATGTATTTTGACCAGACGTAGGACGATTGCACGCTGATTCCGTTCTTCATCCTTCTTTCCGTTCGTAACTGAAGCGAGTGATACCACGAATATCCATCGGGTACGATTGCATTCAAGTTGCCAAACTGCGGATGCGGACGCAGCAAGTTACCGCGCGTGATCGTGCGGGGATACGAAGGCGCAAGACCAAAAAACGGATTCGGAAACTGCTGCGACAAAGATCCGATCAACGTATTGTCTCGGCTCCCTGACCTGCTCAGTACCGCGTTGGGCACCGCATTAAGCTCGCGAGCAATGTTCAACCGCGTACCGCGGCTCCCAATGTAAGCCGCCTCCACCAGAAACTGCGCCGGCATCATGTGTTGCAAGTTGAATGACCAGCGCTGCGAATATCCGTGCTTCAGATTAGGGTCGTAAAAAGAGAAGCCCTGACCCAGACTGGTAGTCAATCCGCCTCCTGCACCCCTCACCGGAATCAGCCCTTGCGGAAACGGATTCGCATTCGTCGCCACAAAGCTCAACCCGTTATCAAGAGAAGCCTGGATCGGAGTGGACTGACTAAACCCCGTCTGTTGCGGAGTAATCCGATTCACTCCGATGCTGTCAAAATAGGTGCCGTAACCTGCGCGAACGACCGTTCCCCGGGCCAATTTGTAGGCCAGTCCGGCACGCACCAGGATGTTGTCCTTTTCCCCTCGAAACGGGCTACGCCCATTGCCGTCTTGCGCGACATAGCCCAAGCCACCCAAAGTCCTGAAGGCCGACGGCGCAATTTCGGGAATCGGATTCAGCGCATAGTTGGCACGAGCCTGAGCTTCGATCGGATTCGTTGCCGAAAAATTGAAGCCCGCGACCAGCCGGTCAAATCGTTCCGTGACGGGCGTTTCATACTCATAGCGAAGACCCAGGTTCAGCGTCAGCCGCGAGTTTACCCGCCAATCGTCTTGAACATACAATCCGATGTATTTGTCTTGAAAAGCGCTTGTCCCCGTCCGCTCTAGCTGACCGTCGGGAATCCCGTATAACAGCGACGCAAGCTCTTGCCCAATGGGAGCCGATGCCGAATTGTCGATCGGCCCTCTTGTGAAAGCATTCGAGTAGTTTAGGTCGGGCGAGTTTGCCAGCGGTGTCCTGGTCCCAAACCCGCGGTAAAGACGGGCGTCCGCACCGTAGCGAACGCTGTGTGCCCCCATGCTTTGGGTCAGGTTCGATTGAAAGGTATGAGTGATCGTGCTGTTGGCCCCATCTCCGTTATTCCATTCCGAAAGTGGTGAATAGGGGCCGGCCTGCACACGCGGAACCGTCGTTCGGTCTGGATCCAGCAGGCCCGTGAGCGACTTCGAGAATCCAAGCGTACCGAGATCGATACCCTGCGTTTCCCTTGATTCGCCCATATCGCCATAGGACAGCCCATAGCGTAGGTTCAGGATCATCGTCGGCTTCAGAATCATCACATCGTCCAGTGCCAGACCCCTCCGGTTCGACCGCGTATTAAACCGCGATACCGCCAGCCCGTATCGGTCCTGCCCACTAATCCAGTCATAGTTGTGCATGCGGAAAAACATCCGATGGCCTTCTTTGAATTGGTGATCGAAGCGGCCAAAATGCGTGTTGTATTCCTGCTTGCGGACATCGGAGTAAAAGTGATTATCCGCCCCATCAATTCTTCCGGTTTGGTTTGGCACCGGGTAAAGGTTCACCAGATTGAGTCCCACCGCATCGAGCATGTTGCGCGGGATGATGTTGTTCGGTACCGGATCCCGCTGAAATCGCCCATTAGCAATCGCCCGCGTCGAAAACGGATTAAAGATCTGATACCGGCTGCCGTTAGTGATCCCAAGCAATGCACTAAAGTCGCCCGTCCTCTGTGGCACGGTCGGAACCGTGTTCGATGCTGAGGTAGGCCGCCCCCACTGATTCCCCTCATAGGCGTAAAACCAGAAGCTCCGATTCCGCCCCTGGTACAATTTCGGAATTGTCACCGGCCCCCCAGCCGAAGCCCCATACCGGTTGTCCTGATATATCGCTTGCCTGGTCCCGTTGCGATTCTCAAACCAGTTCGGAGCATCCAGTGCCGAATTGCGAAACCAATACCGAAGGTCCCCATGAATCGCATTCGTCCCACTCCTGGTGCTGATATTCACCGTCGCCCCAATCGTGTGCCCAAAGGTCGCGTCATAAGGCGACACTTCAATGCGAAACTCCGACACCGCACTCGATGGCGGCACAAAGGCCACCCGAATCCGCCCATCCCCAAGATCAGATGTCGTGTTGCTGATTCCGTCAATCTGAAACTCGGTGCTGAATGCCCGTCCTCCCGCCACCGACATTTGCGACGTACCGCTCGGTGACGACGCCTTGAGCGCACGCAGGTTCGTCAGGTTCACCACCTGCGGTGCCAGCCGCGCCAATTCCATCGGGTTGCCGCCCCGTTGCGGCAATTCCTGCAAACGACGCTGATCCATAAACATTCCAACCGAAGCCGTGCCTGTTTCTAGCAACGGTGCCGCGCCGCTCACCTCAACCGTCTCTGAAACGCTCCCCATCTCTAGCCGCACCGGCAAATCCAGCACTTCACCCACCCGTACCTCAACCTTTTCTAGAGATACGCGCTTGAAGCCAGCAAATTCCGCCGTAACCGTGTATTCCCCAGGCGTCAGAAACGGCAGTCGAAATCCCCCATTGTCCACCGACACGGCAGAAGTCACGATCCCCGTCTCGACATGCGTCGCCCTCACTTGCACTCCGGCTATCCCCGCTTCGGACGCATCTGTCACCCGGCCGGCAATCACGGCCCTCGATTCTTGTCCAACGGCCCCACCGGCAACCATAGCCACCAAAACTACCAACCGAATTGTCAAATTCAACATGGAATGTCCCCTGCTCGAACCTTGAGTGCTAAATGTATATCACCCCTCAAGGTCCGTAGACAGTGGTTTTGGCTCGTGTAACAGTTGCCGCAACCCGTTGCATTCGGCTGAACCCCACCCAATTGCTCATGTATTCTGGAATGGACACAATGACCACCGCGGTTGCTCCAAGTCCGCAAGAGCGAGAGAAGGCACTTCAGGAACTACTCGATTCCCAGACTTTTGCCCGAAGCGAACAATTAAAGAACTTTCTTCGCTACGTCTGTGAACTCGAAATCTCAGGTCGCGGCGAAGAAATCAAAGAGTACTCAATCGGTGTGCAGGCCCTGGGCCGCCCGCCAACCTACTCCACCACCGCAGATTCCTCCGTCCGTAGAAGGGCCTTCGAGCTTCGTCACAAACTGGAAGAAGCCTACCGCACGGAACTCGCCTCAAGCCCGGTGCTCATAGACTTGCCCAAGGGCTCCTATGTCCCAGTATTCTCTTACCGCACTGAAGTTCAAATTCCCAGGCAACCTCGCCTGTGGCAAGCATCGAGCACCTGGCTTGTGCTGACAGCCTTGTCTGGCCTACTCATGGGAGTTTTCGGTGGCAGCTTTCTCTCGAAGTCTGCAACCAACAAGCCAGCCGCGATTCTAAGCGAGGCCTTCGGCCCTATGGCTCTACCTCAGGGCAATGTCCTGATCAGTGTCGCCAGCAATTTTCATCTCGTGGTTCGAGCCGGAGCCTTCTCCCCCTATAGCGATCTGCCCGTTTACCCGGCACCCCCAGAGATCCATTCGATGTTTCGCAAGACAAATCCTTTGCCAGATGGCTCCACTCTCAACATGCGACCCGCACTCAATGTGGCAAGCCTCGGCGTTGTGGGCGGAGTAGCAGCCGCCGCCGCCACTCTGCGCTCATTTGGCGTCCAGTACCAGATCCTCCCAGAGCGATCCGCCCCGCTCACCAGTTTCCGAAACCGCAACGTGATCCTCTTCGGTGACTCACTCAACTCCTTTGCCGCCGCCCAGCTCCTGAATCGCGCTTATCTCACAGTTGCTCAAGATCCCTCCACCAATCGCCTCGTAATTCGCGATCGCCGCAAACCCGCAACCGATCCTCCCGTCTTCCAGCGCCGTGAAGGTCGCAAGGATGGCCCCGCAGAGGTATATGGTCTCCTCACCATTTTGCCCACCGATGGCACCCCGGGAGAGCAGCACCGCACCATCATCGTCTCCGGCATCTCACAAGCGGGCATTGAGGGTGCAATGGAGTTCTTTACCTCGGCCAACAGTTTGTCCAGTCTCAAAGACATATTCACCAAGCAGGGCCGAACAGCTTTTCCTGGCTCATATCAACTCGTAATCCGCTGTACAGCAGAAGACAGCCTGCCGCTCTCTTGCGGCTACGCCGCCCACTATCTACTTGAGCCATAAGCATGTAACTCGTTACAACAACCGTTGCGACACCACATCGATACTTTCCAATCGAGTCCCAATGAGCTATCCATATTTATGTAAGGGAACAGGTGTTTTCAAGATGAATCGTAGAGAACTTCTAAAAGCTGCCGGCTGGATGACCTGCGGCAGTCTGGCCGCATTAGGGCAATCTGCCCCAAGGCAATCTAAACCAAACATCATCTTTGTCCTCGCCGACGACTTGGGAATCGACGGCCTAAGCTGCTACGGCGCAGACCAGGCCAAAACCCCAAACATCGATCGCCTCGCACGTGGCGGTACCCGCTACACCAATGCCTACACTGCACCGCTATGCGGCCCATCCCGCGCACTCATCCTAATGGGTCGATATGCCTTCCGCACCGGCGGAACCAATCAGGATGCCGTTGGTCAGATCAAACCCGAAGCCGAAACTCTCCTGCCCAAAGTCCTCAAAACAGCCGGTTACACCTCCACAATGGTCGGCAAATGGGGGCAACTGCCTTCCGGGCCAGCGGAATTCGGCTTCGACGATCACCTGAAATTCACCGGCAGCGGAGTTTATTGGAACACCCAGGAGAGGGGCAAATTCTACATCGTCAACGGCGAACGAAAACCACTCCGGGACAAAGAATATCTTCCTGACCTCATGCACAACCACTTGGTCGACTTCATGACCAGAAACCGGAATAATCCCTTCTTTGCCTACTATTCGATGTCCCACGTGCACGGCGAAATTCTCCCCACTCCAGACAGCGAGCCCGATAGCGGGGATCTTTACAACGACAACACTATATATATGGACAAGCTGGTCGGCAAACTCGTCTCTGAACTCGACCGCCTCAAGCTTCGCGAAAACACAATCATCGTTTTCTTCGGAGACAATGGCACTGCCGCTGGTGGAGCAGCCCAATCCACCGTTCGCGGGCGAAGGCTTTCGGGTCAAAAAGGCTCCATGCTCGAAGGTGGCGCACTGGTTCCGTTGATCGTCAACTGGCCCGGCCGCACCCCTGCCGGCAAGGTCTCGTCCGACTTGGTCGACTCAACCGACTTCTTGCCTACCTTCGCCGATCTGGCCGATGCAAAGCTCCCCGTGAGTCCAACCCTCGACGGCCACAACCAAGTCCCGCTCTTCCTGGGCAAAAAAGCTCCCGCCCGCCAAACTGTCTTCATTCAACTGGCAAGGCAATGGTACGTCCGCGACGCTAAATGGAAGCTCAACCAGGATGGCTCACTCTTCGATATGAGTGATGCCCCGTTCACCGAACCCATCGTCGCCCCAGACACAAAAGACGCGGCCTCGGTAAATGCACGAGCGAGACTCCAGGCCACGCTCGAAAAACTCAATCCAGCCGCAGGCATCCTCGATCAAGGCGACGGCCAGGTCGCCACAGTAACCGGGAAGAAAACCGAAAGAAAAAGAAAAAACAATAACGCTTCAGCCCAACGTCCTTAGACTTGTTATTGCCTGGGCCTCGACATGGCTATCTTCATTTGATCAGAGAATTTCGCTCTCGCTTGCAGTGAATCATGAATGGCATCAGTGAGGCAGGATAGGCATTCCGACGGTTGCAACTTTCTTTCGTCTATTCGCTCCGCTCTCACAATGAACCGACTCGGAGCTGGCCCTATGAAGTAGAAAGGATAACAAGTGACCAGTGTCAGGATTTCCTGCCCATTGGGCTCAAGCACGGCCACATCACTTGGCTTCACAATCTTGGTTTCAACCACCCGGTAGCTGAATCCACTTTCTGCGTTGGTAAGGCTGATTAAATCATTCTTTCGAATATTACGAAGTGGCCTGAAAAAAGTATCACGATGAGCTGAGAGACCAATGTTTCCAGGTCGCCCTGGCCAGTCTGTCCCGTCGATGTGGCCCACAGCTCGGCGGAGTGAGGTATAGCTTGTACCCTCAACAATAAGCGCCGAGATTCCAAGCCTGGGAATCTCGATTCGACCCAGCGTCCCGTCCTGCCAGACTGGATTAGCGGCAAGATTTATCCTCTGCTTCCGGATTGTGGCATCTTCCGATTGTTGAAACAGTTTTGCATCTACCATCACAAATGAGCAATAACCAAGCAGTATCAAACCCACAGTAAACGATGCAGCCTGAGCCCATCTCAAGCCCATTTTGATGGAATCCATATGAATCCGTAATTTCATGGTTTAACTCCATTCGTGTAGCCGGCACGTGTGCGTACCGAAAGTTTGTCGTAGGAATCAGACTTGGCTGAGACTTTGATGCGACGGTAGTTTCCAGGCGTACCTTGATTTGTGGAGCTATAGCCGAGGATGTACTGACTGCGGATCTCACGAGCAATTCGTTCACAGATTGCTGGCAACTGCTCCAGTTCTTTGGGAAAGAACGCTTCCCCACCCGTCGAGTGCGCTAGCCGCTTAAGCACTCCGGGATTCCGGTCTGGATCGTCCGGAGCAAAGACCCCGATCACATAGATCATTGCACTCGACTGCCCGGCCATCTTTAATAGCTCCTCGAGTCCCAGCTTGCTCGCATTGTCAGCCCCGTCACTCACCACAAGAAGCACATTTCGATCACGCCCACCCAAATTCAGCCGCTTCAGAGCCACCGATACGGCATCGTATAGTGCCGTCCTGCCCGTTGTTGGAGACTGCAGGATTGCAGCCTTCAATGGACCTGGCAATCCCGTAAACTGCATAGCGAGCGGAAGCCCGAAGCTCACGTATTCGTTAAAATTGACTACAAAAAGTTGGTCCGCCGGATTACTGAATTCAAGAAACTTAAGCGCGGCCGCGATGACATTCTCAAGCTTTTGTTTCATGCTCCCGCTATGGTCGATAACCAACCCTACCGTCACCGGCAGATCCTCGCGGCGAAAAAGACGAAGCGTCTGTTCGACTCCGTCCTCTAAAACGCTAAAGTCTTTGGCACTAAGATCGAGCACAAGTCTGCCAGCCCGGTCGCGCACCGTCGCATTCAAAACCACAAGATCTACGTTGACAGAAATTTGAAACGGATCCTGCGCCCATTTTCCAGGCTCGTGAAAGGGAATCAACGGCATCAGAAAAAATAGCGCAAGAGTTTTCATACGGCCTCGATAATTCCATATTCCGGCAGCCACATGGCTTCCTGCACTTCTGCCACTATGTCTCCGGTCAATTTCTCTGCGATTTCTTCAGCTTCAGCGGTTTCTGCAACGGAGACAGCCACCGTAAGTGAAACCCCGCGGAGGTCGTCCATCTGCGGTAATAGCGATGCCCCGGGTTGGCGCACTGATACCAGACTCGATACCGCACTCGCCGCAGCCGCAATCATTCCGTCGCTGATCAGGCTTGCTTTTGAAACGATAGTCCCAAGGGCAAGTCCAGGGTAGAGCAGCGTACTTGTGATGTGAGCTATAACGTGTGTCACGCCCTTGTGTGTAATTGGTGGCGAAAAATTGCGTGTCGCGATCAAACCACGGCCATCGGTCCAGGAAATGAGATCCCCCGGGACTGCCTCGGCTTTTGAAAGCGGTGATGACAGGGTGAAAATGATCGGTCGTGTAGTGTTTGAAGCCATTTCCCTAACGATGGGCTCCGTAAACGAGCCCAACTCACCCGATGCCCCGATCAACATTGTTGGCCGTACACGGTGAATGACTTCGGCAAGCAAGACACCCAGGTCTTGACCATCGGCATCGAAACTCCGGCGCCAACCTCTCGATTCCGCACTGGGACGAAAAAACGATGAAGGAAAGTCAGATGAGGCGTCAGATCTGTTGCTTGTGATCAGACCCTTCTGATCCAAGCACCAAAACTTCGCTAGCGCATCGGCCCTTGAGCTACCGTCACGGATCATAGCACTCAGAATCTGCCCGGCTGCACCAATAGCAGAAGCTCCAGCGCCGGAAATCACAATTCGTTGATTTCTTAAAGGCTCACCAGAGACTCGTACGGCCGAGATTGCCGCCGCCAGCGTAATAGCGCCAGTCCCCTGTAGGTCATCGTTGAACATGCGTATCTTGTTACGGTATTGATCGAGGATGCGCTGCCCTGTCATTGTCGAAAAGTCTTCCCAAAGCAGAATGGCATGCGGAAAACATCGAGTTGCCGATTCGACGTAGGCTGCAATAAAGGCGTCATATCTATCTCCGCGAACTCGCGGATGCCGATTACCTACATACATCGGGTCTTCAAGCAACGATTGCTTGTTCGTGCCTACGTCCAGCATTACTGGAATCACTCTCGCCGGGTCAATCCCAGCTGCAGCCGAGTAGATAGCCAGCTTGCCGATTGCTACTTCGACGCCCCCTATTCCTGTGTCGCCGATTCCTAGAATCTGCTCTGCATCGGTAGCGAGAATCAGGTCGATGTCACCTTCTTCGGCACCCATATTTTCAAAGGCCTCCTGCATGGAGTCCATATGATCGACAGAAAGATATAGGCCGCGCGCGCGCCTGAATTCATGAGGATAATGCTCAATCGCTTGGCCTACTGTCAAATCGTTCACCACCGGGATCATTTCCCGAAGATGTTGTGAGAAGAGCTTGTA
>Ga0105048_10005600_pt1 | contig 20271 bp, 24 predicted proteins | sample MAT05_FD_78382 | JGI IMG/M metagenome (GOLD analysis project Ga0105048, IMG submission 78382) | Freshwater microbial communities from Lake Fryxell liftoff mats and glacier meltwater in Antarctica - MAT-05 | ecosystem: Environmental > Aquatic > Freshwater > Ice > Liftoff microbial mat | place...
AGCGCACAACGCGTGCGGATGCAATGCAACGGCAGTGGGAATCGTTGTGGCAACCCTTGCAGATACCATCGCCTAAGATTGTGTCCGCCCGAGAATGGCGTGAGGAGTTCGATAAACTTTTGTTGCGCGCCGAAGAACTCGCAGAGGCAGTTCAAGCTGAACGGGCGTTCTTGTCGTGGGTCGATTCACAGATGAACAGCCTTGATGCCGCGTTGGCCGCCAATGGCGCTGCACAACCTGGGGCAGAGTCTCGAACGCTTGGGCTTAAATTGACGCTGGCGGCTCAGCTGCAAGTGCGCCTTGAAAAAGATGCGAACGCACGCGCCGAACACTTGCGTAGGTCAACTGAACTTGCCAAGGCAGATCTTGCGGCGCAAATCGCCATAGATGAAGCGAGAGCGGAACTTGAAAAGTGGCACGCGGCTTGGCTGCAAGCCTCCGCAGATTTGGGTAACGGCGTCGCGGTTAGCCCCCAGGACGCTCGGTGGATCCTGTCGCGCATTGAAGAGATGTTTCCCTTGTTGGATGACGCGCGTAAAGCCGAAGGTCGAATCAACGGAATTGATCGCGACGCAGATATCTTCAGGGCCAATGTGCGCTCACTGGCGGAGCGTCTTGGCGAGCAAGTGTCTGTGTTGCAGGGCAGTGAGGACACGTGGCTTGAATCGACACACAAGAAGCTGGAAGTGGTTCAGCGCGAGAATGAACAGCGACGCTTGCGCAGTGAACAGCTTAACAAAGCGAAACTGGAAGTTGAATCTGCCAATACCGCCATAGCGGTAGCGAGGCTTGTGATTGCGTCGCTTGCCCAGGAAGCTGGGTGTGATGAAGCCGCCGACCTTCAAGAGATTGAACAGCGAAGTTCTTCCGCCCGCAGCAGTGAACGTGAGCTTGAACGCATAAATAAGGAACTTGTCCGCATAGGTGACGGTCACTCGATGGAGGAGCTGCAGTTACAGGCTCAAGGTGTGCAGAGCGACAGCATCGATGCCTCTTTGTCGTTGCTTGCTGGCGAGTTGGCTGAACAAGAATTGCGGCTTGCACAGTTGCGCGACACGAGGGCCACCGCGCAGGCCGAACTGCGAAGTTTTCATGGTTCATCTGTTGCGGGGGACAAAGCGCAGGAGATTCAATCGACGCTGGCAGGTTTACGAAGCGACGCACTTCGCTACGCGCGCCTCACGGCAGCTTCCACTTTGCTTTCGCTTCGGATTGACGAATACCGACGCAAGAACCAAACGCCTTTGTTGCTGCGTGCAAGCGAGTTGTTTGCAGAAATCACCCAAGGCGCGTTTTGTCGGTTGGAGGCGGACGTCGACGACGACAAACCCAAGCTATTCGGCGTTAGAAGCAATGGAGATCCCATCAGTTCGGAATGCATGAGCGAAGGTACCCGCGATCAGGTGTTTCTTTGCTTACGACTGGCTGCGGTGGAAGCTAGTTGTGTTGCCAGTGAACCGATGCCATTCATCGTAGACGATGTGTTGGTTCAGTTCGACGATGAGCGAAGCGCGGCTGCATTGCGTGTGCTGGCCGAAGTGGCCAAGAAAACCCAGGTCATTTTGTTCACCCACCACGAGCGCGTTAAGACCTGCGCAGAACAAATTGCAGGGGGCGCCGGCGTCTTCGTTCATTCGCTTTAAATGAGTTTGTCGCTCCATAGGTCGTCGAGAAATTTTCGCCAAGGTAGACAACGAATCGTTCCTCGTTTCGATTCAATAGGGTCTTCGGAAACCAAGAATAGGTTCTTTAGGATCTGTTCCTCGCCCAACGCGTTGAGGCCTTTGAAATCTGACTCGCTTACTCGTTTTGTCGCTTTCACTTCAATGCCTGTGTGATCGCCGACAACAAAATCAACTTCATGGTCTGACACCGAACGCCAGTATGAAAGTGTTTCACGTCGCCGGCGGTAGTCTAAGTACGCACGCAATTCCATACCGATCCATTGCTCGAAACTACGGCCAAATAGATCGGAATTGCGATCGAGTGACAGGGTGCCCGCAAGTGCGTGCGCCACGCCCGTGTCAAAGAAGTAGAACTTGGCTGTCGCTATGGCTTTCCTTTTCTTCGATTTTGTCCAAGCGGGTAAAAGAAAGCCTATCAAAGTGTCCTCAAGCAGGAAGTAGTGCTCGCGAACAGTGGCAGCCGGAATACCAGCGTCGCTTCCTATCTTGGCGAAATTAAGCATCTGACCATTCGTCAACGCTGCGGTTGTTAGGAATCGTGAGAATGCTGGTAGCCGACGAACAAGACCCTCGGCTTGAATTTCTTCTTGAAGGTAGGTTCTAACGTATGCGTGAAGATCTTCTTCGGGATCCTCACTGAGCACCACCGTAGGCAACCCACCAAAGCGAAGGTACCTTAGTAGATCGAAGCGGGGTAATTCTGCATAGGTCAATGGAAAGAGGCGCGCAGTCCATGCTCTACCTCCAAGGAGGTTGGCATTTGCGCCTTTAAGTTTTCTTGCGCTGCTTCCGCTGAGAATGAAGCGCATTCCACGTTCTTCAATAAGTCGGTGCACCTCGTCTAGGAGAGCCGGGATCTTCTGAACTTCATCAATCACCACGGGAGCTTTGGGATCGACACGCGTGCCATCAATGATGGATTCTAGTTGGTTTGGATCGTTCGAAAGACGCAGAGCCAAATTCGAACGGAGCAAGTCGATAATGGTAGCAACGCCGCTGAGCTGCTTTCTCAGAAGGAAGCTTTTCCCTGTAGCCCTTGGGCCTAAAAGGAAGAACGACTTTTTTTGGGCTAATGCGTTGGCGTCGAAGATGCGCGTAAAGTCTATCGCGGGTACCATTGTTGGTTATAATTATAAACAACAATAGAACTGTTGTTAGTATTTTCGCTCTTTAGCCGCACCCCCACCCAGCCGATGACCTTTAGTGAGGTATGCCATTGAAAAAAGGACTCTTGGTCCTGCTGGTTCTTTGGGCTTGCGGTGCTCCTGATGGGGCGCGAGAAGGTGGTTTTGCCACCGAAGGTCAGACCACCCTCGGTGGTACAACCGGTAATTCTGGCGGTTCAGGAATGCCTTTTGTGCTTGGAGGCGCAGGCGGCGTCGCCACCAACGTGGGCTCCGGTGGTATTGCCCCTGCATTTGGCGGCATGACTGGTACCGGTGGCATAACATCCACAGGCGGCGTGCCCGGCACAGGCGGGAAACTCGGTACGGGCGGCAAAGCTGCGTCTGGAGGCTCGCTTGGTTCCGGTGGAGCCCCTTCAATGGGAGGTTCGATAGGCACAGGTGGGAAGCCCGCTACAGGTGGAGCTCCCGGCACAGGAGGCATGCCAGCCACAGGAGGCATGCCAGCCACAGGAGGCACCAGCGGCAAACCAAACTTAGTGATGAACCCCGGTTTCGAAAGCGGCCAATCAATGTGGGATCGCTTGGGCGGCACGGGAGCAATCGCAAGCCCAGGGCGCACCGGCAACAACCGGCTTGATGAGCCCAATGGCTATCCATGGTGGCAACAAGGCATCTCGGGATTCATCACTGGCAGAACGTATCGTTTGGCTGCGTGGGGAAAGTGTGTCACCGCGGGCGGTGTTGTTGGTATCAAAGCGGGGCTGAGCAGCGGCGGCGACGAACGAAAAGAGACACCAGGTTTTTCGAGTGCGTGGAGCGAACAATCAGTCACGATGACCATCAGCAACAACGCTGCATGGATTCAGGTTTACATCAGTGGACCGGGCCAGAACTGTTCGTACGACGACATCTCATTTGTTGAACAGTAGCGTTTCACCTGCGGACACTTGATTTTGCTGAGCAGCCGGGGCAGCGTGCGGTTTATGAAACGTTTAACCGCCATATCAAGTTTCTCGCGTCGGCTTTCTTGTGCGTTTGGCTTGCTCGTGTTGGGAAGCGCATGTGGCCCCTCCATCAACCAAGCAGCAAAAGCTGACATTGATCGCCGGGTGGCTTCGCTTTCAACGTCAGCGCAAGGTTTTCCTGCTCCAATCGCATTTGAACCGATGCCAGTGGCTGTTGGTCAATGGGCCGAGTATTGGGTTGCGGACGACAAGGGCGAACCATCTTTCATGCGCATGAAAGTTGTGGGCGAATCATCCGGGGCTCACTGGTTTGAAATCGAAAGCGAAACCTACTTCGGCAAGTCCGCGATGCTGTATCTGATGTCATTCGGTGATCGCAAGAACATCGATACCATAGAGATCAAAACGGTTCGCCAGATGGACAACGATGGCAAGGTGCAAGAGTTTCCTCCAGAGCTCATCGGGATGATGCAATCGATCTACAAGAAGAACTTGGGCGTGCTGATCATCTCTTGGGAAAACAAGCCACAAGAAGATGCAACCTCGCCCGCAGGAAAGTTCTCATCTTGTTACAAAGTGAAAAGCGACGTTGCGATCATGGGTTACAACTCATCCAGCATGTCTTGGTCGCACCCTTCAATTCCACTTTCGGGAATGGTGAAATCTGAAGGTATTGATAACAAGAACACGATGGTGCTCACGGGCTTCGGCACAGCTGGAGCCAAAAGCGTGTTCCCTGGAATGTGAAGACCGCCACGCACGCAGGGATAGTTTGTTCGCATGCTATGATTTTCTGCATGACCATGGTTAACAGCCGTTCTAATCTAATCGTCGCGTCGTTCATTGCCACGATCGCGGCCGGATGTAGCGGTGGAACGTCAGGCGGAGCAGATGGTGGCATCCGTGATTCTGATGCTGCTTCCCTGGGTGTTGATTCTGGTGCTGCCGCCGCCTGTGTTTCGAAACTTAATGTTTACGGTCGGACAGGCAACGCCACTGTTGTTTCGGGTGCAGTGAACGAGGCGATGCCCGAACGCATCTGCGAAACAATGCGGGCCGCGGATGGCTCCGTTGTTGGTTGGGGGGCTTACTTTGGCCCAGTTTTGCCAAACAAAGAGCCCTCCTCCCAGCCTTACATCAAGGTGGTGATCGCAGCTGGTTACAAGGGCGATGGCACTTATGGTAACACTGCGATAAATAAGCCAAGCGGATTGCGGGTGGGTTATCTAACCTCTGCAGGCTCTGGTTTAATCATTGGTACCGCCTCAGCACAATCAACGTTGGTCGTATCGAACAGCGGCAAGAGTTTTGTTTTCGATGCAGCAGCGTATGGAGATTTGGCTGCGGTTCATATCGAAGGCAGTTGTGATCCATCAGACGATACCGCCGCTTTCGCTGGGCCTGCCTTGGGACCTCCTGCGCCTGGTTACGCTCACATTATCAACTCGCTAGGCACAATTCACATCTACGATTGCCTAACGTGTGATTACGTAGCTAACAAGCTATCGATGAGGGCACCAACTGGAATAACACCTCGTCTTTTCGGTAAGGGTTTGCACACGTACTTCACCCTTAATGTCTCGAAAACTGCCGACAAGTATTTGATCGACAACGGTGAGTACGATTGGCAATCACCTGGCGTTGATCCCTCCGGGGGAGGCAGCACGGTTCAGATCACAGCCACCACGCCGTTTGGGGGCACGTTCATCTGGAACCCAACCAGTTCCAGCGGTCGAAATGCCACCGGGGCTTTTTCGTGTCCCTTGAACTGAGCGTTTAGTAGGGGCGTTGGCCGGTGACGTTTCCTGCGGGGCTGTAATTACACACCAACGTTCCGCCGTACTTCAATCCCGCGCACTTATAAACTGCGCAACCAACTTTTGTGGTCGTTTTCCAAACCACTTGTGTGTAGTGGCCGCAGACACGTGAGCAGGTGTTCTTCGCATAATCGTAGCTGCTCAATTCTGCCACCCAAGAACCTACCGCTTGTTGGGCAGACGCAGTGGCAGAGCTGCCAAAGATGTTCTCGCCCACGCTGCCTTGGTAACCCACGCCTCGGTTCGGATTGTGATCCACCAAACCAATAGGCGCGTCGTTGTCCGTGCACTTGCTGGCCCACGCCTTCGCAATGGCCGCCAAAGCCGGATCCCAAGTCAGATCGGGTACCCCCACTTTGCGACGCTCAAGGTTGTGCAACTCAGTGATTCCCTTCAATTCCGCTGGCTCCCCCGAAGCCGACACGTTGCCCCCGGCCCCCTGCGTGCCTCCCGTGCCCGCCTTACCCCCCGACCCCGCCATGCCCCCCGACCCGGGTTGATTCATGCCCCCCGACCCGGGTTGATTCATGCCTGCCGTGCCCATGCCCCCCGACCCGGGTTGATTTGCGCCGCCCATATTAACCACCCCCGCTTGACCACCATTCGCGCCCCCACCTGCACCAACATTCCCTGTGATTCCACCCGTTTGTGCTGTTCCAGCGTCGTTGGCTTCCCCTCCGTCCTGCCCACCACACCCAACAACCCAGGTTGCCGCTGCAAGGCCCAAAACCAGGGGCAGGGTTCGCATGAAGGACAAGGACGCGGGACGGTTGGTCATCATGATCTCCGTTGGTGGGCGGCAATTCGGTTTTTCATCAAACTTACCTCTCGTAGCGACATAGACGCGCTGCGGCTTGAGAGTTACCGGGGCGAACTTAGGCCGTGCTATAACTGGCCACCAACGTGCCGTTGCACGTGAAGGAGATTGCTAATGAAGTTCTCTGCACTCGTCCTATCTTCGACTTTTCTGTTTTGGGCCTAACCGCCTCGGGGAAAGCGTTAGCGCACATCCAATTGATCAGTCCAACGCCTCGGGTGGCCAACACTGATTCCATCAAATCAACACCCTGCGGACCCGCAACGCGCAACGCTGCGAAGGTCACCACGGCCAAGCCCGGCGAAACCATCACGGTGCAGTGGGACGAAACCATTTCCCACCCAGGATACTTTCGTATTCTTTTCGATGAAGACGGCCAAGACGGTCTCATGAAGCCAACAATGGCTTCGTTTAAGCTGTACAGCGACTATTACAACGGGCAACGCAACGGCATCACGGTCGACAAACTGCCAAAGCTCATTTCGGCCACAACCAAAGACGGCGGCGCCTGGGTGCTCGCTGACAACTGGGGCTTGCATGCGAGCGGTGCGAAGCGCCCGTGGATGTTGAAGGTTACCTTACCCAACGTTACCTGTAACAACTGCACGTTGCAGGTCGTTCAGGGCATGTTTGAAAACAGCCGCACCTACGACGGCGCCTACTACTTTCACTGCGCTGACTTCATCTTGAAGGGCGACGCTGCTCCTGCCACTGATGGCGGCACAACGCCAACAGCAGACGCAGGGGTACCTCCCGGCACTGGCGGCCAGGGTGGCTCGGCTTCAAACGCTGGTGGCCAAGGTGGCAAGGCCGCTGGCGGCAGCGCAGGCAGTTCGGGCGGCCAAGGCGGCACGAACGCTTCCGGTGGCTCTGCAGGCTCTTCTGCCGGCAACGAAGGCGGCAATGCAGGATCCGGTGAAAACCTCGATAAATCGAGCGGTGGCGGCTGCTCGTTCGCCGGACGAACCACAGGGCTTGCAGGTTCGCTGTTCTTGGCCGTAACGGCTTTGTTCCTCGCGCGACGTCGACGTAGCTAGCGGCAGCTGGGCACCAGGAAGGCGACTTTCTTGTGCCCTTGTTCGTTTGTGCCCAAAACGGCACTCCCGCAGAGGGCAGTGCCCTGGTAAAAGGGGGCCTCATGAGCAATGCAGATCCCGCTTCTCTTCCTATCCTTGAGTTCGTTCTTAAGAACTATAAGAACTTTAACGCCCGTGCCACCCGCGACGCCTTGTTGGCGTATTGGGATCACATTGAACGCGGCGGGAAAATGTTCTGGGCGGTTGCAGGCGCCATGTCTTCTGCACAGCTTGGGGTAACTTTGGCACCCGCCATTCGCGCAGGCCTCATCCACGGGCTTTCAGTAACAGGCGCGAACTTGGAAGAGTCGCTGTTCCGTTTGGTGGCCCACCACGGGTACAAAGATTTTCCTGAGTACCGTTACTTCACCAAACAAGACGATACGAAAATCTTAAGCGATCGTATGCGTCGTGTAACTGACACCAGCATTCCGGAAGACGAAGCCTTCCGCGCTGTTGAAAAGTTCATCGTGCCGATGTGGTCTGACGCCACGAAATCTGGCCAACGCCGTTTCTGGCACGAGTACTTCTACGAACTGATTCAAACGATCGGCCCCGAGCTTTACGAAGGCAACCCAGAGGAATGTTGGTTGCTTGCCGCTGCCAAAGCAAACCTGCCAATAGTGGTGCCAGGCTACGAAGATTCAACCTTTGGCAACATCTTCGCTTCGCACATAAAGCTTGGCGAATGCAGCGCCAGTATCGCGAAATCAGGCGTTGAATACATGGGTGCTTTGTACGACCAGTACGCTGAACTTTCCAAAGGCGCAGGCGTTGGCTTCTTCCAAATCGGTGGCGGCATCGCGGGTGACTTCCCTATCTGTGTTGTTCCTTCGATCAAATACGATCTAGAACAGCCAGTGAAGCCTTGGGCCTATTTCTGCCAGATCTCCGATTCCACCACTTCTTACGGATCTTACTCGGGCGCCACGCCAAACGAAAAGATCACCTGGGACAAGCTCACGGAAGACACGCCGATGTTCGTGATCGAATCGGACGCAACGATTGTAGCGCCGTTACTACTGAATGCTCTGCTTGAATGCAAGCAGAACCCCAAGGTTGCGCGCGCGCTGATCGACCGCCACAACTCTTAGCCGTAGGGATTTGGCCGCGTCATATAGGCGCCGATTTCGCTAAAGCTGGCGGGTGTAAACAGTAATGCCGACTCTGTTTATGTGGTCTACGAGCAAAGGTAGCCGAATTTCGGAATACGCTTTCACATCGAAGTGGTAGGGAAGCGGAAGCTCATCGAGTTCGGCTTCAATTTCTTGCACTTCAAGCGAACTAAGGTTTCCGAAAAACGCTAGATCTACGTCTGAATGTCGGGTGTGAGTTTGCTTCGCTCGGGACCCGAAAAGCTTGACGCACTCTACGGTTGGGTGCTGGCGAAATACCTCTGTCAGGAGGCGTTGTTCGCCCTCAAGAAGCGGCAAGGCATTCACGAGTTCAGCTCGGCAAGCAAGAAGTCATGAAGCGCAGCAATAGCGGGAAGATACCGATCCGCAATTGATGCGAGAGCAGCGTCAAATACTGTGGGATCATAATTGTGCGATAACAGGTTGCGATGGTTGATCATGTCAATCCACACTTGACCGTCTGCAACCAATTTTGAACTAAAAGCTGTTTTGAGAACTTGGCGGGGTGTGAGCGGCGTGATGACCAGCCCAGCCTGTTCCAAGTAGTCCTTCGCCGTTTTCCATGCAAGCTCGAACGTATACTCGAATCGCTGAATGATTCCTTCTTTCTCCAGCGAGTTCAAGCCACCGGGACCGCGTTCTAGTCCCTCGCGTAACAATAAGAACGCGCGGTCGAAGTTGGAAAACCTTTGCTTCCAGCGGACATCCTGATCGGGAGGCACCTGCAGAGTGTAACCGATATAGCCAAAAGGGGCGACTGACCTTACAATTTGGCCGAAGGCAGGGCAGCCAAACGTTCGCCCGCTTCGGCCAAAGTTGTATCTAGCTTCGCAAAACAGAAGCGTGCCAAGGCAGGCGCGCTTTTCGGATTCGCATAGAAATATGACGGTGGAATCGCCGCAACACCAATGTCCTGAATCAGGTGTTTGCAAAACGCCGTGTCGCTACTGAACGGCTGTTTGGAAATATCGGCCAGCAAGAAGTACGAACCATCCACATGTAGCGGCGGAAGCCCCACTTGGTTCAAAATGGCCGTCAGTGTTTTACGGCGCACATCGTAGGTTCGCCGAAGTTCATCGTAGTAGCCGTAGGACTCTGCTTGTTCCAGAGCTACGGCGGCTGCGTGTTGCAATGGCGTTGCGTTGCAGAACGTGATGAATTGATGCGTGGCTCGAATCGCCTTGGTCAAGGCGGGTGGGGCGATCGTCCAGCCGATTTTCCAGCCCGTGACACTGAAGGTCTTGCCGATGCTATCAATCGTTACCGTGCGTTCACTCATGCCCGGTAAGGTCGCAATGGGAACATGCTTGGCGGTGCCAAAGGTTAGTTCACTGTACACTTCATCGGACACGACAATGGCGTTGTGCTTGCGCGCCAACTCGGCGATTACCTCAAGCTCTGGCACTGAAAAGACTTTGCCCGTGGGGTTGTGAGGCGTGTTTATGAACACAAGTTTGGTGCGGGACGAAAACGCCGCCGCAAGTTCTTCAGGACGGAACTTCCAATAGGGCGGGTGCAACCGCACAAAGCGCGGTACGGCGCCGGCCATTTGAATGTCCGGAACGTAAGCGTCGTAAAACGGCTCGAACACAATGGCTTCGTCGCCTGGGTTCAACAAACCCATCGCTGTTGCGAACAGCGCTTCGGTGGCACCTTGTGTAACGGTAATCTCTTCGTTCGCATCTAGGTTTTGATCATGACGCCGTTGCCAATGCGCAGCGATGGCTTTTCGCAAACGTGGCAGCCCGGGAGACGGAGCGTACTGGTTTTCGTTGTCAGTGATGGCCAAGCATGCGGCCGCTTTGACGAACTCAGGCGCAGGGAAATCGGGGAAGCCTTGCCCCAAATTCACGGCATTGTGTTCAACAGCCAAGCGCGAGATCTCCGTGAAAATGGACGTTCCAATTCCCGCGGCTCGATTCGAAAGTCTGAAAGGTTGGTCTGGCACAATGACGCTTAAGCAAGCGGTTTGAATTTGTTGGCGCGCTTGTTCATGCCGAACCAAAAACCAATGCCAACCACCGCGGCCATCACCATCGCGTAAGGCGACAAGCCGGGAAAATTGTTGGGCACGATCATGGCGAACACCAACGGACCTGAGGCATAGAAATTGAAGCTTGAAGCCTGCGCTGCGGAAGCCACCAGAACTTTGGCGTCAGCGGGCAATTCCCCTTTTGCCAATCCCAACAACACTTGACGGTACCGCGGGTACATGATGAACCAAACGTTGAACCACATCACTGTTCCCAAAATGCCTCCCGCCAAGACCCAAATCGCGCGATTCGAGATCGCGGCTCCTTCGCGCAACAGACCCTGGCTGCCGTATTTGTGGCCGAACAGTGCCCAGCCGAACAACATTGTGTAAAGCGAAGCGCGCTTGGCCCAAAACAACCCGCGCAACAACAACTGTGGGTTCACTTTGGCCTTTGTGGCGTCGTCTATTTCTTTTTGAAAAGGCGCGTTCACCAAAACGAAGAAATACAAATTCCCCAGCCAAAGAATACCAAAAGCAATATGCGCGAACCGAAGAACAACCGAAGTCAACGATGAGATGTCACTTAACATAAAGCGTATGAACCATAGGAAAAGGGTAAGGCAGCGCGATCCAGCAAGGGCGCTTGCGCAAAGTAGCACACTCGTTCACACGTAGGCCGGATCGAAGGGGCAGCTAAAGCAAGCTGCGGGTGCCCGCAAGCCGACCACCGTCCACTGGAATGACGGCCCCAGTCACATAGCTAGCGGTGGCTAGGTACAGCACGGCTTCTGCCACGTCCTTCGGATTGCCTTCACGTCCTGCAGGAATGGACGAAATCACCCGGCTGCGCATGGCGGCATCGTAATCATCCGGAAACAACACAGTGCCTGGGGCGACACCGCACACCCGTACGTCTGGTGCCAATTCAACGGCCAAGCAGCGGGTCAACATAGCCAGTGCCGCCTTTGTGGGGCAATACGCGCTGTAGCCGTTCCAAGCTGAAAACGCAGCAACATCAAGGATGTTAACGATCAGGCCCTTGTTACGTTTGAGCAAGGGCAGCGCCGCTTGTGACAGCAGGTAAGGGGCTCGAAAATTCAAATCCCACAGGCGATCCAGGGTCTTAACCTTCACCGCTTCGAAGGGTTCCTTACTGAAAATTGCGGCGCTGTTAACCAGAATGTCCAATTCACCCGCCCATGATTTTACACGCGACATAAGGTTGCTCGGACCCTTCGGATCGCTTAGATCTGCAGAGAACGAAGCCGCTTCAATGCCTTTTTCGTGCATCTTCATCACAAGCTTGGTCGCAGCTTTGCGCGACTCATGGTGATGAACGGCAACACGCGCGCCGGCCATGCCTAACCGAACCGCGATGGTTTGGCCTACGCGGACAGCCGCGCCCGTGACAAGCACGGTCTTGCCCAGCAGTGGTTGTTGGGGATCCCGTTTTGTTTTGCGGGCTGTGGCAGGTTGGGATGGCACGCGGACCTTCTTTCGTATAAGCCTACCTCATGCCGAGGCGGGTATTCACCATTGGTGAGGTGAACAGATTAATTCCGACACTGGAACGCATCTTTACAGATGTGTTGCAAGTTCATGCATCACTTCGACGTGAACAGGCGAATTTGCAACGACTTGGTGTCAAACCAAGCAAAGAGATCCTGGCGGGTGAGGATGAAGGTGGTTCTCCGGCCATTCAAAACGCCAAAGCCATGTTTCGTGCGTTTTACGAAATGATGATGGAGTCGGTGGGGCAGATCTCTGATCTGGGTGGCGAAGTAAAAGACATCGGTTCAGGTCTGGTCGATTTTCCCGCCCGTCGAGGTTCCGACGATATTTATCTTTGTTGGCGCTTAGGCGAAAAGTCCTTGGGTTTTTGGCACACGATGGATTCAGGTTTCGGAAGCCGCCGTCCGTTGGACAGCTTGGTTCCCCTGGATACTCCTGCAATCGATTGAAACGGGGACCTTTCGTTTGAACCACAAGGTGGAAGCCAACGAAGTTGATATGGCAGCTGCGGTGGCTGCATGGCTGCGCGCATGTGGATTGGATCCACAAAGCGATCCGGACCTCACGGGAACAGCCGCCCGAGTGACCAAGATGTGGATGAAAGAGTTCCTCTCGGGTTACAACATGGATCCGAAAGAGATCTTGGGCTCCCCTGTTTTGGGCGAAGCCGATCCTGACGTGGTGGTGGTGGGTGGCTTGCGCTTTCATTCGATGTGTCCGCACCACTTGGTTCCCTTTCGCGGGGTGGCCCACGTGGCTTACATTCCAAATGGAAAGCTCGTGGGATTTGGCCGCTTGGCTGACCTCGTGGAATGTTTTACCAAACGACTCACGCTGCAAGAGCGCGCCACGCACCAGATCGCTTCATCGTTGATGGAAGGGTTGGGCGCCGCGGGCGCTGGCTGCGTTATTGAAGCTGAACAACTTTGCTTGGCTTTGCCTGGAGAACGTCACGACCAATCGGGCGTGGTTACCAGTGCGTTCGTAGGCGAAATGCAACAGCGCCCTGATCTAAAAGCGCGCTTGTTGGCGGCCGCCTCCTTGGGAGGGCGAACGCGATGACTTCAATTCAAGCGGAGCCACATCTACAAGACAAAGTTGTTGTTATTACCGGTGCCTCTCGTGGCATAGGGCGCGCCACGGCCACCTTGTTGGCCAAGCATGGTGCACGCGTAATAGGTTGTGGCGTGAACCTTGATGAAAAGGTGGGCAGCTTCCTTGAAGATCTGCCTGAAGATTTGGCCTTGCGCTGCAGCTTTGCGCGCTGTGATGTTGCATCATCGAAAGATGTAGAACGCTTCGCACGTCAGTTGGTAACAACCTTCGGCGTTCCCGACGTGCTGATCAACAACGCGGGTGTTGTTGTGCGCGGGCCGCTTGAAGATCTCGACGATGCTGCCTGGCAGCACATGATGAACGTCAATGTGTCGGGCACGTTTTTCATGACACGTGCGTTTTTGCGGGCGATGAAAATGCGCGGTACAGGACGGATCATCAACATTGCTTCAATCGCCGGACGACAAGGCACCGCGCAGTTGGTGGCCTATTGTACGGCCAAGCATGCGGTGGTTGGTTTCACGCGCGCCTTGGCTGAAGAGCTGCGCGGCACAGAAATCAAAGTGAACGCTGTGTGCCCAGGTTCGGTGGATACCGAAATGCTTAAAATTGGAATGCCCGGCGGAACGCCAAATATGGCACCGCACGACATTGCAAACGTTGTGTTGTATTTGGCGTCTTCATCGCCCTTGGCTATGTCAGGATCCTGCATTGATATTTTCGGATGAATCCGCTGACCCAAAGTTCGGTAGCGAAGCACTAGCGTCACTACCAATCTTTCCACTGCCCAATATGGTGCTGTTTCCGGGCGCAATGTTGCCCTTGCATATTTTCGAGCCGCGCTACCGCGAAATGATTCGTGACTCTTTGGCTTCTCACCGCTTGTTGGCGATGGCCCTGCGCACAGAAGACGAAGTCCCTGGCATGCCGCCTCCGGCCGTGGCGCGCGTTTTGGGTATGGGGGAAATCGTGGCAGCCGAACCTTTGCCTGATGGCCGCTACAACGTGTTGCTGCAAGGCAAGGCGCGCGTGCGCATCGTGCGTGAACTCGCCACGGGGAAGCCGTACCGAACGGTATCTGTGGAACAACTGTTCGATGAACGGTTGTCCGATGACGTTGCGCCTTTGCGGCGGGCTGAATCAGAAGTGGCGATGCGGGCGCTGATCGAAGAAGTGGCCTCGCGCATGGAAGATGAAGAAGCTTTTGCGCTGCGAAAAGCCGTGCGAGAACAGGTCTCGCTTTCGCGTCTGACCGATAGGTTAGCGTCGGTGTTGGTCACCGCAGGAGCCGCGCGTCAAACATTGCTTGAAACCTTGAACCCCTGGTTGCGGGTTGACCGCTTGTCGCGCGAATTGGCGGGCCTTTTGTCGCGGATGCGGTCAACAGAAAGCCTGAACTAACGCGCCTTTTGTGGATCATGTGCGCCAACGTGGCCACTTTGGCTTACACTAGGAGCACTGTGTCGCTTCATAAAAATCTAAAAGCGTGGGCGTTGTTCTGTGTGGCGTGTTCGTCGTTCATGTTGGTGGGGTGCTCGGAGGAAAGCACTTTACCTTCCGCGCCGGACATAAGTTCTTTTGGCGACGGAGGCGGAAGCGACCGCACTGTTGTGATCACTGATGGTGCTGTGGGCGGTGACTTTGATGCGCCTGTACGCGTCGATGCCAAGCCAATCACCGACGCGGGTGCGGTGGACTCAAAAGTCGTGGACGCGAAGGCGACGGGCGACTCCGGCGCAGACACGGCGATGGCGGGTACACCGAGGCTATGCGACATGCTCAAGCAGGACTGTCCAGGGCAAAAAGGCTGCTACCCCTACGGCAACGGGGGCTCACGCTGCGAATCTCTGGTGAAGATCGGCCTTAGTGGAAGTCCGTGTTTTCAAAACAGCGAATGCCCAGGTGGCTCAGCTTGTGCGGTTGTTGTGCGAGACGAACGTCGCTGTTCACTGTTGTGCGATCGAAACTTTCTGTGCGGCGGCAAAGACAGCTGCTTGGGGATCACCGGCTACAACGACGTAGGCTATTGCAATCCTAACTAGCCTCAAGCAGCTTCATGCGCCCTGAATCGATCTTTCTCCCCGTCGCTGCGCTAGCGTTGTGGACTTGCGTCTTCATGTTTTGGATGGGGTATCGGCGCATTTCAGCCGTGCGCGGGCGCAAGCTAAAGCCCAGCGACTTTCGCATTGGTGAAAGTGCTGCAGTACCACCAGAAATGACTTTGTTGAACCGTCACTTCATGAACCTGCTGGAAATGCCGGTTCTGTTTTATGTGGCCTGCTTGGCGTTCTACGTAACCCACCAAACGTCACCGGAGGTCGTGTGGTTGGCCGTTGCGTTCGTCGTGTTGCGCTTTGCCCATTCATGGGTTCACCTTCGAACAAACAACATTTTGCATCGGGTGATCGTGTTCGCGATTAGCAATCTGATTTTGCTGGCAATGTGGGTTTGGTTTGTGGAGCGGGTGTTGTTCTGAATGATCTAAGGGAGCTGGAGGAGTTGCTTTGACGAACGGGAAGATTGCAAAGGGCAAAGTGGAGTCCCCGATTGAGGAAGGGACGCCCCGTTTGAGGCCGCGGCCGACTGGATATGTCGAGTGGCTGTCGGAGGTCAAGGCCCCAGGTTTCGGCCGATCTGCGCACGGAGTTCCCGGTCATGAAGGGCTTTTCCCGGGCGAATCTCATGTATATGCGGGCATTCGCCGAGGCTTGGGGAGAGCCCGAGATTGTCCAACAGGCTGTTGGACAAATCCCGTGGGGGCACAACCTGGTGCTAATGGCGAAGCTCAAGAGCCGCGATTTGCGCCTTGCCTACGCTGCGAGCACGCTTGAACATGGCTGGTCCCGCGCGGTTCTGGTGCATCACATTGAGGCTCGCACGGTCGAGCGGCGGGGTAAGGCGATCACCAATTTTGAGGAACGTTTACCGAAGCCGCTGTCGGACCTCGCTCGCGAGACGCTCAAGGATCCGTACCGTTTCGATTTCTTGGGCATTGGTGCCGAGGCGGGCGAGCGGCTTCTTGAAGGCGCCCTTGTTTAACACATCACGAAGTTCCTGCTTGAGCTTGGCGCGGGCTTCGCGTACGTGGGCCGACAGGTGCACATCGAGGTGGGTGACGAGGACTTTTTCCTCGATCTGCTCTTTATCACCTGAAGCTGCGTTGCTACGTGGTCATTGAACTAAAGGCGGTACCTTTCAAGCCGGAGCACACGGGCCAGCTTGGCTTCTACCTGGCCGCCATTGATGCGCAGGTGAAGGCACCCGAAGACAACCCAACGATTGGGCTTTTATTGTGCAAGAGCAAGAACAAGGTTGTGGCCGAGTACGCGCTTCGCAACACCACGAGCCCCATCGGCGTGGCGGAGTATCAGCTTGTCGAGTCGCTGCCAAAGGACTTGGAGGCGAGCCTGCCGAGCGTGGAGCAGATTGAGCGGGAGTTAGGCGAAGTGGAGGGATGCGCGGGCTAGTCTCGAGCACCTTCCTGAATTTCTGCTGGATCCAACCGAAACAACTCGAAACTACGGATCATCTGCAACAAGGCGTCTTTCGTAACGTTATCATCACGCTGTGAAAGCAGCGTAGCGCTCAGAACAAACGGTTTGGCGTACGCGAAGGCTTGCGCCAAGTGCTTGTATTTCACGCCTTCGCCGCTCGTCAGAGCGTCTACGCTTTGTTCCGCGTTGAACCAAAACGCCAACCCATCTTTCCGCTCAATGGGAAGCAAGGGACCAACAGTGGTGTCGGCGGCATTTGCTCCGTGTCGGCCTGCCACAGCGGCTTCTTTCAAGTTGAAGTTCTCTCGCAACACAGGAAACAACGTGATCTGCAGCAGGAAACTTTGTTCTCCTGCGGGGGACGCCATTCGCAAGTGCACCGCTTTGTCTGTGGCTTTCATCGTGTGCGTCCAATTGGTCGGCGCTTGCATTTGCATCGCCACGCCCGGTACCAACGGGAAGTACCGCGTTGAGCTTTTGTCTATTTCCAAAGCCAACGATTGCCCTCGTACCGGTGGTTTTGCCCAAAACCGTTCAGGCAACGTTTCGCCCATATGCTGCATCAATGGGCGTGCTGTTGGCTTTCCCGCAACGATGTTTGCTGCCAACGCTTGAAGCTTTGCAAGTTCAACATCGGTGGGTGTTTGATCCGGAGCCTGCTTCGCTATCAAGTCCAGGGCCTTTTGCGCAGAGGTCTTCGCCTCTTCGCCTTTACCCGCCACGCTTAGCACCAAGGCTCGTTGGAAGTAAACCAAAGCCAACCCTGGGGCCAGGCCTTCCGCTTCTTTGATTAGCTCCAACGCTTGTTCATCATGTCCCATTTGCAAATCGCGATGCGCTAGATTTAAGAAATTGCGAGCCGCATTTTCAACGTTGCCAGGATCTTTGCTTTTCGCGTCACGAGCGGCCATTTTGAACGCCTGAAACGCGCCCATGGCGCCACCCATGCTCATAAACACATCGCCTTGGGCAAGCGCATTGCCCAGCGTGCTCCACGTACCAAAAGTTGATTCAAGCTCTACCGCGTGCCAACCGGCCCGCGTGGCCTCTTGTGTTCGATAGGCCTTTTGCAGCAGCAGCGAAAAGCGCACCCAAGCCGCTACGTCGTTCGGCGCGGCGGTGGCGGCGGCTTCTGCTTTTTGCAGCTCGTTGATGCCAGGCTGCAGGCTATCGGCGCCCGCCTCTTGCATGGGCGTGGCGGGGGCTTTGGGGAAAGGTTCGGGCGCCACTTTTACAACCGACGTGGCTTTTGGCGTCGCCGCACAGCCACTTGTAAAGCAGGCAAACAACGTGGCGATTCGTGCAACCCTTGCAGCAGAAACTAACATCCGTGCAGGCTACGGCGCTTGGGGGGGCCATGTCGAGTGCTGCCTGCTACAGTGGGCTTCAAATGGCTTCGACAGTGGTTGCTGCGTTTTACAAATTTGTTGCGTTACCCAACTACGCGCAGCTGCGGGATCCTATCGAAACTGTGTGTCGTCATGCTGGTGTCGAGGGCAACATTCTGCTGGCAGACGAAGGCATAAATGCCACGGTGGCTGGCTCCCGGCAGGGCATCGAGCAACTGCTGAACTACCTGCGCTCGTTGCCAGAGTTCTCAGATCTGGAACACAAAGAAGCACACTGCGATCACGCCCCATTTCACCGTTTAAAGGTGCGGTTGAAAAAAGAGATCGTCACCATCGGCGACAAAGCCGTCTCGCCGACAAAGATTGTGGGCACCTATGTGTTGCCACAAGACTGGAACGCATTGCTATCCGATCCAGAAGTGTTTCTTGTCGATACCCGCAATGCCTATGAAACCCGGCTGGGTACATTCGCAGGCGCCGTGGATCCGAACATCGCCAGCTTCACGCAATTCACACAATGGGTGCAGCAGAATTTGGACCCCGCCAAGCACAAGAAGGTGGCGATGTTTTGCACGGGCGGCATACGTTGTGAAAAAGCGTCGTCGTTGTTGTTGGAAGAAGGATTTTCAGAGGTCTTCCATCTTAAAGGCGGCATCTTGAAATACCTCGAAGAGGTGCCACAAGAGAACAGCAAGTGGCAGGGCGAGTGCTTCGTTTTTGATCACCGCGTTTCAGTTGATCACGCGTTGACTCCGGGCCGCTACAAACTTTGCTACGGCTGCCAAGAGCCTGTTTCAGACGAAGACATTGCCAGCCCTATGTTCGAACAGGGCGTTTGTTGTCCGCGTTGCTTTGATGGGCTGTCTGCGCAAGTGAAGGCCGGCCGGCGTGAACGCGCGCGGCAGGTAGAACTTGCCACGGCACGCGGCGAAAGGCACATAGGTGATACTTGACCAGTTACGTTCATGCACTTGCACAAGGTATGCACGTGGGCCAAATGCGATGAATACGCCCGCGTGATTTTCAAGCACTTCGCTAAAGCCCGCGCTGCCATGAAACCTGCAGATTTCGTTGAATTGCTTCAGCTGTGGATTTGGACTCCGGCCTATATGCAAGCCAACGCAGCTGACCTTTTGCAATCGCAACTTTCAGCGACAACGGCCGCAAAAAGCGGAAACGATAGCGCCTGGATGCCACTTGCCGCGTTCGAGGCACAATGTGAAGCCTGTATCTTTCACGATACAACAAGCGAGGTTAACAACATCAAAGTGCCAACCCTATTGACAGTAGGCATGTACGACATTTTCACGCCGATGCGGTTTTCTGAATACCTCCATCAACGAATCGAAGGCAGCAAATTGAAAGTCTTTTCCGGCGGTGGCCATGTGCACCATTGGGAAGCCCTAGAAGAATTCAACCAGGCAACCACGCACTGGTTATTGGAGAACTAAGATGATTCGATTCGGTTGCCAAACTTATACGTGGCTTATGTCTGGCGATGCTTACAAGGCCGAATCCCCCACATCCTGTCCATAGGAAAGCAAGCTGGCTTTGCGGGGCTTGAACCCGAAGTTGTGATGCTGGGAGACCTGGCAGATCCTCTGCTGGCAAAGGACGCTGTTGCAGCGTCGGGCATCGAACTTGGCGCGATCTGTTTGGTGCAAGATTGGCTGGGCGCACCTGCGTGAACGACAGAAGAACTTGCTTCACTGTGTGAACGCTGTGGCCCAAAGAGCCACTGATCAAGGTATACCGTGCACCTACCACCCGAATTCGCCCGCAGGCGCGGTGTTTCGTATCGCGGACGATTGCGAGATCTTGCTGCAAGGGCTGCGGCCCGATCTAATTGGCTACGCGCCTGATTCAGGGCACATTGCGCGTGGTGGAATGGATCCTCTGCAAATCGTGAAGCAATACCGGTCGCGGGTAAACCACGTGCACTTCAAAGACATGTTCGCCGACACACGGTGGGCCCCGATGGGCGGCGGTGTGATCGATTTCGCGGGCATCGTCCGCCATCTGCGAGATACCAACTACGCGGGCTGGATCATGGTTGAAGACGAATGCGAATTGGCCGAGACCGAGCCGGATGCGGCGACGATCGGCAATGGACGATACGTTAACAGCGTGCTGGCACCGCTGGCGCGCGAAAGCCCCGAAGCGAAGTGTGTATAGTGATTGGACTTGCTTGTCACGTAAAGTGCGCGCAACTGTTACTACAATTTTCCCAGGTGTGGGAGAGCAGATTCCGCTAGGGCGTCC
>Ga0105048_10005602_pt1 | contig 20268 bp, 18 predicted proteins | sample MAT05_FD_78382 | JGI IMG/M metagenome (GOLD analysis project Ga0105048, IMG submission 78382) | Freshwater microbial communities from Lake Fryxell liftoff mats and glacier meltwater in Antarctica - MAT-05 | ecosystem: Environmental > Aquatic > Freshwater > Ice > Liftoff microbial mat | place...
GGCAGGTCTCTTCTGAGCACGGCTCCGCTCAGATCAAAAATGCCGCCTTCCCTTGTTTGTGGGACCAGGTCGCGGACCGCCTCCGTATCCACGGGAGCGGATTTTCCAAATGCGGTCTCCAGCTTTTCGAGTTCGCTGGCCATCTGGGCAGTGTCCAGGCCCACACGTGCGGCCAAAGTCTCCACGGCTTCCGGGCTGAGCTTCAGCCCGCGCTCCCTCGCCAACCCGCCCGTCCACTCAATGAGCGCTTCCTCGCCTCCCCGAAAACCAAAGTCCGGCACATCCACCACCTCGGTCTCGCAGAGCTTCACAAAACGTTTGTAAGCCGAGCGACGTTTATCTGCCCCGGGGGCACTCATCAAAAATTCCACGCCCTCAGGCAGCCCGCTTTCCAACGTGTCCGCAAGTTTCTCCAGAGCGGCGAGCACAGTTTCGGAGCGCCCGGTGACCGTATCCGCCAAAAACGCCGCACTTTTCAGCCAAACCAGCTTTTTCCCGCCGAGGAAGGGCAATGTCATCACGGCCCCGAGGGCTGCCTCCACCTTGGCTGCTGCCGCATCCGCCCCATCCACCGCTCCATCAACAATCTCCATGCCAAAAGCGTCGGCTCCCGGGGCCAACTTTTCGGACAACTTCTTTGCTGCCCGTTTGACACCGGCCTCATCCGACCCGGCCACAAAATAGCAGGAGGCCGACTTTTGACTTTTTGCTTTTGCCATCAACCCGGAAATCTAGCCTTTGGCAGGGCTCTGCCGCAAGCGGGTAGTCTTATTATCAGGCAATTCTTATTTTGAGTGAGCGGGGCCGAGTCTTTCCTGGGAGCGGCGAATTTATTCGCAGGACCAAAAGAGTGCCGGGCGAAGCCCGGGACACAAGCACGGCGAATGAATTCGCCGCTCCCAGTGCGGAGGCTCGTCATTTTTACAAAGTGAGAATTGCTGCTTGCTATCAGGCCAGCCGCGCAATTTTGCGAAAATCTTCAAGACGAGCTTCAATCTCGGCGGGCGTGACAGTTTTCAGGCGTTCGAGGCTAAAGGCTTCCACATTAAAACTCGCGAGCACACTGCCGCGAAGGACGCCTCCCCGCAAGTGCTCGAAGGTGACCTCTGTTGCTTCCAAGCCAGCCAGGTATCCTGCCAAGCCTCCCGCAAACGAATCCCCGGCCCCCGTGGGGTCATGAATATCTTCCAAGGGAAAAGCCGGGCAGGAAAAAAATTCACCATTCTCTCCAAAAAGCAGACAGCCGTGTTCGCCCTTTTTCACGGCAACGAATCGCGGGCCAAGATCCTGCAATTTTTTTCCGGCGCGGATCAGGCTGGTTTCGCCCGTGAGCTGACGTGCCTCGCCATCGTTCAGAATCAGGAGATGAACCCTTGCCAGCAATTCGATGAGACGTTCTTTCGCAATGTTGATCCAAAGGTCCATCGTGTCCGCAATCACAAAACGCGGAAGCCTCACCTGGTCGAGGACAAGGTGTTGAAGTTCCGGCGCGATGTTTGCGAGCAACACAATCGGAGTGTCTTTGTAAGACTCGGGCAGTTCGGGTTGGAAGTGTTCAAACACATTGAGTTCCACGGAGCGGGTTTCCCGCGTGTTCAGATCCCAAAGATATTCCCCCGACCAGCGGAAAGTCTTCCCCTCCTCCACCTTCAACCCCGTCAAATCAATATTGCGGGATTTTAAGAGGTCCACATGTTCCTCAGGAAAATCCGTGCCCACAATCCCCACCAAATTCACAGGGCTGAAAAAACTGGCGGCCACGGCCCCGTAGGCCGCCGATCCACCCAACAGGTTTTTTTCCTCCGCCAGGGGAGTTTTGATATCATCCAACGCAATCGACCCAACAATAAGAACTGACATAAGCGGGAGAGTGTGGAGAAGAAAGCCCGATGACCGCGAGGAAAAAATCGCGGGCCTCGAACGATGGGGGTACCCGAAATGTGATTGAAGGTCATGGGGGCGCCCTCGCCCTGCTGGGGAGTCAAACGTCCTATCACATTGCGTGTGCGTCTTGCCAGCAGGTGGCCGGGGGCGACCACCTTCCGACCTCGCTTCGCGAGGGAAATTTCCCGCCGCAGGCGGGGCGCCCTCGCCCTGCCCATCAACTTGAGCTTGGAGTAATATCCGCTGGCACCCAGCGCTGGATGGCATTTCGGAGCTCAATCAGGGAGACTGGTTTGGCCAGCACTTCATCCATTCCGCACTCCAGACAGTGGTGGTTATGTTCCGGGGTGACGTGTGCGGAGAGGGCGAGGATCGGGATGCGTTGGGAATGCCCCTTCTCCCGCTGCCGGATTTCCTTGGCGCACGCATAGCCATCTAAAACCGGCATCTCGCAGTCCATGAAGATGAGATCAAAACCCGAGAGGGCAAGCGCAGCGAGGGCCTGCTGGCCATCTGCGGTGACAGAAACAAGACACCCCATCTTGCGGAGCAGGAGAGAGATCACCTTTCGGTTGGAGGGGTTGTCTTCCACGACTAAGACGTTCGGGGGGGTTTTCCAAGGGATGGCTTCCTGACCAACTTTGGGCGGGCTTTCAGCAGACTCCGGCATGCCAGTGGCCTCTTTGAGCGGGATACAGAACCAGAATTTTGAGCCATCGCCGGGCGTGCTTTCGACCCCAAGGATTCCCCCCATGAGATCCACCAGCTCTCGGCAGATGGCCAGTCCCAACCCCGTGCCTCCAGGTCTTCGGGAGGCACCCACGGGGCTCTGCTCAAAGGGCAGGAAGATGCGCTCCGTCTCTTTGAGAGACAGGCCGGAACCTGTGTCCCGAACATTGATTTGCAGGCCAGCCCCAATGTCCTCTTCCCCGGCCCACCGCGACACCCTCACTTCCACCTCCCCACAGACCGTGAACTTCACGGCATTGGAAACCAAGTTGAGCAGAATTTGACGGATGCGAGAAATGTCGCCCACCCAATACCCTCCGGCATCGGGATCGATCAAACGGGTAAGGGTGGTCTCTTTGTTATCAACAATAATGGAAAACGGAGCCAGTACCTCGTCCAAAACGGTTTCCATGTGGAAGGTCTCCTCGTTGAGGGGCATCTTGCCAGCCTCCAATTTGGAAAAATCTAAAATGGTGTTGATGACATCAAGAAGATGCTCGCCAGCACGCTGGATCATTGTCACAAGATCACGTTGGGCCTGATCCAGGTTTGTCTCAGAAACTAATTGCGCTGGTGCCAGGATGGCGTTCATCGGAGTTCGGATCTCATGGCTCATCCGTGCCAAAAAATCGCTTTTCGCATAGGCAGCCGCCTCGGCCATTTCCAAGGCGATCCGGCGCTGCTCGGCTTCCTGCTTTTTAGAGGTCGTGTCAATGATAGTTCCCGCTCCCCCGATGATGTCTCCGCCAGGGCCTCGCAGCGGGGTCTGGGAAACCTGCACCCACCGCACATCACCGCCGGGAAGCACAATGCGCAGCTCTGATTCGAAGGATTCGTTGTTTTCAAAAAACCGGTGAACCATCCCTAACGTTGCCGCTTGGTCGTCAGGGTGAATCCTCTGCTTGCAGTGCTCCCACTTGGGTTCCACGGACCGATCAAAATCCAAGATTTCGCTGGCGACGTTATTGAGGGTCAGACGCTCGCTCTCAAGGTCAATCTCCCAAATTCCAATACGCCCCACCAACGTCGCGGCTTCCAGTCTGCGCTGACTCGCGATCAGGTCGCTTTGGGCATTCTTGATTTTGTCGATATCCCGGATTTGAGAGACAAAATAGTGAATATTGGAAGTGTGGTCACGAACACCGGAAACCGTGAGAAGCCCCCAAACCGGGTGCCCGGATTTACGAAGATAGCGTTTCTCGAGGGTGTAAGCTTGGATCTCACCTGCCAACAGTTTGCGGGCCTCATGAAAATCGGCCTCAAGATCATCCGGGTGCGTGATGGCTTGAAAATCCAAGGCGAGGAGTTCTTCCCGCGTGTAGCCTAAAAAATCACAGAAGGCCGGGTTCACATCAAAAATCGCGCCCTCCATGGACACAAAAACCATCCCGGTCTCTGAGCTTTCAAAGGCATTATTCGCCTGAGGATCTTCCGACCATTTCTCAGAAGCGGCTTCTTCGAGTGGGTGGGAATCCGGCGCGGACTGACTGATGTCGGAAAAATTCGTCACTGATGAGCGATTACTCTCCACAGCATAACACCGCTTTCGGCTTCCACAAGATTTCAGAATGCCTCGAAAAGTGGTTGCTGCCGGGGGCTGGGGCAGGGACAATAGGGGTTGAGATATGATAACCCGGATTTTTGCGATTTCCAGAAACACTCTGATTGAGCTTGTTCGTCAGAAGGTTTTTTACATTCTCCTGATTTTTGGCCTGTGCGCCATCGGGAGTTCGATCTTTATGGCCAAGCTTTCCTTCCAAGAGGAATTCCAAATGCTCAAAGACGTCTGCCTCGGTGCCATGTCGATTTTTACCTCGATCCTTGCGATTCTCGCCACCGCAAACTTCCTTCCGAAGGATATGGAAGACCGCACGATCTACACCCTGCTTTCAAAACCGGTTCCCCGTTTTGCCTATCTCATGGGAAAATTGGGGGGGATTCTTATTCTTTTGGGACTTTTCACTTTGTTAATGTCTGCCGTGTTTGTCCTGGTTTTGTGGCTTCGCGAGACGGCGGTGATTTCGGAAATTCAGGGGCAATTTCAAGGGGTAGAAGCCTCCGAGGAGGCCCGGGCCGCCATCCAATCCGTCAGAGACTCCACGTTTAACGTGAACCTTATCCCGGGGATCTTGATCATCTTTGTCAAAGCCGCCCTCCTCGCTTCCATGACTCTTTTTGTGTCAACATTTGCCACGTCTGCGCTGTTTACGGTCATGGTTAGTGCAGCGATTTATTTTATTGGCCACCTCCAAGCCACGGCACGGGAGCATTGGATGCAGGGCATGGCTTCTGTGGAGTGGTGGCAGACGATCATGGTGGGTTTTGTGGCACTCATGTTTCCCGACCTTCAGGCCTTTAACCTCACAGATGACGTGATTGCCGGGGCGATGATTCCCCTCACGCTTTTCCTCCAGACGTTTGCCCTGGGCGGCGTTTATGTGGTTGTCTATTTTCTGCTGGCCTCCTTTGTTTTTTCCATTCGGGAGTTATGATTCTCCGCCGTCTGATTGCCCTCGTGCTCCTCGCGGTGTTTGGTGCCGTCAAGATGCCCGTGGAAACATCTCTCGATGCCGCCCAGAAGTCAGCACTCCTGCGCTCCACGGCTCTTGATCTGGATCTGCGGGAGCAAGTCGGGCAGATGGGATTTCTGGCGGCACTTAGCGGCTTTCGCTCCCCCTTGGCGGCCGTTCTCTGGATTGAGGCCCACACCGCTTGGGAGCGCACTGAGTGGGGACGCATGGCTTCGTTGTTTGACACGGTCACAGGGCTGCAGCCGCGCTCCACGCTCTACTGGGATATGGCTGCATGGCACATGGCGTGGAATGCCAGCGTGGCTGCACTGAATGATGAATCTGTCCAAAGTGAAGCCCTGCGGCAGCGGAATCAGCGTCAGTATTTTGAACTCGGCAAAGGAATTTTGGAGCGAGGAATTCGCAATAATCCCAACAGTTCGTTCTTGCATGAAAGAATGGCAATTCTTTTGCGGGATAAGTTTGAAGATCACTGCGGGGCCGCTGAAGCGTTTTCCAAAGCCGCCGAACTTCCCAACGCCGCCCCTTACGTGGCCAGATTTGCTGCCTATGAGATGGCCAAATGCCCCGGACGCGAGCGCGAGGCTTACGATCATCTGCGGTCTCTTTATGAAAAGGGAGAAAGTCAGCGACTCCCAACCCTCCTGACCCTTCTTCAGGAAATGGAAAAGAATCTGGATGTTCCGCCTGCTGATCGCATAGAATCCCCGAAGTAACTTCTCCCATGCGATTTGCAATCTTCGGCGATATTCACGCCAATCTTCACGCTCTCCAAGCGGTTTTGGAGGACAGCAAGGCCCAAGCCTGCACCCACCACGTCTGCATGGGCGATGTGGTTGGTTACAATGCCTACCCCCACCACTGCGTCGAGCTCATCCAAAGCCTCGAATGCCCCGTCGTCAGAGGCAATCACGATGAACAAGCCTCCATGCTTGGCGAGCAGGAAGGTTTTAATGCGCTGGCCGAAGAGGCCATCAACTGGACTCGCAACCAACTCTCCGACAAAGAAAAAGAGTGGCTCCGCTCGCTCCGATTGCAAAGACAAGTCCGGGATTTTACGATTGTCCATGCCACCTTGGATACACCCTACAAATGGGGTTATATCTTCAACCAGCTCGATGCGGCTGCCAGCTTTAGTTATCAAATGACAGCCCTGTGCTTCATCGGCCACACACACAGCCCCAAAGCTTATGTGAGGGATGGCAGTGTGCGGACTATCCCCTTTGAAACCATCCAGCTCACACCCGGCCGAAAATATTTGATCAATGTGGGCAGTGTGGGACAACCGCGGGATGGAGACTGGCGGGCCGCTTATGCGGTGTATGACACTAACACCTCTGAAGTGACCCTTCGCAGGGTGGAGTATGATGTCCATAGCGCCCAGCAAGCGGTCTTAGCTGCTGGTTTGCCAAAAAAACTCGCCGAACGGCTCGTGGCCGGCAGGTGAGCACGTCCTCACGCCTTTGGGAATACTCGTCGCCCCGGCGGGTGCTTTTGGTGAAGCCTGGGTCCATGGGCGATGTGATCCATTCGCTGCCTGTCGCAGCGGCCCTCAAACAGGCATGGCCCGCCACCGAAATATCCTGGCTCATCGATCAACGATGGGCCCCCCTGCTTGAAGGCAATCCCCACATCGCGCGGACAATCATCTTTCCAAGGGAGCGCTTCAGGGGACCATCAGGGTTGCTCCGGGCGATTCCTTGGATGTTTTCTCTTTCTGTTGGAAAACCCAATCTCTGCATCGATCTTCAAGGCCTCCTCCGCAGTGCGTTGATGGCCAGGATCTCCGGGGCCGCTCAGATTGTGGGGCTCTCAGACGCCCGGGAAGGGGCCCGGTTTTTTTATACCCACATTGCAAAAACCAAGAAATCCGAACATAGCGTCTTGCGGTATCTTCGGGTGCTTGAGGTTCTGGGTTTACCCGCCCCAAAAAGCCCGGAGTTTTGGTTGCCCGAGGGCAAACTCCCCTTGGGTGTTCCCCAAGAGCCCTTCCTTCTGATCCACCCCTTCGCAAGGGGACAAGGAAAATCTCTTGCCCCGGACGCGCTGGCCGCGCTCTGCGACGCCCTGTCGCCATCGAGAATTGTCCTTGCCGGAGGGCCAAACCCTGCCGCGCCCGAGGCGCCCCACATCACCAACCTGCTCGGCAAAACCACCCTCTCCGAACTCATCGCGCTCATTCGGCAAGCCACCTGTTTGATTAGTGTGGACAGTGGCCCGGCCCACATCGCCGCCGCCGTCGGAACGCCTCTCCTCGCCATCCACACATGGAGCGATCCCACAACGGTTGGGCCCTTCTGCGAATCGTCATGGATCTGGCAAGGTGGAGAAATCCGCAAACAAAACCTCGATTTTTTAACCCTCCTCCCAAGGCAAGAACCCGGCATCAATGACGCTAAGGCCATCGCAGCCCATGTTTTGTCTGTGACCTAAAATCGCCTTTTTACTCCGCGTGCGTGCGGCTCCACTGACGCAGCCGCAGTGCATTCAGGCGGATGAAGCCGGTGGCGTCATCCTGATTGTAAGCCTGGGTGGGGTCGGCTTCCATGGTGGCAATGTGCGGGTTGTAAAGGCTGTTCGGACTCTTGAGGCCGGCGGCGATGATGTTGCCTTTGTAAAGCCGAAGGCGGGCCGTGCCGGTCACGTTCTGTTGAGAGTGGTCCACAAACGCTTGAAGACTTTCGCGTTCGGGAGCGAACCAAAAGCCATTATACACAAGCTCGGCGTATTTGGGGATCAGGGAATCCCGCAAGTGCATTACTTCGCGGTCCATCGTCAGGGACTCCACTTGCCGATGCGCCAAGTGCAAGATGGCGCCTCCGGGTGTCTCATAGACACCGCGGCTCTTCATGCCCACAAAACGGTTCTCAACCATGTCCACCCGCCCGATGCCATGTTTTCCGCCCAGCACGTTGAGGGCGTTCATGACCTCCAGCGGACTAAGCGCCTTTCCATTGATAGCCGTGCAATTCCCTTGCTCAAATTCGAGCTCGACCAATTCGGATTCATCCGGCGCATCTTCAGGCGCCACACTCAACTTATACATGTCGCGGCTCTCTGGCGCGCTCGCATCAAACCAAGGGTCTTCGAGAATCCCGCTCTCAAAGCTGATGTGAAGGAGGTTCCTGTCCATCGAGTAAGACTTCTTGGCGCTTGCCATGATGGGAACGCCATGCGCCTCGGCGTAGGCAATCATCTCTGAACGACCAGGGAATTTTTCCCGGAAACGAGCATCCCGCCACGGCGCAATGACGTCCAAACCCGGAGCCAGCGCGGCGGCCGTCAGTTCAAACCGCACTTGATCATTCCCCTTACCCGTGGCTCCATGCGCAATCGCGACCGCTCCCTCACGCTCGGCAATCTCCACCATCCTCTTCGCGATCAACGGCCGGGCGATGCTCGTGCCCAAAAAATACTGACCCTCATAAATCGCCCCGGCCCGCATCATCGGATAAATAAAATCCCGCGCAAATTCTTCCCTAAGATCATCCACAAAACACTTGCTGGCTCCGGTGCTGAGAGCTTTTTCCTCCAAGCCGTCCAACTCCTCCGCCTGACCAACATCCGCGCAGAAAGCAATAATTTCTGCCGAGTAGGTTTCTTTCAGCCAGTTAAGAATCACGGACGTATCAAGCCCGCCGGAATATGCGACGACAATTTTCATGGCCCCCTTCAATACACGACTCTCCCAAACGATGCCAGCACCCGTTCCTCAAAAAACACGCACAACCCCTTACGGAGCGGCGATTTCAATCCCTGTCTTTCCCACCCGCCAAAGGCGGCAATCTAGAGTCAGCGAATGAATTCGCCGTTCCGTTCCGTTCCGGTCTTTAAAAGCTCCACGTGTCACGGTTCGTCAATCCTGGTGGGCCAGGCTGGCTGCAAGGAATCCGCGAAAGAGCGGATGCGGGGCATTAGGTTTGGACTGGAACTCGGGATGGAACTGACAGGCCAGGAACCACGGATGTTTTTTGATCTCGATGATTTCCACCAACTGGCCATCCGGGGAGGTGCCGGAGATCACCAAACCTTTTTGCTCCATCGCATCACGGTAGGCCATATTGAATTCGTAACGATGACGGTGCCGCTCATGGATTTCCGAACTGCCATAGACCTGATGGGCCAGCGTGTTTTTTCCCAGCAAAGTCGGCCACATTCCCAAACGCATCGAAGCCCCCTTGTGGGTGACATCCCGTTGGTCTTCAAGGATACAGATCACGGGATGTGGCGTCTCCGGATCGAATTCCGTGCTGTTCGCATGCTCGAATCCGCAGACATGACGGGCAAACTCAATCGTGGCAATTTGCATACCAAGACACAGGCCAAGGAACGGGGTCCGGGATTCACGCGCAAAGCGGGCCGCCTCAATTTTGCCTTCGATCCCCCGGTCGCCAAAACCTCCCGGAACCAACACCCCGGCCACACCTCTCAGATATTTGTCGGCCCCCTCCGTGCCGAGATCCTCCGCATCGACCAGCACCAGATCGCAGCCACAATCATGGGAAGCTCCGGCATGGGTGAGGGATTCATAAATGCTCTTGTAAGCGTCCTGAAGCTCGATGTATTTGCCCACCACCGCAATGCGCACCCGCTTTTTGGGGTTCACAACCCGATTCACAAACTTGGACCAATCCGCCAAATTGGGTTCTGGAGTGTGCAAGTCCAAGGATCGACAGACAATCTCATCCAAACCCTCCGCATGCAGATTGATCGGTGCTTCGTAAATCGTGTTCTCCACATCTCCGCCTTCAATCACCGCCTCCACAGGCACATTACAATACAGGGAAAGTTTTTCCCGTACCTCTATGTCCAGCGGCATCTCTGTCCGACAAATTAGCACATGAGGCTGAAGGCCAATCTCCCGCAACTTTGCCACGCTTTGCTGCGTCGGCTTGGTTTTTAATTCCCCGGCTGCCTTGAGATAAGGCACCAACGTCACGTGCATGATAATCGAATTCGTGGCACCCACTTCCAATTGGAACTGACGGATCGCTTCCAGAAATGGCAGCCCCTCAATGTCCCCCGTCGTTCCCCCAATCTCACAAATCAACACATCCGCCCCGGAGGCTTCCCCAAGCTCGCGGATGCGGCGCTTGATTTCATTGGTCACATGAGGAATCACCTGCACCGTCCGCCCGAGATAGTCCCCGCGCCGCTCATTCCCGAGGACCGTCTCATAGACCTGACCGCTTGTGATATTGTTCTGCCGCGTGAGCACACAATTCGTGAACCGCTCGTAGTGCCCGAGATCCAGATCCGTTTCCGCCCCATCCGCCAACACATAAACCTCGCCATGCTGAAACGGACTCATCGTGCCTGGATCGACATTCAAATACGGGTCCAACTTTTGGAGCGTCACTTTCAGCCCGCGCCTCTCCAGCAATGTCCCCAATGAAGCCGCCGCCAGACCCTTGCCAAGCGAGCTAACCACGCCTCCTGTCACGAAAATGTATTTCATGGAAAAGCATCCTATCGACCGCGCCAGGAAAATCCAGCATCCCGCACAAAAGTTTTTGAGTCTTCCCATTTGACCTTTCCGATCAAAACGTTATAATCCTCCCTCCAATCAAGCAGCCGTAGCTCAACTGGATAGAGCATCTGATTACGGATCAGAAGGTTCGGGGTTCGAATCCCTGCGGCTGCACTTGTTCCTTGTTGGACCAAGCCTCTTCTGTCGGGGATGAGAACCGAGGTTCGACCACCAGCGCGTTAGCGCTTCCCCATGCGAAGCCAAATTCGTGGAGCCTGCTCAGCAAGATGCTCCCTAGGGCTGCACTTGTTTCGGAATGGACGAACTTTGCTCTGTCGGAGAGAAAAGGAAGTAGAATTGGGCGGGCTCGCCGAACCAGAAGGGCAAGTTGGTCTCCCAAGTGTTGTTGTGCAGGTTGAAGTGCCATTCTCCGTTGTGCTCCCATGGTATCTGGGAATGGACGCGGCCTTTGTCGTCGCCGGAGCCGCCCAAGGCTTGGGAGGGCTGATTGCGTGGAGGCTGTCACATCGCCATAAACACAAAAAGAGCATGAAACCCCGATTAGCTGAGACCGAGAAATCCGCCCTTTCCGCCGAGCGAACCTCCCGTCTGCATGGTACAGGTGTAACGCTCAAACGGGAAATTGATCGGGCCCAAAATTTGAACCCTGGAAGCGCTGGCGTTTCGAGGGCTTCCTTGTTTCCGGCCACTTCTGGCTGTTTTGGGAGATCAAACCCTTTTGGTGCGTATTTTCAGAAGGCGTACTTTTGGACAAGCGCGGCGATTTTCGCGGGCTTTTCCGGTCACCCTATGACCACCGATGACCATTCGCTTATGACATGGCTTGGCCCTGCAGATCTGGATGACCAGCGCCTTGTGGGGATGGCCTTTGCAAAGTGGGTTAGGCAGCACTTCGATGCTTCCGCCCCGCCCAGTTTCCCTTCTGCCAACCTTGGCAAAACGGCCCCCGCCGAAATCCTGCCGTCCTTCCGTGCCGCGCAATTCTTCGACATTGCCGCGGTCGCTGACAGCGTCGGCACAGGAGATACCCGTCCCGCTGACGTGCGAATTTTCCAATTTCTCCGCTGGCTCGACCGCGCCCGCGAGGCCAACCCCAACGTCTCACTTCCCGTCGGGGCGCTTGGCAGGTAGAAGCCGGCTGCCTGCGTTCGAGGCATAGAATCCCTACTTGGTGCTTGTGAAAAGTTCCGCTTCATCGCATAGATTTCCAGGTCAGCATGGAAAACTTGATTCCCAAAATTTGTTCCCGCCTTGGCATCCTTGTGCTGATGGGATGTGTTGGTGGATGCACGATCCCTGAGCATGGGAATTCCCTTGAAGATGCGGCGTATGCCACGGTTTATTTGGGACCGGACGGACGCATTGTCCAAGATCCGCGGGCTGCAAAGCTCAAATCCAAGAGAAAAGGCAAAAAGCTTTCGTCCGACCGAATCCCCACCCGCCAGCCGGAAGAAGGGTATTGGCGGGGCGATGGTGCCAGCGGTTCCCCGTCCATCAATATCAACCTGGGGGCGCAGAAAGCTTATTTTTACAAGGGGGGAGAACTTGTGGGAATGAGCCCCATCTCGAGCGGACGCGAGGGCTACTCCACCCCGGCCGGCCGGTTTGGTGTGACCCAAAAAAATGCGGACCATGTGTCCAATCTTTACGGAAATTATGTGGATGATGCCGGCAATGTGGTGGTGGCCAACGTTGGCGTGAATCGAGATCGCCGGCCTCCGGGAACCCGTTTCCAGGGAGCACCGATGCCGTATTTTTTGCGTATTGTTGGAGCGGTGGGCATGCATGGCGGCTACCTGCCGGGATATCCCGCCTCCCATGGCTGCATTCGACTGCCCATGAACATGGCGCAGATCTATTACGAAAATGCCCCGTATGGGACACCTGTGAGCGTCACTTACTGATCCAACTCTGGATCAGGTCCTTTAAGTGGATCACTCCGTCCAATCCCACGGTGGCAAGCAGGTAAATGATGTAGCCATAAAACGCGACGGCAAAAATGCCGAGAAGAAACGCCAACAAGGCAAATAAGCCGTCATCTTCGGTGAGGCCGACGCCGATCAGAAAGATGACCATCGCCGGAAACGTGTTGGTGAGCGGGATGGGAAGGATCATCAAGCAGCTCATAATGAGGGTCAGCCATCCGAGCGCCGAACGCCCGGCTGGTTTACCAATCCATGCCATGCGGGGATGAATGAACCACTCGATTTTGTGGAGAAAACCATTGGCGGCACCAAACAATTTTTGCGCCGTGGAGAATCCGAGTTTTCGGCTCATGGCAAATTTGGGGAGCGATGGGCGCTCGCGAAGCAGGATCATCTGAACACTCAGAATGGCCAGCAGGATTCCGAAAGGCGTGCTATACCCCGCGGCTGGCACGGGAAGGGCGCTTGGAAGCGACAAAATGGCCAGCAGCAGCCCAAACGCCTTATCGCCAACCCCCCGAAACACGCCCTCGAACGTGAGGCTTTCGCCATTGGCTTGCTCAAGAAGAGTGTCCAAATTTGCTGAAAGTGATTTGCGGGATTCGGAATGCATGGGCCTTGGGATACCCCACATCCCCCCCCTCGACAAGAGAAAGCGGCTCTCTCCATGCTTGCCAGCAGCTTTCCCTTGAATTACAGTCCTCCCATCGGCGCGTTCGTCTAGGGGTTAGGACACAGCCCTCTCAAGGCTGGTGCACGGGTTCAAATCCCGTACGCGCTGGTGAAAAGTGCGCTGATCTTCTTGAAGCGCGGACGACTCAAGCGCCCCTCGCGACAGGCCCTGTGGAGGGTGCTGACGAAAAGAGCCTTTCAGACGCAGGACGAACCGATACCGCGGCTTATGGATCTTGCGCTTGTTGAAAACTTTTCGGGCTCATTCCGGTGAATCGGCGGAAGACGGTGGCGAAGTATTGGGAGGTTGAGAAGCCGAGGTCGAATGCGATTTCGGTGATGGATTTTTTCCTTTGGAGAAGTTGGCGTTTGGCTTCATCGATCCGGGCCCGGAGGACAAATTCGCCGGGTGGGATGCCGGTTTCCTGGCGGAAGCGGGCTTTGAAGCGTGCTTCGGACAATTTGGCCATTCCCGCGAGAGTGGGGATGCCGAGTTCCCCACCGGGGTGGCGCGAGATGTGGTCGAACACGGGAATGAGCGAACGGGCTGGCACTTTGGCAGGTCCCGCCCGCTCGCACGCGAGTGCTTCCAGCAGGAAAGCAATCGCATGGTTCGCCAAGGCGCATGAGCGCAGCGGTCCACCGCGATCATGGTAAATCCGGGTGAAGGCATCGAGGTGGTCTTTCATTTTCGAAGAGCCGCGAAAGTGCCGTCTTGCCAAACCGCTCAGGGCGCGTGCCATTGCGCGGCCCTGCGAGGTTGGTAGCCCAAGGAAAGATTCGCCCTTCTCCGGCATAACCAAGACCATCCAATAAAGAATTCCCTTTTCCTCGGGCATTCCGCCAGTGCTGTGGCCTTCGTTCGGAAATGTGACAAATACGTCTCCTCCGCGCAGCGAGTAGAAATTCCCGCCGACGCGGTAGGTTTGACGGCCTTTAACCAGGAAACAAATCTCTATGGCGTGGCGGTGTTTGTGCTCGCGCAATCCGGATTTTGCAGACGTATAATTGTAGCGCCCCAGTTGAATCAGTCCGCATCGCTCCGAGGAGGAGGGTCGCATGACAATTCTCGGGAGCGCAAAAAGATGCCGGGTATCGGACATGTTCGATTTTGTATTGCACGATGGGAACGAAAGCAAATCTTCTGAGTTTCTGTCAAAGTGCTCTCATGCACATCCCCGACAAACTTGGCCCGGAGCCTGAAAGCCTTGCCGAATTCACCTTCAAGGAACGCAAGACACCAGTCATTGACTGGTATCGCACCCCGATTCCAAAGGACAAATTCAAAACGCTGCACAAAAAAAGCAATCTCAAGGGAGCGATTCAGACTCTGGGCTATCTGGGGATCCTTGCGGGGACCGGACTTTCGGCACTTTATTCCTTTTGGCACTTTCCGTGGCAGGTCACGGCGGGGTTGGTTTTTTTGCATGGCATGGTGACTGCGTTCATGATTAACGGGGTCCATGAACTCGGCCACGGCACGGTGTTTGAAACAAAGAAACTGAACCGCTTTTTTTGTCATCTCCTCGCCTTCCTTGGTTGGATCAACCACGAGACCTTTTACACCAGTCATACCCGCCACCATCGCTACACCCTTCATCCGCCGGATGATCTTGAGGTCGTCCTGCCGATCCGTCTGATGATCCGCCACTTTTTCATGGTGGGTTTCATTGACCCTGGCTTCGCGTGGAGAACCCTTCGGACAACTTTCCGGATCGCGTGCGGAAAGTTTGAAGGTGAGTGGGAACTGACGCTTTATCCGCCGGGGAACAAAGCCGGACGCGCGGTTCCGATCCGGTGGGCGCGCATTCTGATGTTCGGACATGCGCTAATCGCCGCAGCAGCGATCGCCTCCGGGCAGTGGATCATCGTGCTGCTGGTCACGCTTGCCCCGTTCTATGGAGGATGGTTGTTCTTTCTCTGCAACAACACCCAGCACGTGGGGCTCCAGGATTTTGTGCCCGATTTCCGTTTATGCTGCCGCACCTTTACTCTGAGTCCGCTGGTGAGGTTTCTCTACTGGCAAATGAATTATCACACCGAGCACCACATGTATGCAGCCGTGCCCTGCTACAACCTCGGACGCCTGCACGAGTGCATCCGCCACGATTTGCCGCCCTGTCCAAAAGGACTCGTCGGCGTCTGGAAACAAATCGCCGCCATCCAGTCCCGGCAGGAGCAAGATCCATCCTACCAATATCAACCCGAGTTGCCTCCCCTTTCTGGACCCGTGCGCAGCAATGCATAACTGAGCGCTCTTTTTTCAAGCTTACCGCTAACTTCCGCTGGACAATTGCCCGGCGAGTTGAAAATCCAAGGCTGTCAGTCCTCCGGCGCTATGTGTTGAGAGGGTGAGATGCACCTTGTTCCAACGGATATCGATGTCCGGGTGGTGGTTGGCTTCTTCTGCCAAGGTGGCCACGCGATTCACAAAGGCGATGGCCTCGGAAAAGCTACGAAATGCGAAGGTGGCCGCAATCGCTTGGCCTTCCAGTTTCCATGGGGGGAGGGTCTTCAAACTTTCTTCAATTTCTGACGTGGTGAGTAGCATGTTATGTGGTGGTTTTGCCCCAAGGGCCGGTGATGGCAAGCGTGTAGCCTGGGCTTTGCACGTTGACAAAAAGGGTAGAGCCATCCGCTGAGAAGCAAGCGCCTGCTAATTCCCGACCAGCCTGAGGCTTCTGCGCAATCGCATAAAGCCGACCCTCCGGGGTCACTCCGATCAAGCGGCAATGTTTTTCGGTGTCTTCGCAGAGGATGAGATCCCCCCATGGGGCGACTGCGAGATTGTCACAATGACTCAGGATGGCACTGTCATTTGGCTCAATGAAGAGCTCCAGGCTTCCGGGTTGGTCTTTCTCGGCCGCGGTGCCCTCCATAGGGCTGGGTTGGTAGCTAAACACTTGGCCCCGGCGCAATTGACCGCCGGTTGTCATCGCAAAATAAGCGGCGTCATTCCCCCACCAAGCACCCTCGCCCCGGGCGAAGACCGCCGCCCCGGCTTTGGCCCCGCGCAGTCGCAGGTCGTTTTTGGGGTTATCAATGTCCTCCACATCGATCCAATCCACAGCAAACGCTTTGCCGACTGGCATAGCTGGTTTGCTCCAATTCCTTGTGTCCGCCGACTTCCAATCCCGGATGGCCAGAGCTTGAAGGCGCCCGCCCGCCGCGAGTTTTCCGGGCTGATTGGGGAGGAAACGATAAAGCAGGCCATCACCGATATCCTCGGTTTGGTAAACAGCACCGGAATTCGGATGAATCGCCACGGCCTCATGACGGAACCTGCCCATCGCCTTCAGGGGAATGGGATCCACCAAGCCTGGCTCGGCAAAGGCTGGAACCTCAAAATTATAACCGTGGAGTTTCTCCGCGTGTTGCTCGGGGTCATCGTTGACTTCCTCGCAGGTGATCCATGTTCCCCATGGCGTTGGACCACCAGCGCAATTTCTTACGGTCCCCGCAAGACTCAAAAAATGGGTCTCCAATGTTTGGGTGGCGGTATCAAAAACCAAGGTGGTCGTCCCGCCAAGGTTCGGTTCAATGCCCCCACCGCGATCATAGATCTTTGAGGGCGGCACGCGGTCGAGGAGGGCGTTGGCTGGCCCGAAGGGGCTCTCATTTTTCCAAGCACTCTCAATTTCATGGTTGCGAACAAGGATCGTTTTTCCATCAGGCCCCGGAAAAGCAGCCATTCCATCATGTCGTCCCGGCACAAAAAACCCATCGGTCATACGTTCGCCGGTTTTTGAAAACACGGTGTATCGAAAACCGGCTGGCAGCCGAATGATGCCGGCCGGGTCATCAACGAGTGGTCCAAAACCTCCCGCAAAAGTTTCTGTGGCATAGGCCGGGCGACCAGCCAGCTCCCTCAAGCCCAAAAAACCCAGGGAATACAGGCTGGCTGTTTTTAAAAAATGCCTGCGGGTGTTTTCGATCATCATCAAGATTCCAATACATCACAAATGTGTGGTTACCGCCAATGACGAATGCCGAAACCCGCACCCCAGACCGAGCGGCATGAGAGCTTTTGAAAATCTTGGCTGTTCAATGCGTGGCCTGTCCGCTAAAAAAGCAAAATGAAATTCTCCCATCTGGTTCTCGCCACTGCATTTTCCGCACTCATGATCCCACAATCCGCATCCGCCCAATCCGCTCTCGAAAAAGGCCAGGCCTTTCTTGAAGAAAACGCCAAAAAGCCCGGAGTCGTTCAGACCCCCAGCGGCCTCCAATACAAAATCCTCACCGAAGGCAAAGGCAAGTCGCCCAAACCCTCGGACACAGTCAAAGTGAATTACCGTGGCACGCTGCTTGACGGCACGGAATTTGACAGCTCTTACAAGCGCAATGAGCCCATCGAATTCCCACTCAACCGCGTGATTCCCGGCTGGACTGAGGGTTTGCAACTCGTCAAAGAGGGCGGCAAAATTGAACTCTATATTCCTTCAAAACTGGCCTACGGCCCCCGCGGTGCCGGTGGAGCCATCGGCCCTGACGAGACACTGATTTTTGAGATCGAGCTTCTTGAGGTGAAGTGAGCTTCGCAAAATTTTCCATTATTGGATTTCCCTTGTGGGGCCGCGATGGGGAGTCATAATTGGCGGTCTGCCAAATATGCCAAACACGATTCTTGTAGGAGCCCAGTGGGGAGATGAAGGAAAAGGAAAGATTATCGATTATCTGACCGAACGAGCCGATATCGTTGCCAGAAGCCAGGGCGGAAACAATGCCGGCCATACGGTCATCGTCGGAAAAGACAAATATGTTTTGCACCTTCTCCCCTCGGGAATCCTGCGCAAAGACAAAGTCTGCGTGATTGGAAATGGGGTTGTCATCGACCCCGTCGATCTCGTTCGCGAAATCGAAGGCCTCCGGGCTCGACGCATCCCCGTCAACAAAAACCTCGTCATCAGCGACTGCGCCCATGTTGTTTTGCCTTACCATCGTCAGATCGACGAACTTCGCGAAAAGGCCAAAGGCCGTAAAAAAATCGGCACGACCAAACGCGGAATCGGGCCTTGTTATGGTGACAAAGTTGAGCGCATTGGATTGCGCATGGGTGACTTGCTGGATGACGCCAATTTGCTGAAAAAGCTCAAAAGTCGGATCCTCGAAAATAATCGCATCCTCAAAGCCATGGGAGGCACGCCGCTCAATGCCAAAGCGGTGAGCCGCGATTATTTGGAGGCCGCCAAAAAACTCCGTCCTTTCATCACCAACACCGTGGTGTATCTGCACGAAGCGATTCAATCAAAAAAGAGAATCCTCTTTGAGGGCGCTCAAGGCACGTTTTTGGACTTGGATCACGGCACCTACCCCTACGTGACCTCATCCAATACCACCGCCGGCGGGGCCTGCACCGGCACCGGCGTCCCGCCTCACCGCATTGACCGCGTCATGGGGGTCATGAAAGCCTATACAACACGTGTGGGCGAGGGGCCCTTTCCAAGTGAGTCCCCGGAATTGTCAGATCGCCTTCATGATATGGGCCGCGAATTTGGGTCAACGACCGGTCGGGCCCGGCGCTGTGGATGGTTTGATGCGGTCGCAACCCGCTATGCGACCATGATCAATGGCATTGATGAAATTGCGGTCACAAACCTCGATGGTTTGGATGCGCTGAAAACCATCAAAATCTGCGTGGCTTACAAGGTCGGCAAAAAAACCGTGGAGGTTCCGCCTTCTGATGTGTCCGAACTCCTACTTGCCACCCCCGTTTATATCGAATTGCCAGGCTGGCAGCAAAACACCGCCGATATCAGATCATTCGATAAATTGCCTGCCCGCGCCCGCACGTACCTGAAAAAGATTTGTTCTCTGACCGGAGCGCGATTGAAGCTTGCCAGCGTGGGTCCCGATCGTGACCAAACCATGGTCGTCCCCTGATCGCCTCGCGATCCTGAATGAAAGCCTCACCCCACCCCAAAAAGCCCGTTCCCCGTCATGTGGCAATCATCATGGACGGCAACGGGCGGTGGGCACAGAAGCGGGGGCTGCCCCGCCTGGCAGGCCACGAGCAAGGATCCAAATCCATTCGAGCCTGCGTGGAAGCCGCCATCGAATCCGGCGTCGAATTTTTAACCCTCTACGCCTTCTCCTCGGAAAACTGGAAGCGCCCGGCCGCCGAGGTGGAAGGCCTCATGCGTCTGCTCGAACGGTTTTTGGATGAAAAAGTGAAGGAGATGCAAAAGGAAGGCGTGCGACTGCTCACCATTGGCCGTACGGCAGACCTTCCTCCCAACTGCCAGCGCAAGCTCCGCGAAGCCATTGCCGCCACCTCAGCAAACTCCCGGCTCACCGTCGTCCTTGCCCTGAGCTATAGCGGGCGTGATGAAATCGTGGATGCCATGCGCGACCTCGCCCGAGAGGCGGTTGCTGGTACCATCTCGCCCGATGACATCGATGCTCCCCTCGTGGCTTCAAAACTCCACACCGCTGGAATCCCGGATCCCGACCTCCTCATTCGCACATCCGGCGAGCTCCGTGTGTCCAATTTCCTCCTCTGGCAGCTCAGCTACACCGAAATCCACGTGGCCGCGGAACTTTGGCCCGACTTCGGCAAACAAGAGTTTTTTGTGGCCCTGGAGGACTACTCCAAGCGCAGCCGGCGCTATGGAGGAATTTAGTGGCCATTCGCCACGCGATCTCCGAAGGCCTCCACGCAGCAAAAAAGAACCTGCTGCCAGGCCTGCTCGTTCAAGCCCTGATGCTGGTTTTTTTTACCCTCTACCTGTCCCATGAAGGCACCCGTCTCGTGTTGGCCCGGCTTGCCACCGTCAAAGAAGAATCCGGGTTTGCCTTCGCGTTTGTGGGGTATGTCCTCGCTGCGGCCCTCCTCCCCGAACTTCTCAAAATTGCCTTCTTCCAGAACCTGCAAATCAAACCCGCCAATCTGCGGAATTTTTTGATCGCCGCCCCATTTTGGGGAGTTATTGGAATCATTGTGGACGTGTTATACCGCGCCCAGGCCCTCTGGTTTGGAACAAACACCGACCTTGCCACCATTTTGCCCAAAGTGCTCATAGACCAATTCCTCTAC
>Ga0105048_10005603_pt1 | contig 20266 bp, 22 predicted proteins | sample MAT05_FD_78382 | JGI IMG/M metagenome (GOLD analysis project Ga0105048, IMG submission 78382) | Freshwater microbial communities from Lake Fryxell liftoff mats and glacier meltwater in Antarctica - MAT-05 | ecosystem: Environmental > Aquatic > Freshwater > Ice > Liftoff microbial mat | place...
CAGAGGTGCTCAACTATCCGGGCAATCTCGCCACAATCACGAACTATGACTTCGCCTTCGGCTACTTCGGCGGTGACGTCAATATGGATGGCAAGTCGAAGTACGATGCCCCGGATGACGACCTGGGTGTCATCTACTTCACGGTATTGGATTATCCGGATAACGACACCTTTGCGACCGACTACAACTTCCTCTTTGAGCAGGTTCCCACCCCGAGCACGTTGGCCGCGGACACCGATCCCGCCTACTGCACATCGGCCGTTGCCGCCCTGCCTCCGACCGGGGGCGGTGCAACCACGCCCGCGCTCGTCATCGGCGGCACGCTTCTCGCCGCCGGCCTGGCGATCGGCGTTGTCGCGGCAGGAACACGTCGCCGCGCAGACGTTAGATAGCCCACGAACTCCGCCGCATTACAGACACGCTTCGCTGACAGGGCCGACACCGGTGTCGTCGGCCAAGCTGAGCCTGCACCACCAACCCGCTCAAAGAAGATGAGGCACGTCGCACACTAGGGTCACGCACCGTAACCCAATAGGATCCGACTGCAGACACTTCATGAGGGGGAACGCCCGTGTGGTCACGACTCGGCGCCGGAGCGGTGCTACTCGCGGGGATGACCGTGCTGGCACCGCCGGCAGCCGCCTTCGCAGAGGATCCGGTGGATCTGGGCGGGGCATACGTGCTCGATCGAGTGGGTGCCGTAGCCGGTGACGAAGCCCGGGTGCAGGCCGCGCTCGATGACCTGTACGAGCGCGCGAGCATCCAATTATTCGTGGTCTATGTCAGCACCTTCGCGAACCCGACCGATGCCGCGGAGTGGGCGGATGCCACGGCAATCGACAACTCGCTCGGCCAAGATGACCTCCTGCTCGCCGTGGCACTCGACGACCGCGCCTACGCCTTCTCTATCGACGACGGATTCGCGTTGTCCGATTCGCAGCTCGACCGCGTCGAGAAGTCGACGGAAGCGGAGCTGGTCAACGACCGGTGGGCGAACGCTGCCATCGCTGCAGCGCAGACCATCGCTGCAGAGGCGACGGGAGTGGTGGGGCCTAGCGTTCCGGACCCGGGCGCTGGGCCCGGCGCTGACCCTGCCGCGCCTGCCGCAGACGGCACCAACCTGCTCCTTCCCCTGATCGGTGGCGTTGCCGTGGTGGGTGGCGGAATCTTCATCTACTCGCGCATCCGCAAGCGCAACGCAGAGGGCAACGTCACCGCCGTACCAGAGCAGATGACTCAGAAGCAGCTCGACCAGCGCGCCGGATCCCTGCTCGTTCAGCTCGACGATTCCCTTAAGACCAGCGAACAGGAACTCGGGTTCGCGGTCGCCCAGTTTGGCGAGGATGCCACCAAGGAGTTCACGGCAACTGTCGCCAGCGCGAAGCACAAAGTCACCGCCGCGTTCACGCTCCGGCAGAAGCTCGACGATGCCCAGCCCGATACCGGTCAAGAGAAGCGTGAGTGGACGACCCAGATCGTCCAGCTGTGCGAGGCAGCCGATGCCGAACTCGACGCACAGGCCGACGCGTTCGATGAGCTGAGGCAGCTGGAGAAGAACGCTCCCGCAGCGCTGGCCGAGGTGCGCACTCTCGCGGCGACGACATCCGCTCGTACCGAGCCGGCGAAGGCGTCGCTGAAGACACTGGACGACACCTATTCCGTCGCGGCAATCAAGCCCGTTATCGACAACGTGCAGCAGGCCGACAAGCTGCTCTCGTTCGCGACCGCCGCCGCTGATAAGGCGCAGGCATCGATCGCGGCCGGCAATGGCAGCGAGGCCGCGATGGCGGTGCGCGGTGCGCAAGCCAGTCTCGGCCAGGCCGGGCAACTGTACGACGCCATCGAGACGCTCGCGGGCGATCTCGTCGACGCGAATGACAAACTCGTAGCCGCCATCGCCGACACAACTCAAGACATCGCGGCCGCTCGCGCGCTTTCGCAGGATGCCGCAAGCGCGCCGCTTGCGCCGATGATCGCCGCGGCTGCCGCCGCGCTGGCAGCGGCGACCGCGCAGGGCAACCCGATCGTGAGTCTCGCGCAGATCGAGAAGGCGAACGCCGAACTCGACCGTGTCTTTGATGGCGTGCGGGATACGCAACAGAAGATCACCGCCGCGACCGCGCAGCTCGACGGTTCGATCACCGCGGCGCGCGCACAGATCACGAGCACGATGGAGTTCGTGAGTACCCGACGCGGCGGGGTCGGCGCGTTGGCGCGAACGAGGCTCAACGAAGCGAACAACCGGTTGGGGCAGGCCGTCGCGCTGGCGACATCCGACCCGGTTGCCGCCCTGAACGAGGCCCAGCAGGCCAACACGCTGGCCACAACGGCGCTCGGCATGGCCCGCGCCGACGTCGACAGCTTCCAGGCTCGCGAGCAGTACACCGCCTCGTCCGTTGACGGTTCGGATGGGGCCGACCTTGGCGGCATCCTTGGCGGCCTGTTTGGCGGCTCAGGCGGGGGCGGCAGCTACCGCCCCTCGCGCAGTTCCCGTTCCGGTTCGTTCGGCGGAAGTTCGCGCAGTTCGCGCAGCAGCGGTCGATCATCGGGTGGTGGCGGTCGCAGCCGCGGCGGTAGGTTCTAGATGCAGACTTCGACACGATTCCTCTCAACGAAAGGCACGACGAATGGCTAAGCAATCAATCCTCGGTCGCATCACGCAACTGCTGAAGGCAAACATCAACGCCCTCATCGACCAGGCTGAAGACCCACAGCTTCTGCTCGACCAGCTCGTGCGCGACTACACGAACTCGATCGCCGAGGCCGAGAGCGCGGTCGCCCAGACCATCGGCAACCTCCGCCTCATGGAGCAGGATCACGCCGAAGACATCGACGCCGCGAGCGACTGGGGTCGTAAGGCTCTGGCCGCCAGCGCTAAGGGTGACGAGCTTCGTGCAGCGGGCAACGCCGCCGACGCGGACAAGTTCGATAACCTCGCGAAGGTCGCCATTGGCAAGCAGGTCTCTTCCGAAAACGAGGCGAAGGGTGTGGAGCCGACCATTGCGTCGCAGACAACCACGGTCGATCAGTTGAAGAAGGGCCTCGACGGAATGCGGGCCAAGCTGAGCGAGCTCACCTCCAAGCGCGACGAGCTCGTCGCCCGCTCGAAGACGGCCGAAGCACAGCAGCAGGTGCACGATGCGGTCAAGTCCATCGACCTGCTCGACCCGACGAGCGAGATCTCGCGCTTTGAAGACAAGATCCGTCGCGAAGAGGCGAAGGTGCTGGGCCAGCAGGAACTCGCGGCCTCGAGCCTCGACGCACAGTTCGAGGGTCTCGAAGACCTCGGCAAGCAGGCCGAAGTCGACGCGCGCCTCGCCGTGCTCAAGGCTGGCGGAACCACGCAGGCCATCACGCAGTAGCCGCGACCGCAGAAGGGCGGTCGACTTCGGTTGACCGCCCTTCGTCGTCTCCGGAACATTCCCGGCTGGCACGCCCGTCGCGACCAGCCCGCGTACGGCGTGCGCCAGACCGCGCAGGAATTGCGCGATAGTGTCGCCAAGGCTACGCGCTAGTGTTTCTGCCATGCCCGCAACATTCGTCGTCGTTCCGCAGTGGCAGGGATCCGGGTCCTCCCGGGCGATGCGTTTGGTTGACGGCGCCGAGGCGATTCGCGGTGACCTGCCCTCGGCGACTACTCGCACGATCGACGTGCCGCTCGAGGCCGGAGACGAGCAGGGCACGTCTGTGCACCGGTTCAGCTCGATCGCGCTGGTACGCGATCGGCTGGCCGAGGCGCTCTCGAGTATCGAGGGCACCGTGATCACCATCGGCGGAGACTGCGGCGTCGAGCTCGCGTCAATAGAGCGGGTACTCGACACCCGCAACGATGTTGCTGTGGTCTGGCTGGATGCCCACCCCGACCTCAATACACCCGAGTCGAGTCCGTCCGGGGCATTTACGGGGATGGTGCTGAGAACGCTGCTGGGTGACGGGCCCGACCGACTCGTTCCGGCGTCCGCCCTGAACCCGCAGCGGGTGGTGTTGGCAGGCTCCCGCTCATTCGACCAGTGCGAAGACGAGTACATTGCCGCCAACGCTGTCACCACCATCGGAGTGACTGACTTCAGCGCAGCGAGCCTGATTGCCGCCGTCGAAGCGACGGGGGCGACATCGGTCTACGTACACATCGACGTCGACGTGCTCGACCCGAGTGAATTTGTGGGTGTCGGCTCTGCCGAACCGTTCGGTCTGTCTGCGGCCGACCTTGTCGAGGCGGTCAAGGCGCTGCTCGCCCGTTTTCCGCTGGCGGGCGCCGGAATCACGGAGTTTGCGCCTGCCACCCCCAGCGACGCCGTCGAAGACCTGCCAACCATCCTGCGACTGGTTGGCGCGCTCGCGGCTGGCAGCTAGCTACTTCGGGGCGTCGGCGACCTGCACGCTTACGGTGAAGTCGGTGCCGTCGACGGCGCTGATTGTGACGGGCGACTCGTAGATCTCGCCCGTGGCCGGGTCGGTCAGCTCGCAGTCGAACTTCGCACCCTTGGTAATCGTGACCTCGCCGGTGCCGCAGTCGATGTCCGGACGCGAACCCACCTGGGCCTCGAGGGCGTTCTCGGCGGTGTCGGCAATGACCTCGGCGGTCGAGGTGAGCGTGATGCCGCCCGTGCAGCCGCTGAGCAGCGCCGTGGTGGTGATGGCGAGAGCCACAAGGGGTGCGGTGCGGATCTTCACGGGGCCTCCAGCGGTCGATTCCCTTCGAGCATAGGGCCGATCTCGTAGGGTGGAGTAATGAGCAACGAGGCCGAGAGAATAACCGTCGAGCGCGACGGTGCCGTACTGCTGATGGGTTTCAACCGCGTCGACAAGCGCAACGCGGCCGACCACCTGCTGCTCAGCCAGCTGGCGGCAGCCTACGGTGCACTAGAACGCGATCCTGACCTGCGAGTGGGGTTTGTGTTCGCGCACGGCGACCACTTTACGGGTGGGCTTGACCTCGCTGATGTGGGCCCCCGGATCGGAGCAGACGGCCTTGATATGGTGCCCGACGGCGGCATCCACCCCTGGCAGGTTGCGGGTCAGCAGCTGAGCAAACCCGTCGTTATCGCGGTGCAGGGCACCTGTCTGACTCTCGGAATCGAACTTGTACTCGCGAGCGACATCGCGGTCGCCGCCGACTCGACGACGTTCGGGCAGATCGAAGTGGGGCGGGGCATTCTGCCGTTCGGTGGGGCGACCATCCGGTTTCCCCGTGCAGTGGGCTGGGGCAACGCGATGCGCTGGATTCTGACCGGCGATTCATTCGACGCCGCAGAGGCGCATCGCATCGGGCTCGTGCAAGAGGTTGTGCCGCACGGCCAGCAGCACGCGCGCGGACTCGAACTCGCTCACCGGGTCGCAGCCCAGGCGCCGCTGGCCGTGCAGGCCGCGCTGGCGAACGCCCGCATCGCCGTGCGAGACGGGGATGCCGCGGCCGAGGCAGCCCTGCAGCCCGAGCTCGTGCGGCTCGTCCGCTCCGAAGACGCCCGCATTGGCATGGAGGCCTTCCTTACCCGCACGCCCGCGCAGTTCATCGGAAAGTAGGACGCCATGACCCAGTACGACGTAGTGATCATCGGAGCCGGTGCCGTCGCCGAAAACGTGGCCGACCGTGCCGTGCAGGGCGGACTGAGCGCGGTGCTCATCGAGAACGAACTCGTGGGTGGGGACTGCTCGTACTGGGCCTGCATGCCGTCGAAGGCGCTGATTCGCAGCGGACTCGCGCTGCGGGCGGCCCAACGGGTGCCAGGCGCCACCGAGGCCGTGACGGGAGCGCTCGACGTGCCCGCCACCTTTGCCAGGCGCAACAGCTTCACGCACGACTGGGATGACCAGAGCCAGGTCGACTGGGTGTCGGGCGCGGGCATCTCGCTCCTGCGCGGGCACGGGCGCCTCAGCGGCGTTCGTGAGGTCACGGTCACCGCTGCCGACGGCTCAACGACCATTCTCACGGCGAAGCACGCCGTGGTTGTCAGCACGGGTTCCGACCCCTTGCTTCCCGACATCGAGGGGCTCGCTGAGGCCAACCCGTGGACGCCACGAGACGCCACCAGTTCGCAGGTTGCTCCGAAAAGTCTGGCGATCCTCGGCGGTGGCGTCGTGGGAGTCGAAATGGCGACCGCTTACGCCAGCTTCGGCACAGCGGTGACGATCATCTCCCGCGGGGGCCTTCTAACCAACCAGGAAGATTTCGTTGCCGACCTGGTCACCACCGGCCTGCGTAGCCTCGGAGTCGAATTCGTGACGGGATCCCCGAGTCGCGTCGAACGAAGCGATGACAGCATCTCGGTGTGGGTGAACGGCGACCCGATCATGGCCGAAGAGCTTCTCGTCGCAACGGGCCGAGTGCCCCGCTCGAGCGACGTCGGACTCGACACCGTTGGCCTCACGCCCGGCGACTGGCTCGACGTCGACGACACGCTGCTCGTGAAAGGTTTCGACTGGCTGTACGGCGTCGGTGACATCAACCACCGCGCCCTGCTGACCCACCAGGGCAAGTACCAGGCGCGGGCCGCCGGGGACGTCATCGCGGTGCGCGCGCACGGCGGAACGGTGGATGACGCACCCTGGGGTACCCACGTCGCGACCGCAGACCACGCCGCGGTGCCGCAGGTGACATTCTCGGAGCCCGAAGTGGCCTCGGTTGGGCTCACATCGCAGGCGGCGCGTGCTGCCGGGCACGACATCCGCGTCGTCGATTACAACCTGGGTTGGGTTGCGGGTGCAAGCCTTCATGCCGACGGGTACGAGGGACAGGCGCGCATGGTTGTCGACGAGAAGCGCGGAGTGATCCTGGGGGTCACATTCGTGGGCCAGGACGTAAGCGAGCTCGTCCATGCGGCGACGATCGCGATAGTGGGCGAGATCCCGCTGGCCCGGCTCTGGCATGCGGTTGCCGCCTACCCCACAATCAACGAGATCTGGCTGAGGCTTCTCGAGACGTACGGCCGACCGACGCCGTAGCACTGCCGGGCGTTTAGGGGCTGTTAGCGAGCGACTCCCGCGTAGACACCGAGCAGAGATGCGGCGGTCGAAGCCCAGGTGTACTTCTCGGCATGGGTGCGCGCGGTTCGGCCGAGTTCCCGGGCACGCTCGCTGTTCTCGAGCATGACGGCAATCTCGGTCGCCCAGTAGCGCGGATCCCGGGTGCCCAGCAGCACGCCCGAAACTCCGTCCGCGACAGATTCAGACAGCCCGCCCGAGCGGTAGCCGATTACCGGTGTTCCCGATGCCGCCGACTCGAGCGCGACCAGTGCGAACGTCTCCGAAAACGACGGCACGATAGTTACGGATGCAGCAGACAGCAGGTCAGCGAGCGTGTCTCGGGGCAGCGCGCCGACAAAACGCACATCGTCACCGACGCCCAGAACGGACGCCAACTCCCGCAGTTCGCTGACGAAGAGTTCATCCCCCGGGGTGACCTCACCCGCGATGACAAGCACGGGCGCCCATCCTCGCAGCGCGTGCAGCTCGGCGAGCGCCCGCACGGCGAGTTCGTGGCCCTTGAGTGGCTGCACCCGCCCGGCGAGCACAACGAACGGGCGATCAGGCTCCAGGCGCAGGGCGGCGCGCACCCGCTCGTGCACCTCTACGGTGCGCGGCGAGAAGAGCCCGAGGTCAACCCCGGGCGGCACGATCCAGGTGCGGTCCGCGGGAGCACCAACGGCGTCGATAAGTGCCGTGGCTTCTGCCGATGACGAGGCAATGAGGGCATCCGCCTGGTTCGCGATGAAGGTCTCGCTTCGCACGCGGGTGACCGGTTCCCTGTGGTGGCCCGGGGCGCCATCCAGGCCTGCATCTTTCATTGCCGCGAGCGTGTGAAAGCTCTGCACGAGAGGCACGCCGAGTTCGATCGACACCGGGAGGCTCGCGATGCCGCTCAACCAGTAGTGTGCGTGGATGATGTCGTAGCCGTTGGGTGACCTGCGAGCGATCGCAGCGACACCCTCGCCAAACTCGTCCGTGACCTCGCTGAGGCGTTCTTTGGGCAGCGGACCCTGCTCGCCGGCTGCCAATTCGTGAAGTGTCACTCCGGGAATCAGCAGCGTGGAACCGGCCACCCCGACCGCTCGAGTGATGAGGTCGACTTCGACACCGCGAGCGGCAAGTTGCTGCGCGATGCTCATGATGGCGACGTTCATCCCTCCCGCATCCGCCGTTCCCGGCTGGGACGCCGGAGACGTGTGCATGGAGACCATCGCCACGCGCTCGACCACCATGCACTCACTGTATTGTGCGGAGTATGGAGCAGGTCAGTCCTCACGGGGAACGGGGAGTTGTCAATCGGCTGAGGCGGGTGGGTTGGTTGAAGAAGCTCATGCTCCATCCTGTGGTCGCTAGGCCGGGCTACTGGTTCGCGACGGCCAGCGGGCTGTTCTGGGGTGCGATCCTCGGCCGCTTTCACGTGAGTCGCCGGGGTGGCGTGATTGTGGCGAGCCGCCTGCCGAAGTGGGCCTTTGGGCGCGGAGGCACTACGGTCGGCGCGGTGTACCTCACGACGAACAACGTGAGCGCGAGCATCCTCGAGCATGAAGCGGTGCATCGCGCACAATGGAAGAAGTACGGGCTGGCGTTTATCCCGCTCTACATCGCGGCCGGGCAGGATGCCCGGCGCAACCGCTTCGAAATCGAAGCGGGACTACACAAAGGCGGCTACGTATGACACGCACGATCGTGATAACCGGAGCGAGTTCGGGCATCGGTGCCAACGCTGCGGGCCGCCTCGCCGCCGCCGGGTGGGATGTCGCGGTGGTCGGTCGCAACCCAGAACGCACCAGAAGCGTGGCCGAAGCCGTCGGTGGCACGCCGTTTCTGGCGGACTATGACCGGCTCGACGATGTGCGGAAACTGGCCAACGAACTGGCCTCCCGCTACCCCCGTATCGACGTACTCGCCAACAACGCGGGCGGACTGATCCACGAGCGCGGGGTCTCTGCCGATGGACACGAGCGCACGCTGCAGCACAACCACCTCGCCCCGTTCCTGCTGACGTCGCGGCTGATGCCGATCCTTCAGGCCAGCGGTGCGCGGGTGATCGGCACGGCAAGTGTGGCGAACAAGTTTGGACACCTTCGGCTTGACGATCTGGAATGGACTAAGCGACCGTGGCTGGGCGGCTGGCGCGCCTATGGAACGAGCAAGATTGCCACGATCCTGTTCGCCCAGGAGCTCGCACGACGCACAAGCCTGACCGCGTATTCGTTTCACCCCGGCTATGTGTCGACCAGTTTCGGCGCCGAATCGCCGCTGGTCAAGTTTGCAAACTTCGTCTCCCGCAACTCGCTGGCAATCTCTGCCGAGCAGGGTGCGACGCCCCTGGTGCATCTGTCGACATCGGAGGACGTTGGCGTGCCTAACGGTACATACTTCGATGGCCTCAAGCCATTCGGACGAATCGATGCCAGCGGGCTTAAACCCGGTGTCGCCGAGGCGCTGTGGGACGAAACCGAGAAGCTAGTTGGAGGTCAGTAACCGAGCGGGGCCGTCCGCCGCGATCCACGCGTAGACGGTGCTCTCACCGAATCTCGCAGCACCTTTTCAGCGGTCCGCGCCACAACGAGCGTTCCCGGGCTAGCCTGACAGCATGACAGCGACCACCCGCTCGACCGCCGCCGTCGCCGCGCTCCTGGCTTGCACCATCCTCGCCACGGCCGGCGCGTGTGGCGGCCCCGCGCCCGAGCCAGCCCCCACCTTCTCTTCCACAAGCAGCACGCCGGGCGCGAGCGCCGCGCCAACACCCACCGCAACGGCTGGCGAGTCAACGGGGGTACCCGAGGTGCCGATTGATTGCGACACGATCATTCCGCAGTCGCGCCAGGACTCCCTTGCCGGAAGCGGACTCACGCTCACCCCGCCAGCTGATTTCTTCGCGAAGGTGGCATCCGAGGGCCAACCCAGCGTGTACAACCTGTTCCAGGCCAATGGCGGCATTGTCTGCGCGTGGGGCAACGGGTCCGAGGTCGTATCGGCGTACGGATACTCTCCGCTGCCGACCGAGCAGGCCGAGAACGCGGCGGCGCTCATCCAGGGAAGTGACCCCTATTCTGTAAGCGAATACGCGGGTGGAACCCTGTACACGAGCCAGATGGACGGCAATCCGTTCACGTTCTTCCTCATCGTGGACACACACATTTACCTGGCGACGACGACCGAGATTCTCGACGAGCTGAAGACGGCGATCTCCTAACTACCACTGCGGTGGATGACGGCGCTGCCACAGCAGTCGTCGCTCGAGTTGCGCACCGATCGCGAGCAGTACGTCTTCACGTCCGGGTCGCCCGATGAGCTGCACCCCCATGGGCAGGCCGTCGGCGGTGTGTGCGACGGGCAGGCTGATTGCGGGAAGTCCGCTGACGTTCACGAAGCTGGTCCACGGCGTGTACTGGACCTGCTGCTGAAAATTGTGCTCGGCATCCGTGTGGTCAAACCAGCCGATGGGGCGTGGTGTCAGCGCGAGCGTTGGGGTGAGCACGGCGTCGTAGCCTGCGAACTGGCGGATGACACTGCGCTCGAACAGCGCGAGCTGCTGCAACGCCGTCGCGAGGTCGCGCGCGCCGAGTGCACGCCCGCGTTCGACGAGCCAGCGCGTGAGTGGTTCGAGCAGATCGAGCTGGTCACCGTCCGCGGGGATAGTGGATGCCGCGCCCTGCCACACGCGCGTGAATGCCGGCGCATAGCTCGCGTCGGGTTCGAGCGCGAGATGCTCGATGCCGTGACCGATCGCGTCCAGCTCGGTGATCGCGAGTTCGAGCGCGCACGCCGCCTCCGGTGACACCGTGATCTCGTACGCGCTATCCCACGGCGACGAGGTCATGACACCCAGCTGGAATCGGCCCTCGCCGCGGATCGCGGCATCGAGCAACGCGCCGCCGTCCCACGTCGGCGGACCGGTCGCCCACGTGCCGACACCAGCGCCGCTCAGGGCGTCGAGCAGCAGCGCCGCGTCCGCGACGGTGCGAGCAATAGGCCCGCCGGCCACGAGGCCGCCAAGCGACAGGAATCCCGAACTCGAAGCAACCCGTCCGCGCGAGGGCTTGAGGCCCACGAGCCCGGTCGCGGCGGCCGGGATGCGAATCGACCCCCCGCCGTCAGAGCCGGGTGCGAACGGAAGCAAGCCCGCCGACACCGCGGCCGCCGCTCCCCCGCTCGAGCCTCCAGCGCCCAGGGTGAGGTTCCACGGCGTGCGAGCCGGTTCCGCCACGTGCGACTCCGTGTAGGCCAGCATCCCAAATTCGGGAGCGTTGGTCTTGCCGAGGCTGACGGCGCCCGCCGCGTCCAGCACCTGCACGATTTCGTCGGAGTGCTCGGGCACGAAGTCCGGGTCGAGCCGCGACCCAAACGTGGTGCGCACACCCGCGCGGTGCCACAGATCCTTGTCGCCAATCGGCAGGCCCCAGAGCGGAGCGGCCTTCGGCACGGTTGCCTGGAGCCGTGCGGCTGACTCGAGTGCGGCATCCGGTGTCACTGTCGTGAAGGCGCCAATCGCCGGGTCGATGCGTTCGATGCGATCGAGGTAATGGCGTGCCAGTTCGACGGGCGAAACCTCTCCCCTGCGAAGCCAGTCGAGCTGCTCGAGCGCGGTGAGGTGGTGAAGTTCGAACACCATGCGAGCCTAAGCCTTGACCCGAGTGTCGTTGGTTAGCTACTGTACCAACTAACCAAACAACCGGAAGGAGGGTTACATGGACGAATCACGGCCGATCTTCGTTCAGATCGCAGAGCAGATCGAGAACGACATTATCAGCGGACTCATGGCAGACGAGACCCAGGTTCCTTCGACCAACGAATTTGCGGCGTTCTATCGCATCAACCCAGCGACCGCCCTCAAGGGCGTGAACCTGCTCGTTGATCAGGGAATTCTCTACAAGAAAAGAGGGATCGGCATGTTCGTAACCGACGGCGCACGGGCACAGCTCGTCGCCAAGAGAACAGACCAGTTCAGTGCCGAGTTCGTGCGACCGCTGATTGCGGAAGCAGCCAAGCTCGGCATCACCTCGGCACAACTGACCGAGATGATCAGGAAGGAAGAGAAGTGACGAACGTCATTGAGGTCTCGGACCTTACCAAGAACTTCGGCAGCCTCGCGGCCGTGAACTCCGCGACCTTCACCGTCTCGGAGAACAAGATCTACGGCTTACTGGGTCGCAACGGGGCCGGCAAGACAACCCTCATGCAGCTCTTGACCGGCCAGGACTTCGCAAGCTCGGGCACCATTCGGGTGTTCGGCGAATCCCCGGTCGAGAACGCCCACGTGCTCGAACGCATCTCGTTCATCAAAGAGAGTCAGCGCTATCCAGACGACTTCCGTGCCAAGCACGTCTTCAGGACCGCACCATGGTTCTTCGCCAACTGGGATGCCGACTTCGCTTCGCAACTGATAGAAGAGTTCCGTCTACCGCTCGACCGCAGAATCAAGAAGATGTCCCGAGGGCAAGTGTCGGCCATCGGAGTGGTAGTCGGACTCGCCTCGCGCGCCCCCCTCACGTTTTTCGATGAGCCGTACCTCGGCCTCGACGCCGTCGCTCGGCAGCTGTTCTATGACCGTCTGCTCGAGGACTACGCGCAGCGCCCGCGCACGGTCATCCTCTCCACCCACCTGATCGACGAAGTCGCCAACCTGCTCGAGCACGTGCTCGTGATCGACCAGGGCCGCATCATCATCGATGAGGATGCGGAGAGCCTGCGCGGCAGCGCGACGGCAGTCGTCGGCACTGCGAGCGCGGTCGACGCGTTCGTGGGCACCCGTGAGGTGTTGCACCGTGATGCGATTGGTGGCCTCGCCTCCGTGACGATAGCCCGCCTCGACCGGGCCGAACGGGAGGCCGCCGCAACCGCAGGGCTTGAGCTCTCCGCGGTCTCGCTGCAGCAACTCATCATCCGTAGAACGAACACGAGCGAGAAAGAGTTTCAGAGCGCATGAGCACCGTACTCCCCGCCCCCTTCACGCCGGCCACACCGGTTGGACGCATTATCAACGTTGTCAGGCTGCACCTGGCGAACCCGTGGACCACGATCTTCATGCCCTGGATTGTGCTCTTCGCCGTCTTTCTCGCGAACCTAGCGATCTGGTGGATCATCTACACCGCGGCCGGCGGCGCCACCGACCCCGAGGTCACCGAGGGGCTCCAATACAGTGGCGCCACCAGCTGGATCTTTGTCTACATGATCGTCGTGGCGGCCCAGGCCATGAGCGTCACGTTTCCGTTCGCACTCGGATTCGGCGTGACCAGGCGCGACTTCTATCTGGGCAGCGCGGTGACCTTCGTGCTGCTGTCCGCGATGTACTCAATCGGTATGACCGTCCTGTCAGTGGTGGAGGACGCCACCAACGGCTGGGGCATCGGCGGCCGGATGTTCTCTGCGGTCTACTTTGGCGATTCGTGGCCACAGCGCCTCTTTATCTACTTCGCGATCTTCCTGTTCTTCTTCTTTGTAGGAGCCGCGATTGCCTCGATCTGGGTGCGATGGAGGGCCACCGGGCTCACGGTGTTCTTTATCGCGCTTGGCGCCCTCGCTGTCGCTGGCGTGGCACTGGTGACCTTCACCGCGAACTGGGCCAGCGTCGGCGGATTCTTCCTCCGGGCGGGCTTCATCGGTTCGTTCGCCTGGAGTCTGGTGCTCACCGCCCTCGCAGCCGTAACTGGGTTTGTGCTTCTTCGCCGGGCGACACCCCGCAACTAACTGGTACGTTTGTACCAGAAACGGAGAACTCATGGGCTACCTCTTCCTCGCGCTCGCCATTGTCGGTGAGGTCATTGCGACCACCTTTCTCAAACTCACCTCGGGCGAGAAGGCGGTGTGGTGGGCCTACCCCATCGTTGTCGTCGGCTACATCTTTGCCTTCGTGATGCTGTCGCAGACGCTGTCGAAGGGGGTTCCGCTGGGCATTGCCTACGCGATCTGGGCCGGCGTCGGAGTTGTGCTCGTCGCCATCATCAGCTGGGTGTTTTTCCACGAGGCGCTCACCTGGCAACAGCTGGTCGGCATGGCTCTGGTCGTGGGCGGCGTCGTGCTACTCGAGGCCGGCGGCAAGCACGCGTGACCTTCACTGCCAAGGGAGAAGTGCGACGCGAGGCGCTTCTGGATGCCGTGCTGCGGGTGCTCGAGTCAGACGGGCCGGGGGCGGTCACCCACCGGGCGGTCGCAACCGAGGCCGGGGTGCCGCTGTCTGCCGCAACCTACTACTTCGCTACTATCGACGACCTGTACGTGAGCGCCCTGAAGCGCGCCGCTTCCGCGCAGGCCGAGCTGTTTCGCTCACTCGGCGAGAGCGGTATCGACGGATTCGCCCGGGCGCTGTACGACTTCGTGTACGTGCACCGTGGGGCGGCGATCGCGCAGTACGAACTCATGTTTTTGGCCATGCGACGACAAAGCCTGCGCGCGGATGCCGAACTCTGGTACCGAGCACTGGAGCAGGCGATCGATCCGCGACAGTTGCATCCGCGGCGCACGCGCGTGGCGTCGCTCGCCGTCGACGGCCTTCTACTGCGAATGCTGTGGATCGGCGAACCGAGCACGGTGCCCGGCGTGGTCGATGCTCTGCGGGAGATTACTTCAGCGACTTCTGCATCAGCACCGTTCCCAGCCAGCGCCCGAACTTGAAGCCGACTTTGCCCATGTGCCCGATGTCTTTGAAGCCGAATCTCTTGTGCATCTCGATGGAGGCCTCGGCGCCCTTGTCGGCGATCACCGCGATCACCTCTTTGATTCCGGCGGCCTTGGATTTCTCGAGCAGCTCGCCAAGCAGCACTTTTCCGAGGCCCTTACCGGTAGCCGCAGGGCCCAGATAGATCGAGTTCTCGACCGTGAACCGGTAGGCCGCCTTCTCCTTCCACGGGTACACATACGCGTAGCCGAGCAGCTGACCGGTGGGGTTCTCGGCCACGATGAACGGCATCTTCTTCTCGCGGATCTTCGTGAGCTTGCGCCGAAGCGCTGCGAGCGTCATGGGGGTCTCGTCGAAGGTGACGGTGGAGTTCATGACGTAGTGGTTGTATATCTCGCGCACGCTCGGCAGATCGGCCTCGACCGCATCGCGGATGGTGTAATCGAAAGGCGTTTCTTGCGGGGGCGCAGGTTTGAGGTGCGGTGGCAACTGGCGTCGCGGCTGGTATTCCTCCTCAAGCATGTCGGCGAGTTTACGCTTCCACTGACCAGTTCACGGGCGCCGCACCCTGCCCGGCAAGCAGGGCGTTGGCACGACTGAACGGGCGGGAGCCGAAGAACCCATTGCGCGCCGAGAGCGGGCTGGGATGGGCGCTGGTGATCGTTGGTGTCGCACCGAGCAATGGCGTCAGTTTCGCGGCATCCCGACCCCACAGAATCGCGACGAGCGGGCCACCGCGCGCCACTAGGGCGCTGACTGCGGCATCCGTTACCGCCTCCCAGCCCGCGCCGCGGTGCGAACCGGGCACGCCCTGCCCCACCGTGAGCACACGGTTCAGCAGCATCACACCGTGCTCGGCCCATGCGCTCAGGTCACCGTGATTGGCGACGGGCAGACCCAGATCGTCGTGCAACTCCCGGTAGATGTTCTGCAGGCTACGCGGCACGGGGCGCACGTCGCGGTCAACCGCGAACGCGAGGCCGATCGGATGCCCGGCAGTCGGGTACGGGTCCTGACCGACAATCAGCACCCGCACGTCGGCGAGCGGGTAGCTGAAGGCACGCAACACGTTCTCGCCGGAGGGGAGGTAGGGGCGACCGGCCGCCGTCTCGGCTCGCAAAAAGCCGCCAAGCTGCCCGATCTGTGCGGCGACAGGCTCGAGCGCCCGCGCCCAATCGGGTGCGACGAGCTCGCTGAGCGGCCTGGCCATCACTGGTCGTCGGGGTCGGCACCCAGGGTCGAGATCAGCACACCGTCATCAGTCAGCGTGACCCGCCAAACGCTGCCGGCACCGCGAACAGACAGGGTGCCGTCGCCCACGATCAGCACTGTGTCTTCGTCGATTGCCACACCACCCTCAACCAGGCCCGCCTCGGTGGCCGCCACGATACGGCTGAGTGTTCCCCACTGAGCGGCGTGCACGTCGACGGCCAGGTCAATCAGACCGATTCCCTCAACGACCGTGACCTCGTCGAGGTCTTCGCCGTTGTCTTCGCCAGTGACGGCGACCCCACCAATCAGCCAGCCGCCGATCAGGGCGGCCTCTGACGCGATCGCCGCGCCCGCCGAGAACCCCAGATAGGGCAGGCCATCGGCAACGAGCAGTCGGATCTCACCGATCAGAGGGATCACCGCGTCGAGGTACGCAGGGGTGAGTCCCCCACCGATCATCAGCGCGTCGATCTCGCTCAACAGCGACGAGTCCGCAAGGTCACCCTCGATCAAGGTCTTCACGATCGGTTCTACGGATGCCACCGACCGGAGTGTGGCGGAATACTTCTCTCGAGACTGCGCGACCGACTCCGCGTCTTCACCCACGAGCAGCACAGCCACACGCGGAACGAGACGCCCCGCACCCGCGGCGCGCGCCTCGGCCTCATGCAGAAACGGACGATAGACCTCGACCGCGGCGTCGGGGCTCCAGCCCCCGCCGACGAGATGGATGCTCATACCCCTACGGTAACCGCCGGCAGCGCCGACCATGGGAAGGTGATCCAGAGCGGCGTGCGACGTCGGCTCAGAGACGTCGGCGGCCAGTAGCACCCGTGTGCCGCGAAGAGAGACCGTCATGGGCGATAGCATCCGTCTATGTCACTGCTGCGCGGTAAATCCGGGGCCATCACATTCGGCCTAGTCGGGTACCTGTTTCTGGTCGAGATGGTCAGCGGAATCCTGCAGGGGTACTACGTGCCCCTCATCCCCGACCTCGTAAAGCACCTCGGAATCCGCGACGCCGACTTCAACTGGTTTGAGGCGGCGCAGCTGCTGCTCAGCGCCATTGTCGTGCCGATCCTTGCGAAACTCGGCGACATGCACGGTCACAAGCGGATCCTGCTCATCTCGACCGTGCTCACCGCGGCCGCGACGTGGGCCCTCGCCTTTACCGGCAGCTTCGAGACGTTCCTGATCGCGTGGGCACTGCAGGGTTTCTACGTCGTGTGGCTACCCCTCGAGGTCGCGCTAATCTTCGACCGCGGCCGCGCTACCGGAACGGGAGCATCGCAGACCCGCCGGGCGGCCGGATACCTCGTGGTGGCCCTCCAGGCGGGCGCGATCCTCGGAGCGCTCGGCGGCGGACGCATCTTCAAGGCGCTCGGCGGCGATGTGCAAACCACGCTCATGATCCCTGCCATTGCTGTGACCCTCGTGTTCTTCGCAATCCTCTTTGGCGTGCCGGAATCGAAGCCCCTCCCGGGCCGCACCCTCGACCTGTGGGGCTTTGTTCTTCTCACGATCGGGCTGCTGTTCATCACGTCGGGGCTGACGTTCCTGCGCATCAACGGACCAACCACCTGGTGGGTATACGCGCTCATGGTCGTGGGCGTGCTCACGTTTGTGCCGTGGGGCCGCTACGAGCTCAAACAGAAAGACCCCGCGATCGACCTGCGGGTGCTGCGCCAACCCACCATGTGGCCGGTTCAGCTCACGGCAGGCCTCGTCGGCATCAGCCTGCTCGGCGCCCAGGCACCGTTAGCCACTTTTGCGGGCACCGACCCGATCAACGGCTACGGACTCGGCATGGCAGCCGACGAGATCTCGTACATCATCGGCGCCTACCTCGTCTCGATGATCATCGGCGCCCTGCTGTTCCCCCGGGTCTCCCGGTGGACGTCGCCGCGCGTCGCGCTGATCATCGCGACGTTCTTCGTCGCGACCGGGTACCTGCTGTTCCTCGTGAATCACACCACGATCACCGGCACGTTCATCAATATGGCGATCGCCGGGATCGGCTCGGGCGCTCTCGTGGGCGCGCTCCCCTCGGCCGCGGCCGCCGCGGCCCCGATCGGCCAGACCGGAATTGCGACCGCCCTGACCAACACGACCAAGACGATCGGCGGCTCGTTCGCGTCGGCGATATTTGCCATTGTGTTGGCCGCGGGCGCGGCGACGGCCGTGACATCCACCGCTTCAAGCCTGCTCGGGTACATGACCGTTTTTGCGATCTGTGGAATCGGCGCGCTCGTTGCTGCTGTGCTGCTGTTTCTGGTGCCTAAGCTCGCCTTCGCCGACGTGGTAGACGAGGCGGGGGTGGTCGCCGACGAGGCGGGCGCGCCGCTGAAGTAGCGAGCTACCGCACGCGCAGCTCGCCCCGCACGACCTTGTGCGGCGCGGCCTGCGCAACCGGCTTGATCGTTACGAGGTCAAGGTTGACGAACGGCGGCAGTTCGACCGCATGCACGATCGCCTCGGCAATGTCCTGCGCATACAGCGGGTCGGGAACGTTGTGGTAAACCGAACTCGCCCGCTCCTGGTCGCCGCCGAATCGCACGAGCGAGAACTCGTCTGTCTTGACCATTCCGGGGGCGATCTCGATAACGCGGATCGGCTCACCCGCCAGTTCGAGCCGCAATATTTCAACCATGGCGCGCGCGGCGAACTTGGCGGCGTTATATCCGCCACCTCCCTCGTACGCGATACGCCCGGCGATGGATGTCACGGTCACAATGTCCACCGAATCGCCCTCGGTTACCGCTGCCCGCAACAGGGGCAGCAGTGCGCTCGTAACCCGCTTGACGCCGATCACGTTGACGTCGAACATGCGCCGCCAGTCTTCGGGATCGCTCAGCTCGACCGACGCCATGCCGAATGCGCCTCCCGCGTTGTTCACGAGGGTATGAATGGGCCCGAGGCCTGCGAGGTAGCCGCGTAGCGCATCCACGTCCTCGGAACTGGTGACGTCGGCGACAAAGACATCGGCACCGGTTTCGGCGGCGAGCTGCTCAAGGCGATCAGCACGGCGCGCGACACCCACGACATCCCAGCCGCGTTCGCGGAAAAGGCGCACGGTGGCTGCCCCGATTCCAGAGCTGGCACCGGTCACTACTGCGCGCTTCGTCATGGGTCAAAAATAGCGCGGCTAGGGTGGGTGTGATGACGATCACGGCGCCCGCCCCCAAGGTCCGCGTCCCGTTTTGGGACAACGCCCGCTTCGTCTGTGTCGTGCTCGTCGTGATCGGCCACGGCATCCAGCGGCTCACCTACGACTCGAACAACGCGCTCATCGTCTATCTGTTCATCTACGCGTTCCACATGCCCGCGTTCGCGATGATCAGCGGCTACTTCTCGAAAGCGACACCACCCGGCTCACGACAGATGAAGAAGGTGCTCACCGACATCCTGTTGCCGTACTTCATCATGGAGACAATCTGGACGCTCGTGCAGTTCTTCGTGGAGGGCAAGCAGGAGTTCAACCCGTCCACTCCGAGTTGGACCCTCTGGTTCTTGCTCGCGCTCGGCATCTTCCGACTTGTGCTTCCGTACCTCGCGCTCGTGCGCTGGCCGCTGTTCTGGGCGGTGCTGTTTTCGGTCGGGGTGGGATACCTAGCCAACGTCGACAGCACCTTCTCGCTCTCGCGAGCAATCGGAATCATGCCGTTCTTCGTGCTGGGCTGGAAGGCACGTCAGTGGGGCATTGTCGACCGCTGGCGGGTCGCGGAGCGCGTGACGTGGTGGGTCCGCGGCGGGGCCGTGCTGCTGCTGGGCGCCTGGCTCGCGGTGGTGATTGCCTTCATCGATCAGTTCCGGTTGATCGACCTGCGCCTCTGGTTCTTCTACGACGATTCGTACCAGGGACTCGGTGATGCCGAGTGGTGGGCTGGCCTGGTGCGACTCGGTCTGATCGTTCTCGCCGTCATCCTCTCCGCCGCGCTCTTCGTTCTGATCCCCCGTTCCCCGGTGTGGATCACCTCATTCGGGCAGTCGACGATGTACATCTACCTGCTGCACAGCTTCGTGCTGTATCCGATCCGAGAGACGGGGATCCTCTCTGACGAGCACTCGTCTGCGCTGTGGCTCATCGGCATGATCCTCGCGTGCATCGGCATCTCGATCGCCCTGTCGAGCCCACTCGTGCGTCGGATCTTCCGCCCACTCGTCGAGCCCAAGCCGCGCTGGTTGTTCACGGAGGTCGACGACCGACCGGCCGGTCCATCCAAGCGCGACCCCACTGGGTCGCGTCGCGTCTAGGGGATCTCTAATCCGGGGCCAGCACGGCCACTGAACCTCCCTGAGGTAAGCCATACGGCCCTCCCGCAGCTCGCGGAAGGGCCGTATGGGTTACCTCAGGGACGAAGTCGGTCGGCTAGTGCAGTTCGACACGCTTCGGGAGCGTGAAGACCAGCGCGAACGCGGCAACGGCAAACGCGGCGCTGACGGCCAACGCCGGGGTCGCCGCCTGAC